>Ga0105047_10002312_pt1 | contig 34114 bp, 17 predicted proteins | sample MAT04_FD_78384 | JGI IMG/M metagenome (GOLD analysis project Ga0105047, IMG submission 78384) | Freshwater microbial communities from Lake Fryxell liftoff mats and glacier meltwater in Antarctica - MAT-04 (megahit assembly) | ecosystem: Environmental > Aquatic > Freshwater > Ice > Liftoff... | reverse complement strand
GGCATGGACATGGAATCTGACCTGGGGATCGACTCGATCAAACGCGTTGAAATCCTGGGCGCGATGCAGACCCGCTACCCCGAACTACCCAAACTCAAACCTGAAGAACTGGCCGAACTGCGCACCCTGGCCCAGATCATCGCACACATGGGCGGCAAGCTTGGCAGCGCACCCGTCTCTCTACCGGTGGCCGCATCTGCGCCGATGGCTGTGACTTCCACACCTGTTTCCACTTTATCAACACCGCTCGTTACCATCCCCGATGCGCCGCGCGTGGCTCGGAGTGCCGTCCGTCTCAAAGCCCTGCCTTTCCCGGATGTTCTGGAAGCCAACCTGCCAGCCGGTTTCATTGCGCTGTTGACCAATGACGGCACCGCCGCCACAAGCAAGCTGGCCAGTGCCCTGACGAAACGCGGTTGGCCAGTGGTGGTAATGAACTTCCCGCAAGTAATGGCGAATGCCTTGAATACCCTGCCTGTGCATATTCCCCAGGTGACCCTGCCAGATTTTGGCGAGACCAACCTGGCGCAAATGCTCAAGGCTGTTGAGGCGCAATATGGTCGGATTGGCGCCTTCATCCATCTCAACCCGGAAACTGACGCTACATCCGATTCACCTTTCGTAGAGAGCGAAAAAGCCATTGTCAAGGAAGTCTTCCTCATGGCAAAACATCTGAAAGAGTCGCTGGCAGCTGCGGCCCAGGCTGGACGGAGCTACTTCGTCACCGTGGCGCGGTTGGATGGCGAATTTGGCCTGGGAGCCACCGGTTCCTTTGGCGCGATCAGCGGCGGCTTGTTCGGTCTGACCAAGACTCTCAGCCGTGAGTGGCAGGCGGTCTACTGTCGCGCCCTTGACCTGGTACCCCATTTGGATGCCGACCGCGCTGTGCAATATATTCTCGCGGAATTACAGGATCCCAATCGCTTGCTGACGGAAGTGGCGTACGGTTTACGCGGGCGCACGACTCTGGTCAGCGAAAATGAGTGAGCGGGTTACCTCTTTAACTTCGGCGGGTGTCTGGCTGGTCAGCGGTGGCGCAAAGGGCGTGACAGCCCAATGTGTCATCCGGCTTGCGCGCCAGTATCGGGCAAAATTCATTTTATTGGGTCGCTCTGAACTGACTGGCACAGAACCTGAGTGGGCGCTCGGCATTACGGATGAGGCTGAGTTAAAGCGCCGCATCCTGGCACAGCTAACATCGCAGGGCGAGAAAGTCACCCCGGTAAAAATCCAAAAAGAATTCCTCGCTCTGCAATCGCATCGAACGATTGTATCCACCCTGGATGCAATTACCGCAGCAGGCGGACAGGCCCTGTACTGCAATGCGGATGTCACCGACCGGGCAGGTTTGACTCAAAAGTTGGAGGGTCTCACGCAGCAGACCGGCGCGATCACCGCCATCCTGCATGGTGCTGGTAATCTGGCCGATAAGCTCATTGAGCAGAAAACGGAAAGGGACTTTGAAACCGTCTATTCTGCTAAAGTGGATGGGCTGGTCAACCTGCTGGCCTGTGTTCCTCCCGGTCAGCTGGATACGCTCGTCTTGTTCTCCTCGGCGGCAGGTTTTTATGGGAACGCGGGTCAATCCGATTATGCGTTGGCAAATGAGATCCTCAACAAAACCGCACACCTCTTCCAACTTTCGCACCCGCAGTGTCACGTCATTTCCCTGAATTGGGGGCCGTGGGACGGCGGGATGGTGACGCTTGGGCTGCGCGCCTTGTTCGCGGAACGGCATATCGACATTATCCCAATTGACTCTGGCGCGCAAATGCTGGTGGACGAACTGGAACAACGCAATAGTGCCGCCGTCCAGGTACTGATTGGCAGCGCCATGAACCCATCCGCGAACGGGTTCGACCCGCTCTCGCCGCTGGTGACCCGGCGTGTTCAGCGCACGTTGTCGCTGGCTGCCAACCCATTTCTCCTGGATCATATGATTGGCGGACAGGCTGTGCTGCCGACGGTCTGTGCGCTGGCCTGGATGGGAAATACGGCCGAGCAGTTGTATCCCGGCTATATCTTTTTCCGCGCCGAAAATTATCGCGTGTTAAAAGGGATTGTCTTTGACGAAACGCTGGCGCCCGCTTATACGGTTGATGTGAAGGAAGTGGATAAAAGTATCGCGGGGCAGATGATATTGGAGATTCTGATCTCCAGCCAGACCCCTGAGGGCAAACATCGCTATCACTACAGTGTCCGCTTACATTTGTGTGACCAGCCGCCGGTTCCGCCGCGCTATACCCAGGCCGATTTAAGCCAAACGAATGTCCAGGCCGGGGCGCTACTTTACACCAACGGGACTTTATTCCACGGTCCCAGTTTTCAGGGCGTGCGCCAGGTGCTTAACTACAGCCCGGAACGTCTGACTCTGGAATGTGAAATGCCGGATGTCAGCGAAGCCGCGCAAGGACAATTTCCCGTCCAGAGTTTTAATCCGTTTTTGGCGGATGTGCAATATCAGAGCATGGTGATCTGGGCACGGCTCTTTTACGGCGCGGGCAGTTTGCCGCTGCGCGCCCAGAGTGGGGAACATTACCGGACTCCTGCGCCAGGTGCGCTGTTCTATGTTTCCCTGGAGGTTCGGTCCCATTCCGAATCCAGTCTGATTGCGGATATTATTGCGCATGACGAAGCAGGGGAAGTCTACAGCCGGGTCAGCGGCGCAGAGGTCACTATCAGCGCCCAGTTGAATCGACTTTTCACGCCATCTCTGAAAGCCTGATTGATGGATCCCATCGCCATCATTGGACTGAGCTGTTTGTTTCCGGGTGCGCGCACACCGGACGAATTTTGGCGCAACCTGCTGGCCGAAACCGACTCAACCAGTTCCGCTACCATTGACGATATGGGAGTGCCTCCAGAAACATTTTTTAGCCCGCTCAAAGGCGAGCGGGATAAGTTCTATGCCTTGCGGGGTGGCTATGTGCGCGGTTTTGAATTTGATTCCGCGGGGTATCAATTACCCGCCGAATTTCTTGACAGCCTGGACAGCCTCTTTCACTGGCCGCTATATGTGGCCCGCGAAGCCTTGCGCGATAGCGGGTACTTAAACAGCGCCGCCTGTGCTCAGACCGGGGTGGTATTGGGCAACCTTTCATTCCCCACAAAAAGCTCCCATCACTTGTTTGCGCCGCTCTACGAGACTGCACTCAGTAGCGCTCTGCAAGAATTGTTGCAAGATCCGCAAATCCAGCTTCCGCGGCTCGACCCGCCTGCAACCAACAGTCTGGCAAATGCCCTGATTTCTGGCTACCCTGCCGCCGTGGTAGCACAGGCGCTCGGGCTTTCCAGCAACCATCTCGCGCTGGACGCCGCCTGTGCTTCCTCGCTCTACGCTGTCAAACTGGCCTGCGACTATTTACAGGCTGGCAAAGCCGACTTGATGCTGGCCGGGGCGGTAAGTTGTGCCGACCCCTTCTTCATCAAGATGGGATTTTCGATTTTTCAGGCTTATCCCCAAAACGATCAGAGTTGCCCGCTCGATAATACCTCCCAGGGGCTGGTTTCGGGTGAGGGTGCTGGCATGTTCGTGCTCAAACGTTTGCAGGATGCTGAGCGCGATGGCGATCGAGTCTACGCCGTTTTGCGCGGGATTGGCCTATCGAATGACGGCAAAGGCAAACACCTGCTCAGCCCCAATCCCAAGGGCCAAAAGTTGGCATTTGAACGTGCTTACGCCGCCGCCAACCTGGCGCCCCACGAGATTGATTACATCGAGTGTCATGCTACGGGCACGCCGATTGGCGACATCACCGAATTGAATTCGATGGAAGCCTTTTTTGGCTCAAACGGAGCTACCCCGCCCTTTGTCGGTTCGGTCAAGTCCAATTTCGGACACATGCTGACTGCGGCTGGCATGGGTGGAATGCTCAAAGTGATTTTAGGGATGGCCCACAATCGGGTTCCGGCCACCATTAAGATCAAGGAACCCCTTGCTTCACAAAATAACTTAATCAGTGCCGGGCAAATTGTCCGTCAGGCCCGAGATTGGCCGAATGGCCGCGATCTCAAACGCGTCGCGGTCAGCGCCTTTGGCTTTGGCGGGACGAACGCCCATCTGGTAATGGAAAACAAGCCTTCACAATCTGCTCTCACTCCAAACCCCAACCCATCTTCCGCTGGGCAGGGGTTTGGGGTGATGGAAACCACCGCCCTCGCTATCAGCGGGATGGCCGCCCACTTCGGTTCCTGTACCAGCCTGGAAGAGCTGCGCCAGGCGCTGCACGCCGGGGAACAACTTTTTACCAATCTGCCGCCCCAAAGGTGGAAGGGGCTGGAGCTGCAGTCCGGGTTGCTAAAAAATTACGGGATCGCATCGGCTCCCTCCGGGGCGTACATCTCCGCTTTCGAAATGGATTTCTTGCACTTTAAGATTCCACCCAACGACGCCGACCAACCCATCCCCCAGCAGCTGCTCATGCTCAAAGTGGCCGATTCGGCGCTGCAGGATGCGAAAATCAAACCGGGCGGCAACGTGGCTGTCTTGATTGCTATGGATACTGAATTGGCCTTGCACGAATTTCGCGGGCGGGTTGATCTCACCTGGCAGCTGCCAATCGCCCTGGAAAGAGCCGGGGTAAGCCTGACCCCCGAACAAGCCGCCGCCTTGCAAGACTGCGCCAAAGACAGCCTGCACCTCCCGGCACTGGTCAACCAGTACACCAGCTTTATCGGAAATATCATGGCCAGCCGGATCGCCGCCCTGTGGGATTTTTCCGGCCCGGCCTTTACTCTCTCTGCCGCTGAAAACAGCGTGGGAAAGGCGCTGGAAGTGGCTCAAATGCTGCTCTCCAGCGGCGAAGTCGAGGCTGTATTGCTCGGCGCGGTGGATCTGGCAGGCGGGATCGAGCATGTGCTCATCCAACATCAGATGAGTCCGCTCCACGACCCCGCCACACCGCCTACGCTGGGCTTTAGCCAGCACAGCACGGGCTGGTTGGTAGGCGAAGGCGCGGGAGCGCTGGTACTGCAGCGCACCGACCAGGCCCAGCAAGCCTACGCAACGATCGAATCCGTGGCCTGTGCGCCCGCGACCACCGCAGGTGTGGCCCAGGCTGCCCGCAGCGCCCTGCAAACTGCCAGGGTACTGCCCGCCGAGGTTGGCTATGTTGAAGTCAGTGCGGGCGGCATACCCTATCTGGATGAAGCCGAAATGCTTGGTCTGGCAGAAGTCTATGCCGGGACTGAGCCAGTCATGGGCAGTGTCAAGGCCAATATCGGGCATACTTTTGTCGCCGCCGGGGTGGCAAGTCTCATCCGCGCCGCGCTGTGTTTATCAGAACGCTATTTTCCCGGCACCCCCGGTTGGGATGCGCCAAAGTTGGCTTTGCCGTTTACCGTGGCCGAACAAGCCCAGCCCTGGCTTACTCCCCGGCGCGTAGCAGCTGTCAGCATTTTGAGTCACGATCAGACCTGCGCGCATTTTATCTTGAGTACCAGTGAAACCGCAGCAGTGAAGGCAGTCGGTGCACCGCGTTATCAGGCTGTCGATAGTATGCGGCTGGTTCCCATCGCCGCACCTGACATGGATTCTTTACAGGCCCAACTAATAGAAATCGCCAGCGCGACATCCCTGCGGCAGGCCGCCCATGCTGCCTGGAAAAACTATCAAGTCAACTTATCCGAGCCCCTGCGCGTCATGCTGATTGCCCGCGACTCGGCAGAATTGCATAACGAAGCGACCCTGGCCCAGACAGGTGTGACCAAGGCTGTCGAAACCGGCAAAAGATGGTTGACCGCCAGGGGTAGCTGCTTCATCCCAAATCCGCTGCGCGGACCGGTGGCTTTTGTTTACCCCGGCGCGTTCAACTCCTACAGCGATTTGGGCGCCGACCTGTTCAGCCTGTTTCCCGGTCTGTATGCGCGTTTTTCGCAAATCACCAGCGACCCGGTGCTGGCCCTGCGTGCAGATACGCTCTACCCGCGCCGTGGCGCGCACATTACTGACGAGGAACGAAAAGCCATTGAAGCGGCCCTGCTGGATGACCCGCTCAGTACGATCGCTTCGGGCACCAGTTTCGCTACGCTTTACACGCTGATCATGCGCGAGGTTTTCAATTTACAGCCCTCAGCCGCGCTGGGGTACAGCCTGGGCGAAGCCGCCATGATGTGGGCGCTCGGCATCTGGACACATGGCGACGAAGCCGCGCGCGCCTTGCGCGAATCTGACCTGTTTAGAACGCGTGTGGCCGGTCCAAAACTGGCCGTCCGCGAAGCCTGGAATCTGGATGCGTCCGTTCCAGATGATGAAATCTGGATTACCTATGTGCTGTTGGCATCCGCCGAAAAAGTGGCCGAATGCCTGAAAGACGAGCCGCGCGCCTTTATTGCCATTGTTAGCACACCCAACGAAGTTGTGCTGGCTGGCGACCCGGCCGCCTGCAAAAGGGTGATTGCCAAATTAGAATGTCATGCGCTGCGCGCACCGTTTGACCATGTCATCCACTGCGCCCCCATGCGTTCTGAATACGCGGGTTTTGACGCCTTGCATAACTGGCCAGTGCAAAAAACGCCCGACATTACCTGCTATTCGGCTGCCACTTATGCCCCCACCGAATTGACCACAGCTTCGATCGCAAGAAACATTTCCACGACATCCTGTTCCCAGGTGGATTTTCCACGTCTGGTGCGCTGCGTTTACGAGGATGGGGCGAGAATCTTTGTCGAGTTGGGGCCGCACCGCACCTGCTCGCGCTGGGTGGATGATATTCTGAAAAACGAAGCACACCTGGCCCTGAGTATTAATCAAAAAGGCAAAAGCGATCAGTCTTCGCTGTTACGCGTGCTAGCCCAACTGGCCGCGCACCACACGCCGCTAGATTTATCTGCTCTATTTGAAGATGCTCCTGCTGTGACCAAGGCCGGCTTCGCCAAGCAAATCACCCTGGGCGGCGACCGCCTTGTCGATATTTTGCTCACAGCTGAAAACCGGGCCGCCTTTGCCAATTTGCCCCGGCGCGCCGCTCAACCGGCCTATTCCGCCCCGGATATTGCCGCCGAATTTGCCCCCCTGCGCCGCGATTGGCAAACGCTGATGGCGCAGCTTTCCACCTCCAAAACTGGCACCCCCATGACTGAAAACAAACCCGTTTTATCCATCGCACCTCAGCAGGCATCAATCCCGGTATTCCTGCCAGCCAATGCGCAATCGCTCAGCCCCGAACTGCTGAAATTGCTGAAAAACTTTCAGCCAGCAAATTTCGTCGAAATGGTCACACCGGCTCCAATGGCGGAAGCCCCGCAGCAAAATACGCAACCCGTGACCCACAACGCCATCTGGGACAAAGCCGACTTGCTGAAATACGCCGAAGGCAATATCGCCGACGTGTTCGGCCCGGAATATGCGCTGATCGACACCTACTCGCGCCGGGTGCGTTTGCCCATGCCACCCTACCTGCTGGTGGATCGCATCACCAAACTGAATGCCAAACTTGGCGAATTCAAGCCATCGCAAATGACCACCGAGTACGACATCCCGTTCAACGCCTGGTATTCGGTGGACGGTCAGGTTCCCTGGGCTGTCTCTGTCGAATCAGGTCAATGCGATCTGATGTTGATCAGCTACCTGGGGATTGACTTTGAAAACAAGGGCCACCTGGTCTATCGCCTGCTCGACTGCACCCTGACCTTTCTGGATGAGATGCCCAAGGAAGGCCAGACCCTGCGCTACGATATCAATATAAACTCGTTCGCGCGCAGCGGCGATAACCTGCTCTTTTTCTTCAGCTATGACTGTTTTGTCGGCAATAAAATGGTTCTCAAAATGCGCGGTGGCTGTGCCGGTTTCTTCTCCGATGAAGACCTGGCACGCGGCAAAGGCATTATTCTCACCGCCGCTGAAATTGCCGCCCGCGACGCCACTCCGAAAAAACATTTTGCCCCCCTGCTGACCAGCGTTAACGCCCATTTTGGCCGCGAAGAACTGATTGCGCTCACCAAAGGAGACCTGACAACCTGTTTTGGCCCGCAATATTCCCAACCAGGCCGCAACTCGTCTTTGCGCCTGCCCGCCGGGAACATGCTGATGATTGACCGGGTGGTGGACATCCAGACCGGCGGCGGCCCCTGGGGCCTGGGCGAAGTCACCGCCGAGCACGATTTGACTCCTGAAAACTGGTACTTCCCCTGTCACTTCAAAGGTGACCAGGTCATGGCCGGTTCGCTGATGGCTGATGGCTGCGTGCAGCTCATGCAGTTCTACCTGATGTATCTTGGCCTGCACACCTACACGGTGGATGCCCGCTTCCAACCACTCATCGATCTGCCCCAGGTTGTGCGTTGTCGCGGCCAGGTTACCCCAACGACTGGCAAGCTGATTTACCGGATGGAAATCACCGAAATTGGGCTTGAGCCGCATCCCTACGCCAAAGCCAATATCGATATTCTCCTGAACGGCAAGATTATCGTCAACTTCAAAGACCTGGGGCTACAGCTGGTCGAAAAGAACCCACCCGCCCCGGTCGTGCTCAAACAAAAAGCACTCTTTGACGAAAACCACATCCACGAATTTGCGTTAGGCTCGCTGGCCGCCTGTTTTGGCCCCGAATATGCCACTTACGACACCCGCCGCGCACCGCGCACCCCTAACGGCGACTTAAAACTGATCAGCCGCGTCTTGAGCATCAATGGCACGCGCGGTCAGGTTACGGCTGGTTCCGGGCTGGTGACAGAATATGATGTGCCCGCTGACGCCTGGTATTTTACCCAGAACGCCTACCCGACCTTGCCTTATTCGGTTTTGATGGAGATCGGTCTGCAACCCTGCGGTTTTTTGTCCGCTCACCTGGGTTCGACCCTGCCCTTCCCCGATGAAAATTTCTACTTCCGCAACCTGGATGGAAATGGCAAATACCTGCGGGAAGTAGATACGCGCGGCAAAACCATCACCAACCGGGTCGAGATGACCTCGTCCACCTCCATTCCCGGCATTATCATGCAGAAATTTAAGTATGAACTGTCGTGTGACGGTCAGCCGTTCTACGTGGGTGATGCCGCTTTTGGCTATTTCCAACCCGAAGCCCTGATCAACCAGGTAGGGCTGGATCGAGGCAACAGCCCGGCGCCTATGGCCCACAGCCAGACCGCTTTGACAAAACTGGATCTACGAACCACGACTCTGTTCCACCCCCCACTCCACCAGCCGTACTATAAGCTCTCCGGTGGTGAACTGCACCTGCTCGACGAAGTCCAGATCCTGCCGGGTGGCGGCAAATTTGGTCAGGGGTATGTCTACGCCCACAAAAACGTTAACCCGCAAGATTGGTTCTTCCGGGCGCACTTCCTTCAGGACCCGGTCATGCCCGGTTCGCTCGGTATCGAAGCCATGCTGCAGGCCTTGCAAGCTTTTGCGCTGCAAACCGGCCTTGGAAGCGAATTCCGTTCCCCGCGCTTTGCCCAGGTTGCAGGTCACAACGTCGCCTGGAAATATCGCGGCCAGATCGTACCCGGCAATAAAGATATGTCTCTCGAACTGCACATCTCCAGTACTGAGCGCGCTCCCGGTCGGATTACCCTGGTCGCCAACGCCAGCTTGTGGAAAGAACACCTGCGCATCTACGAAGTCACCGCCCTGGCGCTGAGTGTGATCGAAGCCGGATAACAGGTTAATGCGAGACAAGCCGAACGTTAAAACATCCTTCGGCCTGCTACTGATGACATACAACCTAATTTTTCGAGGTCAATATCATGTTAACTTCTCTTCTTTCACCAGTTATCTCACCCAACGGTCATGCGCCGGTCTGGTCTGGCCCGCTCAATGCGATTGCATTTGACGAAGCTGGTTGGTACGCCCATTTGCGCAAACTGGATCAGACATGTTACATCGTCAGCGACGGTTCCCGGCTGGGAATCACCCACCAGTCCGCGGCGGGCAACGGTGAAAGTCTGGCGCTCCTGGCCGCGGTTGGTCCGATACGCCCGAGCCAACTCGGCAGTTCACTATTCCGCACCACATATGGTCTGAAATATGCCTACACTGCCGGAGCCATGGCCAACGGTATTTCATCCGCAGAGCTGGTAATTGCACTTGGACAGGCAAATTTACTGGCTTCGTTTGGCGCGGCAGGCCTGACCACCAACCGGATCGAAGCCGCCCTTCAAAAAATCCAGGCTGCGCTTCCCAATGGACCGTATATGTTTAATCTCATTCACAGCCCCAGCGAAGAAGCGCTGGAACGCAATGCAGTGGAGTTGTACCTGAAACAGGGCGTCACCAAAGTGGAAGCCTCCGCCTTTTTGGCGCTAACTGCTCACATCGTGCGCTACCGTGCCGCCGGGTTGCGGATGAATGCCCAGGGCCAGATCGAGATCGGCAACAAGGTTATCGCCAAAGTCTCGCGGCGCGAAGTTGCGACCCACTTTTTGTCACCTGCGCCTGCCAGCATTTTGCAACCCCTGGTGGCGCAAGGTTTGATCAGCGAACAACAGGCACAGATGGCGCAGCGCGTTCCAATGTGTGACGCTCTGACAGTCGAAGCCGATTCGGGCGGCCACACCGACAACCGTCCTTTGGTTTGTCTTTTGCCATCTCTGCTGAAACTGCGGGACGAACTACGTGCCAAACATGGTTACGACCAGGTGGTTCAGGTCGGCGGGGCGGGAGGAATTGGGACGCCCGCTGCGGCTCTGGCTGCGTTTATGCTCGGTGCGGATTACATCGTGTCAGGTTCTGTCAATCAGGCCTGCGTGGAATCTGGCGCCAGCGTGCACACCAAAAAGATTCTGGCCCAGGCCGGACAGGCCGACGTGATGATGGCCCCATCGGCGGATATGTTTGAACTGGGCGTCAAGGTCCAGGTGCTAAAAAAAGGCACCTTGTTCCCAGTGCGCGCCCAAAAACTCTACGAGTTATACAAAGCCTGTGATTCGCTCGAAGCGATTCCAGGCGACGAGCGCGAGAAGCTGGAGAAACAAGTCTTCAAGAAACCCCTGGAAACAGTCTGGCAGGAGACAGAAGCGTTTTTCCGCGAGCGCGACCCTGAACAGCTGGAGCGCGCCTCCCAGAATCCGAAGCGCAAAATGGCGCTGGTCTTTCGCTGGTACCTGGGGCTCTCCTCACGCTGGTCGAACAGCGGCGAGGCCGGGCGCGAAATGGATTACCAGATTTGGTGTGGTCCGTCGATGGGTGCTTTCAATGAATGGGCCCAAGGAACCTACCTGTCCAGCCCTGAAAACCGCCGCGCTCCCGAAGTAGCTGAACACCTGATGCAGGGCGCAGCCTATCTCTATCGTTTGCAGATTCTCCGTACTCAGGGCGTAACCCTGCCCGCCAGTCTGACGAATTACAAGCCGGAACAACCTGGTTAATTATTTTTAACGAATACCCACAAAGCACCTCCCTGCCTTTGCGGGTATTGGAATGATCCAATAAGGCCCTGCGCCTGCACATCATCGACCGTTGCCAGGCTCTGTAAAAGATTCGGGGGGATATGCGCGGTACCATGTACCAAAAAGCCAGGCGGCGGCCGAAATAGCCAGCACAGGAAGCAGCGGACCGAAAATTATCCAGGCTTCAACAGCCCAAGCTCGCGGGCACGCAAGGCGGCCTGGGTGCGGTCTTGCACCCCAAGTTTATCCAGGATGGTCGAAATATAGTTTTTGACGGTGCCTTCAGCCAGGAAGAGCTGGCTGGCGATCTGGCGGTTGGACGCCCCCAATGCCAGCAGGCGCAAAATCTCATGTTCGCGTTCAGAGAGCGGTATGGGCAGCCGCTCGATGGCCGGTTGAACGGGCTCGGCCAGGCGCGAGAACTCAGCCAGGACTTTGCGCGCCACCGAAGACCCAATCAGCGCGCCGCCCGCGGCCACTTTGCGGACAGCATCCGCCAGTTCCTGCCCCGAGACATCTTTGAGCAAATATCCAAGCGCCCCGGCGCGCAACCCATCGAACACATACGCATCGTCATCGAAGGTGGTCAGGATGATCACGCGCGCCTCGGACCAGCGCTGGCGAAGGCGGCGGGTGGCCTCCACACCATCCAGGCGGGGCATACGAACGTCCATCAGAACCACATCTGGCTGGCTGGCTTCATACTGTTCGAGGGCGGCCTGGCCATCCTCTGCCTCGGCCGCGATCACCAGGTCATCTTCCAATTCTAGCAGCGTACGCAGGCCTTCACGCATGAGACGCTGGTCATCGACGATCAAAATACGAATCGGTTCCATCGCTATTCCACTTCCTGAATGGGGAGCTGGATCGCCAGGATCGTACCGCCGCCCTGCCGGTCTGAAATGGTGATCGCACCGTTCAACTGGGCCGCCCGCTCCTGCAAGCCGAGCAAGCCAAAACCGGCGCCGGGGCTACTGGCTGTCAGGCCGCAGCCATCATCGATCACTTCCAGGGTGATCTGAGCAGGTGAGCATTCCAGGCACAGCCAGGCCTGCCGGGCGCTGGCATGGCGCTGGATGTTTGTTAAACCCTCCTGTGCAGTGCGATAAAGAGCCAGGCGCTGGGCGGAAGTCAGCTCGCAGGCATTTTCGGGTAGTTTCAGTTGGATTGGCAGCCCGATCGCTTCCTGAAAACTGGCGGCCAGGCGCTGCAGCGCCTGGGACAGCGAACGCTCAATTTCAACCGGCTCACGCAGCCGCCCAACGGTCTGGCGCAGGTCTTGCAGCGCCTCCCGCACCTGCTGGCGGCCTGCGCCTATCATCGCGGCGGCCCGGATGGGCTCGCTGGGCATCAGGCGCTGAGCCCCTTCCAACTGGACGGCAGCGGTTGTCAGGCGGTGACCGATGGTATCGTGCACCTCGCGCGCCAGGCGGTTGCGCTCTTCGACAACTGCCAGCGTTTCAGCCTGGGCAGCGTATTCTTCAAGCTGGCGGTTCTTGGCCCGCAATTCGCCCAGCAGGATGGTGTTTTGACGTTGGGTGAGGCGCGCCTGGGTAAGCGCATTGGTGACAATGCCGAAGAACAGGTAACCACCCGCATAAATAGCCATCGCCCACAGCCCACCGCCCAGGCCTTCTCGCTCGAAGAAAAACCAGCCAGTGAGCAGAATGAAGCCGCCCAGCCAGAATATCCCTGTACGGAGCGGGTTGTAGAGCATGACCGTTACACTCAAGATAAAAAACAGCAGGATAAATGGAAATCCGGCCTGTGTAGTTTCGATCAGTGCGACGACCAGCCCGGTTTGAAAGGCGATGATCAGGTTTGCCAGGCGCTGGCTTTTCGCTGAGCCGTTTTGCTCCGGAAGGCGGCTGTGCAGAATGCCGAAGGCAGCCAGGAAACCGAAGGCTAGCCAGCGCAACAGGATGCGATCCAGCCCCCACAAACCGGCGGCAGTTACCCAGGCCAGGGTGAGATAAGCGACAATTGCCAATCGATCGAAACGAAGTAAGCGCTGCATAGATAGATCCATTAAATCACAAATCCCAAATCCGCACTTGTTGTTAGATATTTGTAACACAAAAACACAACCAGGTGATGACTGTGCACAGCTTGATCATCACCTGGTTGCGCTATTTTCAAGAACTAAGCCTGAACGGCCGCTGGAATTTCAGCGGGCAGTTGGTTCACCGGGCGACCCGGCAAGATCTGCAGGACAATGGCGCCCAGGCCAACCAGAATGATTACGAATTCGAGCAGGCTGCCGAAGAATGGCACGGCGAAGAGCAGACTCAGAATGAACAGGCCGATCAGCAGCGGTGCGTAGATTTTGCTGTTCCACTCGGGGCGGATGCGGCTGAGGATCCAGCGCCCACCCAGGAAGGCGACGATCGCCTGGCACAGGTAGGTGAGGACGAACAGGATGGCGATGAAAACCAGGCCCAGGGCAGGGAAACCAGCCAGCAGGGTGAGACCCGTCAGGTTGCCAAGGCTCAGCAGCCCGAATACCACCGCGATCAGGATGACTACGCCGAGCGCCATAAACCAGGTCAGTGGGGCAGCCACCAGGCCGACCAAACCAATTCCCAGGCTGGGCAGCGGGCGTGAGAGCAGTTTCTCAGCCGGGCTGGTGATCCAGCGCGGAGCCAGCCAGGCAATCAGCAGACCAACCAGCAGCAGGGAGATCATACGGCGGAGCGCATCGAACAAATAAGTAGAAGTCTTGTTGCGCTGGGCCAATTCCTTGGAGAGCTGTTCATCCTGGGCCGGCAGGGTGTGGGTAACTCTGGTGGATACGCTGTTCGCAGCGGGGACGGTCTGGCTGCTGATGTATTCAAAGTTTCCGGCCACGTGCGCGGCTGAGCCAAAGGTCAGGCCAGCTGGAACGGAGGGCATGGGCGGAGTGTTCGGACCATACTGGTTGTACCTGGGGGAATAGCTGCTGTCAGAGCTGTCGACGGCGATCTTTGCATTCCGACCCACGGTGCTTTCCAGGCGCAGACGGCCGCCGCCCACCAATAGATCGTTGGTAATCTCCCCGGAGACAAGGCCCTGACCAGCGCCGATGAATAGCGAGCCGCCGATCTGGCTGCCCGACTGGCTTTCAACGCTGGCGCCAGATGCATAAACATTATGGTTGATCCGCGCGTCGGGACCAATCGTCACCGCGGCGGCCATGGCAACCAGGTCATAACCCACTTCTCCATTGACCGTGACACTCGAACCGGCCGCAATCACATTACCAGTGACCTTGCCGTTGATGGTTACGATTTGGGCTCCCGTGACCAGGTCTCCATTGATCGTGCCATCCACGATCACTTCCGTTGCGCCGACGAATAAATCATCGTTGATGACTTCATCCTTGCCGATCACAACTCTATCGCCGCTGCGTCCGTCGTAAGCCGAGGCTGCCGGGACGAAGATGAACAGGCTAAGGACGAAAAGGGTAAGCAGGCTGAAAATACGTGTTCTGTGTTTCATTTGGACCTCCAGATTGTGTAACAGATGGATATCTTGACCGAATTGGTCTTGATCCAATCTTATAGGAACCCGGTCATTTAACACAGTGCCAGAGGTCATATCGGTGGTCATATGACGAATGAAAGTTTGAGCGTTTTAAGGGTGTATATTGTCTGCAATTCATATGTGGGTATTGTGGAAGTGAGGAAGTATCGCCCCATGCAGGAACCGGGGATAGTTTTGTTCACGCTGAGTGGTTATGCTGTGCGTATGCCATCGGATGCTGCGTTGTAAGGTCTCCCCAGTATTTCTCGTCAGCGGCATGGCTATATCGAACTGGCGCCAGTTCCTAAATTCAATTGCAAATACGCCGAAGCGACTTATCCGTAATCTGTGTTACTGACTGAGACTCTAAACAGGAGAGAGCCTGCATGGATGAGTAAGCACAATTAAGGATTCGTTGTAACCACCAGCATTGGTCCCCTGCCGTTACTATTTTCTTTGGATGAGATATTTACTGTAAACCCAGCTTGCCCCACAGCATCCAGAATTAGCCCATGGTTGCTGGAAGAATCGCCAACCCAGCCCTGCACAAGACCAGTCACATCCAGAGAAACGAGGCAATCGCCAGTTGCGTTAAAACTGGACACAGGGTTTGCGGTGTAGTCGCCACCGGGGGTTATCCATGATTGCGTTGATTGGGCCTCAAGCCAGGTAGCCTGGCTTTCGACAAAAGCTTTGGCTAAAGCGTGAACAAAGACAGTTGTGCCCGGGTCGGCACTGGAGATATAAAAATAAAGGCTGGCATTGGAAACAGTTTTACCCGCAAGGTCGGTTGTATCAAATTTAACCAGGGTACGCATGGAAACAGCAGCTGCTTGAATTAGCAAATCCGAATCACTACCGTGCGGGTCAGCCGGGTGAAAAAAATCAATCCACGTGTCAGCGCTGGGGGTCAGCCCAACCGGGGTTTCCACAGAACACGCAACAATAGGCGTGATTGTTGTGGTTGGCGTGTAAGAGGTTGTGGCGGTTAACGTCGGCGTAATCGTCAGCGTAGGAACAGGGGGTTCCGTAGGAGCAATCGTGGAGGTGGGGGTGCTTGTTGGCAAGGCCGTGGGGGTTGCCGTAAATAATTGTGTGGCTGTAAGCGAGGCGGTCATGGTAGATGTCGGGGTGAGCGTCCAGGTAGCGGTTGGGGTGGCAGGAAAGGTTGTCACAGTCACTGTAGCTGTATTTTTGGGCCGGGTAGCGGTTGGGATGGGGGTATTTATCCTGATTACGACAGGTGTATTTGTTTGAATAACCACTGGCCTTGGTGTTGACGTCCGTAGTTTAATTGGCGTATAGGTTGGATAGATAATAACAACCGGGGTGGATTGGAAGGCAATATACACGAATGTGGTCGGGGTTACAGATGTGGTTACAGAGTTGGACACAGATGCGGTTTCACCTGCTACCACCGCCGAGTTGGTCGCGACGATGGTGCCAGGTGAAGAAGTATTTTCTTTCTTTGGGTTGTTGCTATTCAAGGAAGAGGGGGCAGCCGTCAAATTCTTATCAGCGCCGATCAGATCGGTTGTGACTTTACCACCGCCCAAAGAACCTGGCGTTGAAATTTCAGCTGATAACGGGGCTGACATTTCCAGAGAAGATTGGTTTTGAGAATGGGTCGGGGTAATCATGAAATACGAATCAGCTGCCGGGGATGAAGCAACGCTCAAAGGGAAAAATCCCATAATCAAGACAGCCAAAAGAAGATCGCCCGCAAACAAAAACGCCAGAAAGATCATCGTACTTCTGGAAATGCCGCCGGGCGGCATTGAAGTAGGTTCAGGAGATTTAGTCATAATACTCAAATGAGCAACCAGTCTTTTCTACGCTAAAAAGGGTTTCAGGATCAACCGCTGTAATCGACTCTTTGATAACTTTCATCAACCAAGGGTACACGACCTGAGAGAAATTGTCGATTACCCGTTGGAGAAAACCGGGATAAAAAAAGAGTCATCTTTTGATGACTCTTTTGAAGAAGGGTTAACCATTTTTCGTAAAAACAATAAGCCCACCCGGGCCATTTGTCACAGATGCTACCAGATATCAGGGTTTAACAATAATAATTGTAGTGCCGTTACTATTGCCGTCAGGGTCATGGTTTGCTGATGAGTTATAGACAAAGGACAACAAGGTAATTTTAGTTACTGAAAAAGACACACCCAGAGTGGATGATCCAAGCCCGGTTTTGATAATCGAACACTGCCCATTGGAAGATGTAATACACGTAAAGGTTCCAGTCGATCCATTCTTCCATTTCCCTGTGACGGCCGCATTTGCAATCGGGATTTCAAGCCCATTATGGACAAGAATAGTCACAACAGCATTCCAATTCCTGCCAGAAGCAATCGACGACCGGTCCAAATTACCAACATGCAGCTGTCTGGAGCCTGATATGGTTGTCGCTGTTAGCGTTGGTTTACTCGTGGCGGTTGGAGGAACCGAAGTACGAGTTGGAACCGGCGTGTGGGTTGGCATAATTGCCGTAGGAGTCGGGCTATAGGTCGCAGTTGGTGGAATCGTTGTAGAAGTGGGAGTAGCAGTGGGCAGAAGCACCGTTGGGCTCGCTGTAAAGGTGGGAGGCAGTGTTGTATTTGTCGCAGTAAGGGTCACGGGCGAACTGGTGGCAGTTGCCGTGGGCGCCAGACTTGTCGGTGTCGCTGTGGGCGTTGGGGTATCGGTGGGGGTATAGAAAGGTAGTACACTCGTGGGTGTTGCAGTCGGCACCGGCGTATCGGTTGGGCGGGCAGTGCCCAGCCAGTTATAAGCTGCAAGCAAATCGACGCGCCCGTAACCATACGTATTATCCGGACCAGCAACTCCCAGATCGGTCGTAGAGCTCAGCAAGGCCGTTTGTTGGTCCGAGGCGGTAAGGTTGGAATAAGCAGACAGCAGCAGGGCCAGCCCTCCGGCAACATGCGGGGCCGCGAGCGAAGTTCCCGTGGTTGTGTAATAACCTCCATACAGGTCTGAAGTGCGAATATTGACCCCCGAGGCAACGATCTGCGGGAAAATTGGATCGGCCACCCCACAGGAATTGGGACCCCGGCTGCTGATCGAAGAAATTGTTCCGTTATTGTTAATTGCGCCCACCGAAAGGGCAGATGGGTTATTCGCCGGGCTGTAACTTGAATTAGAATAGGGCCCACCGTTCCCGGCGGCAAAAACAGGGAGAATACCTGCCGCGCGCAAAGATTGCAAATCGGCTTCAAATTCAAGATTGCAACCAGGATAACCATAGGTCCAGGAGTTATTGACAACACGCGGGGCGTCTGCCGTATTGGGATCGCCATCGGGGTCCAGCAGCCATTGGAAACTCTGGTGAATGGCTGTCGCGGTTGATTGACCCTGGTCATTGAAAATTTTAGCCGCGATCCATTGCGCACCTGGAGCAACCCCTATCGAGGTACCGCCTGCATCCCCCCCCACCATGACTCCCATCGTCCATGTGCCATGACCTGTCATATCTGTGGGAGTAACGGGATGTTGTCCATACGGATCGTACCAGCTATTTGTGCCCCCGCGCCAGCGAGAGGCAAGATCAGGATGAGAAACATCCACACCGCTATCCATGTTAGCGACAACAATCCCCTGTCCATAAATCCCCATATTCCAAAGGAACGGGGCGCCAACTGCCGTAATGTTTGCTTCAGGTGTACCCAGGGCAGTCGGGACAATATAGACGTCATCGGTTGTAATTGACAGCACATCCGGGTTTTGGGCCAGTTCGTTGATCACATGACTGGTCGCTGTGACAGAAAATCCATTGATAACCCATAAGGATTCGAAATTCTTAACTTTTTTCTGACCACGACGCACATTTAGAAGATTTTTCAATAGCTTTTGGGTGGCATCTGCCGTTGATCTTAACCTGCGAACAGCATCGCGTTCACGCGTATCGTGATCATCGCCAGTGACACGCGTAAGATCGGCCTGTTCGCGCAGCATTACAATAACAGTGATCATCTCAGCCGGTTTAAGGTCTTTTACCCTCGCTTCCAGAGCGGGATCCAGCCTGGCAGGTTTAGCGTTTATCAGCAACCAGACAGGGGCTTCACCGGGTTGGGAAGCGGAATTGGCCAGCGCCGTTTGGTAGGGTCTCCAGAAGGAAATAGCTAAAATAACAACCATTAATATTAAAACAAGTTTTTTCAGCATCGCCTCTTCTCCAGTACTATTGCACCGTAACCGGAGCAATTCGCACACTACCAAACACCAGACCGACACTAGAACCTGTATGAATCAGGCTGCGCTCACTAGAAAAAAACATATTGAAAAGTTTGCCCGGTTTCAATTTATAGTGGGTATGCAAATGGGGAGCCAGGACTAAAGATTGTTGATTAACGAGCAAGGCTGCCTGGTTAGTTAATAACGCGTGCGCTTTATCCGGATCGACAATTTTCAAACGCACATCGATTATTCCGCCCATCATCGTGGAGGCCACAAGCGACACCTTAATCCCGTATTCTTGTTCCAACTGTGCCAACGAGATCACCGGGGTGCTGCAAACCTCGGCAAGCGTGCCGACATGCTTGTGTGGCCCATCCAGGTTGCGATCCCACTGATAGGTTGAATAACTGATCAAGGTCAGCGAAAAGATGGCGATCACTGGTGCCATATAAAGCTGCCAGACCGGTCTGGGGGTTGCACCTCCAAGCGCAGCAGAAGCAATTCTCCAGGGGCGCAGCAAAACCAGAAGGATAAAAAGGCACTCTACTGCCAGCGCCACAAGTCCATAGGCATCCAGCCAGCCTTCAATCACCATCCCTGGCATGCCCAGGGTTCTACTCCAGATGTAACCGGCTATCGATCCCGCTGCCAGCGCCAGGCCAACTATCCAACCCCAGGCTTGCCTGGAATAAATCCCATAAGCAGAAATAAGCGCTCCAAGGAAATTGGCAATAAACAAATAGCCCAGGTAAGCGGCCTCATCATATTCACGCTGCGCGGTAAAAAAATGAAGTAACCCCATTTCGACAATCAAAATTATCGCAAACCATTGTAGCGTTTTAGATTTCATCTGTTCACTCCAATCAAACAACAAGGACATTCAATTTAGTTATTAAAGTTAATCTTCAGACAATAAAATTTTCAAATCATGGGCAATATCATCGGGTAGAGTTTCAGGGGTCAGGGTTAAGCGCTGCCTGCCCTGTCGATCAATGACATAGGTATAGCTGGAATGAGTTTCGCCTCCATCCAGAACATCTACACCGAAATCGCTCCAGATTTTAGCCAATTGAATGGACGTGCCCGGGATACCAATAAAACCTGGATTAAATGCTCCCAAAAAATTCTTTTAGGCTTGTGGTGTGTCTCGCACCGGGTCAGTGCTGACCATGACGACCTGCAGGTCTCCAGCAGCTGGCCCAAGCGTTTCAACAGCCTGTTTTAGATGGGCCATCGTCAATGGACATTCTTCAGGGCAATTGACAAAGCCAAAATAAAGCAAAACAACCTTGCCGCGCAAGCTGCTCATTTGAAAGGGGCGGCCATCCTGGTCTGTAAGCTTGATTTCAGCGGCTGGCGAGGGCGGATTAATGATTTCGCCGCGAAAAGAGGGGCTGTTGAACATAACCCGGGTTAAAGTTGCAAAAGCCGCGAAAACGACAATGGTCATCATCCCTATTAACATATGTCTACGTTCCATGTTATTCTCCTGGCAAAAGCGGTGAAACGTTTTATTTCACAATAATCGGTTCAAGCGCCGTAGCTCCAAAGAGCAGGGTGACCGGCGCATCAGCCTTCACTAAATTCTGAGTATTTGGGAATAAAATATATAAATTATTGTTGTTCTTGAAATTTATTTCCTGGGCTTTGGTTACATCAGAAACGTTCAAAATAACACCGTTGATAAATAAGGCGGGGAAATTCTTTGGGTTTTGCAAAAAAGATTTTGCTTTTTCACCATCCAGAATTTTCAAACGAATATCCACCATGCCTCCCGAGGCAGTAACTGCGATCAGGCTTATTTGCAGGCCATATTTCGATTCAAAGGCGCTTTGCGAAATAACAACCGTTTTCGGCGGGAGGAAGCCAGTCTGGAGCGTTCCGAAGGCATTGTAGGCAACCAATCCCAGCGCTGCAAAGATGATGAAGGCGGCAAAAAAATAGAAAAACCGATTTGAAAAAAATTTTATTGGTGTGCGGTTGGCTTTCACAGCTTCCATAATAAACTTGCTCCTGGTTGGAGTGAGAAGCCCAGACTTTTGAAAATGGGCTTCTTCCATTTGATTGAAATCCTGTTGGGCGGGAGGCTCGGGCGAACCCGGGCCCCCCGCCATAAATTCTTGCTAGTACTACGGACCGTAGATCGGTGAAAGTGATCGTTTGGCAGAGAACCCATCGAAATACATCAGGATGGAGCTGCTTCCGCCGGTCGAAACCGCGCCCAGACGTACTGAGCCCACCGAGTTGGCAGTTGCAGATAAAGTCTGGCTCGCAGCGGCGCTGCCGCCAACAAAGAGCTGCAATGTGCCTCCCGATTGCCAGACCACTTCGATCCGGTTGGATGCGTTATTCGTGATTGAGGTCCACGGATTTGCGGCTACAGTACCAGTGCCCAATTGAAGCCGAACCTGGGGGCTGCCGCCATTCCAACGATATACCACGCGGAAGAGGGTTGTCCCGGCGCTGTTTACCCGGCCTGTGAAGATATCCTGATTGGTATCAGTATTCCCATGCGGGTTGAAATAGAACCGCCCGTCAAAGGTCGGACTGGCCGGGTTGGCTGCTGTCCCAAAATCATACTGTACGAAATTGTTGCTGTTACCTTGCGCTTGAAGGCCAAAGCTGCCCAACAGAGCCGATGCAGCGCTAATATTCAAGCGCGAGAGCGTGGTGGTTGAGCGGCTGCTCCAGCCGGTCAGCGGGCTAAAGGTGCCAGTTTCAAATCCGTTCGAGAAGATCGCATCTGCCACCGGAGCGGTTACCGTTAGCGTTGCAGTGCGGACGCCATTGGTTCCGGTGCTCCAGTTTCCGGCAATATCACGGATGCGGACTCGTACCGTGTAGGTGCCCGCGGTGAGAGAGCCAGTTGCGATGCTGGTTGTCAGACCACTAAAAGCGGTCCCGGTGCCAGCCGTAATGTCGGTGGAACCAAACCAATATTCACCACCAGCAACGCCGCTGCCAGATGCTCCATCACTGGAACCGCTGATCGTCAAGGCTACCGTGGCAGTTCCAGCAGGGATCGAATTTGGCGCGAGCGAAATACCACTAAACGTTGGAGACGTGCGATCAATCAATAAAGTAGCACTGATTGTTGAACTCCAGTTTCCAACCGCATCCCTGGCACGAACATAAATGGTATGGTTGCCAGCTGAAAGCGCAGCAACTGTGACCGCCGGGATGGTGGCAGAGATGGTAGTACTGGGCAGAGCAACCGCCACAGTCATCGCCGTACCAGTTCCAGCAGCACCGGCTGTATCGATGAAGTATTCACCAGCGCTGATATTGCTGTTTCCTGATGTTATGTCATTCGCAGCAGCAGAGACCACAACCGCTGAATTGTTGGTTGCAGCCGGGGTCAGCACCAGACCACTAACCGATGGCGGGAGCTTATCAATCACGAGAACAACCGTGCTGGTTGCGCCCCAATTCCCCGCAGTATCCTTGCCGTGAATGATAATGTTATGGTTACCGGTACTCAAAGTTCCGATGACTGGCAGTGGAATATCGGAATAACCGCTTTCAGTGGCAGTGTTGAAGACACCATCCGTTGCGATGAATACAAATCCGGTTCCATTGACGCCAAGTGTGTCAATAAAACCTTCACCAGCAGCAACATTTGAAAGCGCATCTGTGAAGGTTCCTGTCACCCGAACAGCCGGAACGCTGGTGCTTAACCCTGTTGAACCGTTGTTTGGGCTAGGATTGGCAGTCAGACCGCTGGCGGTTGGGCCAGTCTTGTCTACTACCAGGTTGATGGAAGCAGTTGCACCCCAATTGCCCGAAGAGTCCTGGCTGCGCACCGTCACAGCATGCGTGCCATCGCTCAGAGCGTTTACCGTTGCAGTCGAAATAGTGGCCGAAAGACTGGCAATGGGTGAGGCCGCATTGACCGCCATCACAACTGCCGAAGGACCCCCGGCGATGCTATATTCCGCAGCCACGATATTGTGATTGCCATTTGCACTGTCATTACCGGTGGCTGTTAGTGCCACGCTGCTCGTTCCATTTGCCGGGGTGAGCACCAGGCTCAATCCAATTGAGTTGGGACCAAGTTTGTCTACGTTAAAGGCGCCTGAATTGAACGCACCCCAATTCCCCAATGAGTCACGTCCATGAACGTATAGCGTATGATTCCCAGTGGCAAGCCCGGTAAAGGCTGCACCCGACAGGGAAGCATTGACTGAAATGCTCGGGAAACCATATGACCCGGCCATGGGTGTGCCTGCACCATTTGCGCCAGTCGAGTCAATAAAATATTCGGCTGCGTCAACATTGGCAGCCCCGCTCGCCGCATCGCTGATTGAGGCAGTCACAGCCAGGCTGGCAGTCAGGGCATTTACATCCGTAGGAGCCAGGATAATGTTGCTGGTCAGAGGACCAGTCGTATCGCCGCCTGGGGCAACTCCGCTGACTGCGAGGTAGGTGAGCATGCCACCCATCCCGGCGATATTGCTATTGCGCAAGTTCAAATTGGCATCATAAACGGGGAACTTTGTGCCCGATGCAGTTAAAGCTGTTATATCAACAATAGCATCCAGGGTTTGTCCTGGCGCAATCGTTTCAGAGACAACCTGATGGGTACTACGCAAGGGGCTGCCATCCGTTGCAATCAGAGTCTGGGATAACCCCACCAGGCTCATTGCATGGCTTTGCAGACCAGCGTTTACATAGCGCAGTAAAACCTTGCTGCCTGCCGTAACCTGAATGGGAGCGGTGCCTGGGTAGGCCTTGCCATTAATTAAGAAATAGCGGGGATGGTAATTCCGCATATCAAAACCAGACGGGTTGGCAGCCAGAAGCGGGTCAAATTCACTGAGTACCAGTGCAGTCTCTTCATCATAAGCAGTGGCAGCGGTGTTGTAAGCCTGTCCAAGCGTAGCCGGAAGGACAACCAGGGCGCCATATAAACCCATAGCAACCTGATGCTGAGCGTTCGCCAGCAAGCCAGCTTCGTACAAATAGGTGCCGGGTTTACTGGCCGTGAAGGTGTAGGAGGTAACCCCACCTGCACCCACGCCAACCGTATCCGGGATCAGATTTTGACCCTGAAAGAGTAAAGCAGTGTCTTCTATGAGATTATTTGTCAGGTAGACAGTGACAGTTTCACCTTCATGGACAACCAGGGTCGGGCCGGGAAGACCGGCAGGATCACCGGGTGCGGCAGCATATCCCCAAATTATAGAAGAAGTACTGCCATAAAAAGTGGCTGTTCCGGTTTTGGCCCACAAATTGCAGGTGACTGTGCCAGTGCCTGTGCAGGGGGTGGCAGGCAAACTTGCTGCCCGGGCTGCTAATTGACCAGTACCCGATCCAAGCAAAGCCATAATCATCAGGAGCACTAAAGCCGACTTAAGCGTGTTACGCATGATTGTATTCATGGTTTTCTCCTTTTCAGCCTATATCCCTTACGGGCAGGTGTTGGGCTGAGGCGGGTCGACCCTCAGGTATGTGATTGGGCCTGCCATCGTCTGGCCCCAGGCATCAAGTTGGAAGAGGGCGTGATTGTGCGAAATAATATAGTATTCACCGCACTGATTGAGGGTTTGAACCCCGGGGGGCAAAACTCCCTTCGTTCCCAGGTACGGGCTGCCGCTGGAAAACATCCCCACAGTCAGGTTGACCAGGTCGGGCGGAGCGACAGTTACACGGTGGTTATCTGTATCAGCGTATTGTTCGGCATCATACCAACGGAAGAGCACATCCCAGGTCTGACCGGGGCCGACGTTGACAGCGAACTTTTCCATGGAGAGATCCTCCCCGCCAACACCCTCAAGCGCATGTCCATCCCGGCCAATGACCAGGCCATTTTGTCCATGCGGATGGAAGGGGAAATCTTCAGTGCCCAGGTTGACAAACCGCTCAACGCCAGGGTATGGGTGGTATGCCGGGTCACCTGGCGCAGCAGTATTATTGAACGGGTGGATCAATGCCAGAGCGCCATAAGGTTGAGCGGGCAGCCAACTGGCAAAGTTATCTGCTACTGTATCCGGGAACCCGCGGCCATTCAACAACCAGTAGCGAGGATGATAATTATTCATGTTGAAGTTCGTTTTACCGACTTCAACCGATTGATGCAGATAAGGATCGATCTCGGTCAAGATGGCAATGAACTCTTCACCCTGTGTAAACTGAGTGTCTGCCCGGTTGTAAACAAAGGTTGCGCCAAGTGTTGGGCGAACCACCAGAGCGCTGGCCAGACCCATTTCAACCTGTTTCTTCGGGTCAGTGCCGCTCTCATAGATAAAAGTACCGGGGTTGTTGGCCACAAAGCTGTAGGTTACCGTGCCACCAGTGACAGCCGAATTGGTCAACGAAGACAGAATACCGCCTGCGCCCAGAAACTCCGGTTGGGCCGAAGCGCCATTAGCCTGAACATTTTCCTGCCCAGGAAACATGATCGAAACCCGTTCAGGCAGAGAATTGTGCAGGATTACGGTGACCGTATCCCCCTGGTTGACGCACAGCACCGGGCCAGGATACTGGAAAGCACCGTTGGTCACCGAGTAGCTCCACATAAACATGGTGTTACCATCTGCGGTGAAGATATAACCCGGCTTAGCATCCAGGTTAAAGGTAGGATTAGGACTGCTGCTGGTGGTACAAACCATTCCCACACTGGGACCAGAGGATTGAGCCACCGCTGCCTGGGTACTGGAAAATGGGCCAATAGTCAGGAACCCCAACAGGAGTACCATTCCCAACCGCATCCACTTGAATATTGAAGTATGCATTTTCAACTCCTTGTTTATGAGTAGCAAGTTGGGCTATATGCCCCAGTCATTGGGGAATTGCTGCGCACTCAGCCCACCAGGGTAAACACGGACTTCCGTCCGTTGACCCCCAAAACCGCCCGCCAGGTTATTATCCTGGCTGTAACGACGATTGTACAAAATATAGGTATCGTAACCCTGGCCGCTGCTGCCTGCTCCACCACTAAAAGCCGGAGCCGTAAAGATGACATCGAAGCTCTCACCAGCACCCATCAACAGTGTCTCGGTTTCGTAGCTGGTATCAGCTCCGGCAGTCCCATCCAGACCGCCGCGCATGGGAGTAGCATCGCGGCCTACTACACGCAATTTGATACCCGCCAGAGTCATCGAAGCTTCTCTAAATCCCAGGTTGGCAAAGCGCAGCAGAACGCGCTCACCCGGTTGGCAGGTAATCAAAGCTGAGAGCGGCTGATACTGTAAATCATCACGACCGGTCGGGGGAACCAGGTCACCATTCGCATCCCGCACCGGGTTAAAAGGATCGATCGAGCCGTTGGGTTCCAGCGTATCGGGGAACACACGCCCATTAAGCAGGCTGAAATCCGCACGATAATCAGTCCAATCCGGCAGCTGGATGTGTGAATCTGCCCAATGGGCCTCAGCCCACACTTCGCTAAGGAACATGGCAAACTCGCGATCGAAACCAGTTGAGCCATCGCCGTCGTTATAGGCAAATTTGGTGTATCCTCCAAAATTTTGACCATCCTGTTTCGGACGCACAAAAACCAGACCGGTCATGCCCATAGACACATGTTCCACATCCTCAACATGGCAGTGATACATGTAAGTACCCGGGTTGCGCGGCCGGTAAACATACGTGAAGTTGAGTCCCACCGGCACCGAAATGGAGCCCGTCGGCTCGCCATCATAGTAGGGAATCACGTTCCGAAAACCGTGCCAGTGCAGGGTATGTGAATCTGTCAAATCGGGGCGCTGAGCCAGACCCAGGTTGGTCAACTGTACATTGAAGTCTATCGGATTGCCCGGATCGAACTCTTTGACCCAGAACAAGGGCGCACTGTGCTGGGCTTTATTTTTCTGCGCCGCAATTTGGTCCACGCTCAGACCAGTGATATTGCGGAAACCAAAGATGTAGGTGTTCAGGCCAGTTGGATAACCTGGTGCCAGATCATCAGGAAAATAAAACCCAATGGGTGGGTTGGGCGGCAGATGAATCCAGCCATCTGTCCCAGCTATATTGAGATCCGGAATTACATCTGCGGCAGATGAGACTTGCACAGGCAGCAACGTTTTGCGCAGGAATTGAGGCATGACGCTCGCACCTGCCACAACAAAGGCTGTACCGCCTGCCAGTTTGAGAAAATCTCTACGAGAAATATGCTTGTTCATATGTTTCTCCTTTTCAGGCTGGCTGGAGGCTGGTCAAACAACCCGGCCTCCAGCCAGTCATTGATCAATTAAGGCCGCGGTACCGAAATGGTGGTGCCGTTGCTAGCTTGCGTTCCAGAATCCGGGTCGTGATTTTGACCAGACTGATAGACACCGAGATTGAAAGGTAAATTCGCATTATTGACAGTGAAGATTACACTGGCATTGGCAGTCCGGCTAAGATTTCTGGTCAATGTACAAACGCCGGATGCATTGGTAATGCAGGTGCTCGATCCACTCGAACCTGCGCTCCAATTTCCAGTAACAATGATATTTCGCATCGGAGCGTGGGCGGCATTGTGAACCGTAACGGTCACAAAAGCCTGCCAGGTCGTGGCGTTGGAATTGGTTGAGTTCTGATCCAGATCACCGATGTGCGAAGCAGGTCGAATAATAGTCAGATCTGTCGCTTGATTGTTATTGAGTACCGGGTCAAAAATACCGGCCGGCGCTGCGATTGTGGCTGTATTGGTCAGCAATCCAGAAGCGGTTGCAGAGAGTGTTGTCCTGGCAATGAAGCGTGCTGTACCACCGGATAGTAAATTCACCATCCCTGTCCGGTTGTTGCCAGTTCCGCCGGTGGAACAACTGGAACCAGCCGAAGCAGAGCACGTCCAGGTCAAAACTGTCAGTGATAACGGCATATTATCGGTTACTGTTGCACCACTGACCGCATCTGGGCCCTGGTTGGAGACATTGATTAGGTAGGTCACAGCTCCGCCAGGAACGACGGTTGTCTGATTATCCGTGTTCTTCGTGATCGCCAGGTTCGCGGTAGGGATTGTGTCTGTATCGATTGCAGTGTTATTCACCGGGTTCGGGTCGGTTATTCCAGCTGGCACACTCACCGCGGCCGTATTACTGACGGGGCTTAGCGCACTGTTGGAAACCGTGGCATTTACAGTAAAGGTCACAGAACCCCCAACGGTCAGGTTGACAGCTCTGTTAATATTACCGGAACCGGTGGCGCCATTGCAGCTCGAGCCAACAGAAGCCACACAGGTCCAATTTCCGGCCACTGAAAGCGGCGACTGGAAAGTATCTGTAACGGTGGCGCCGCTGACAGGGTTGGGGCCTGCGTTCGATGCAACAATGGTATAGGTATTGGTGGCGCCGCGCGCAGTGAGAGTCTTTCCATCGGTCTTGGTGATGGAGAGATCGGCAGTATTGGGCACTTCATCAGCGCCTATATCAAAGCCAGCGAAAGCCGGGCGTGATTCATTATCAATATCATAGCCAGGCGCGCTTATGCTGCTCTTTGTGCTCGCAGCTGCATCCTTTGCGGGTGATGTGCTCGGGATGTGATAGTTTCCCAATAAGTTGGGGGGCAGGTCTGCCGAAACCATGATGGCTCCGGTAAAGTTTACGTTCGTACGCCAGGAAGTAAACGTCAGGCCAACATCATAGGGCAAAAGAACGGTTGGGTCAGCAAACAGATTGGTCGGGCTGGCCGTTATTCCGTTCCCAATCTGCAGGATGGTATTGGTTGGCGAGAGTAGATTAGATCCGCCAAATACACCCATATCCCAATTATTGATTGGGGAAGCATCTCCCACAGCGCCGATGCCGGTCACCATATTCGTGCCGCGCGCGCCAGCCCGGTTGTCCCAAAAGATGTTATTGAAGAGCAGCGGGTTGCTAAAGAGCGCTGATCCACCGGGCAGGGTATTCTGCAGCTGCTGGCTGTTTTGCCCGGTTGAGAGACCAGCCGGAGCTGGCTGCCCATCACTGGTGATGGCTGTGGCCGTTGTGATGTTTTTCATGACCGTGTTATTGTAGAAACGCACATCAGGAGCATCATCGATAGCGATGCCGGCGCCTTCATGCGTTGAAACATTATTTACGATCATATTGTTATAGACATTCATCGGGAAGTTACCTGCCATCAAGAAGCGTATACCGCCTCCATCGTCATCAGACAGGTTGGCCTGGATCAAGTTGTTATAAATATTAACCGGACCAGAACCATGGACGCCGTTGGGTGTCCCATAATTGGCGCTTGGGTCAACCGGCAATTCACCGGCAATCATGATTCCCGCGCCTTCATCGTATGAACGGTTGAAGTAAATCCGGTTGTCATGAATACTATTGGTAACAGCGGCTGCCTGGTTCTGTTGGAGACCGAAGGCGCTGATCCCGCCGCCATATTCAGCCGAGAAGTTGCCGCATATGTCGTTACTGGCAATTTCATAATTATCTGCGCCGTTGTATAAACCAATCGCGCCAGCCAGGTTGGTCCCGCCATTGGCGAAAATGCGGTTATTGGCAATGCGCACATTATCGTTTTGCTGGTCAGAAATGTTGGGAGTGCCGATGCGAATGGTGCCATAGGCGCCGCTGTTATTTTGGACTGTGTTGTTGGTGATCTGCAAATAACGGGCATAGGCATTGGCAAAGATCGCGCCGCCCTGTGTTTCCACATTCCCGGCAGTTCCAGGCCCAGGGTAGCCGCCAAAAATAGCGTTGACGTTGCCAGCAAAGCCCATCAAATCGCCGCCGCGGATATCGAAACCGTCAATTGCAGCTTTGAAAGCCGAACCGAACTGGCCATCATGCGCCACAACATAGATCACCTGACCTTCGTACACATCCTGGTTGCCATCCCAGGTCAGGCTGGCAATCTGTGTCCGCCAGGCATCGGCCAAAGCTGTATCTCCACCAAAGGCGATCCCATCGATGATTGAGCCTTGAATAGGCGGGGTATTGTCAGGATAGACACCCCCCGGACCAATACCCTGCAACTTCGCAGGTGAATACATAATCAGATTTTCGTAGTAAGAACCGCGTCCGTTGTATCGTGGATTATTGGCGTCCACTGCGCCCGGGTAAACCACCACCAGCGCCTGGGCTGAGCTTGCCGCTGAATTAAGTGCGCTCTGGATCGTGGCAAAGGGTTTCCCACCGCCAACTTCCTTGATCGCCGGATTGTAAGTACCTCCAACTAGGTGGAAGGTCAGGCTGTTAATGGTGCTCTTACCATTGGCGGCAGTAATCTTAAGTTGATGCGGCCCGGCAAAGGATGAAACCAGGGATGGCACGCTGAAGACAACCTGGCGATCGTTCCAGATATTGACGTTCATGTTTGTTCCGTCAAGCGTCACACTGCCAGGACTGGTGCCAAAGCTCAGCCCATAGACTGTAAAGGTCCGGGCTGCTCCATTGGCGCTAAGATTCATATAGGGTTGGTTGATCGCAAAGAACTGCGGAGTAGCCGAATCCAGCTTACAAGAAACGGATGCCAGGGTTTGGGTACCAGGGATTTGTATGCCAACACCCACCTGCGTTGGCGCAAGATCAGCAGGAACAAGCAAGCCTGGGAGACCTTCGAATTCAGCCGCAATCGTTCGGAACTGCGGGTTGTAGTTTGCGTTCCATCGTCCCGGAACACCGGGGTCATTGCCCACAAAACGGTACAGGTTGGCGCAGACACCCGAAGGTGTTGGGCAGCTTATCCGATTGGTGGAGGGCAGCAGAACATCGAACAGACCGTTATAGTCAGATTCAACCGTATCCACCAGGCGATTGGCAAAATCGTAAATTCCAACCGGCGCGAAGGCGATGCCCATCTTTTCACCATATCCCAAAGACTTGGAATCACTGGAAAAGTTGAGATCATCGACGATCAACCCCCAGAAGCGTGACGGGAGTGGCACATCGGTGAAGAGATTGAAGTTCGGAGCTATCGAGCGTCCATTACTAACACGAATTAACTTCGTATCACATAGGGGGGTAACTCTGCCTTCAAAGGGGCTGCCGCCGCCGCCCGCGAAATCCGTATTGACATTTGGGCTGGAAGCTGGCACAGTCACGCCAGGGAATGTGATGGTATCTTGTGAATAACCATCTGTTCCAACTCCGGCCACATCCACGGTGTGCAGGGCGCCAGCACAGGCGGGCGGTGGGATTTGTGGAATAAACTGATCGCCGTGAAAGATATTGATATCTTCTTCTCTGGTCACCTGGTATGCTGGGTGGCCCAGGACATCCGTGGGAATCTCAACTTTGACCAGATAATCGGCCGGGGTCAACGAAGTAGGCTGAGAACCGTCTGCACACTGCTGGGTATTTGGATCGAAACCACCCGGCCCAAAACATCCATCGCCAAAGCCGTAGTTTCCATCGACAGAAGCACCAAAGTTGGTGCCGTCGCTCATCGGTCCAAACTGGACACCCATCAACGGACCTTCAAGGCAGGGGGCATTTGGATCAAGCGGCAAAACATTTTCATCAACGCCATGCGCCAGTGGGTCGCCATTCACATTGCGAGCCACACAACCGGTTGGACGTTCCCAGGTTTCGGTTGTTATCTGGTTTAATAGCTGGCCCTTGAGAATGGAACCATTTGTATCCAATTGATATTGCTGATTGGGATCACAAGGCGCAGTGGGGTCACCATTCACATCCAAAGGACAATCAACCGGTGCATACAAGTCAACCGTCAAGCCTGGGATACCGGGCTGCCAATCCTCGGTGAAGGCAAAGCGCGGATCAAGTTCATTGCGCGTGGTATCGTAGGTAACAGTACCAACAATGCCGCCATTTGTACCTGTATTATAGGCTTTGACACCCCAATCGAGACGACCGCCCAGGCCAATAATTGGCAGGAAATTAACATCCACCCCCGAACCCAAAACAGTCGTTTCGGTAGGCTGGTTATCCGCTTGAAAGGTCACGCCGGTGGTTTGGTAGAGATCACTGTAAGCCTCTGCCACCAACCATTGGGTGATGGGATAGGCACTCTCCATAAAATAGTGACCAGTCTGGTCGGTAACCACCCCGACAGTACCGCGGTCCATCACTGAATTCTCACGCTTCTTAACTGCGATGGGGAAGTTGGGAATACCGTGTTCACCGGCATCCATCTTGCCATTGCCATTGGTGTCACTGAAGACATAGCCTTCAATGGTTGTCCACCAACCCATCATAGAAATGGCCCCCATTTCCGTGAGTTCACCATTCTTTACGGACACGTTCTGCAGATTAAAAATGTAATCCTGGGGTTCGTCCCAGATGCCCAGAACATAATCCCCATTAGGGACATTCTGTATATCAAAGGTGCCGTCTGAGTTGCCTTTACCAACAAAGACCGTCTGGTCGCCATTATTTAAATCGGCCAAAGAAACCCAGGGGCCATCAATCGGATGAGCAGCTTTGGCGCCCAACAAGCCAGTTTCACCGGTAATACCGCCCACAGGAGGAATGTAGGCTTTGACCGCCATCGCCAGACCCTTGATTTCACCAGTTCCAGCCGACATAGTATTCGACGCATGGACAAAGCCGAAGAAAGTAGCCGGGAAAGGTTCACCCGCGACAACAAATTCAGTGTCGAAGCCTGTCGAACCTTCCATTACCCACGCATCCCAATCGTGATTGCCTTCCAGTGTGGTGGTCTGGATCCAGTTCGAGCCACTTGGTGGAACCGCAGAAAGCGCATAGCGGTTCGTCCCCAGGTGAGGAATGACCAGGTCGCCATTTACATCGCTAACACAATGACCGCCAGGCACAGCCACTACCGGAAGCATATCCGCATCCAGCGCACTGGCCGGGATCATATGGCTAACCGGGTCTTCGCCTACATAGGTCGTGCAAAGCGGGTTCCCATAAACATCCGTGGTTACTTCACCGATATAGTCGATAATATGCCCGGTGAAACCCGCCAAACCGTGCTCGGCTGGTTCATCGGGTGCACTGTTTGTGGGTGCATTATCCTCAAAGATTCGGGAGCGAATTGTTGCATCGGGCAAAGGCGTGGGTTGTAACTCGACCCTCACCAGTCCCGGGTCCTCCATCGGAATGGAGAAGTGCGTACCATCGAGCTTGTAGCCATCGGCAATCACCGAAATTAAATATTTGCCATCCGGTAAATTAATTCCGGAGGCGAAATCGCTCTGGTCGCCCTGAGTATAGATTGGGCTAAAGCTGCCATTATTGACACCGGCAACCGACACCCAATGGCACGAGTCTGGATAGCCAGGACTGCTTGGCGAACAACCATCCGCCGGGCTGCGTTGTTCTGTAGTACCGGCATTATCAATATTAATGATGTATTTATAATTAGGAACTTCATCACCTATTGTTACACCGCTGCCGCCAAACGCGCGCGGCTCTGTGCGGGCACTCACTACCTGGAGGGTAATGGTATTGGTCGTTGCCAGAGCTGGTATAGGAGCAGACAATGCCTGGGCATTCGTTGTCAAAAACGAGGTTTGACTACCAAAGACCAGCGCTAAAATCACTCCAACCAGCAGCAGGCGATACCAAACGCTGTAATGATATTTATTGTTCTGACCAGTCATTTTTTATCTCCTCTCCAAATCAATAAACCGGATTTCAAAACTAATGCTTCCCTTGAGTGATGTCTTTGTTTGTCCACATTGCCATCCTTTCGTAACGAATAAATATAGGCGAGTTGAAGCGGGTCATTCTGCTTCGATTACTTTCCGCAGGTCAGAAATGTGAGTCAGGTTGAAAGCCTTGCTAGAATAGATGTTTAACCAATTGCTCTCTTCTTGAATCACAATCACCCGCAGATTGGGAAAAGTTGCCAGGATCGTTCCCAGAGAATTCTCTGCCGCCAAAACAGATGACTGATTCAGCAAAACGACAACCGGCTCAAAACGAAAAATCTCATCGGTCAGTGCATCGAGGTCATCGATATCACACTCAGTCAGCTGAAAATCAGCGGGCTGGGCAAGAGAACTTGCCAGACCCATACTTAATAAAGATTGCATTCCAACAACCAGGATATTTTGCGTTTTCACAGAATCATCCGTTGAGAAGTTTTTTGATACCCATACAGGATACATGCTGGCTGCGTATTACGCGATTACCCGCACTGATTAGTTGGTGATGATAAAAGGGCCATCTTTCGATGGCCCTTTTCAGGACAGGGTTAACCACTGACTATCTACTAAAAATCCCCCGGGATGCACCGGCGCTGCCGGTGC
>Ga0105047_10002310_pt1 | contig 34125 bp, 36 predicted proteins | sample MAT04_FD_78384 | JGI IMG/M metagenome (GOLD analysis project Ga0105047, IMG submission 78384) | Freshwater microbial communities from Lake Fryxell liftoff mats and glacier meltwater in Antarctica - MAT-04 (megahit assembly) | ecosystem: Environmental > Aquatic > Freshwater > Ice > Liftoff... | reverse complement strand
GTCAGCACACCCACCGACACCAGGTCCGACAAACGACGATCCGACTCGGGCTTCTTCCACCCAGAACGAGGCACACCAGCAAACTACACCCGTGTAAGCCTAACTGAACGGTATTGGGGCTAGCCCGGGGCTAGCCCCGGAGCGTCGCAGGACACCGGCAGCGCAGGAGGCCCCGTGACCGAACGGATCAGGAGGCACCCCGTGCCCGCCGCTCTGCTCGCCGTCCTGCTCGTCCTTGCCGCGGTCTGGGCGGTCGGTCTGGTCCGGCTCCACCGCAGCGTCGCAGCCAGCGCGGACTACTGGGCCGAGCCCCGCGGCGGGACCGGGGGGCTGCTCTACGTCGCGCTCGGCGACAGCGTCGCCCAGGGCATCGGCGCGAGCAGCCCGCAGAACGGGTACGTATCCTCCTGGCCGAGCGGCTCCGCGACACCACAGGCAGGCCCGTACAGGTGGTCAACCTCAGCCGGAGCGGCGCCCGCATCCGCGACGTCCTCGACACCCAGCTGCCCGCCCTCGACGCCCTCGACCGAACCCCCGACGTGGTCACGGTCGCGGTGGGCGGCAACGACGTGCGGGCCTACGACAGCACGGCCTTCGCCGCCGAGGCCGGGCGGCTCGCGGCGGCGCTGCCCGCCGGGGCGTACGTCGCCGACGCGCCCTACTTCATGCACGGGCGGTGGGAGCGCGACGCTGACCAGGCCGCCGCGCTGCTCAAGGCCAGCGCCGTCGAGCAGGACCTGCGGCCCGTCCCCCTGCACGACGCCCTCCAGGCCCAAGGAGGGCAGGCGATGCTCACGCAGTTCGCCTCGGACTGGTTCCACCCCAACGACCGCGGCCACCGCGTGTGGGCCGACGCGTTCTGGCAGGAGATGACGGACAGCCGCCAAGCGGCAGAGCGGCCGGCGTCGTCGCCCTGGATCGGCGCAGCCGTCACGGCGGGACGCAGACGTTGAGGTTGACCTCGGCCGCCCCCCGGAGGGTGAGGCTCCCGCACGGTCTCGGCGTCGGAAAGGTTGCGTCACCGCCGCCGTAGGTGGTGCTGGCCGCCGTGCCCGGCGACCTCACCCGCCGGTGGGTCCAGTGATGCGCGGGCGCTGGGCCGCCCTGGTGCAAGCCCATGCCGAGCAGAACCGCGCGCACAGCCTGACTGCCGTTGCGCAGGAAGGGCTGCTCGCCCCGGGGCCGTCGCGGGCCGCGTGTCACATCCCGGCAGGCTGCGGTGCTAGGGAGTCATGGAGCTGGTACGCAGACGGGCCGAACCCGCAGCAGCCCTGGCCACGGCCGGGTCGCTCGTGGGCACGACGGCGCAGGTCGGGAGGAGGACGGGCGTGCGATCGTCGCGAGCCGAGGCGGCACCCGAGGTGCGCGCCGACCTCGCCGAGGTGTTCCGCCTGCACTACGCGCCGGTCGTGGGTGTCGCCGCGCGCGTGCTCGGCTCCCCGGACGAGGCCGAGGACGTCGCTCAGGAGGTCTTCCCGTCCTTCAGCCGCTCCGCTGTCCCCGCCGCCGAGGCCGGTGGCTGGCTGCGCGTCGCGGCGGCGCACACCGCCCTCGACCTGCTCCGGTCGGGCCACCGCCGCGCCTCCCGCGAGATGGCGGTCGCGCAGGCCGGCGTCGTGTCCGACGTCGCCGAGGCGGTCGTCGCCCGCGAGGAGCGCGAGCGGGTGCGTGCGGCGCTGGGGCGGTTGCCCCGCAAGCCCGCGATGGCGCTCGTGCTGCGGCACAGCGGCCTGAGCTACGCCGAGGTCGCGGCGGCCCTCTGCCTGTCCCCCGGAAGCGTCGGCACCACGGTGCGACGCGCCGAAGCCACCCTGCGCGAGGAGCTGACCCGTCATGCGTCATCCCACTGAGGGCGTCCTGCGCCGGCTCATCGACGAGCCGGCCGGCGTCTGCGACACCGACCGGGCGCACGTGCAGACCTGCGCCGCGTGCCTGACCGACCTCGACGCCGTGCAGCAGGACGCCGAGCTGGTCAGCACCTGCCTGGCGACGGCGCCGCCCGCGGTCGACGTCGACGCCGCCTGGCGGCGGCTGTCGGCCACAGCGCCCGCGCAAGAGCCGGCTGCCCGCACCGGCACCCGCCGGTCCGTCAGCCTGCTGCGCCGCCCGTCGGTCGCGGCGCTCGCGGTCGCCGTCGCGCTCGGCGGTGCGGGCACCGCGGCCGCCAACGACTGGCTGCCCGTCTTTCGCACGCAGCAGGTGCAGGCAGTGAGCATCACGCCCGGCGACCTGGTCGCGCTGCCGGACCTGAGCGCGTACGGCGCGCTGTCGTTCGTCAGCGAGCCCGACCTGCGCGAGGTCGCCAGTGCCGCCGGCCGCCCGCGCCGCGACCGGCCTGGACGTTCCGGTCGTGCAGGACCTGCCGCGCGGTGTCACCGGCGAGCCCGTCCACACCGTCGTGGGGAAGGTGAGCGCGACGTTCACGTTCTCGGCCGAGCGCGCCGCCCGCGCGGCGACCGAGGCGGGTGAAGACCTGCCGCCCGTGCCGTCGGGTCTGGACGGCAGCGCGGTGCGCCTGGACGCCGGACCCGGTGTCGCGCAGGTGTGGACCTCCGCCTCCGGCGCGCCCGCCCTGGTGGTCGGCCGCGCCGTCGCGCCGACCGCCTTCTCCTCCGGCGTGCGGTTCGAGACGGTCCGCGACTACCTGCTGTCGCTGCCGGGCCTGCCGGACCACATCGCCGATCAGCTGCGCACCTTCTCCGCGGACGGCAGCACCCTGCCGCTCCCGCTGCCGGCCGACGAGGTGACCACCTCCCCGGTGCAGGTGCAGGGAGTGCCCGGCACGCTGGTGGTGAGCCGCGACCGGGCCCTCGCCGGAGCGCTGTGGGTGCAGGACGGGCTCGTCACCGTCGTCCTCGGCTCGCTGGACGACAGCGAGGTCCTGGACGTGGCCCGGGGGCTCTCGTGACCGCCGCGACGACCGGTGCGGCGGCGGTGCTCGCCGACCTGCCTCCGGCCCCGGCCGTCTGGTGCTCCGGGCTGCGCAAGCGGTACGGCCGCCAGCAGGCCGTCGAGGACGTCTCCTTCGAGGTCGGCCGCGGCGAGGTGGTCGGTCTGCTCGGGCCGAACGGTGCCGGCAAGACCTCGGTCATCAAGATGCTGCTTGGCCTGGTCCAGGCCGACGCCGGCGAGGTGATGCTGCTCGGACAGCGGGCCACCGACCCGGCGTCCCGGGCGCGGATCGGCTACCTGCCCGAGCTGTTCCGCTACCAGCCGTGGCTGAGCCCCCCGGCGCCGAAGTCGACGCCGGCGAGCAGCGCCACGCCCTTGCGCTCGTGGGCCTCGCCGCGCGCACCGACGACCGGCTCGGCGGCTTCTCCAAGGGGATGCAGCAGCGGCTCGGCCTGGCGGTCGCCCTGGTCGCCCGGCCGGAGCTCGTCGTGCTGGACGAGCCGACCAGTGCCCTGGACCCGCTCGGTCGCGTCGACGTGCGCGACATCGTGCTGTCACTGCGCGAGCGCGGCGTCGCGGTCCTGCTCAACTCCCACCTCATCGGCGAGGTGGAGCGGGTCTGCGACCGGGTGGTCATCCTCGACCGCGGTCGGGTTGCGGCCTCCGGCTCGCTGGCCGAGCTGCTCGGGCAGCGGGAGGTCCGGCTGCACCTGACCGGGCTCACCGACGCGGCGCGGGCGCGCCTGGCCGCGCGCGACGCCGAGCAGCAGGGCGAGCTGTTCACCGTGGCGCCGCCCGAGGACGACCTCGGCACCGCCGTGCCCGGGCTCGTCGCCCAGCTGGTCGAGCTGGGCGCCCAGGTGCACGCCGTCGAGCCCGGCCGGATCAGCCTGGAGGAGCGGCTGCTCGGCATCCTGCGCCAGGGGTCTGCGGACCGGGCGTCGGCAGCGCAGGCGGGGGCCGGGCAGTGAGCACCGCCCGCACCGCGCTGACGATCGCCGCCCTCACCCTGCGCGAGGCCACCCGCCGCCGGGTGCTGCTCGCCCTGTTCCTGCTGACCGCCCTGCTGCTCGCCGTGAGCGGCTGGGGCTTCTCCCAGCTCGAGGCCGACGCCGGCGGCACCCTCACCAGCGGCGAGGCGCGGCTGACGGCCTCCATCGTGCTCAACCTGGTGATGTTCGGCTTCAGCCTGCTCGCCGCGCTCGGCACCGCGTTCCTGGCCGGTCCAACGCTGGCCGGTGAGGCCGAGTCCGGCATCGCGCTGTCGGTGCTGGCCCGGCCGATCCGCCGCTCGGCGTTCCTGCTCGGCAAGTGGCTGGGGCTGGTCGTGTTCGGCAGCGGCTTCGTAGCGCTCGCCGGTTCGGCTCAGATCACCATCGTCTACGCGACCGTCGGCTACTGGCCGCCCGAGCCGGCGACCGCCCTGGCGCTGCTCGCGGCGCAGACCGCCGTGCTGCTCACCCTGGCCGTGCTGCTGTCCACCGCGGTCTCGCCCATGGCGTCCGGCGTCGTGGCCGTCGGCCTGTTCTGCTCGATGTGGGTCGCCGGGGTCGTCGGGGGGATCGGCGCCACCCTCGGCAACGAGTCGGTCGAGCGGGTCGGGACCGTGTCCCGGATGCTCCTGCCCACCGACGGGCTGTGGCGCGGGGCGATGCACGCCCTCCAGGACCCGGCGGCGCTGCTGACGTTCGGCGGGACGGACGGGCAGGCGTTCCCGTTCCTCAGCGTTGCCCCGCTCACCGCCGGCTACCTCGCCTGGACCGCGGTCTGGGTCGCCATGATCGGCGGACTGGCCGCGGCCTCCTTCGTGCGCAAAGACCGCTGAGCGCCCGGCTCGCCCGGCGACGAGCAGCCGCGCTCAGGTGCCGCAGAAGGTGACGTACGGCAGGTCCGGACCCGGCTCGGCGTAGCGCTGCCTTCCCAGCCGCTCGTCGTACGGCGACGACACCGCCTCGAGCAGCTGCTCCACCGGTGCGAGGTCCCCGCCGACGGCCGCGGCCAGCGCCTCCTCGACGAGGTGGTTGCGCGGGACGTAGGCCGGGTTGGTGCGGTCCATCAGCTCGCGGTCCGGCGCCAGCTCGCGCCAGCGGTCGAGCCACGCGTCGAGCCCGGCCAGGTCGAGGACGATGCCGCGCACCGGCTCGACGTCGCCCTGTGCGGCGGCCCCGAGCCGCCGGAAGAAGGTCGTGTGGTCGACACGGCCGGCCTGCAGCAGCGCCAGGACGTCGTCGCGGAGCGGGTCGACCACGGCGGGGTCCCGGTCGACGGGCAGGCCGAGCTTGGCGCTGAAGCCGGCCGTCCAGCCTGCGCGGTACTGCACCCGGAAGGCCCCGAGCGACTCGGTCGCGCGGGCGATCGCCGTCGCCTCGTCGTCAGCGAGCAGCGGCAGCAGCGCCTCGGCCAGCCGGGCCAGGTTCCACTCCATCGCGGCGGGCTGATTGGCGTAGGCGTACCGCCCGCCCTCGTCGATCGAGCTGAAGACGGCCGCCGGGTCGAACGCGTCCAGGAACGCGCAGGGGCCGTAGTCGATGGTCTCGCCGGACAGCGTCGTGTTGTCGGTGTTCATCACCCCGTGGACGAAGCCGACCAGCATCCACTGCGCGACCAGCGACGCCTGAACCCCGACCACGGACTCGAACAGGGCCAGGTAGGGGTGGTCGGCCTGCGCCGCGGCCGGGTGGTGCCGACTGATCGCGTGGTCGGCCAGCCGACGCAGCAGGTCGAGGTCGCCGGTGGCCCGCGCGAACTGGACGGTGCCCACCCGCAGGTGGCTGGCGGCCGTGCGGGCGAGGACAGCGCCCGGCTGCGCGGTCTCGCGCTGAACGACGCGGCCGGTGGAGACCACGGCGAGCGAGCGTGTCGTGGGGATCCCCAGCGCGTGCATGGCCGTGCTGACGACCTGCTCGCGGAGCATCGGCCCGATGCCAGCCAGCCCGTCGCCACCGCGGGCGCAGGGGGTGCGTCCGGAGCCCTTGAGGTGCAGGTCGCGCAGCGTCCCGTCCGGTGCGACCAGCTCGCCCAGCAGCAGCGCCCGGCCGTCGCCGAGGCGTGGCGTGAAGCCGCCGAACTGGTGCCCGGCGTACACCTGGGCCACCGGGGTCGTCCCGTGCGGCAGCTGCTCTCCGGTCAGCAGCCGGACCCCATCGGGGCTGCGCAGCCACCCAGGGTCGAGCCCGAGCTCGACGGCATGCGTCTCGTCGAGCACGAGGATTCGCGGGTCGGGGGCGGGCCCGGCCCGCCACGGCTGCGCCAGCTCCGGCAGCTCGTCGGCGAAGTGGCTCGTCAGCTTCACGCCAGGGGCAGGGGCGTCGCTCATCGCGTGCAGGCTAGTCCGCTCGGAGGTGCCAGAGCCGCTCAGACCGTGCCAGAGGCGCTCGACCCCACCTTGCGGTAGCGCGACTCGAGGAAGGCGAACCCCGCGTAGGCCAGCAGGCCGATCGCGATGGCGATGAGCGCGACCTGGCCCCAGGACTGCTGGGCGACCTCGCGCAGAGCGGCATCGAGCCCGCGGGCCTCCTGCGGGTCGTACGTCACGGCCGCCTGGACGAAGAAGTAGCCGACCAGGGCCAGGATCGCGCCCTTGGTGACGTAGGCCGCGGTGCCGAGCCGGGTCGTGGCCTTCCTGATGCTCGAGGACATCTCCCCGGTGCGCAGGGTCGGCAGGAAGTCCTGCCTCACGCCCTTCAAGGCCGCGTTCACGCCAACGGCGATGACGATCAGCCCGACCAGTCCGACGAGGTAGCGCCCACCCGGGAGGCCGAACAGGAAGCTCGAGCCCTGCTGCTCGGTGCTGCTGCCACCACCGGAGCTGCTGGAGCTGCTGCCGGCCAGGCCGACGATGCTGAACGCCGTGAACGCCAGCGAGGCGTAGACCAGCGCCAGCACGGCGGCCTGGGCCTTGTCCTTGCCGTCGATCTCCGGACGGGCCAGCGTCGTCACCTCCAGGACGCGCCCGACGGCGAACGCGAGCAGCCCGACGCCGAGCACGACCAGCGTGATCTTCCCGGGCGCGCTCTCGGCGATCTTCTGCAGGGCGCCGGTGGTGCTCGCCTCCTCCGTCGCCGAGCCGAAGGCCATCTGCAGCACGAGGTAGGCCAGGGCGAGGTAGACGACGCCTTTGGCGGCCCACCCGGCTAGGACGACCTTGCGGGCGGTCTCGGAGCTGCCTGCCTGCTGGGCGGAGCGTTGGGCGGAGGTCATGTGCGGGACGTACCCCGGCACTGGCGTCCCGCCGCAGCTGTCGGCATGCTGTTACGAGATCGTCATGACGGACGACTGGCCCGGACAGCCCGGAGGGCCGGCGCACCTTCGTACGTCCGGCCCTCCGTCGTGCCGCGTGCGGTGCGACTACGAGGACGGCACCTCGGCGTCGGCGTCGCCCTCCAGCTCGCCCTCCACATCGACGTCGATGTCAGGGGTGTCGACGTCCACGTTGCTCTCCGGAAGCTCGACGTCGACGCTTCCGTCGGTGCTGGCGATGTCGATCCACCCGAACGCGAAGGCCAGCACGACGAGCAGTGCGATCACCGCGAGCGCGATGAGCAGTGCCGTGATGGCCTTCTTCTTGTTGCCGCTGTCCTGGTCCTGCTTGTACGAGGTGTTGGTGGCCATGAGGGGCTCCTTGGTGTCATCGGGGCAGTGAGTAGCCTCCTTCCTTGCCCGGTCCCGACGGTGCGGCAGAGCACGAGGAGGTGACGAAGCCGTAACAGTGCGGCTTGACGCTGGCCTCACGTCCTCTCGCGCAGGCTGATCCCATGACCGCTGACCCTCTCCCCCCGCGTCCCGCGTCGACCCCCGCCCCCGCCCCCGTCCCCGCGCCACGCCGGCGCACTACTGCCGCCCTCGTGCTCAGCGCAGCCCTGCTGGCCGGTGCTGCCGGCGGCGCGGTCGGTGCCGCCGTCGCCCCGGACGACGCGCCCCCGCCCGTCGCGGACAGCACGACTGCCGTGCGGACCTCAACCACGGGCGATGTCGCGGCCGTGGCGGCTGAGGTGCTGCCCAGTGTGGTGTCGATCTCAGTCCGGTCGGCGTCCGGCTCCGGGTCCGGCTCCGGCGTCGTCCTCGATGAGGCCGGGCACGTGCTGACCAACGACCACGTCGTCGCCCCCGGAGCCGACGGGGAGATCGCGGTCCTCCTGAGTGACGGCCGTCGCGGCGACGCGCGCATCGTGGGAACCGACCCGGTCACCGACCTGGCGGTGCTGAAGGTCGACGTCGACGGCGGCCTCACGCCGATCGCGCTCGGTCGCTCGGCCGACGTGACCGTGGGGGACGCCGTCCTGGCCGTTGGCTCACCGCTCGGTCTCGAGGGCACGGTGACGACCGGGATCATCAGCGCGCTGGACCGCACCGTCCGCACCAACCCCGAGTCGCCGCTGCTCGGCGCGCTCCAGACCGACGCCGCCATCAACCCCGGCAACTCCGGCGGCGCGCTCGTCGATGCCAATGGTCGGTTGATCGGCATCAACACCGCCATCTCCTCGACCAGCGGCGGGAGCATCGGGCTCGGCTTCGCGATCCCGGTGGACCAGGCGCAGTCCGTCGCCGAGGAGCTCATCCGCACCGGGCGCGCGACGCACCCCTCGCTCGGCGTCGCCGCTACCACCGTGGGCAACGGTGCGCTGCTGCAGCAGGTGCCGGAGGACAGCGCCGCTGCCGAGGCGGGACTGCAGGCGGGTGACGTCGTCACCGCGGTCGAGGCAGACGACGTGACGAGCGTCGACGAGCTGGTGCTCGCCCTGCGCGAGCGCGGCGTCGACGAGCCCGTCGAGGTGACCTACCTGCGCGACGACCAGGAGCGCACGACGCAGGTCCGGCTGCGCGACCGCGTCTGAGTCCACGTGCTCGGGACGCGTACCGGCGGGCGGACGAGGCTGCGTGCTCTTGAGCCGGTCGCCGAGGTCGGCGCGACTGTCGGCCGGCTTGTCCTCCTGGTCAAGACCCGGCACCGCGTCCGAGCGCTCGTTCAGTTCACCTCACCGCGCGCGTAGACGGCGACGTCCTCGCGGCGTAGCGGGCGCCGGACCGGCCGGTCCCGGGAGTCGACGAGCACGACCGGCTGGAGGCCGGACCTGACCTCGACGGCCGTCAGCTCGTCCTCCTCCGTCGCTGTGAGCACCAGCTGGGCCAGGGCGAGAGGGACATCCCTGACCGCTGCGGTGAGCAGCTGCGCGCTGAGGCGAATCCGCACGACGTCCTCGGCCACGCGTGTGACACCGAGCAGCCGCGTTGCCGGCGGGGATAGCCGTGGGCAGCGCCGACTCGTTGCTCAGCGCCAACAGCACATCAAGTCGTCCCGGCAGCCCCGCGCCGCGCTGCTCGACGAAGACCGGGACGACGTCCTCCCCACGGGCTGCCCATACACGGACCGGCGAGGCGTTCGCCGTCGCCTGCGGAGTCGCCGCCGGAAGCCGGTCTGGCGGTACGCGCTCCGGCCCGCGCTGCGCGGAGACGCCGCAAGCGGCCAGCGCCAGGCAGCCGGAGAGCAGGCCCACGGACATGCGGCCGGCCCTCACGGCGACTCCACGTCGATGGGCAGCTCCACGACGAACCGAGCGCCGTGCGACGCGCCGTCCTCGACCCAAACCCGACCGCGGTGTCGCTCCACGTGCTGCGCCACGATCGCCAGTCCGAGTCCCGAACCCGGCATTGACGCCCTCGCGGCGGGCCGGCGCGAGAACCGCTCGAAAACCCGCTGGCGCCACTCGGGTGGCACTCCGTCGCCTTTGTCCAAGACGCTGATCCTGAGGCAGTCGCGGCTCCTGCTGACGACGACCTCGCGCACCCCCTCGCCGTGCAGACCGGCGTTCGCCACCAGGTTGCGCACGACCTGCTGGAGTCGGCGCCTGTCCCCCGTGACGAGGACTCCGGCTGCCTCCGGCTCCACCCGCGTCACGGAGCGCCCTGCCTCGGCGTCGGCCACCCGGGCGACAAGGACGTCGAGGACGAGCGGCTGCAGGTCGACCTCGGTCAGCTGGTCGTCACGGGTCACCTCCAGCAGGTCGTCGACGAGCGTCCGGAAGCGGCCGGTCTCCTCGGTGAGCAGGTCGAGCCCCGCCTGACCGGTGGGCGACAGCTCGTGCCCCCGGTTGCGCAACAGCTCGGCGGCGTTGGCGATCGTGGTGACCGGCGAGCGCAGCTCGTGGCTGACGTCGCTGGCGAAGCGGGCGTCGCGGGCGATCCGCGCGCGCAGCTGGCCGACCGTCGCATTGAACGCCTCGGCCAGCGGCTGGAGGTCACGGTCACCACGCGCCTCGACGCGCGTGTCGAGGTCGCCGGCGGCCACGGCCGCCGCGGCGCCACCGACGACCTGGAGAGGACGCAGCGTGCGCCCCCCCTTACGGTGAAGGTGAGATGGCAACGCTCCAGAACCGCGACTAGCGCCTGCGGTGCCACCGCCGAACCGCGAAGAGCCCGCCCTGCGAGCCCCGAAGCGAAGCCGACGACACCCCCAAGCGTGGGCATCGCCGTGTCGTCATCCAGCGATGTTGCAAGACCCTCGCCGGTGTCGCGTGGGGTTGGGGGAGCGGTTCATCACCTGCGCTGGCGCTGGCCGGGGCGTCGCAGCACGGCCCAGCGTACGAGTCGCTGTACAGCCAGCAAAGGGCCTGCGCCGCTGCCCTCGGATGACTGAAGGCCGAGGAAGCTGGCTTTGGGGGTCCTGTCCCAGTCGTTGCCGTCGCCGGGTCGTCGTTGCGCAGGAGCTCCCATGTTGCTGACCGTACGCTGCGGCACGTCGAAAGCTTGGTGGCGCACTGGTCGGCGCACGTCGCGCCGGAGCGGTAGCTGCTCCTCGCGGACGTCCTGGCCATCTCACCTTCACCGTAAGGGGGGGTGCGCTGCGCCGCCCAGCGTCCGACAGCGGCGGCAAGCAGCGTCGCCAGCGCCGTCGTGGCGACGAGCACCGTGCTCAGGACGTCGAGAACCTCGTCGAGGTCGAGGAGCGGGAACAGCCCGACGTAGACGCCGTCGAGCTCCGGCACCGCGACGGCCACCGCCTGCCGCACCCGCCCGTCCACCTCCAGTCGCTGCTGCACCGGGGCGCCGTCCAGCGCCATGCCGACCAGCGAGCTCGGCAGCTCGGCCGCGCGGAGGGACGGTGTCGTGGACACCGCGCCGGAGCCGTCGGCGGACAGGAAGACGGCGCGACTGCCGGGGGCCACGGCCTGCCGAGCCGGTCGGCCGACGGTGCACCGGCCGCTCCACCGCTGCGGCGCAGCAGGTCGACGCTGACCAGCGTCTCCCGCGTGGTGGTGACCTCGCGCTGGTTGTAGAGGTAGGTCGTCGTGAGGTTCCACGACACGGTCTAACGGAAGACCGACAAGAGCAGACCGCCCAGCGCAAAGGCGATCTGGACCCGGCTGCGGACGCCGGGGCGCCAGGTCCACACCGTCAGCGACCCAGCCGGTATCCCACGCCGCGCACGGTCAGGACGACCTCGGGCGTCGAGGCGGCGCGCTCGATCCGCAGCCGCAGCCGCCGCACGTCCACGTCCAGCAGCCGCGTGTCGGCGAAGTAGCTGTAACCCCAGACCCGTTCGAGCAGGTCCTCGCGCGTGACGATGGCGCCGTCGGCCGCCGCCAGCTCGCGCAGCAGCCGACGTTCTGTGCGGGTCAGCGGGATCTCGACGCCGTTCCAACGCGCGGAGCCGAGCCGTGCCTCGACCTCGAGGTCCCCTACCGACGACCACCCGTGCGTGGGCTCACGCCGGGTGCGGCGAAGCAGCGCCCGGACCCGGGGGCCAGCTCACTGCCGACCACCGGCTTGCTGACGTAGTCGTCCGCCCCCGCCTCCAGCCCGGCGACGACGTCGGCGCTGTCGTCGCGCGCGGTGACGATGATGATCGGGACATCGGTACGGGTGCGTACGTCCGCGCACAACGCGAGCCCGTCGTCGTCGGGAAGCCCGAGGTCGAGCAGCACGACGTCAGGCTCGCACCGCTCGAGCTCGGCGCGGACGCGCGCCCCGTCCGGCGCATGACGCACCGCCATCCCGGCGTCCTGTAGCGCCAGACCGACGGCCCTCGCCATCTGCAGATCGTCCTCCACGAGGAGCACGTCGTACCCGGCTCCGTCCAGGTCACCGTGTGTCGTGCTCATCGCTGCCTCTGCCCCCGTCACCCTGACATGCTGGACCAGCCGCTGTGTGCTCGCTGTGACGCCGTTCAAGCCGACGTACTCACCGCAGCCAGGCAGATCAGAAGCGCTTCGTCCGTCGAGACCGGCGAACGCCACGCCGCTGGCCACCTCGGTGCTGTCCTCCTCGACGTCGCCGCCCAGCTCGGTGCTCAGTTCCTCGGGGAGAACGGCGGATCCGGTGTCGAGGGGCGCGGGCCAGGCGCGCACGGCCGGGTGGTCCAGCCCGTTCGTGCTGGTGCGACAGGTGCCGTGGTGGCACGCTGACGGGACGGTGGCCACCGGCCGCCGGTCCACCATCCCGTTAACGCAGACCCACCTCCGAGACTGGCTGGAAGGATGCGCAGATGACGCAACCCGCCACGGACCAGACCGCGTCGTCGAGCCTCTCGCCGGCCGGATGACCACCGACGCGTGAACCGTCATCCATCGACGAGGCTTGGGCCTTGTGATCGGCCACCGAGGCTGGGCTGGCTGTGGTGCGCGGGTGGTCGCTCGGCTCTGCTACCGGGTGAGTCGCCCGTTTCTCCGGTTGCGCCGCGTTCGGCTGAGTGGTCAGGACTTGGCCGTGGTGATGCGGATCGACCACGCGCCGGAACAGCCTGGTCCATGCGTCCCTGCACGGCCACGCGTGGGGTGGGTGCAGGTGATCCGACGGGCGGAAGGGCCCACATCCATGTGTCGTCAACCCTCGACGAGTCGCAACCCAACCGGCGCCGGTCAACCTGCGGCACGAGACCGCCAGCCGGTACGAGGTGATCATGGAGGCGCTCAACGATTGAGGCTCGTGCACGGGTCCACGACATCGCCGACCTCGAACGCCCGGCGCTGGGACGGGCGGTGACGACCGGCTGACGTGTCCCGCGGCCGAGACGGGGCAGGGGATCGGGTATGCGCATTGCCATTGCAGGAGCCCATGGTCAGATCGGTCTCATCCTCGGCCGCCGTCTCAGCGAAGGCGGTGACACCGTCGTCGGTCTGATCCGCAAGCCCGAGCAGCAGGACGACCTGCGTGAGGCCGGCGTCGAACCGGCGGTCGTCGACCTCGAGTCGGTCTCGGTCGACGAGGTCGCCGCTGCGCTGCGCGGAGCCGACGCGGTGGTCTTCGCCGCCGGAGCAGGTCCGGGCAGCGACGCTGAGCGCAAGGACAGCGTCGACCGGGCCGGCGCAGTGCTGCTCGCCGACGCTGCCGAGGCGGCCGGGGTCGGCCGCTACGTGCTGCTGTCGTCGATGGGTGTGGAGCAGGTGCGCGACGGAGCCACCCCGGAGGGCATGGGGGACGCGTTCGTCACCTACCTCCGCGCCAAGCTGGCCGCTGAGGACGACGTGCAAGCCCGCCCCTTCGACTGGACGGTGCTGCGGCCTGGGGCGCTCACCGACGACGCGGGCACCGGTCAGGTACAGCTGGCCCCGAGCGTCCCGCGCGGCGAAGTGCCCCGCGACGACGTCGCCGACGTGATCGCCGCGCTGCTGCACGCCCCGGCCACCGCCGGGATGGTGCTCGAGCTCTGCTCCGGTGACAACGCGATCGAGGCGGCAGTGGCCGCGGCCGGCTAGTCCATCGGGTCCGGTCCAGCTGCAGGGCAGAGCTCAGGCAGAACCACGGACCAGGCGGCATGGCCCCCGGCGAGTACGTCCCCAGGTGCGAGCGCACGCCGATGTCAGCACCTGTGCCGCGGCACCAGCAGGTTCCCTTCGCGGACACTCATGACCGCGACGTCGGCCACCTGCTCGGCGGAGCGTGGCCACCCGGCACCGGAGTCGTAGGTGGCGTCGGTGGCGTCGGTGGCGAACAGCTCGCCGACGGAGAGGTAGCTGCCTGCGTCGTAGCTGCGTGCGTACCAGCCGGTGCCGCCACGCTCGGTGGCTCCATGGTGCAGTCCCTCACCGTGCGCCCTACCGAGGAGCCAGCCACGTCAGGAGCGATCTTCCGGCCCGGTTCGCACCGGAACCGGACTCCGTACTCGCCCATCAGCCTGGCAACGCGCCGCCTGAAGGTTCTCTCGCCTGTGAGACGAGGGAAGCAGCCCGTCGACCCACCGGGAACCACCGCACCACTGGCAGACAGCAAGCCAGCTGGTCCTCGACGTGGTCCCACTCGCTTGCGGGGGGTCGCAGGCCTGAGGATGTCGACGAGGACACCGCGCTGGTCGGCGCACCGACGACGTGGGAGGTTGTCGGGCGTCAGTCTGCGTAAGTGCTCACCGCCGACGGGCGCACCAAGCACCCGCCGGGTAGGTCTCCAGACGCCGACCGGCTGAGGGCCTGCCGTGGCGGGTCAGTCGCCCCCGCCCCCGTCGCCACCGTCACCACTGCTCGATCCGCCGTCCGCCGCGGCGTCGAGGGCCGGCCCGGCGTCACCAACACCGCGTCGAGCCCGTCGGCGTCACCCCACGCCGCAGGCACCTCGACGCCGGCCGCGTCGCGCAGCCGGCGCCGCAGCTCCTGGTCGAGCACGAGCAGCAACCCGGTCGCCGGAAGCACGACCGAAGCGGCCGCCGACGCGTCGGCGGCGGACCGGCACCAGGCGCGTCCTGACGGCGTGAGCCGCCAGCGGCGGCGCGGGACGACGCCGAGCAGCCGGTCCTCCTCCTGGGTGAGCAGGCCCGCGGCGCGCAGCTCGTCCCGCGCGGCCTCGCGGACGCGCGTCGCGAGGTCGGCGCGCCAGCCCGACGCCCGCTGCACCGCCGCGTGGGCCGGCGTCCCCTCGTCGGACAGCCGCGGCAGCCGCCTCCGCGAGCAGGGCGAGCGGCGGCGGGAGCGCCGCGGCGTCGACGCCCGGCGACAGCCGGACGGATGCGGGGCGCCACCGGTGCTGCTCGACGGCGTGCACGCGCACGACGCCGCGCACCACCAGCTCGCGCAGGGCCAGCCGGAGTAGTAGGTGAGGCCCGGCGCCCGGGTCGCGCAGCAGCGCTGTAGCTGGCGCCGACAGCGGCCAGCGACCCGGAGCCGGGATGGGGTCCACCGGTGCACGATGGCGGGCCCAGGTGACGGGAGCATGACGCGCGCCCGGTGGTGCCGGTTCGGCCGTCTGCGCCGCAAAAGAGCTCAGCGCTCGACGAGCCGCACCAGCTGCTCGACCGCCGGGCAACGCTCGGCCGGCCCCCCGGCTGCCGCGAACAGCGCCACCAGGACGCGCCGTCAGGACGCGCAGACCCGCGCTCGGCAGGCTGCCCGGCGCGCGGAGAGGAGCAGCCAGGCTCAGCCGGGCTCGGGTGGCCCGCCCCAGTCCGCTGCCAGCGCCGCGCGCAGCTGCGCTAGGCCGGCAGGACCGATCCGCCGACCGAGCTCCTGCTCGAGGGCGTGCAACCGGCGGGCCGCTGCGCTTGCCAGGGTCCGCCCGTCGTCGGTGAGCCGCACCAACCGGCCCCGCCGGCTGGCCGGGTCGTCGACCATCTCGAGGACGCCGAGCCGCACCAGGCCGGCTACCAGCTCCGAGGTGGCCTGCCGCGTCGTGCCGAGCCGACGGGCCAGCTCGGCGGGGCGCGTCCCGGCCTGCTCCAGGTGGGCGAACACCAGCGACTGCGCCGGCGTCAGCTGCCAGCCTTCAGTGGCCATCGACGCCAGCAGGGCGCGGTCGAACCAGCGCGCACCCTGCAGCAGCGACCAGGCCAGCGGGGTCCGGGCGTGCACATCGTCAAGTTACCTGACATGCTCACCTCGTCAGGCCCCCTGACACACTGGAGGGAACATGAAGATCGTCGTCCTCGGCGCCGGAGGTGGTACCGGGCGACATGTCGTCCGGCTGGCCGTCGAGCAGGGTCATGACGTCGTCGTCGTGGCGCGACGCCCGCTGGAGCTGCCGCCGAGCGTCCGACAGGTGAGCGGTGACGCCACCGCGCCGGAGCTCGTCCGCCGTGCAGTGGAGGGTCTGGCTCCTGGCACGGGCGCCGCCGTCAGCTGCCTGGGCGTCACGAAGCGCTCGACCGGGCACCCCAGCGCGGCGGCCGCCCAGGCCCTGGTGGCGGTGCTGCCCGCCGGGACCCGCGTGGTGGCCGTGGCCGGTGCGGGCATCGACGCACCCGGCGACGCCAAGGCGTTGGGTGCTCGCGCCGTCTCGACGCTCACCCGCTGGCTGGCCGGCGCGGTCGTGGCCGACAAGCAGGAGGAGCACGACGTCTACGCAGCCTCCGCTCTCTCCTACACCGTCGTGCGTCCGCCGCGACTCGTCGACGGCGACCCCACCGAGCCTGCGCGCACCACCAGCGTCGCGCCCGGGCCCACGGCCAAACCGGTCCGGCGGGCCGACCTCGCAGCGACCATGCTGCGGTTGGCCGTCGACGGCGGGCACGAGCGCAGCGCACCGTTCGTGGTCCGGTAGGTGACCGCAGGCGTGAGGGCCGGCTGCTGCGCCGAGCCTGCGACCCGGCCTGGCGCACCTGCTCATGCCCCAGGCGCGACGAGCCCGCTCTCGTAGGCGACCACGACGACCTGGGCGCGGTCGCGCAGGCCCAGCTTGCTCAGCACGCTCGACACGTGAGACTTCACGGTCGCGGGCCCGATGAACAGCTCCGCAGCGATTTCCGCGTTGCTGAGCCCTCGCGCGACCGCGACGACGACATCGCGCTCCCTGGCGGTGAGCTGCTCCAGCCGTGCAGCGAGGCCGGTGTCAACGGTGCGCTGCGCGGCGAACTGCGCGATCAGGCGCCGGGTGATGGACGGCGCCAGCAGCGACCCTCCCTGCGCGATCGTGCGGACGGCGACGACCAGCTGCTCCGGGGGGATGTCCTTGAGCACGAAGCCGCTCGCCCCTGCGCGCAGAGCCCGGTAGACGTACTCGTCCGGCTCGAACGTCGTCAGGATCAGCACCCGGACGGCACCGCCGAGGTCTTCAACGATCCGCGCCGTCGCCTGCAGCCCGTCCATCTCCGGCATACGGATGTCCATGAGCACGACGTCCGGGCGGTGCTGGTGCACCACGGCCACCGCCTCGACCCCGTTGCCCGCCTCCGCCACCACCTCGATGTCGGGCTGGTGGTCCAGGACCATCGCGAACCCGCCGCGCACCAGGGCCTGGTCGTCGACGACCACGACACGGATGCTCACCGTGACATCCGAGCTGGCTGCGCAAGCGGACGGCGCGCCCGCTCCTTCGTCGCGGGGCGCCGTCCGCGAGCTCCGCTCACGGGGCCACCCGGTCCAGCGGCAGCCGCGCACGCACCCCGAACCCGCCGTCAGCGCCCGGCCCGACGTCGAGGCTCCCGCCGAGCAGCAGGGCGCGCTCGCGCATGCCGAGGATGCCGTGCCCCGCCCCCGGCAGCACGGTCGATCCGCTGCCGTCGTCGGTCACCTCCACCAGCAGGCAGCTCCCGTCGTTCGTCAGCCGCACGCAGGTGCGGGCACCCGGCCCGGCGTGCTTGACGACGTTGGTCAGCGACTCCTGCACGATCCTGTAGGCCGACAGCTCGACCCGCGCCGGCAGGCCGGTGAGCGCGCCCTGGGTCGTGAGCGAGACGTCGAGCCCGGCCCGCCGGGTCTGCTCCACCAGCGGGTCGAGCTCGGCCAGCCCCGGCTGCGGCTGCATCGCGTCGGGGACCGAGGTCGGCCGCAGCACCCCGAGCAGGTGCCGCAGCTCGTCGAGGGCCTGACGTCCCGCCTCCTCGACCGCGGTCATGGCGCGGACGGCGGCCGCGGGGTCGCTCTCCGCGACGGTCTTGGCGGCGCCGGCCTGCACGGTCATCAGGCTGACCCGGTGCGCGACGACGTCGTGCAGCTCGCGCGCGATGCGCGCCCGCTCCTCGGTGACGATCCGGTCTGTCTCCTCCCGCTTCTCGCGCAGCTGCCGGAGGCCGCGCTCGGAGCGCAGCCGCAGCCGGCGTCCGGCGTACCAGACGGCGAAGAAGACGACGGCGCCGAACGCGACCTCGCCGAACGGGAGGTCGGCGGTGACGCCGTCCAGCACGAGGACGACCAGCGCGGCGTCGACTCCGACGTGCCCCCAGCGATCGGCCGTGCCGTAGCGACCGAGGCCGTACACCGCGACCAGCGCCTGCGCGCCGAGGTCGGCGAACCCGCTGCCGAGCGTGAGTGCCCAGGCGGCCAGGACCGCGGCGAGCACGACGACGGGGGCGTGCCGGCGCCAGTAGAGGGCGCCGCTGGCGACGGCGAACAGCAGCAGGACCCACACCGGGACGTCACCGGCTCTGCGCAGCTGAAGTGTGTCGCCCGGCCCGTCCGTGATCGAGACGGTGAGCACGAGCAGCGCCATGGCCAAGACGGCGTCGGCCGCCCGCGGCCAGCGCGTGAACGGCCCTCGGTGCACGACGTCAACCTAGGCGCGGCGGGCGCTGCCGTCGCCGTTCCACAGGAGGAGGTGCGCCTCCCCCGCGAGGCGGAGGAAGGGCCGTCGCGATCCCGTCCCGCGCCGGGCGACAAGGCCCCTGCCGCCGCGAAGAGTCGAGGCAGCCCAGCACTCGACTCGCAAGGAGCACCTGTGAACGCTTTCGTCCGTCGCCTCGGCGACGCCAGCGCGCGACGCCCGAAGCGCACGATCGGCGCCTGGGCGCTGCTCGCCGCGTTGGTCATCGCGCTGTCCGGCGCGTACGGGAGCGCCTTCCTCGACGACTTCACCGCACCGGGCAGTGACAGCGCCGCGGCCGGTGAGCTGCTCGAGCAGCGCTTCCCGGCAGCGACGGGCGGCAGCGCCGTCGCGGTCTTCGCGGCGGGGGACGGCGCACGGCTGGAGAGCTTCCGCGGTGACGTCGAGGCAACGTTGTCGCTGCTGGCCGAGGCGGAGCACGTCGCGACGGTGACCGACCCGTTCGCCTCCGGCCGGGTCTCGCCTGACGGGCGGATCGGGTTCGCCGAGATCACGATGGACGTGCCGTCCGCCGTCCTTGGCCCCAAGCCCGCGAAGGCGCTCGCTGGGGCTCTCGAGCCGGCCCGGGCGGCCGGGCTGTCCGCCGAGGTCGGTGGCGAGGCGGTGTTCCTCAACACCGAGACCGAGCCGTCCGGCGCCGAGGCAGTCGGCGTCGTCGTCGCGCTTGTCGTGCTCGTCGTCGCCTTCGGCACGGTCGTTGCCGCGCTGGTGCCGATCGCGCTCGCGCTGGTCGCCGTCGTCGCCGGGCTCAGCGCCGTCACCCTGCTGGCCGGGGCGATGGACGTCTCCACCGCTGCCCCGACGATCGCCACCATGGTCGGGCTCGGGGTCGGCATCGACTACGCCCTGTTCATCGTGTCCCGCTACCGGGAGAACCGCGCCGGCGGTGAGGAGAACGCGACTGCGCTGTCGAGCGCCATGGGCTCGTCCGGAACGGCGGTGCTCTTCGCGGGAGTCACCGTCGTCCTCGCGATGGCGGCGCTCGTGCTCACCGGCACGGGCGTGCTGGCGTCTATCGGGCTGGCGACGTCGCTGGTCGTGCTGTTCGCCGTCGCGACGGCGCTCACCCTGCTGCCCGCTCTGCTGTCCCTGCTGGGCGACCGCATCGACGCCGGGCGGCTGATCGGCCGACGTCGCGCGCCTCGTCCGGCCGAGGCGAGCGTCTGGTGGCGTCTGGCGCACCGCATCTCGGCCCGCCCGTGGCCGTACCTCGTCGCCGCCTCGGTGCTGCTGCTGACCCTGGCGGCGCCTGTGCTGTCCCTGCAGACCGGTTTCCCGGACGCCGGTGACGACCCGGTGAGCACGACGCATCGCCAGGCGCACGACCTGCTGGCCGAGGGCTTCGGGCCGGGCTTCAACGCCCCGCTGCTCGTCGTCGCCGACCTCCAGGGCACCGGCCTGGACGCCGACGACGTGCCCTCGTTGGCCTCGCGCATCGCCGCAGACGCCGGCATCGCTGAGGTCGGCGAGCCACGGCTGACGGCGAGCGGCGACACCGTGGTCATACCGGCGGTCCCCACGACCGCGCCCGCCGACGACGTCACCGCGCGGACCCTCGAGCGGCTGCGGGCGGATGCGCCGGACGGGGTGCACGTGACGGGGCAGGCCGCCGCTGCGATCGACCTGGACGAGCAGCTCAGCGACACGCTGCCGCTGCTGCTGGGCGCGGTGCTCGCCGCGTCGTTCCTGCTGCTGCTGGTGGTGTTCCGCTCGGTCGCCGTGGCGCTCAAGGCCGTGGTGATGAACCTGCTGTCCATCGGCGCGGCGTACGGCGTCGTCGTCGCGGTGTTCCAGTGGGGCTGGCTCGGCGGGCTGATCGGGCTCGAGGACACCTACCTCATCGCCTCGCCGCTGCCGGCGATCTTCTTCGCGGTGCTGTTCGGCCTGTCGATGGACTACGAGGTCTTCCTCGTCTCGCGCATCCGCGAGGCCTACGCCGCCACCGGCGACAACGCCGAGGCGGTCGCCCGCGGGCTGGCCGCGACGGGACGCGTCATCACCTGCGGCGCGCTGATCATGATGGCCGTCTTCCTGTCCTTCGTGGCCAACCCGAACCCGTTCGTGAAGATGATCGGCCTCGGGCTCGCTGTCGCGATCGCGCTTGACGCGACGGTGGTGCGGATGGTGCTGGTGCCGGCGACGATGGCCGTGCTCGGACGCGCGAACTGGTGGCTGCCGGGTTGGCTCGACCGGCTGCTCCCGCAGCTGCGCGTCGAGGGCGAGGGCGCCGAGGTCCCCGCGCCGGCGGTGGTGCCGGTGCAGGTAGGGGCTGCCTCCGGCTGAGGCGCCCCCGCGGCGCGCACCCTGGCCGGGGCGAACGCTGACCGGGAACGGCTGAGCTGCTGACCTGGATCGCGGGGTTCGACCGGCGCGAGAGCTGGCGGGGGCCCGGGCATGCTGTCGTGCGCACTGCTGTCGTGGCGCTCTGCCTGTTGCCCGCGCCCTGCCGTACCCGTCACCGTCGTGCCGGCCGACGTGCTCCTCAGGCGCGACCAGCCGCAGGACCCCAAGCTGCCGTCGCTCAGCGCCCCGCCTGCAGCAGGGCGATGCCCTGCGGCACCAGCAGCGCCAGGTGCCGCTCGACGTCGTCCGGCGAGGGAGCCTCCCCGAACGGTTCGAGGTACCCGTGGGAGTAGAAGGCCATGACGGCGGTGACCGCCTGCCACCGCCAGAGCAGCTCCGGACGATCGACGCCGGGCAGGTACGGTCCGCTGGCGGCCATGTACCGCCAGCCGACCTCCATGACCTCGTGGGCGCCGTTGGACGCCCACTGCTCCTGCGGCTCGTCGAAGATCCGCATGAACACGCGTGCGGTCGACGGGCCCCGCCCGGCGCAACGCAGCCGGACCAGGGGCGACACCCAGCCGCGCACCAGGTCCTCGAGCGAGGGCTCGGCGGCGGCCTCGAGGGCAGCGGCGCGCTCGGCGTTCACCTGCTCGACCGCCCGTCGCTCGACCGCGGCGACCAACGCGTCCTTGCTGCCGAAGTAGTAGCCGACCGCGCTGGCGTTGGCGACGCCGGCCCGCGCGAGCACATCGCGCACCGACATCGCCGTGCTTCCCCGCTCGCCAAGCAGCACCTCCGCAGCGTCGAGCAGCCGCTGCGGGGTTGCGCTGTCCTCGGTCATGCCGCCATGATGCGCTAACACGTTCGTATCAGGCGATCGCATGAGGAGATCCCGTGACCCGAACCGCACCGCCGCTCGCCGCGCTGCTGGCGCTCATGTGCGCCGCGCTCGCGCTGGTCATCGGCGCGAACAGCTCGCTGTCGGTTGCGCTGCCGGACCTCGCCGCCGACCTCGGCGCCACGCAGACCCAGCTCTCGTACGTCGTCAACGCCTACGCGCTCGTCTTCGCGGCGCTGCTGCTCCCCATCGGCATCGCTGCCGACAAGTACGGGCGGCGCTCCTTCCTCGTCGCCGGCCTCGCCGTGTTCGGCGCGGCGAGCCTGGCGTCGGCCTACGTCGACTCACCCGAGGCCGTGATCGTGCTGCGCGGCGTCGCCGGGCTCGGGGCGGCCGCCGTCATGCCCGCCACGCTGTCGGTGCTGGTCGACGCCTTCCCGCCAGAGCGCCGCACCTTCGCCGTGTCGGTGTGGGCGGGGGTGTCCGGCGCCGGCGCCATGCTCGGCGTGCTGCTGTCCGGCGTCATGCTCGAGTTCTTCTGGTGGGGCAGCGTCCAAGTCGCGTACGGGGTGACCGCGGCGGTGGTGGCCGTCGTCGCGGTGGCCGTGGTGCCGCCGAGCCGCAACCCTGCGCTGTCGCTCGACGCCATCGGCAGCGTGCTGGCCCTGGTGGGCCTGTTCGGCCTCGTGCTCGGCGTCATCGAGGGCCCCGAGCGCGGCTGGTCCGACCCGCTCACGGTCGGTGCGCTCGTCGTCGGCGTCGCGGCCCTTGCCGGCTTCGTGCGCTACGAGGCGACGACGCCCGATCCGATGCTCGACGTGCGGCTGTTCCGCAACCCTGGGCTGTCAGCAGGATCGGTGCTGGTGTTCCTGCAGTTCTTCGCCGCCTTCGGCTTCTTCTTCCTCGCCCCGCAGTTCCTGCAGTTCGTCCAGGGCTATGACGCCCTCGGAGCGGCGCTGCGCCTGCTGCCGCTGGCGCTCGGCATCGGCCCGGCCAGCAGCTTCGGTCCCCGGCTGCTCGAGCGCTTCGGCAGCCGCTGGGTGGGCGCCTTCGGCATGGGCCAGATGGCCACCGCCTTCACCCTGTTCGCCCTGCTCGGCGACGGCCCGTACTGGCGCTTCGCCGTGACGCTCGTCGTCTTCGGCTTCGGCTTCGGCCTGGCCATCACCCCCGGGACACAGCTGATCATCGACGGGCTGCCCGCCGACCGCCGGACGCTGTCGGCTGCGGTCAACGACGTCACGCGGGAGGTCGGCGGCGCGCTCGGCGGCGCTGTCGCGGCAAGCGTGCTGGTCGCCGTGTACGGCGCGCAGCTGACCACCACCGGCCTGCCTGCGCCCGCGGCCGAGGCCGCCGAGGACGGGATCGCGAGCGCGCTCGGGGTCGCCGGCCAGCTCGGGCCGCAGGGCGCAGCGCTGGTGACGAGCGCCCAGGACGCCTTCACCACCGGCTACGCCGCGGCGCTGCTGGTCGGCGCAGCAGCGCTGCTCGCCGGAGCTGTCATCGGCGGGCTGCTCGCGCCGCAAAGGACGACGGCGCCGTCCGAGGTCGAGGTGCCGGTGTGAGCGGGGTGGTGCTGTGAAGCCCCTGCCTGCCCGTCGCGACCCCCACTGCGGGCCGGTGCCCGAGGCCGCCTGGGCAGCCGATGCCTACGCCCGAGTGCGGGGCCGGGTCGTGGTCTGCAACGCGACCCGGCCCGACGGCCTCGACGGCGGTTGGACGATGGACGAGCGCATCTGGGAGCTCCTGCGCCGTCACGTCCTCGACACCATCGACGAGCTCGGCGAGGACGACGGCACCGTCGCGCTGCAGACCGTCGTGACGTCGGCCCAGGCGCGCTACGGCACTCACGAGCTGTTCCCGAAGGGCCGGGTGACCAACTACTGCCGGTTCACCAAGGTCGACCTCGAGGCGAGGTGCGAGGTCGAGCGGGTGCCCGGCAGCACCCCGCAGCGGATCATGCCCTGGCGGGCCGAGGTGCAGCATTGACCCGGCCTCTGCCCGCAGGCAACGCCAGCGTGGCGCTCAGCCCCCCCGGCACGGTCGTGGCGGCGGACCACCCTGCGCTGGATCGTGCTCCCCCAGGCCCTCCGCTCCGGCAGCCCACGAACTGGACCCGCGACGCCACGATCCCAGGCAGGTTCACGAAGTCCATCCGGCTGAGGGCGATCGGCACCGTGGGTGAGCTCTTCGCCGTACGCGACCAAGGCGCCGAAGCGCTGCCGCAGGCCGGCTGGAGACGCCCGACCTCGACGTGTCCTGTCACGCACCCGGCCCGCTCACCGCGATGGCCGGACCGGGGGTGATCATGGGTCAAGACGGGCGGGTGAAGCGGGACAGCGCGGTGTGGACCACTGCCGCAGGACGACGACGGTGCGGTGCGCGCTTCGAGATGGACGTGGGGCAGTTGGCATAGACCCTCGTCGGTCTGTCCCTGCACCCCCGCCGGCTGTGGTCGGGACCGGGCTTGCTCGGGCGTTGCGGCTCGGTCGGTCAGGCCAGCCCGAGCCCGGCATTCAGCAGCCGGGACAGCGGCCAGGCACCCACGTCTGTGGCGCCGATCACGGTGTGGGTCAGCCCGCTGCCCGGCTCGTGCACGCTGCGGAAGGAGACCCCCGCATCATGGCCCTCCAGCCAGACCACGTCGGTGCTCTCGTGCAGCCAGAATCCGAGTCCGTACTGTCGGGGGTCCTCCGGCGCTTGGCTACGCGGGCGGACCATCCGCGCGACGACGTTCGTCGGCACGATCCGGCCGTCGAACAGCGCGCTCCAGAAGGTGGTCAGGTCGGCGGCGGTGCTGTAGATCCCGCCGTCGCCGGTGGCCAGCACCGGCAGGTGCGACACGTTGCTGCGCCACTGCCCGTCCAGCCGCACGTAGGACTCCGCGGCGCGGCCGGGCAGCGCGTCAGTGCGGAAGAACTCGGTGTCTGCCATCCCCGCCGGCCGGCACACCCGCTGCCGGACCAGGTCGTGGTAGTCCACGCCGCTGGCCCGCTCGGCCAGCAGCGCCAGCACCACGAAACCACTGTTGCAGTAAAAGAACCGCTCCCCCGGCGGGAACGCCATCGGGAAACCGTCCAGGATCGGCACGAACGCCTCGGTGCTGTCCAGCCGGTGCGCCGGCACCGGCAGCACGTGGTCGGTGATGACGCCGCCGTCGTTCTCGTCGAGGTAGTCGCCGATCCCGGAGCGGTGCGCCAGCAGCTGCTCGTCGGTGACCTCGGGGTCGATCAGCGGCAGGTCGTCGCCGAGCAGCGAGCGAGCGGTGGTGTCCCGCCGGAGCACGCCGTCCACCACCAGCGACATCACCGCCAGCGCGGTGAACCCCTTGGACCCGCTGGCGATGCCGAGCTGGTGCTGCGGCGTCATCGCGATGCCGTGCCGCCGGTCGGCCAGGCCGTAGGCCCGCTCCAGCAGCAGCTCGCCGCCGCGATCGACCCGGACCACGCCGTGGAAGTCACCCTCCAGCGCCAACCCCTCCACCGCGTTCTGCAGCTCGGCCATCACGGCAACCTCACGGCCCGGGCTGCATGGGCGGACCGCCGCGACACTGACCTCACACCAGATCCAAGATCACGCAGATGGCCGGGAACGGGTGTGTCGACGCTTGCTGATGTCGAGGTCTGCAACCACCGCGATGCCGGTTCGTCATTTTTGCGCCCGGCGCGCGGGCAGGCCCGGCGCCAGCAACGAGCGCAGGGTCAGACCGTCAGGGTCGGACGTGGCCTTGCGCTCGCGGCGACGGAGGCTTGTCGTCAGAGCAGGCCCTGGGCGACCTCGTCGAGGGCCTCGGCCAGCCCGACAGAGGGAGCCCAGCCCCAGCCGTGGGCGCGGTCGGCGCGGACCCGGCCGGTCCACGCCTGTTCGTCGTCCCACACCGGCGAGACGCCGACCGCGCGGGTGACGGTCTCGTAGTAGTCACGGAGGGTCGCCGGGCCCGCCGCGACGTTGACGGGCGTGCAGGCCCCGGCCACCGGTCCGGTCGCGGGATCCGTCGAGACAGCCACACACCCGAGTGCGACGTCGGCGGCGAGAGCGACCAGATCGTCGACGTGCACCCAGGCGAAGCTCTGGTCCGGCACGGCGTGCCGCGCCGCCTCGTCGTGGCGGATCGCCGCGGGACGCACGGCGTTCCAGATCGAGCTGTCGCCGGTCCCGAGGATGGCCGGGGGACGCAGCAGAACCCGCGTCAGCCCCTCGACCGACGCGACGGCGAGGTCGGCGTCGCGCTTGGTGACGGGGTAGTCGCCGGCATCGTCGCCGACCAGCGGCGAGGACTCGTCCACGTCACCGACCCCGGGTGACCGGTCCTAGACGGCGGCCGTCGAGACGTGAACGAAGCGCTCCACGCCGGCTGCGGCGGCGGCTCGGGCGAACGCAGCGGTGCCCTGCACGCCGATGCGGCGCTGGACCTCTTCGTCGCTACCCATCGGGTGCACGGTGGTGACCGCCGCGTCGGCGCCGCCGAGGACCGAAGCCGCGAAACCCGCGTCGGTGAAGTCGCCGACGTGCTCCGAGACGCCGGGGGCCGCTGGCATCGCACCGGTCCGACGCACGACAGCCCGGACGCTCGCACCCCGCCCGGCAAGGAAAGGGCACAGGCGCGACCCGACCAGGCCGTTGGCCCCGGTGACGACAACGATCATGCGCAAGCCTCGCACGTGCACCGGCGGAGCTACAGCTGCAACCACTGAGGGCCCGCGAAGTCGGGTGAGCCCGTCGCTGCCTGTCGCGCCGCCCATGTGCACGGGCGCGAACGCAGCAGAAGCGGCCGTCGGTACCGGCGCCTTTCGCGGGCCCGACCCCGCCAACGCGGCCGAGTGCTCCCGTCGCGGCACAAGCGGACGTGCGGGACCGCGTCGAGATCCGCTGCGGCGCGCTCGGAGCCGGTCTTCCGCTCGACTGCGCCTCGCTGACGATGGGGATCGCCTGAAGCGCGTGACCGGCCCTGGCCTGTGCCAACCTCGACCGCCAGGCCTCCCACAGCGTGGCCGCCTACCTCGGAGTGATGGACATCGGCTGAGCCAAACCGGTCCTCTGCACCACGGCTCGCTGCATCACGCGGCGCGAGGATGTCGGAGGGGGTCACGGTTGAGCCGCCCTTGACAACACTTCTTGTCAAGAGAACGGTGACGGCATGCAGGACGTCGAGGTCATCGAGAGCGCGGAGGCAGCCGCCGCCGCCTTGGACCCCGTGCGGGCCCGGCTGCTCGGGGAGCTGGCCGTCCCGTCCTCCGCCGCCGGGCTCGCCAGCCGGGTCGGCCTCGCGCGGCAGAAGGTCAACTACCACCTCAAGGCGCTCGAGGCGCACGGCCTGGTGGAGCTGGCCGAGGAGCGCCGCCACGGCGGCATCACCGAGCGGGTGCTGCGGGCGACGGCGGCGTCGTACGTCGTGTCCCCGGCCGCTGTGACCGCGTCGGCGGCCGACCCGGACGCGAACGACGACCACCTGTCGGCGGGCTACCTCGTCGCACTGGCCGGTCGGCTGGTCCGCGAGGTCGGCGCCCTGGCCCGCCGGGCCGGCGCGACCGGCAAGCGCCTGCCGACCTTGACCATCGACGCCCAGATCGGCTTCCGGTCGGCTGCTGACCGGGCCGCCTTCGCCGACGACCTGACCGCCGCGGTGCTCGACCTGGCCGCTCGCTATCACCACGACGACGGGCGCCCGCACCGGCTCGTCGTCGCGGCCCACCCCCTACCCGAGGAGAACCCGTGAGCACGAGCCCGAACGTCCCGCACCGCCTCGAGTTCAGCGTTGAGGTCCCCGGCACCCCCGAGCAGGTCTGGCAGGCGATCGCCACCGCCAAGGGCATGAGCGCGTGGTTCCTGCCGACCGAGATGGAGGAGCGCGAGGGCGGCTCGCTGCACTTCACCATGGGCCCTGAGATGGGGTCGGACGGTCACGTCACCCGCTGGGACCCGCCGCACCGCCTGGTCTACGAGGAGGACTGGGCCGCCCTCATGGGCAAGGACCCGACGTCCCTCAGCCCGCTCACGTCGGAGTTCCTCGTCGAGGCGCAGTCCGGCGGCACCTGCCTCGTGCGCGTCACCAGCTGCGGCTTCGGGATCGGCGCTGAGTGGGAGCAGGAGTTCTGGGCGGACATGGGCACCAACTGGATGCCGTTCTTTGACAACCTGCGCCTCTACCTGGGCCACTTCCCCGGGCAGCAGGCCACGCCCATGGAGGTCACCGCCTCGCACCCCGGTGAGCCAGCGCAGCTGTGGCAGGCACTGCACGACTCTCTCGGCCTGGGCGGCGAGGGCACGGCGGTCGAGGTGCGCGGCGCCACCGGCACGGTCGAGCGCGTGGGAGAACGCCAGACGCTGGTCCGGCTGACCGCGCCGGTCCCCGGGATCCTCACCGCCTTCGCGTACGGCGAGGGCGACGGCAAGGCGACGGTGGGCGTGCGCGCGTACCTGTTCTCCGCCGACGCCGCGGACTGGGTGCGTCGTGAGGAGCCGGGCTGGACAGCCTGGCTGCAGGAGCTCGCCGTCCCGGCCTGACCTGCCGCCGCGTCGGCTGCCAGGATCCGTCCATGACCGCTGCACCCGGCGCCTGGCCCAGCCCGCTGTCCGCCGCCGCCGCCTCGGCCGTGAGCACGCAGTACGGCCAGCTGGCTGTCCCTGATGCCGGCCGCACGGTCGGGTGGGACGCCGCAAGCGGAGGTCGGCGCGAGCTGCAACCTCGGTGACCTCAAGCCGGTCAAGCGGAAAGCTCGCCGGGCAGCAGATCGGATCGGAGCCTGACGGAACCTCGGAGACCGCCTGGGATGACCAGGACGACCTCGATGCACCCTGCGACAGGTGCCCGTCGGCAGGCTGAGCTTGCCAACCGGAGTGTGCCTGCAGAGCACGAGCGTGTGTTCGGTCCGCGGCCTCGTCGCTCCCGACCGTGGGGTGTCGACGATCAGTCGAGGGGACGCCTCGATCGTCCAGCGCACCTGCTGTGAGGCATCGGCGACTCCCCGGCAACCACGTTGGGGCACCACGACCCTTGGCGGAGGTGGCCACGAAGCACTGCTTCCGCAGGTCAAGCCATGTGGGGCGGGTGGGGCTCGAACCCACGACCGAGGGATTAAGAGTGAGAGCCGGCCATGATCACGAGAGTCCACCGACGTCCATAACCGCAGGTCAGAGGCAGTTTTGCGCTTCGGCGAATCTTGGCGGACATGGTGCCATCTCGGCAAGAGGCAACCAACATGGCACCACGATTCGGCCCGTCCACGTCGCCATCGGGCCCCGCAGAAGCCACCGCGTCGACCGCAGCTCGAGCAACGACTCGCGCCCGGGAAGACACCGTTGCTCCACCGTCGTGTGACCGAGTATGGTCACACCGTGGAAGAGCCGAGGGAAGCGGTCAGGCGCGCGCGGACGGCTGCGGGCTTGTCTGTGCGGGCCCTGGCCGAGATTGCCGGCATCTCCCCCACCACTGTGACCCGCATAGAGGCGGGGCGCGTCGATCCCGGCTGGAGCACGCTTCGGAAGGTCCTTGCGGCGGCCGGTGAGGAGGCGGTGCTGAACACGCGTCCTCTGCCGGCAAAGCCCATCCGTTCGCGGTCGAGGACGACCCTTGCTGGCCTCAGTGACGCGTGGCAGCGGACCGCCCGCGGTGACACTCCGGACTGGACCCGGTTGCGCGGGGCGCTCGACGTGCTGGCGCAGCATCCGGAGTTGCTGCCGGACGCCCTCGAGCCGCGCCCGAAGCCGTCGGGCTCGGACGTGATGGACGCACTGCTCGCGGGCATCGCGGACAAGCTCGCGGACGACGCCCGCCTCCCCCGGCCAAACTGGACGAAGCGGATCCCGCGGCTGAAGGCCGAGTGGTCGGCACCCGGCACACCGGCCATGCTCGCCGCGCGCCGGGCCGCTACACCTCCGCAGCTGAAGGAGCGGGGGCTCTTGCTGGACGAGTCCTCGCTCTGGAGGGACCGGGCATCCGTCGATGTCTGACGGCATTCTCGACGGGGACCGCATCCGCGCTCACCTGGCAGAGGTGGCCGCGGCGCTCCCCGCCGGCCGTCCGCCGCACAGGCTGATCCTGGTCGGCGGCTCCCTCTTGGCCTGGCATGGCCTGAGGGACTCGACCCGGGACGTCGACAGCGTCGTCGCCCTCGACGCGACCTTGCGCAAGGCCGTGGAGACAGTCTCCGTCCGGCACGGTCTCGCACCGCGCTGGCTCAACGACCATGCCCGCCCCTTCGCACCGCAGACACTTCGCGAGCAGGACTGCGATCTCCTGGCCGACCTGCCGGCCCTGCGCGTTCTCGGCGCACCGCTCGACCAGGTCTTCCTCATGAAGCTCCACGCGACACGGGTGCGCACCTCGGACGTGGAGGACATGGTCGTGCTCTGGCCCAGAACCGGCTTCGCCTCCGCGGCGCAGGCGGTCGCCCTGTACTACGAGGCCTATCCGCTGGCCGAGGAGGACCCCTTCCTCGTCGCCTACGTCGCGGACCTCACGGGCGCGCCCGAACACGCCGAGCCCACGCCCAGTTGATCTTCAACGCCCGTGCGGGACACGTCCTGTCGGATGAGGAAATCAGGCTCCCGTCGCGGATCTTGTCGAACGATGACGGATCTCGGCAAGATGGCACCACGACTTACTACGCCCGATGGGCTCGCAGGGACTCAGTGCCTCGGTCGCGCCCTCGGGCTCAGCCCCGGGGGCGCGGCCCCCAGTCGTACCGAATCGCAGGCAGGTCGGACCCGCGTGGGTCCGGGGGCACGGGCGTCTCGCCGTCGTCCTCGTCGAACCGGCGTCCGTACTGATCGGGCAGGCTCCCCCAGCCCCAGTACGCCGCCGGCCGGTCCGGCACCTGCCCGAGCGCCTCGTACGGATCGATCCGCTGATCGCCGACCGTGCACAGGTGGGTCCAGTCGTCGCCGAGGTCGAAGGTGTAGGCGAACTGCTCGCCCAGGGCCAGCCGGGACAGCTTCGTCCGGTCGCTGGGCCCGACCGGACGGCCTTGCGGCGGGTCGTCCCAGGTGTCTCCGGGCCCGATGAGCAGCGTCCCGTCGGTGAGGTCGACCGTGTGCAGGTGCGCCAGGTCCCAACGACCGAAGGCGTCGTCGATGGCCGCGGCGAGCTGACCGAAGGTCATCGCCCGGGCCGCGGCGAAGAACCGGCCCGGTCGCGGCCAGAAGTCCTCATCACGACCGCTCACCAGATCGACCCGCACTGAAAGCCAGGTACGGGCGGGCCGTGGCGACCCGCAGCCCGTAGTCCGTTCAAGGTCTTGCGCCGGCGGTTGCTGGCAAAGCCGAGGGCGACCTTCAGGACCCACGCCTCCGGGTCGTCGTACCGGCTCACCCGCTGCCACTGCCCGAGGAGTCTGGCGAAGGCGTCCTGCACCGCTTCTTCGGCGTCATGCCGGTCTCGGTGAACCGCCCCGACCACGGCGACAAGCCGCATGTACGAGGCCGCGTAGAGATGGCTCACCTGCTCGTCCGCAGTACGGGTCCTCATGCTGCATACCCCCGCGAGCCGCCCGAACGGTTCCCTGCCGGCTTCAAGATGCGGCTGCAGGAGCACCCCCTCGCGCGGCTCTGCCTCCGCGCAGTACGTCGCAGCAGGCTCAACGCCATGAACAGTAGGTGCTCCTCTGCGCTGTTGCGTACGTCCGCTTCTTCCCATGATCGGGCAGGGGCGGGTGCGATCAGCCGACGTCGATCCGCACTGGGCTGGCATCGGAGCGAGCAGCTCCGCCCTGGAGCTGTTGCTTGCCGACCCACGGATGGACGTGGTGCGTGCGGACCCGAATGACCAGCAACCCCGTCTGTTGTTTGCTGGCCTTTCGCGACACAGCGCGTTGGCGTCCGGCCGGCCGGGCCCAGGGGGGGCTCGCCGATCGTATTGGTGGTTCTGTGTCCCTCTTTGCTCGCCCCTTCGTCGTCGTCCTCGTGCTGCTCGGCCTGGTCGTGACCGGCGTCGGCTCTCCCGCCTCCGCCGCCGCCCCCACTCCGGCCTCCGCCTCCCCAGCTGCCCCCACTCTGGCTGCCGCCCCTGTGGTGTCACGTCCCGTGGTGACACGTCCCGTGATCGAGAAGGTGGCACCCGACACCGGTCCGCTCACGCCCACGACGGTCCTCATCACCGGCAAGAACCTCACGGGAGTCCAAGCTGTGAAATTCGGTGAGCACGAGGCCACCGGCCTGCGGATGCTGAGCTCGACGAGCGTGGAGGTCCAGATGCCCTCTGGCGCCCGGGCCGGCGCCGTCCCCGTGCGGGTCCGCACCGCCGCAGGCTGGACCAGCTCTTCCGCGACCACGCCGCGCTACACGTTCGTCGTCCGGCCGAGCGTCGCCCTGCCGAGCCTGACGTCGTTGACGCCCAGCAGTGCCAGCTACACGGGCGGGGGGTCTGTCACCCTCCTCGGTGAGAACCTCGGCGAGACGACCAGCGTCACCTTCGGCACTGTCGCCGCAACGATCGTGAGCAGGTCGGCGACGCAGGTAATGGTGACGGCCCCGATCGGCGTCCTGGGCGTGACGCCGGTCGCCGTCACGACTCCAGGTGGGGCAAGCGGCAGTTTGCCGTTCACCTACGTCAGGCCCGCCCAGGAGGCCGACCTGACCATCACGCCGGCCGAGGGGACGTTCCAGCCTGCGCAGGTGGACTGGGTCACGGGGGGCTACGACGCTGGCACCGGCGAGACGAATCCGTGGATCGTGAGCCTTCCACGCGGGGCAGCGGTACCCACAGTCGGGAAGCCGCTTCTGGTCAAGCCGGGCAGCGCTGCGATCCCCAGCGGCCTGGCGGGGACTGTGGAAGACGTTGCGGTGCAGGTGGACGAGTCGGTCCGAGTGACTGTCCTGCCCACCGACCTAGAGCTCGCCCTGCAGCAGCTCAGCATCGACTACTCGGGCCCCCTGGTGGGTGCGGTAGGCGCCGAATTCCGTGCTGCCGCTGAGACTGCTGTGGAGTGGAAGATCGACGGCTCGTCGCTGTTTTGTCGGGACCAGCAGGAGCGGTCGGTAGCCTTCGGTTCCGATCTCACGATGCGTGTCACCGACGTGGACGTGTCGCAGCACCTCGACCTGGGCGGGATTTTCAGCAACCCCTCCTACGACGCCTCCCTCACCGCGGAGGTCCTGACGTCGGGCGCGTTCCACGCGGAGGCTGCGTCCACCTGCCGCATCGCGACGGCCTGGGCCAACGCCCACCGCCGCATCTTCCCGCTCGGCACCACCGGCGCAACGGTGTCGTTGGCACCGGCCTTCGAGTTCACCGTCAGTGCGAAGGGGACGCTCACCATCCTCGACCGCACCCGGACGACCTTCGCCGTCAGCGCCGACCTGGGCCAGGCACCCCAGCTGAGCCGTACCTCACGTACGGTCGAGTCCAGCTTCGGTGGCGCTCTGAGCTTCGACGTCAGTCTGTCCGCAGGGGCGTCCGTGCAGTTCGGGATCCTCGACCGAGCCGGCGTCGAGAGCAAGATGCTGCTCGGTGTAACCCTGGGCCTGCGGGCCACCGACTCCGATGTGTGTGCGACGGGGAAGCTGGTGCTCAAGCTGACGGTCGGGCTGTTCCTCGACGCCCTGGTGCTGCGCTGGGAATCGCCCACTCTGACGTCCACCTTCGACCTCAAGGAGTTCGCGAACCAGTGCGTCGTCGCCGAGACGTCGGCACCGCCTACGGATGAGCCGCAGATCACCTCCGCAAAGCTGCCCGAGGCGCAGATCGCAACTCGATACGGCACGGTGCTGCAGACCGCGGACCAGCGGTCGGGCTCATGGTCCGTGGTCAGCGGCTCGCTGCCGGCCGGGCTGATGCTGGACGGCGGTAGTGGCGAGATCTCAGGAACCCCGGCAGGTCCCGTCGGCGACTCCGCCGTCGTGGTGGACTTCCGCGACATCGCCGACAAGATCGCCACCACCACGATCCGCATCCGGGTGCAGCCCAGCACCGGCATCGGCGGTGGAGACGTACAGGTCACCCTCCGATGGACCGGCCCCGCTGACCTCGACCTGCACGTGATCGACCCGGCCGGCGAGGAGATCTACTACGCGAACGCGGCATCCGCGAGCGGCGGCACGCTCGACCGCGACGCCAACGCGGGCTGTAACGGGCCGGCTGACGACGACAACGCTGTCGAGAACGTGTTCTGGCCGTCGGGGGGCGCACCCGCCGGAAGCTACTCGGCGTTCGTCGACGTCTATGCGATCTGCGCCGGTCCGCTCGAGTGGCAGCTGACGGTTCGACGCAACGGGGCTGTCATCCTCGAGCAGTCCGGCTCGGGCGACTCACCCAGCTACCCCTTCAGCCTGGGCGCCAGCGCCGGCCGGGCGGCCTCGGTCGTGTCGGCCCCGTCTCGCTCGTACCCGCCGAAGTGAGCAGGGGCGTAGGCGGCATCTCGATGCGGCTGTCAGAGGCGGCGGCATGCGGCTGATCCATCGCTTGCGCGAGATGCTCGCGCCCATGGCGGCCGTGCCTGAGCTGGGGCGGGCGGAGCACGTCGCGGCCCTGGTGCCGCCGGATGCGGAGTACGTGACTGCGGGCCTGGTCACGATTCTTCGGTAGCGTGTCGCTCCGTTGAACTTACCTCTTGATCTTGTAGGACTGCAGGCGATCATCCCCGAGTCGAGGAGTCGCCACCGATGTCCAGCACTACGCTCGCCCTGACGATCGAGATGCCGGCGCTGGATGCGGCGTC
>Ga0105047_10002309_pt1 | contig 34128 bp, 37 predicted proteins | sample MAT04_FD_78384 | JGI IMG/M metagenome (GOLD analysis project Ga0105047, IMG submission 78384) | Freshwater microbial communities from Lake Fryxell liftoff mats and glacier meltwater in Antarctica - MAT-04 (megahit assembly) | ecosystem: Environmental > Aquatic > Freshwater > Ice > Liftoff... | reverse complement strand
CGCGCTTGCGGGCCTTGCTGCGAGCACCCACTACTTGTCGTTGACGCGACCGAGGTAGCGACCGTCGCGCGTGTCCACCTTGATCTTCTCGCCGGTGGTGAGGAACAGCGGGACCTGGATCTCCGCGCCGGTCTCCAGCGTCGCCGGCTTGGTGCCGCCGGTGGAGCGGTCGCCCTGCAGGCCGGGGTCGGTGTGGGAGACGACGAGCTCGACGCTGGCGGGGAGCTCGACGTAGAGCGCAGCCTCCTCGTGCATCGCGACCATCGCCTCCATGTTCTCCAGGAGGTAGTCCTTGACCGTCCCGAGGGTCAGCTCGGGGACGTAGAGCTGGTCGAAGGTGTCCTGGTCCATGAAGACGTAGTCGGTGCCCTCCTTGTAGAGGTAGGTCATCGTCCGCTTGTCGACCGTCGCGATGTCGACCTTGGTTCCGGCGTTGAAGGTCTTGTCGACCACCTTGCCGGTCAGCACGTTCTTGAGGGTGGTGCGCACGAAGGCCCCGCCCTTGCCGGGCTTGACGTGCTGGAACTCGTTCACCGCCCACAGGCCGTTGTCGAGGTTGAGCACCATGCCGTTCTTGAGGTCGTTCGTCGTCGCCATGAGCAGCGAGTCTACTGACGGCTCAGCGCCAAGCCTGCAGCCGTGTTCCTGACAACCGTCGAGCAGGACGACTGCGGCCAGGACGCCCTCCCTACGCCTGGCGCGAGACTGCGGCCGCCCGAGGCTGCTTGGCCACGGGGCTTGCCGGCCGGAGGCGGTAGAAGACGTCGTGCTCCCCGGTCTTCGCATCACAGAGGTCGGAGAGCGCCTCCATGAACTCGGTGAAGTTGCGCGCCTCGCTGTCCGCCTCGTCGAAGGCCGCGTCCAGACGCAGCAGCACGGGCTTGACCGAGGCCCGTCGGACCCAGCCGTCCGCACTCTGCTGGGACAGCTGCGTCAGCGCTGTGGTGACCAGCGCTCGGGTGGGTGCATCCACGCTCACCAGGAGGCTGCGAGCCACCGGGACCGGTCGTGCTTTGGACAATCCACTCTTGGCGGCAAGCCGGTCGTAGTAGCGGAAGAGGTCGCAGGCGCTGGTGAGGTACGGCGACGTCGAACCTCGGACCCCGACGGCCGTGACACGACGCCCGTGCCGGCGGCAGCGCTGGACCAGCGACACGAAGTCGCTGTCGCCGGTGACGAGCAGCACGTCGGTGACGTGCTGGTGCGCCGAGAGGTCCTCGACGACGTCGATCGCCATCCGGATGTCTGCGCCGTTCTTGCTCCCCGCGAGAGGGAAGAGCTGCACGAGGTCAACGGCGTGCCGAAGGAGGTCCTGGTCGTACTGGCGAAGGTGTGAGGAGGACCAGTCGCCGTAGGCCCGGTTGATGGTGGCCACCCCGATGGTCGCGGCGAAGTCGAGCACCGCCGACAGATCGACATGAGCCTGCTCGAGGCGGCGCGTGACCTCCTCGGGCGAAAGGTCGCCCCGCTTCCCCCAGGCGTTCTTGCCATGGCAGGCGCCGTACTGCGACAGGACGACGTTCTCCAGGTCCCAGTAGATGGCGACCCGTCGCTCACGGTCGTTCTGCGGCTCTGCCATCAGGCGGTCATCATCGCCGGGAGGCTCCGCCCTCGCAGCCGATCCAGCAAGAAGATCGTCACGACCCCCAGCGCTGCAACGCCGCAGCGATGTCCGGGACGTCGAGCCGGCCCGCAGCGACCGCCATGACCAGGTCGAAGGCGTCGTCCTCCGGCGCGTCGAGGACGCGCCCGTTGGCGAGGAAGAACAGCCGGACCGCGACCCAGGCGAGGCGCTTGTTGCCGTCGACCAGGGGGTGGTTGCGCGCGATCGAGTGCAGCAGGGCCGCGGCCTTGTCCTCGAACTCGGGGTAGGCGTCTGCGCCGAAGACCGTCGTCTGCGGCCGGGCCGCCGCGCTCGCCAGCAGGCCCAGGTCGCGGATCTGCCGCTGGCCACCGTGGAGCCGGTCGACGACGTCGAGCAGGTCGTCAACGGTGAGGAAGCGGATCACGCCTCGCCGAGCCGGCGCAGCAGGTTCGCGTCCCGCTCGACGATCTCGCGGAGGAAGGCGTCCCGTTGCTCGGCCCACCCGCCCGTGTAGTCCCGGATGGCCTGCCGGGCGACGTCCTGCATGGATCGCCCTTCGGCCTCAGCCGTACGCCGCAGCGCCTCGGTCTCTTCCTCGGTCAGTCGCAGTGTCATGGCCATGTCTGACATGACACCGCGCCGGTATCAACGGGTCAAGCGAGATCTGTGGATGCCAGGTACCTCAGCGCCGCCCGGTAGCCCTCGACGCCCAGCCCGGTGAGGGTGGCCGTCGCCACCGCGCTGATCACGCTGTGGTGCCGGAACTGCTCGCGGGCGTGGGTCTGGCTGAGGTGCACCTCGACCAGCGGCGCGGTGAGCTGGGAGCAGGCGTCGCGCAGGCCGTAGGAGTAGTGCGACCACGCAGCCGAGTTCAAGACCACGGGCGTACGTTCGTCGGCCGCCTCGTGGACCCAGCTGATCAGCTCGGCCTCGTCGTCGGTCTGCCGGACCTCGACGGCAAGACCCAGCTCACGACCGGTGGCGATGCAGGTGTCGGCGAGCTCGGCGTGGGTCGTGCTGCCGTAGACCAGCGGCTCGCGGGTGCCGAGCCGGCCGAGGTTGACGCCGTTCAGGACCAGCACGCGCCTCACAGGTAGACCCGTCCGGCGTCGCGGTCCTTGCGGACCTCCTCGTAGGCCGCGACGAGCAGCCCGGGGTCGGGGTCGTCCAGGATCCGCGGCCCGGCGAGTGCGTCGAGCACGACGAACCGCAGCCGGTTGCCGCGGGTCTTCTTGTCGACCCGCATGGCGGCCGAGATGCGCTGCCAGTCACCCGCGTACGACGTGGGCAGCCCGACCGACTCGAGCACCGCGCGGTGCCGGTCGGCCGTGGCGTCGTCCAGCCGGCCGGCGACCCGGCCGAGCTCGGCGGCGAACACCAGGCCGACCCCGACTGCTGCTCCGTGGCGCCAGCCGTAGTTCTCGACCTTCTCGATCGCGTGGCCCAGGGTGTGGCCGTAGTTGAGGAACTCGCGGCTGCCCTGCTCGGTGAGGTCGTCGCTGACGACCTTGGCCTTGACGGCGATGGCGCGCTCGACGAGCTCGCGGGTGTGCGGGCCCGCGGGGCTGGTGGCGGCCTGGGGGTCGCCCTCGATCAGCTCGAGGATCCGCGGGTCGTGGGTGAAGCCGACCTTGATGACCTCGGCGAGCCCGGCGACGTAGTCGTGGCGGGGCAGCGTCTCGAGCGCAGTGAGGTCGCACAGCACCCCGGCCGGCGGGTGGAACGCCCCGACCAGGTTCTTGCCGGCGCCGGTGTTGATGCCGGTCTTGCCGCCGACGGCCGCATCGACCATCCCGAGCAGGGTCGTCGGGACGTGCACGACCGGGACGCCGCGCAGCCAGGTGGCGGCGACGAAGCCGGTGAGGTCGGTGGTCGCTCCCCCGCCGACGCTGACGACCGCGTCGCTGCGGGTGAAGCCGACCTGGCCGAGGACGTCCCAGAGGTAGGCCGCGACCTTCAGGTCCTTCTGCCCCTCGCCGTCGGGGACCTCGACGGCGTGGGCCTCGTGGCCGTGCTGCTCGAGGTCGGTGCGGATCGCCTCGGCGGTCTCGCGCAGGGCCGCGGGGTGCACGACGGCGATCCGCTGGGACCGCTCGACCATGCCGGCGAGCTCGCCGAGCAGGCCGTGCCCGACGACGACGTCGTACGAGGTGTCGCCGCTGACGGTGATCCGGGTCGGTTCGCTCATGGGACGGACTGTAGGAGGCCGAGCACCTCGTCGACGACCTGGCGCGGCGGCTTGCGGCTGGTGTCGACGACGTGGCCGGCGACCTCGAGGTAGAGCGGCATCCGGGCATCCAGCAGCCGCTTGAGCTGCGCGCGGGGGTTGAGCGCGAGGACGGGGCGGTCGCGGTTCATCCCTACCCGGCCGGCGGCGCTGGCGAGATCCACATCGAGCAGGACGGTCTGCTGGCCGCGCAGCAGCACCCGGGTGTCGGCGTCCAGGACCGCTCCCCCGCCCAGGCTCAGCACGCCCTCGTGGGAGGCGAGAGCGGCGGCGACGGCGGTCTTCTCGAGGGCGCGGAAGTGCTCCTCGCCGTCGTCGATGAAGACCTCGGCGATCGGCTTGCCGACCTGCTGCACGACGTCGGCGTCGGTGTCACGGAAGGGCACGCCGAGGCGCTCGGCGACCAGCCGGCCGATCGTGGTCTTGCCCGCGCCGGGGGGGCCGACGAGGACCAGGACCGGCGTCATCGGATGCTGAGGCTCTTGAGGTAGCTCTCGCAGTTGCGCCGGCTCTCCTCCACCGAGTCGCCGCCGAACTTCTCCAGCGCCACGTCGGCCAGCACCAGCGCGACCATCGCCTCGGCCACGACGCCGGCCGCGGGCACCGCGCAGACGTCGCTGCGCTGGTTGTGCGCGACCGCCTCGTCGCCGGTGACGGTGTCGATCGTCTTGAGCGCCCGCGGGATGGTGCTGATGGGCTTCATCGCGGCGCGTACGCGCAGCACCTCGCCGCTGGACATCCCGCCCTCGGTGCCGCCCAGGCGCCCGGCGGTCCGGGTGAGTCCATCTGCCCCGCGGACGATCTCGTCCATGACCTGGCTGCCGCGCTTGCGGGCGACGTCGAAGCCGTCGCCGACCTCGACGCCCTTGATGGCCTGGATGCCCATGAGCGCGGCGGCGAGCTTGCTGTCGATCCGGCGGTCCCAGTGGACGTGGCTGCCCAGGCCCGGCGGCAGGCCGTAGGCCAGGACCTCGACGATCCCGCCGAGCGTGTCGCCCTCCCGCTTGGCCAGGTCGACCTCCTCGACCATCGCCTGCGCGGCGCTCTGGTCGAACACCCGCACGGGGCTGCTGTCGATGAGGTCGAGGTCGGTCGGGAGGGGCAACGGGGTGCCGGCGGGCACCTCGACGCTGCCGATGCTGACGACGTGGGACAGGACCGAGATGCCGTACGCCTGCGCGAGGTAGGCCTTGGCGACTGCCCCGAGCGCGACCCGGGCCGCGGTCTCGCGGGCGCTGGCCCGCTCCAGGACCGGGCGGGCGTCGTCGAAGCCGTACTTCTGCATGCCGACCAGGTCGGCGTGGCCCGGTCGGGGGCGGGTGAGCGGCGCGTTGCGGGCCAGGCCGTCGAGCTCCTCGGCGCTGACCGGGTCGGCGGCCATGACCGTGGACCACTTGGGCCACTCGGTGTTGCCGATCCGGATCGCGAGCGGGCCGCCCTGGGTGACGCCGTGGCGTACACCGCCGAGGAACTCGACCTCGTCGCGCTCGAACGCCATCCGGGCGCCCCGCCCGTGGCCCAGGCGGCGGCGCGCGAGCTCGTCGGCGACCTCGGTCGTGGTGATGCGTACGCCGGAGGTCAGGCCCTCGACGACGCCCATCAGAGCGGGGCCGTGGGACTCCCCTGCGGTCAGCCAGCGCAACATGGGCACAGTCTTCCAGACGACGCGGTGCGGCCCCAGCCGAAGGGCTGGGGCCGCGAGGTGGGACGTGCCGCGTACTACGCCGGGATCGAGGCGATCGCGTCGATGCCGATGGCCGTGCCCTTGCTGCGTGCGCTCTTGGCACCCACGCTGCGGACCTCGACCCGGTGGACACCGGCGCCGTTGGTGAAGGTGGTCCGGGCGAACGTCACGCCGCAGGAGCTGTATCCGCGATAGGTGTCGACGATCGAGTGGCGACGCCCGTCGACCCAGATCTCCACGATGCCGTTGGCCGGACCGACGCAGCCCTTGACCTCGAAGCCGCGACCGGACAGCACCACGGTCGCCGCCCGCCACGCCTTGGAGGTCGGGACGCTGCGGGAGTAGGTCCTGGCGACGGCGTTGGTGGAGGTCAGCCGGGTCCAGCTCCCGCCGAGGGCCATCGCCGGTGAGCGGTCGTCCGCCACGGCGTTGACGCGGACCCCCACGGTGCGCGTGACGACCGGGTTGCCGGCGGCGTCCTTGACCGCAGCGGTGACGGTGACGCGGCTCAGGGCTCCCGGGAGCAGGCGGGCCGCCGGGGTGAGGGTGGCGATGCGCCGGTCAGGCGCCGCTGTCAGCGTGGTCTTGATCCCTGCCACGGTCACGCTCGTCGGGCTGATCCCGAGGACGGGCTCGGAGAAGGTGATCCGGAAAGCGCCGGTGACGGCGATGTCCTGCGCCGGGGTCACGGTGAAGGTGGGCGCGATCGAGTCGCGGGTGAAGGTCCGGGTGGCGGACCACGGCTGCTTGTGGCCACTGGCGTCGATCGCCTGCACGCGCCAGAGGAAGGCCCCGTTGCCGTAGTCCTTGGTCGCTGAGACGTGGTGGGTGCTGTCCACGATCGCCTCGTCGACCAGGCCGGCCTTGAGGAAGTCCGGGTTGCCCGGGGTGGCTACCTGGACGTTGTAGGCGTAGGCCTCGGACGTGGCCGGGCCCTTGATGGCCGCGCTCAGACCCGCCGACGCCGACTGCCAGGTCAGGACGACCTCGCCGGCACCCAGGACAGCGTTCGCTGCCGGGGCAAGCGGCGACAGGGCAGGGCTGCTCTTGCGGAACTTGGTGGGCTGGCCGACGGCGCCGCAGCCGTCCGTCGTGCACGGCTGCACGATGACGAAGTACGCCGATCCTGCGGTGCTCTCGCGCCACTGGTCGGTGGGGGTCCACTGCAGCGCCGGGGTCTCGATGATCGCCTGGATGTTGTCGTAGCTCGCATCGAGGGCGACGTAGAGGCGGTAGCTCGAGGCGCCGGAGACGGCTGGCCAGGAGACGGTCGGGAAGTCCCGGCACAGGTTGACGCTGTTGCAGACGTCCGCCGAGAGCGTCGGGGCGTTGATGGCGGACAGGGCGGAGAAGCTGCCCTCGGCAGGCGGGAGGAAGGTCGAGGTGAAGCGGATCGGGGTCGACCAGGTGCCCTTCTCCACCGTGTGCGCCGGCTCGCAACCGCCGGTCAGCTCTGCCGCCGGACTCGGCGAGGCGCTTGCCAACGGCGAGGCGCTCGCGGCCGGAGTGCCGGTCGGGGCGGGAGAGGCGCTGGCTGAGGCTGTGGGGCTGGCGACGGGGCTCGCCGAGGCGGCGGGCGGCTTGGCGCCGCAGGCCGAGGTGTCCAAGGATCTGGGGGTCTTGGCCGGTGGCTGGGAGTTGATGCCCTCGTCGACGATGGGCGAGGTGTCGACCTCCTTGGCGCCGTCCACCACGTGGTCGAGCGGGCGCACGCGCCAGTAGCGGGTCTCACCCGTGCCGAGCAGGGTGAACACGCAGTCGCCGGCACCGTCGTTCTTGGCGTTGGCCTGGCCGTTGAAGGGCGTGATGACCGTACGCGTGGTGAAGCAGGCCTCGGTCTTGTCCCTGGCCGTCGAGCGGAAGGGCGTGTCGAACAGCGGACTCGTGCTCACCTGGAGCTGGTACTCCGAGGCGGTGGCCACGGGCGTCCAGGTGAAGGTGGGGATGCCGGCGGCCGCGCCCGCCGCGGGTGTGAGCGGCCGGGGCTTGTCCGGCCAACCACGGGTGAAGGTGCCGTTTCGCGACCACCGCCCCTGGCCGTCGACCCCGACCGCCGCGACACGCCACACGTAGGAGGCGTGCGGGAGAGCCGGCGGAAGCGTGATGCGGCTGGCGAGGGTGGTGAGCTCCATGGTCGGGTCGTCCGACCACTGGTCGTCTGTGCCGACCTGGACCACGTAGCTCTTGGCCCCGACAGCAACGGTCCAGTCGAGGGTGACCTCCTTGCGCTCGGGTCCGGCGTCGACCGGGCCCACCAGGCCTGGGCCGGCGAGGAGGTCTGCCGCCAGGGCTCCGCCGGCGGTCAGCGGCGTCACCCCTGAGGCGAGCAGGGCCGTCGAGACGACAGCGATGCCGATCCGCCTCGTACGACTGCGGGGGCTGTCGGTCCTGATCACGTGACTCCCTCGTTGTGCCGGCGCAGAGCTGCGCGTTGAGCGGCTGCCTGGAGGCGGCTGCTCCGTCCATGGGTCTTTCGGCACCCGGATGGGCGCACCTTAGAAAGCTGTGGTGCTGTTTCGGACGGCCTTGGAACGCAGCTGTGCGGCCCGGTTGTAGCCGGGCCGCACGCTGGGATGTCCTGTAAGGCCGAGCTATCGGACGTAGACCGGGTCCCCCGTCACCACGTCGAACGGGTTCCCGTCACCGACCTGGAGGACAGCGGTCCACTGGTCCTGCTTGGGCCCTTCCTGGAGCGAGAGCAGCTTGATCTCGCCCGTGGGGCCGAAGGTGTCCCCGACCTTCGGCGTCATCTCCGTCCCCGCGACGGTGAAGACCGCGGCTCTGGCCTCGCCGTCGCCCACGACGCTTCGCAGGACCAGCTCGAACTGCTCACTGGTGGGGGCCGGTGCTGGCGCGCCACCGCCGACCGGGGCCGGCTTCGAGGTGCCACCCCCGACCGGGATGCTGGTCACGGGGCGACCGCTGATCGGGGCGCCACCTGACAGTCCATCACCAGGGTCGGTGGACGATCCACCCTCTCCCGACGCGGGCGCTTCCGCGGCGGGCGGCGGGGGCTGGATGTAGCCCACCTCGAACGGGTTGCGGACCAGCTGTTCGGTGTTGGCCACGGGCAGCGTGACGGCCTGCACGGGCGCCTCAACCGCCGGGGCGGTCGCCCTCGGGGGCGAGGTGAGGGCAACGTCCTGCTCGAGGTCGTCTCCGCCGCCGAGGAACAGGAACGCTCCGCCGGCCAGGGCCACGACAGCCAGCGCGCCCAGAGCGATCAGGTTGCGCTTGCTGTCCTTGGCCGGCTCGTCGTCGTACGGCGCGTCGTCGACCGCTCCGAAGGGGAAGGGTGACTCGGTCATCGTCGTCTCCTACTTCGCCGGGGCGGTGACGGGGGCGACCACGGGGGTCGCCGGCGGGCGGCCGGCGGCCATGAAGACCGAGCCGGTGATGGTGCTGGTGAGGCTGCTGCCGTTCTCCACTCCGGCGGCCGATCCGTCGGCGTCCGTGGGACTGGCGCCGGGCGCGATCGTGAGGTTCACGACGCGCAGGGCCCGCGGCAGGTTCTCGAGCTCGGACAGCAGCCGCTCGACCTCGAAGTAGCCGCCGACGACGTTGACCGTGATCGGGATGGCGGCGAGCTCACCGCCCGCCGGAGCGACGGGCGCCGCCGGCGTGGCGGGCGCCGCTGCCGGGTCGGCGGGTTCGGCTCCCTCGGCCGGCTCTGCAGCCACGACCGGGGCCGCGACGACAGCAGCCGCCACGACCGCCGGCGGACCGGGCGTCACGGACACGAGCTCGACTCCTGCGGTGGTGCTGGCTGCGGTGAGCGCCCGGATGAGCGTCGGGAGGGACGGGTTCTCCGGGATCTTCGCGGCCACCCGGGCCAGGTCAGCCTGCTTCTTCGGCAGGTCCTTGGCCCGGGCCTGCAGGACCTGCAACTGGGTCGTGAGGACCGCGTTGGCCGAGACCTGTGAGGCCGCCTGGGTGTTGAGCTCGGTGGCCTCTCCCTTCTTGGGCGACACCAGCAGGAACCACCCGGCCGCGAGGATCATGATCGAGGCGAGCACCGTGAAGGTGACCCACTGCTTGAGCTTGTCCATGTCAGCCCCCGGCCGGCGTGGTGTAGCGACCGGACAGCGCATCGGCCGTCAAGGTCGCGGTGGAGGTGAAGTTGACGGTCTCCCGGTTGCCGATGAGGGCCGCCGTCGAGCTCGTCAAGAAGAGGTCGGTGTAGCCCTTCTGCTTGGCCAGCGACTCGAGCCACACCGCGACGTCGTCGTGCTTGAAGCCCACTCCGGTGAAGGTGACGGTGCCTATCCCCGGGACCGTCGACCCGAGGGCCGCAGGCACCGGCGCCTGCCCGAAGGTGACGTTGTTGAGCCAGACGTTCTCCGGCACCGTCAGGCTCAGGTCGTTCATGAACTGGGAGTAGCGGACCTCCTCCCCCATCGCCTGGGTGAGCATCGCCTCGGCGGCGGCAGCCCGGGCGTAGACCGCCTGGACATCTGCGTACTTAGCGGTCTCGGCCTGCAGCGCCGTGCCTGTTGCCGTCGCCGTGGCGAGCTCGGTGGTGGCGTCGTTGACGCTGCCGACCGCGGCGACGTAGAGCAGCGCGACGACGCCAAGAGTGGCGAGCAGGCCACCACCAAGGCCGTACTGGATGCGACGGAAGGTCGCGCGCTCGGCGATCTCCGGCGGGACGAGGTTGACCCGGGGCAGGACCGGCAGGCCGCTGCCGACCTTCTGCTTGGTCTGCTCGACGTGCTCGGACAGCATGCTCACGAGGCCACCCCCAGGGCGAGGCCGACCGGGACCGTGACCATGGGCTCGACGTAGTCGAGCTGCTCCTGGGTCAGGCCGGTCTTGCCCATCTTCAACACGGACAGGGGACGCGCCACCTCGACCGGCAGCCGGGTGGCGCTCGCGAGCCGCTCGACGAGGCCGCCGAGCTGAGAACCGCCACCGGACAGCACGACTCGGCTCACCCGCGCTGCACCGGGCTGGGCCAGGTAGTAGTCGAGCGAGCCGCGGACCTCCTCGACGAAGGCGCTGCCGATGGCCTCGATGGCCCGGTTGGCCGGGTGCGGCTCAGCGCTGCCGGCGACGAGGGCGAGCCCGGTGGTCTGCTTGACCGACTCGGCCTGCTCGGCAGGAACCCCCAGCCGCTCGGCGACGGCGTCGGTGATGTCTCCCCCGCCCATGAGCAGGATGCGGACGAAGCGCGGCACCCCGCCCTGGTGCACCACGATGTTGGTGACGCTGGAGCCGATGTCGACCAGCGCCTCCGCTTCGACGGCGAAGCCGGAGGACGCGGTGACCTGCGAGCGCAGGACCGCGAACGACGTGAGGTCGACCATCGAGGGCGTCAGGCCGGCCTTCTCGACAGCCTGGAGCGCGCTGCCCACCATCTCCCGTGAGGCGGCGACGAGCAGGACGCGCAGCATCCGCGCGCCCGCGTCGTTGGTGAACTCCTCGAGCGGGTGGAAGTCCAGGATGGCCTGCTCCACCGGCATCGGGATGAAGTCCTGCACCTGGAAGGCCAGCGACTGGCGCAGCTCCTTGAGCGGCAGCCAGGGCAGGTCCACCTGGCGGACGACAACCTTCTGGTTGGCGACGCCGACCACGACCTTTTTGGTCGTGAACTTCGCCTGCGCCCACAGCTGCTTGATGGCCTGGCCGACGGTGTCGACGTCCACGACCTCACCGTCCCGCACGGCACCGGCGGAAAGGGCCACCTGGCCGAAGCGCTCGAGCGTTGCACCGCCCTTGCCCATGCTCAGCTCAGCGGCGCGCACGCCTGAGGTCCCGATGTCGAGACCCACTACTGATCGTCCTGCCACGTCGCGTCCCCTCGCGGAGTCCGGGGGGCGATCCCGCCCGGTGTCTCACAGCGCATCGGCCGATGGAGGGGGGCCCTTGAGCACGCCGGGTGATCGTTGTGCGCCGTACGGCGTAGTGGTCCGGGTCAGACGCCCATGAGGTCGAGGTAGCCCTGCGCCAGCTGCTGGCCGGCCAGCACGGCGATCAGGACGCCGGCGAGCATGAAGGGGCCGAAGGGCACCGCGGTCTTTCGGCCGCCCTTCTTGAGCGCGATGAGCGCGATCCCGAAGATCCCGCCCAGCGCGAACCCTAGGAACAGACCGACGGCCCAGGCTCCCCAGCCCAGCCAGGCGGTGTACATGCCCAGCACGCCAGCGAGCTTGACGTCGCCGAAGCCCATGCCGGCTGGGTAGGCGAAGCACAGAGCGAAGTAGACGGCGTACATCGCCGCGCCGCCGAGCAGGGTGCGCAGCCAGTCCCCCGAGTCGCTGCCGGCCAGGGCTGCCGCTCCCAGCAGGACGACTGCCACGGGGTAGGTCGGCAGGATCAGGGCGTCGGGCAGCCGCTTGCAGTCGAGGTCGATGAGGGCAAGTGCCAGGCCCACCGCCGCAAGGTAGAGGTAGGCCGGCAGGACGGGGTCGAGGCCGAAGCGCAGCGCCATGACGGCGAACAGGACGCCGGTGGCCAGCTCGACCAGCGGGTAGCGCGGGCTGATCTTGACGTCGCAGTCACGGCACCGGCCCTTGAGCAGCACCCACCCGGCCACCGGGACGTTGTCGCGGGGTCGGATGGGTGTCTCGCAGCCCGGGCAGGCCGACGGCGGGCTGACCACCGACTCCCCCCGAGGAATGCGCCAGACGACGACGTTGAGGAAGCTGCCGATAAGCAGCCCGAACAAGCCGCTGAAAGCGATGAGGAAGGCGTGCACGATGGCGCGCTCCTAGAGGTCCGCGGCCATGTCGAAGCTCAACGCGTCTCGCGCTTGTAGACGACCTCGACCTTGTAGCCCGGCACAGCCGGGGCACCGCCCAGGTCGACCCCCACCGGCGGCAGGCCCACGAAGGTCATGTTGTAGGCGTTCGAGACGGTGACCTGCTTGCCGTAGATCTGGCCGTAGAACTGGCTGTTGTTGGCTGCCTGGATACCACCGCACGTGTACAGGAACACATTGACGCTTCGGTCGATGTCGGTCTGGTTGCTCAGGTTGATGCCACCGCCGCTGCAGCTAGCCGGCGACCAGCCCGCCGGCTCAGGTCCGTTGCCGGCCGGCGAGATGAGCCATAGCTTGCGGCTCTGGGAGGTGTTGTTGGAGGCCATGCCGAAGTTGTTGGCGATATTCAGGCCGCCGGTGAGGAAGAGCGCGACGTCGGTCTTGAGCTCGAGGTCCTTGTTGTTGCCGCTCCAGTTCACTGAGCAGTTGCCGTAGAAGACCGTGGGAACCGTCACCTGGAACATCAGGGTCTTGATGCTTTCGCAGTCCGTGCCACGGTTGTTGATGGTGAAGCCGGACGCCTGCCACTTCGTCGGCTCGTAGCCGATGTACGGCAGCGGCTGGTCGGTCGGATCGGCCATGGTCTGGTTCTCACGGATCGTGCCCTTGACCGAGCTACGCGTCCCACCAACGGTGGTCTTGACCGTTGCGTCTCGGACGACCGTGGAGTTGTTGGCGATCTGCAGGCCGCCTCGCGAGCTCCGGACGCTGCCGAGCGAGGAGTTGCCGGTCTGGTTCACCGCGTCGCGGACGAACAGGTCGCCGACCACCGTGCAGCTGTTCGAGACCTGGGCGCCGCCCTGGGCCGCGAAGACGCTCCCCTCCAAGGTGGCCGAGTTCGTGCAGTTGAACCCGCCGCGCGCGTAGACATCGGGTGAGGCTGCGCCGTCGCCCGTGAGGTTGAAGCTGTTGGGGACGTTGAATGCGCTGTAGCTGAAGATCGCGTAACCCGTTCCCGCGCCGGTGGGGCTGAGCAGCACCTCAGACTCCATGTTGCGGCTGCTCGTGGGGCCGGGGCCCACGGAGTTCGACGAGGTGGAGGCCGTCTTGATGAGGGCTTTCACCGGAACCCCGCTGAGGGCGCTGCCCGAGCAGGTGAGCACGACGCCGTTGGCGTCGTAGTAGGCGATAGCGGTCGTCACGGTTGTCGTGTCAGGGCTGTTGCCCACCGAGGTGGCCGGAACGGCGCACGGGGTGGCCCCGGTCTGCAGCGTGTAGTACGCACGGTCGACGCCGGCTTCGGCCGCGTGCACCTGTCCGGTCCGCTGCCGGTCCCGGCCGCTGTCCCGCCCGGCGCCAATCGCACTGGCGAGCACGATCGAGCCAAGTGCCATGCAGATGAAGCCGATGGCCACCGCTGCCACCAGCGTGCTCCCGCGCTCTGCCTCGCCGCCCGCGCGGACGCGCCGCTGGACCGCTGTCACGATCATCATGGGTATGTCGTCCTCTATTAGGCGGGGGGAACAGGCGAACAGACATCTGCCGGGTAGCCGTACACGGTGTTACGCCCGGAAAGCACGGTGGTGACCTCGACGGGCTTGCCGTTCGCCTCTTCGGCCTTGAGCCACAGCCGGATGAGCACCGACTGCGCCTGCGAGCCGCCGTTGTCGGTGACCTTCTCGAAGTTCTTGGCGGGCGCATCCGAACGGACGTTGCGAGCCACGACCCGCCACGGTTCCACCGCTCCCCCGATGCCAACATCCCAGGAGCGGAACCGAAGCGTGCTCTGATGCACCTGCCACTGCACGCACTTGCGGACGCCGTCGGTCTGGGTGAACACGCGCAGTGACCGCGGCAGCTCACCCGGCTGGTCCGGGTCGACCACGACGTTGCCCGAGCGGACCTGGCGGTCGATCTGGGCGAGACCGAGCCTGGCCTGCTGAAGCTGGTCGACCCGACCCAGGTTGTCGCGGGTCTGCTTCTGCACGCCGATGAGCACGCCGAAGACGATCGTCATCAGGCCCGTGGTGATCGCCATGACGACCAGCATCTCGATCAGCGTCACGCCGGTGTCGCCCGCCGGCCTGTCGCTGCGGCGGGGGTTGCGCTCAGGCACTTGGGGCCGCCTTGTAGGTCGTGGTCGACACCGCGGACCCGAGGTCCATCGTGACGTCGAGGTCGCTGACGAGGAGCGGGCCATATCGGACCTTGTAGTTGAGCGTGGCCAGCACCGACGGCATGGAGGCCTGCTTGACGCAGGCGGTGGTGCAGCCAACGGGCGCGGTCGACGTCGTGATGAACGGCTTGGTGACGAGCGTCCCCGTGACGGTGACCGTGACCTGCGTGCCGTCGGTGGCGGCATAAGTCGCCGTAGCCGTGCCAAGGGTGTCCGTGCGGCTGGTGGTCGGTGTCAGCGGGAAGTGGCTGTACACGTTGCCGGTCGTGCGGAACCGCACGTTGCCCGTCCGCGACGAGGTCGGCGCCACAGCCGTCTGGCTGACCCCGTTCTGGCTCAACACCTCTGAGGTCAAGTCGGTGACCTGCACGAGGCCGGTGGCGATAGATGTCGGCTGAGTGCCTCCCGTGGGGAGCATGCCTGCTACCGCCGTACCGACGCTGCGCTTCGCCCCCGCCGCAACGCACCCGGCTCCGCTGATGGTGGTGCACACCGAGCTCCCGGCCGTCTTGACGTATCGCCCAGACCAGCTGTTGGACACGGTGGATGCCGCCGAGACTGACGCGAGGTCGAACGACGGGAGAGTCAGTCCCACCAGGTTGTAGGCCAGACTCAGCCGCGATGTGCCGCCAGGCGTGAGGGCGGTGTTCGCGCACGGCTGGCCGGTCATAGCGTTGCCTGCCAAGTCGGGGCAGGTGACGCCAGCGGCTACAGCCGTAGCGAAGAGCGACGCGGCGTCAGACGAAGCTGGAGTCGCCGTGAGAACTGCGTCGAGGCCGGTGAGGACGACTGATCCTGCGGCTTGTGCGACGGCGGCCGTGGACGTCACGGGGGCTGTCGCAATCTGACCGGGGTCATCACCCGCCAGTACCGAGCGGACAACCTGGCCCGCTGTGCCGGCCACGTTCGCCCCGACATTCGCCACGGCTCCGCTGCTGACCGCACGGCCCGTAATGACCGTCGTCTGTTCTGCGGCGATGCCGGTGCTGCCTGTGAGCAGCGGCAGGCTGATGGAGGTTCGGTTGGTCCCGGTGATCAGCGGCCCACCGCTGGCCGAAGAGACCGACAGGGTCCCGCCCTGGACGCCGCCGTCGCCGTAGAGGAAAGCCTGGCACGGGCCAGAGAAGGGCCGGGACGCCGTCGAGAGACAACCCGCCGGGGCGTACGCCTCGCTGCGGAGCAGGATCTGTCGGGTGGTCCCTCCGGTGGCCGAACTCGACCAGGTGGTGCGGACCGTCAGGGTCATGGGGCCGTCGTAGCCGGCTGTTGTCGGGATGCTCACGTAGGCGCGGCTGCTGAAGGCAACCGAGCTGGTGGCGGTATCTTGCGTCGTCGTGAGGTTCGACCTCGTCGTGCCGACGACCAGCGGTGGCAGGTCGGTGCCTACCGGCACCGTGGTGGCGTTGTTCTCTCCGACGAAGGCGTGGCCAGCCGGGAGGACACCCGCGGGCGCAACGACGTTCACACCGGCGTACAGGCCCTTGCGCAGCTTGTCGTAGGGCAGGGTGCGAAGCTGCTCCAGGATGAGGTTGGTGACGGCCGCGGCCTGCTGACGCTGCTTAGCATCCGAAGTGGTCGCCAGCGCTTTAACTTGCAGGCCGACCAGGCCCAGCAGGACGCCAGAGATCACGATCATCGTGACGAGGAGCTCGACCAGTGTGAAGCCGTCGTCATCGCGAGCCTGGTCGAGCCGATGGCTCGGGCGACGCAGCATGTGCACTCCGAGGTGGGTGGTGGGGTCTGCGGGCGTCTTCGAATGGACGCGCCGCGGTCCCCGGGTGTCTCGACACCTGGGGACCGCGTCTTGAGGTGATCGTGTTAGGAGGCGCAGGTGCCTGGCTGGAGACCGGACAGCTGCGTGTACCGGAACGCCCCTACGTCGCCCTGGTCGTACGTCAAGCTGACGCACCAACCCAGCGGGTCGTTAAGGTCCCTGAACGCAGCCAGCGCCCCTGTCGGAGGGCGGCTGCCTACCGTCAGCCGTGCGATCTGAACTGCAGAGCCTCCATCGCTCAGGAGGACCTGGCCAGGTGTCCCGTAGTCGAGGACTAGCGGTCCAGCCCCTCCTACGAAGTAGGTCGCCATCTCCTTCCCGAGGTTGCTGACATCCGATTTCGTCGCTGAGTCGTGAGCCTTGGCACGTTGGCTGAGAAAAAGGGGTACGGCCACGGCTGCGAGAATCCCAACAATGATCATCACGACGAGCAACTCGAGCAGGGTGAACCCTTCATCTTCTTCGTGGGTGAGCATTAGGTCTCCTCGTCGGGACGACGCAAGGGGCGGTCATCCGAAGACGACCGCCCCCGCGTGCTGCTCAGCGAACTAGCAGGCGCCCGACTTCAGACCAGCAGCCGCCGAGTAATTCCAGGTCGGGGTGCTGCTCCCTTCGCCATTGGTGAACGCGATGCACCAATCCGTGGAGTTTGTGCCGGTCTGGTTCTGGACGGTCGTCCCCGTGCTGGCCGGACCGATGTCGCGGCCGGGCACGGCGACCACGGGCGGGACCGCGGTGGGGGCAGCGGCCACAGCACCGAAGAGGATCTTGCCGCCGACGATCGTCACTGCAGGCGGAGCCCCGGCTGCATCGACGTAATACGTGGCGAGCTCCTTGCCGGCGGTGGAGACGTCGGCCTTCGTGCTGGTGTCCTTCGCCTTCGCGCGCTGCGATAGGAAGACCGGAATGGCGATGGCGGCAAGGATGCCGATAATGATCATGACGACCAGGAGCTCGATGAGGGTGAAGCCACCCTCGTTCTCCTCGGCCTTGCGGATGCGAGCCAGCATGAAATGTCCTCCAGGACAGGATGAGTGCGATGACGAGCCGCGCTGACGTGCAGAACCCCTGCGCGGCCTCCGAAAGGGGAGGACCGGCTGAGGCAACTGGGCTGACTCTGCCGAGTCCCCTGGTTTTGCGACCCCGCCTCGCGGCGGGTGTGCCCTTGCTCGGTGCGGCTCTTCTATGACGAGTTATGCATCGGGCCCGCGATCACCCGAGTTGAGTAAACTCGGGTGGCAATTTCAGATTGCTCCGTTTGCACGACGAAGGCCCGACGGATTGCTCGCGGCGGGCCTTCGTCCTCTAGCCTCGCATCTACTGGATGAGCTCGAAAACGCCGAAGATGGGCATGTAGAGCGCCACGATCATGGCGCCGATGATGGCGCCCAGGACGGCGATCATCAGCGGCTCAATGAGGGATGTGAGGGCTTCCGTCGTCGCCTCCACCTCTTGGTCATAGAAGTCCGAGATCTTGTGGAGCATGTTGTCCAGAGCTCCCGTGTCCTCACCGACGCTCATCATCTGCACGACCATGGGTGGGAACACTGCGTGATTCGCCAGCGGCGCAGACAACGACTCGCCGCTGCGAACGCTGTCCTGGACGTCCTTCACGGCACGTTCGAGCACGACGTTGCCGCACGTAGCACCGACGATCTCAAGCGACTGCAGAATGGGAACACCCGACGTCAGCATCGTCCCGAGGTTGCGGGAGAAGCGACTCAAAGCGATCTTGTGGACCAGCTGCCCGAAGACAGGCAGCTTGAGCTTGAGCGGGTCAAGGACGTTGCGGACCTGCGGGCGGTGCTTGACCTTGGGCCAGGTCACGACGAAGGCAATGAGGGCAACCGCGCCCAGCGGGGCTGCCACCTTCATGGCCGACGAGAGGAACACCAGGACCTTGGTGGGCAGCGGCAGCTCACCCCCAAGGTCTTCGAACATGCCGGCGAATACCGGGACGATGAACAGCAGCATGCCGACGACGGCGATGATGGCTATTACGAAGACCACGACCGGGTAGGTCATGGCAGACTTGACCTTGCCGCGCAGCTTCACCTCGGCTTCGTAGTTCTCCGCGAGCTGCAGGAGCACGCCGTCGAGGAAGCCCCCGACCTCGCCTGCCTTGATCATGTTGATCATGAGTGGCGGGAAGGTGTTGGGGTGCTTGGCCATGGCGGCCGAGAGCGAGTTGCCAGTCTCGATGTCGTTGCGCACCTCGGCGAGAATCCGGGCGAGCTCCTTGTTCTCCGTCTGCTCGGCCAGGATCGTGAGCGACCGCAGGAGCGACAGACCGCTGTTGATCATGACGGCGAACTGCCGGGAGAAGACAGCGAGGTCCTTCAGCTTCACCTTGGGCTTCATGCCGGGGAGCGAGAGCTCCTTGTTCATGACGACATTCGCCTGCGTCACGCTGATGGGGGCATAGCCCATCGACTTGAGCTTGTTGGCGACCTGCGCCTGCGTCTCGGCCTCCAGCTTGCCGGTCTTGATCTTGCCCGCGCTGTCGCGGACCTTGTACTCGAACGTCGCGGTCGCAGCCATCAGTGCATCGCCTCTCAAGCCCGTCCGGCAAGCCGGTTGAAGTCCTCGACGTGGTGGCACTTCTCCAGCGCCGCGTCGTAGGTGATCCGTCCTTGCTTGACCAGCTGAGCCAGGTGGCTGTCCATGGTCTGCATGCCGTGCTTGGCGCCCGCCTGCAGCGCCGAGTAGATCTGGTGGGTCTTGCCCTCGCGGATGAGGTTGCGGATCGCGGGGGTCGCGACCATGACCTCGGCAGCAACGACACGGCCCTTGCCGTCGGCGGTCTTGACCAGCTGCTGGCAGACGACGCCCTGCAGCGCGCCGGACAGCATCACGCGGACCTGCTGCTGCTGGCTTGGGGGAAAGACGTCGATGACGCGGTCGATGGTCTGCGCGGCGTCCTGGGTGTGCAGGGTCGCCATGACCAGGTGGCCGGTCTCAGCAGCGGTCAGGGCGATCTCGATGGTCTCGAGGTCGCGCATCTCACCGACCAGGATGATGTCCGGGTCTTGGCGCAGGACGTGCTTGAGGGCGTTCTTGAACGACCACGTGTCCTCCCCCACCTCCCGCTGATTGATCAGGCACTTCTTGTGCTCGTGGAGGAACTCGATCGGATCCTCGACGGTCATGATGTGGTCGGCCCGATTACGGTTGGCCATGTCGACGACCGCGGCCAGCGTGGTCGACTTGCCGGAGCCCGTGGGGCCGGTGACGAGGACGAAGCCGCGGGGCAGCATCGCGAAGTTGGAGACTGCCGGCGGGACGCCGAGGTCCTCGAGGGCCTTGATCTCGTACGGGATGAGGCGGAAGGCGGCGCCGACGGCGTCACGCTGCTTGTAGACGTTGACGCGGAAGCGGGCCTTGCCCGGCAGCGAGTAGGCGAAGTCGAGCTCGAGCTCCTCCTCGAACTTCTCCCGCTGCTTCTGGCTCATGATCGCGTACATTGTCTTCTGGATCATCTGAGGCGTGAGCATCTCGAAGTCCTCGAGCTGCACCAAGTGGCCGTGTTGACGGATGGTCGGGCGCGCGCTGACCGTCATGTGCAGGTCGGACGAGCCGTGCTCGAGCACGTAGAGCAGCAGGTTGGACAGGAACTGGCTGTCCTCGGTGGTGTCCTCCGCGCCGACGCGTACGGCCAGGTCCGGCACGGTTGCCGCGGCAGCAGGCGCAACCGCCTGGACGGGGATCGGGGCGATCGACGGGAGCGTCGGCGACAGGGTCGGCGCGGCGGCGGGCAGGACCGCCGGCACGAGGGACGGGGCCAGCGCTGCACGTGCCGGGACAGGTGCCGGTCGGACGTCGCCGACTGACCCACCCAGCGACGCGGAGGCACTCGGCACCGCGGTCACCGGAGCCAGTGGGGCGGGGGCGTACACCGGGGTGGGCGGGGACTGCGGGGCCGGCGCAGTCGGTGCCGGCGCAGGCGGGGCCGAGCCGGCAGGCGCGTACGGCGTCGGCGTGACCGGTGGGTCAAACGACATGGGCGACGCCGCGCTCAGGTCCATCGGGAAGGCGGTGGGCAGCGGCGGGGCCGGCGTCCAGCCGGGGTCGAGCGGAGAGGGAGCTGCTGCCGGCGGGGTCGAGCCGAAGTAGCCCTCCATGCCGGCCGGGGCTTGCGCGTCCACGTGCGTCCCTCCTGGGCGCCGGTGCCTCCGGCGCTGCGTTCCTCCCCGCAGGCATCGGCCAGACGGAGCAGCGCCTTGAGGTCGCCCGGTCGTACGCCTCAGACGACGACGCGGAGGATCTCCTCCATCGAGGTGTGGCCCAGCTTGACCTTCGTCAGGCCGTCGTTGCGCAGGGTGATCATCCCCTGCTCGAGGGCCACCTTGGAGATCGTCAGGGCGGAGGCGTGCTCGACGGCGAGCTTCTCGATCTCCTCGCTGACGGCCATCACCTCGTGCAGCGCGATGCGTCCCTTGTAGCCGGTCTTGGAGCAGGCGCTGCAGCCGACCGGGCGGTAGAGCGTGGGCGGCGGCTCGTCCGGTGACCACGGGAAGCGCATGTCCACCAGGGCTTCTCGGGTCGGGACGTACGCCTCCTTGCACTTGCCGCACAGCTTGCGGGCCAGGCGCTGGGCCAGCACGCAGTCCAGCGCCGACCCGACCAGGAACGGCTCGATGCCCATCTCGGTGAGGCGGACGATCGCCGACGGGGCGTCGTTGGTGTGCAGGGTGGAGAGCACGAGGTGGCCGGTGAGCGCCGCCTCGATCGCGATGTGGGCGGTCTCCTTGTCGCGGATCTCGCCGAGCAGCACGATGTCGGGGTCCGAGCGCAGGATCGAGCGCAGCGCCGCGGCGAAGGTCAGGCCGGCCTTGGGGTTGGCCTGGACCTGGTTGATGCCGGGGATGCGGTACTCCACCGGGTCCTCGACGGTGATGACGTTGACCTCGGGCTTGCTGACGATGTTGAGCGTTGCGTAGAGGGTCGTCGACTTGCCGGAGCCGGTGGGGCCGGTGACGAGGATCATCCCGTACGGCTTGATGAAGCTCTTGCTGTAGACCTCGTAGTTCTCGTCACCGAAGCCGAGGTCCGAGAGCTTCATCATGGCGGTGTTGTTGTCCAGGATGCGCATGACGATCTTCTCGCCCCACACCGTCGGCAGGGTCGCCACGCGCAGGTCGATCTTCTTGCCGTTGGCGTTGACCGACAGGCGGCCGTCCTGCGGGATCCGGCGCTCGGCGATGTTGATGTCGGCCATGATCTTCAGGCGGCTGGTGACCCCGGAGGTGATGCTCTTGGGCGAGCGCATGACCTCGTGCAGCACACCGTCGATGCGGAACCGTACGCGCAGGTCCTTCTCGGCCGGCTCGATGTGGATGTCGGAGGCCCGGTCCTGGATCGCCTGGGTGATGAGCAGGTTGACGAACTTGACGATCGGCGCGTCCTCGACGATCTCGGTGACCTTGGACAGGTCGTCATCGTCGTCGCTGTTGTGGCGGATTGCCGAGGTGAGGTCGTCCATCTCGGCGTCGCTGCGCTGATAGCGGTTGATCGCCGCCAGCACGTCGGCCTTGGTCGCGACGACCGGCTTGACCTCCATGCCGGTGATCGAGCGGATGTCATCGACGGCGAAGACGTTCGCCGGGTCGGCCATCGCGACGACGAGCTTGCCGTCCTCGTAGCCGATCGGCAGGGCGTTGTGGCGGCGGCAGACGGCGTCCGGGATGCGGGACACGGCCGAGCCGTCGACGGCGAAGTCGGACAGGTCGACGAACTTCAGGCCGATCTGGGTAGCGAGCGCGGCGACGAGCTGACCCTCGGACAACAGCCCCAGATCGACCAGGACCCGGCCCAGGCTCCGGCCCAGGCGTCTCTGCTCCTCGACGGCGTTCGCCAGCTGGTCGGGGGTGACATGACCACCCTCGATCAGGATGTCGCCGAGCTGTTTCACAGTTGCCTCTCCCGGCGCCGAAGTCCTCGTGTTCGTCTTCGGACGGAAGGGGAGACGTCTTGACCTGCGGGGCTACTGGTCGAGCGCCAGGACCAGTCAGAGAGCGTCGCCGCGGCGGCGCAGGTCGATCCGCGGCAATCGTGCGGTGGGAAGGCCGACCACTTCCGTAGCGCGGGCCCTACCGATCCAGATGAAGGACCCGGTCACTGCCGGGACTCGGGCCGCGTCACCGCGCAGCCCAGGCCTCCATGTCCGCCATGACCTGCTCGGCCTCGGCGCGGTCGGCGGGGTCCGTCGCGGCGGCCATCGACTGACGTTGCATCTGCTCCCGACGGAGGGCAGACATGCCCAGACGGATCGTGGCGTCGTCGTCCAGACCACGCTCGCTGCCGACCTGCCTCACCAGGTCACGCGTAGCCACCTCGAGCCGCAACGTCGTCTTCACACGGTCAGCATGCTCCGGTGACGCCCCGCGGTCACGGCTACCTCTACAGCGCCGGTGAGATCGTGGGGCTGCAGAAGCGATGGCATTGCGTTGCGTCGGGTGAGAGCAGACGCGACGCGCTGGACAAGGCAGCCAGGTCAGGGCGACTACGCGAGGCCGGAACGCGAACGACGCTTTCTGCTCCCGCCGACCGTGCGCGGCGGCAAAGGCGTGACGGACCGGCGGAAGCCGCTAGTGATGCGTCTTGACGTACTCGGCGACTGCGTCGCGAACTAGGTCGCTCACTCGTCGCTGCTCACGCAAAGCCTGCTGACGCAGTTGCGCGTAAAGGTCCTCCCCTACGCGGGCTTCGACCTTGGGAGAACGCCGGCCTTGCGTGCCGACCAAGACCGCGCGGCCGCGACGCCGGATCGGCTGTGCCACCGCCTCCTCCATGGTGTCGTCGTCGGCCTCGAACGCCGCCGCCACGCGGGCCGCCTCGTCCTCGGTGATCACTCGGCCAGCCGAGGTCGTCCAGGTGGTCTCTGCGTTCACTTTCTCGTCACCCCGCGATAGTCGTTGAGGTACTTGGGCCGCAGCCCATCGAAGGAATCACCAATTCGTCCCCGTTGCCGATGTCGACCGTCATGACCTCCAGCGGAGTCCCGTTGGGATCATCCCCGAGGTAGACGATTTACTCATCCAGTCGGTCCGGTAGCTCTGGTGGCAGTTTCAGGGCCGGCAGGTAGGTCTCGATGACGTACCGCGTGCGCGCTGGACTGATCCCGTGCTTGGACGCGGATTTCGCCCAGCGCAACGTCATGTGGCGATTGTGTCCGACACAATGAACGGCGTCAAACAGCCCGGCCGATGGTCTGGCTCGATCATGCGGGCGGTGGCGGCCGAGGGCAGCCCAGGCGTCGCCGTTCATCGACGGCGATCGCCAGCTGGTCGGGGGTGACATGACCCCCCTCGATCAGGATGTCGCCGGGCTGGTTCTCCGTTGTCGTTCCTGGCGACGAAGTCTGCTGCTCGTCTCGGGGCGGAGGGGGCGTCTCGACCTTCGGGGCTACTCGTCGAGCGCCAGTGCCGATGAGAGGACTGTCTGTACCACGCGACGGTGGTACCGTACGCGATCATGACTGCCGTCGAGGTGCTTGACCGCCTGAACGCGCTGTTGGACGCTGACGAGGACGCGACCAGCAACACCTCCATGCGCCTGCCCACGGCGCTGCGCGACGCGGCGGCCTTGGCTGTCGGTGAACTCGGCCTGGCCCCCTCCACGACGGCACTCACGGCAGCGGCCCTACGTGCCGCCTTGGAGACAGCCGTGATGCGGGCCGCCCTCGACGAGCACTATCAGCAGCACCCCGATGCGCGCCCCTCTCTCGCCGAGGTGGCTCTGGCCTTGGCGGAGCAAACAGGCTCGCCGCTTGCACAGCACCCCGCAGCGCTGGCCTCCGCCACCGAGCAGCTCCTCGCTCGGCACCCCGACGCCGACGCTCACGACGCGCTGCTCTGGGCGGAGGCTCAGTCGCTGATGTCCGCGTGAGCGTCGTCGTCCTCGACAACGAGGCCGTCCAGGCGTTGGTCGACCCCCAGCACGCCAAGCACAGCCGGGTTCTGGCACACCTGGAGAGCGCGGTGGCCCGTCGCAAGCGCGGCGACCTGGCCCGAGTCGTGGTGCCATGCGCCGCACGCGTCGAAGCGGGGTGGGATCGCTCAGCGCCGACGCGGTCCGCCATCAAGCGGTTCCGTGTCACCGACGTGGCACTGGACAGCCGCCAGGGCAATGTCGCTGCCGACATCGTCAACCGCGAGCGGGTGAGCGTCGCGGACGCCCACGTGGGCGCAGCCGTCACCGTCAACGACTGGCGCGGCGCCGTCATCCTGACGAGCGATCCCCAGGACATGCGCCGGGTCTGCTCGCCCATCCCGGTCACACCCATCCGCGTCTGAGCGAGTCCAGGTCCACTCCCTGTGCGGCGTCGGGACACGGCTCCGGGGCTCTACACTCCCGCGATGAGCACCGTGGGGACGTTCCTGTTCAGCCGCTGGCACGACCCGCGTCACCCGCTCTACCTGGCCGCCCTGTTCCAGGCAGCGATCTTGGTGATGATCTTGGCGGGCCTGCAGTACGGCGCGGTCAGCTTCGTGGGCGGCACGGTTGGCTGTCTGATTGCCTCGTTGCTCCTGCAACGCCAGCGGCGTGACCGGCCCGAGCCCCGCGCAGGGTAGATGCGCCTCGCCGATGTTGCTGCTCCGTCACCGCCGCCAGAAGGGAAGCCGGTCAATCGCGCAGGCTGAGCAGGAGCGCGAGCTCCTGGAGGGCGGCCGCCTGCTCCGAGTCGGGGGCAGCGAGGCGGCGGTGCCGTCGCATCGTTCAGCGAACGGCGACGCGCGGGCAGGCCCGCAACGTGCGGTCTTCCCCCTCGCGCTGGCTCGCTGCGGCGGTCGCTCGGACCCGCCCCGGGTCGGCGGCCAGGCGTCCCTCGTCGCGGCCGTACGGATGCTGGGAGTGGCGGCAGAGGCGTCTGGACGCGGAGACGGCCTATCGCTTTAACGGTGAGTGGTGTCCATCCACACGATCGTGATGGAGGCTGCACGCTTAGATGAGCAGTACTATCCGTTACATGAGAACCGCGGCTCATCCGCTGGCGCCCCTCTTCAGGTCGACGACCCAGGAGCGCATCCTCGCTGCGCTGTTTCTCGACGTGGAGCACGACTACAACATGCGCGAGCTCGCCACGAAGATCGGTAGTCCGTATGCAAGCGTGCATCGTGAGGTAGGGCGCCTCACGGACGCCGGCCTCGTGGTCAAGCGCAAAGTCGGTCAGGCGAGCGTCGTCAAGCCGAACAAGAACGCCCCGGCGTACGGGCCGTTGCGTGACTTGATACTGGTGTCGTTCGGCGCTGTGCCGGTGCTGGCCGAAGCCCTCACCGAGATCCGAGGGGTCCAAGCCGTTGCGCTCCACGGCTCCTACGCCGCACGCCTCAAGGGAGTCGATGGACCTCCCCCAGAGGACGTGGATGTCATCGTCGTCGGCGACCCCGACCCGATGACCGTCTTTGCGGCAATGCGGATCCCCACGGACATCCTTGGCCTGCCCGTGAACCCGACCATCATGACTCGGGACGAATGGCGGAAGCGATCGCCGTTCATCGACGAAGTCCGACACGGGATCATGATCCCCGTGATGGGCACGCTTGAGGACGGCGACGCCTGATGCCAGCAGGCGGAGTTGTTCCCCTCACTGCTGCGCCGCAGTCCGCAGTCGACGGCCTGCTGAATGCCGGCAAGATCGCGCAGGTCAACGCCACCGGTCCCGCCCGCGGTGTGGACGTCAGCAAGGCGGCGCGCTTCCTCGACAACGCCGCCACGTCGCTGGTCGCGCTCACGACACTGAGCGCACCCCCTGGCATGATCTTCGACGTTGCCCACAACGCCTGCCACGATGCTGGAGAGGCGATGCTTGCGGCCTACGGCTACCGGACCGCGTCCGGACCTGGAGCGCATGTCACCGTCGGCCGATTCCTCGAGGCGATCTTCGACCAACCTCCAGCCCAGACTGCGGCCCGGGCCTTCGACACCCTTCGCGCTGCACGTAACGGCTTGCGATACGAGGCAAAGAACCCCACCTCTACGCACCTGAGCGCGGCCCTTTATGCTGCGCGCACACTCGTGCCTGCGGCCGCCGCGCGGCTCGCCTGACCGCAGATGTCCCATCACCGGGAGCATCCGAAGTAACGATGCTCATGCGCACGAGTCCCCGCTCGATCGGTTCTGTCAGCGTGGCACCTCGGTGGACCGTGCCAGCCGGGCGCGGCCGAGGTGTGGATGAGCCCGGAGGTCACTCCCAGGCGCCCTTCAAGACCTCCGGGTCGGCAAGGTCGACGAACGTCTCCGCGAAGGCGGCGAGATGCGCTGCCGTCATCGGCTCCGGACTCATCGCCTCCTGTGCCAGCCGTCGACGCAAGAACTCGCTGCGAGACAGACCCAGGCGGGCTGCCCGAGCGTCGAGAGCGGTGATCACGTCATCGGGCACATCGCGGACGAGGACATCAGTCATGCCAGCACGCACCTCCATGTTGGTGGCTCACGATAGCGACGACAGCGGTCCATCACAGCGGCCGCGTCGTGATCTCGTTGCTCATGACTCCGGCCCCAGGTCCGACGCCGCCGCGATTGCCTCGGGGCAGCCGATCGGAGCCGCACCGCCCAGGGCGGAGCCCGGGGGCACGGTCAGTCGCGGAGGCTGAGCAGGAGCGCGAGCTCCTCGAGGGCCGCAGCCTGCTCGGAGTCGGGGTCCAGCGAGGCCGTGGTGCCGTCGCGGAAGCCGAGCTGCACTCGGGAGACAGGAGGGGCTGCCATGTACTCGGCCGCCGGGAGCTCAACATCCTCGACATGCATGGGCGGGACGGGCAACTGCGCGACCGCGACCGGGGGCGATGCGAAGGTCATGGCCCGCGGCGGTGCAGCGACGACCGGAACGGCGCGCTGTCCCGGCACCACCGGTGACTCGACCCAGGCCTCCCCCGACACGATCAGTGCGGCGATCGAGCTCAGCACGTCGTCCGTGTCGACGGCCGGGGTCGGCTCGGCCAGGTGAGTCGGGGGTGCGACCGCCCCAACAGCCACCGGGACGACGAGCTCGGTGGGCTCAGAGGCCGGCCTCATGACCGCGGCAGACCCCGGCGCGAAGAACGACAGGTCCGACGCAACCGGCACCGGCACGAACGCGGGCACCACCACAGCCGGCACCACCACCGCCTCGACCACCCGCTTCGGCGCCCCGAGGGCGTGCCGTCCGCGCGACCGCCGAAACCAACCCATGCTCAGACCCGAGCAGCGGCGGGGGCGTCGATCTGGTCGACGACCGAGTAGAGCAGCGCCAGCAGCACGGCCTTGACCGACTCGCGGTCGGTCGCGTCGCACGGCACGACGGGGGTGTCCTCGTCGAGCTCCAGCACCGCGCGGACCCGGTCCTCGTCGGCGGGGTCCATGCCGGCCGCGCGGTTGAGGGCGACGACGAACGGCACCCGCGCCATCCTGCGGAAGGCCGCGAGGATGCCGACGGCCTCCTCCAGCGAGTCCTCGCGGGAGGAGTCGATGAGCAGGATGTAGCCGAGCATCCCCTCGCCGAGGATCTCCCACATGAAGTCGAACCGGTCCTGGCCGGGCGTGCCGAACAGGTAGAGCACCAGGTCGCGGTCGATGGTGATCCGGCCGAAGTCCATCGCGACGGTCGTCTCGGCCTTGCGGGACCTCGTGCTGTCGGTGATGTCCTTCTCGGTCGACAGGACGGTGATCTCGCTGATCGTGCGGATCAGCGTCGTCTTGCCGGCCGAGAACGGCCCGGTCACGACGATCTTGACGGCGGTGCCGCCGTGCTTGCGGCGGTGGGGGTTGCGGGTGCTCACTACAGGCCCCTGACGCCGGCGATGAGCCGGAGCAGCAGGCTCTTGTTGACACTCGGGTCGCGCTCGATGGCCTGGGCCGCCGACGGGTCGAGGTCGACGTCGGGCTGCAGCGCGGTCGCGCCGTGCACCGAGCCGTGCCCGGCTCCCCCGGCCATCGTCGGCCGGGAGGCGGAGGCGCGTACGACACCCGGCTCCTCGGCGTGCTCGGGCTTGCGGGTCGGGGTGAACGGCTCCGGCCGTGCGGGGATCACCGGGCCGGTGGACTGCGCCGGCACAACGGCGGGCGCCTTGACGACATGCCCCTCGAGCGCCGCGAGCAGGCTCTGCCGGCGGGCAAGCTGGTCGTCGGCGGCGCTGCCGACGACCAGCAGCCCGCGGCCGACCAGGCCGGCGAGGGCCGACACGACGGCGAACTCACCGCGGCCGGACAGGGACACCAGGTCACCGACGGTGCGGCGGCCGTCGACCAGCGACAGCAGCGCCCACTCGGCGCGGTCGGCGACGGGGTCGGGACCGGGTGCGGGGTTGACGGAGACGACCGCGTCCGCGGCGGGGACCTTCTCGATGAGCTCGGCCCAGACGGTGAGCCGGCGCTGGCCCTCGGTGACCACGGCGTCGACCGGCAGCGCGGCCCCCAGGTCGTCGGGGTCGGGTTCGTCGACGACGAAGGCGAACTCACCGACCGGCCAGCGGAGCAGGCTGAAGACGGCGTCGTGGGCCTGCTCGGCGGCGAGGTCCCGGACCTTGTCGGCGGGCAGCTCGCCCTTGATGGCCAGCAGCTGCGCCAGGCTCAGCGTCGGGTCGCTCGCCAGGTCCTCGGCCGCGGAGGCCAGCACCTCGTCGTCGACCAGCCCGGCGCCGAGCAGGCGGCGGCCCAGCTCCTGCCGGTCCACGTCGGCGCGGGCGCCGGTCACCAGGCCGTCGCGCAGGTGGACCGCGCCGTGGTCGCTGTCGCGGCGCAGGTGCAGCGTCCCGGTCTTCTTCGTGAAGCTCAAGAGCTGGAAGATGTCCGGGAGGCTGAACGCGTCGAGCGTGCCCTCGAGTCTCACGTCGGTCCTGTCGAGTCGGTGGAGAGGCGGATCAGGACCAGGTGGCGGGCGGCAGGCTGCCGCTCGGGGCGTACGACGAGGACCACGTCGGCTCGGCCGCAGGAGCCGGCGTGCTGTAGGTCGGCTCGGTGGCGAAGGCCGGCTCGGCGAAGGCGGTCTCGACCTCGAAGGCCGGGGCGGCCGGCTCGGCGTAGGTCGGCTCGGTGTAGCTAGAGGCCGCCAGCGTCTCGGTGTAGCTCGTGGCCGTGTGCGTCTCGGCGTACGTCGGAGCCAGCGTCTCGGCGTAGGTCGGGGCGTACGTCTCGACCGGCTCGGCCTGCACCGGCACCGCGACCGGCTCGGGCACGAACGGCGCGTCGTCGGAGCGCAGGATCGTCGCGACGCGTGCGGCGGCGATCTTCACCTCGTAGAGCATCATCCCGACCTTGGCGCCCTTGGCGGCGACGGCGACCAGCACCGCCTCGTCGTCGGCGGAGATGAGGAAGACCGTGCCGGCGTCGCCCTCGATGTAGACCTGCGACAGCTCGCCGCGGCCCAGGCCCTGGGCGGCGCGCTCGCCGAGCGAGAGCAGCGCGGCGCTCATCGCGGCGACGCGGTCCTCGTCCATCGACGGGGGCAGCGCGGCCGCCATCGGCAGACCGTCGAAGGACACCACCGCCGCCGCCTCGATCTCGGGCGTCTGCGACAGCAGGGCATGGATCGCCCGGTCGAGGCGCTCGGAACGGCTACCGGACTGCAGGTCGGTCATCGGGGCTCCTTCACGCGACGGTCCCGCGCGACCGCCTTCTCCGAGTCCCTTCGACCGCGGCCGGTCAGGCCTTGAGCGCCAACCGCATTGCCTCGAGCGGCGCCTGCCGGCCGGTCATCAGCTCGACCTGCGCGGCGGCCTGGTGCAGCAGCATCAGCGCCCCGCTGACCACCGCTCCCCCGCACGCGGCGGCCAGGGCGGTGGGCCAGGGGTCGTAGACGACGTCGAGCAGGGCGGGCAGGTCCCGGACCCACGGCGCGACCGCGTCGGCGGCGCCCGGCGGGAGCGTGCTGACCAGCAGGTCGCAGTCCTCGAGCACCGCGGGGCTGAACGCGACCACCGACGGCGTGACCCCGAGCCGGGCTGCGGCCGCGAGGGTCTCGTCCGGGGAGGAGCGCACCACCAGGACGGGCGTCGTGCACCCCAGCGCAGCCAGCGCGGCCAGCGCCGACCGGGCTGTCGCCCCACCGCCGAGCACGACCGCCCGCTCCGCCGTGGTCACCCCGTGCTCGGCCAGTGCCGCGACGATCCCGGCGACGTCGGTGTTGTGGCCGAGCCGCTCCCCGTCGCGCAGCACGACGGTGTTGGCGGCCGCGACGTCGCGGGCCAGGTCCGAGCAGGTGCTGAGCAGGGGCAGGACTGCCTGCTTGAGCGGCATCGTCAGCGACAGCCCGGCCCACTCGGGCCCGAGCCCGTCGAGGAAGCCGGCCAGCTCCTCCACGCCGACGTCGACCGCGTCGTAGGTCCACGGCAGGTCGAGCTTGGCGTAAGCGGCCCGGTGCAGGGACGGCGACAGCGAGTGCGCGATCGGCCGGCCCAGGACGGCGGCCCTCAGAAGATGCCCTCGGCGCGCGACTGGTCGCGCTGGTCCAGGAACTCCTGGTAGTCGTTGGTGAAGAACGTGCGGCCCTCGGCCGTCGCCAGCACGTAGTAGAGGATGTCGCTGTCCTCGGGGTTGAGCGCGCCCTCCAGCGTGGCCTCACCGGGCGCGGCGATCGGCGTGGGAGGCAGGCCGGTCTGGCGCCGGTTCTCGTACGGCGTCTCCGCGCGCAGGTCGGACGCCGTCAGCTCGCCGCCGGCGGTCTTGCCGACCCCGAAGAGCACGGCAGCGTCGATGCCGAGCGGGATCCCCTGGTCGAGCCGGTTGTAGACGACCGCACTGACCTTGGGGTACTCGTCGTCGAAGCGGACCTCGCGCTCGATGAGGCTGGCGACGATCACCACCTCGTACGGCGTGAGGCCCAGCGCCGCGGCCCCTTCGATGAGCCCGACGGTCGCCGCCGCCTGCTCGAAGCGGTCGACCATCAGCGACAGCACCTGCGTCGGCGTGGTGCCCGGCTCGATGTCGTAGGTCGCGGGAAACAGGAACCCCTCCAGCTGGCCCTGCGCGTAGTCCGGCAGCCCCAGCTCGGCGGGCGCCGCCGCGGCCGCCTGGTAGTCCTCGATCGGGATCTCGGTCCCCTCGGCCAGGACGGTCAGCGTCTGCTCGACGGTCAGGCCCTCCGGCACCGTGACCCGGCCGACCACCCGGGAGGCCGGGTCCAGCAGCAGCTCGAACGCGTCGACCGCGGCCATCTGCTCCTGCAACTCGTAGAACCCCGGCTGCAGCGACGTGGCCCGCGGGTCGTTGGACGCGACCTCGAAGAAGGCCCGCCGGCTCGCCACGACGTCGGCCTCGACGAGGGTGTCGGCGACGTCGCCGGCGGTGTCGCCCGGGTTGACCTGCACCGTCACCGCGCCGGTGCCTGGTCCGGGGTAGTCCTCGGCGGCCGAGCCGCCGAACAGCGTGCGGACGACGGCCAGCCCGCCGTAGACCAGCCCCACGGTGAGCAGCAGCACGAACAGCACCGCGATGATCTTCGCCGCGGGGCTCCGTCGGCGCCGGGGCGCTGGGCGTCGTTCGTCGTCATCGAGGTCCAGCAGCTCGGTCACCGGGCCGACTCTACTGAGATCACCTCAGTGCGTGTCCAGGACACCCTGCAGCAGCGCGACCGCTGCTGCCTGGTCGACGACCGAGCGGCTCTGCCGGGCGGTGCGTCCGGAGGCCCGCAGCGCGGCCGTCGCGCTGACCGTCGTGAGCCGCTCGTCGACCAGACGCACCTCGACCGGCGCGACCAGCGGCGCCAGCAACGCCGCCCAGTCGCGGGCCATGTCGGCCGACGCGCTGCGCGACTGGCCCGACATCGACGTCGGCAGGCCGACGACGACGAGCACCGCCTCGCGCTCGGCGACCAGCTCGACGACCCGGGCGTGGCCCGGGGCCGGGACGGTCTCGACCGGTGACGCCAGGATCCGGTGCGGGTCGCTGGCCGCGACGCCGACGCGGACGGTGCCGACGTCGACAGCCAGCACCACCCCGGGCAGGGTCATGTGGGGCAGCGTCACGCGGACCTCATCAGGAGCCGGTCGCCACCTGGCCGATGCGGTGCTCGGCCCGGGTCAGCGCCTCGGCGATGCCCGCGGCCTTGGTGCCGCCGCCCTGGGCGACGTCGTCCTTGCCGCCGCCCTTGCCGTCGACGGCGACCGCCGCCTCCCGCAGGAGGGCGTTGGCCGACAGGCCGCGTGCGCGGGCCGCGTCGTTGACCGCCGCCACCAGGGTGACGCGGTCACCGCCGGCCGCGACGAGCACGACGCCCGGACGGTCGGCCGCGAGCCGGCCGCGGACGTCGAGGGCGAGCTGGCGGACCAGGTCGCCGGTGGTGCCGGCGGGCGCCTGGACCCCGACGTAGGCGACGCCGTGGACGTCGACGGCCGCGGCGGCGAAGGCGCCGGCCTGCTGCAGGACGGCTCCCGCGCGCAGGGCCGCGAGCTCCTTCTCGACCTCACGCAGCCGGGCGACGGTCGCGGCCACCCGGTCGGGCACCTCCGCAGTCGGCACCTTGAACGAGGACGCGAGCTGGGAGAGCAGCACGTGCTCGCGGGCGAGGTAGGAGTAGGCGTCGAGCCCGACCAGACCCTCGACCCGCCGCACGCCGGAGCCGATCGAGGCCTCCGACAGCAGCTTGACCACGCCGAGCTGGCCCGAGCGGGCGGCGTGCGTGCCGCCGCAGAGCTCCCGGGCGTAGTCGCCGACCTCGACGACGCGGACGGCGTCGCCGTACTTCTCCCCGAACAGCGCCATCGCGCCGATCCGGCGGGCCTCGGCCTGGGTGGTGACGAACGCCCGCACCTCAAGATCGGCCAGCGCGATCTCGTTGATCTCCTGCTCGACGTCGGTCAGCACCGACGCCGGGACGGCCGAGGGCGAGGCGAAGTCGAAGCGGAAGCGGCCCGGGGCGTTGAGCGAACCGGCCTGGGTGGCCTGCTCCCCCAGCGCGGCGCGGAAGGCCTTGTGCACCAGGTGGGTCGCGGTGTGGGCGCGCGAGACCGACCGGCGGCGCTCGACGTCGACCTGCGCGTCGACCGCCGCGCCGACCCGCGCCTCGCCGGAGACGACCCGGCCGCGGTGGACGACGAGGTCGCCCAGCGGCTTCTGCACGTCCTCGACCTGGACGACCGTGCCGTCGGCGAGCAGGAGCTGCCCGGCGTCGGCGAGCTGCCCGCCGGCCTCGGCATAGAACGGGGTGCGGTCCAGGACCAGCTCGACGAGGTCACCCTCGCGCGCCGCCTGCACCGAGGAGCCGGCCACCAGCAGGCCGCGGACGACCGCCTCGGACCGGACCTCGCCGTAGCCGGTGAACTCCGAGGAGCCCGCCGTCTCCAGCAGCGACCGGTAGGCCGAGGTGTCGACGCCGCCGGTCTTCTTCTCCCGCGCGTCGGCCTTGCCCTTGGCCTTCTGCTCGGCCATCAGCGCGCGGAAGCCCGGCTCGTCGACGGACAGGCCCTGCTCGGCGGCCATCTCGAGCGTCAGGTCGATCGGGAAGCCGTAGGTGTCGTGGAGGCTGAACGCCGCCGAGCCGGACAGGACACCACCGGCCTGGCGCGCGGCCGGCACCGCGCCCTCGAAGACGGTCGCGCCCTTGGTGAGGGTCTCGAGGAAGCTGCGCTCCTCGCCGACGGCGACGGCGGTGATCCGGTCGGCGGCGTCGACCAGCTCGGGGTACTGCGGGCCCATCGCGCCGATGGAGGCCGCGACGAGCTCGTGCATGCTCGGGTCGCCGGCGCCGAGCAGGCGCATCGAGCGCACCGTGCGGCGCAGGATCCGCCGAAGGACGTAGTCGCGGGCCTCGTTGCCGGGCCGGACGCCGTCACCGATGAGCATCACGGCCGTACGGGCGTGGTCGGCCACCACGCGCAGCCGGACGTCGGCCGCGGGGTCCTGGCCGTAGGTCACGCCCGCCAGGGACGCGGCTCGGTCCAGGATCGCCCGCGAGGTGTCGATCTCGTAGAGGTTGTCGACGCCCTGCAGGACCGTGGCGACGCGCTCCAGGCCCATGCCGGTGTCGATGTTCTGCGCCGGCAGCGGGCCGGCGATGTCGAAGTCGACCTT
>Ga0105047_10002308_pt1 | contig 34130 bp, 34 predicted proteins | sample MAT04_FD_78384 | JGI IMG/M metagenome (GOLD analysis project Ga0105047, IMG submission 78384) | Freshwater microbial communities from Lake Fryxell liftoff mats and glacier meltwater in Antarctica - MAT-04 (megahit assembly) | ecosystem: Environmental > Aquatic > Freshwater > Ice > Liftoff... | reverse complement strand
GGTATCGATCTCGGCACCACCAACTCCGTAGTCGCCGTCTTCGAGGCGGGCGAAACGGTCGTCATCCCCAACTCCGAGGGTGGCCGCACCACCCCGTCGGTGGTTGCTTTCAGTAAGGCCGGTGAAGTGCTCGTCGGCGAAGTCGCCAAGCGCCAGGCCATCACCAACCCCGACCGGACGTTCCGCAGCATCAAGCGCCACATGGGCGAAAATTGGAAGAGCGACGACATCGATGGCAAGCGCTACACACCGCAGGAGATCAGCGCCCGCACGCTGATGAAGCTCAAGCGTGACGCCGAGGCCTATCTGGGCTACACGGTCACGCAGGCCGTCATCACCGTCCCTGCCTACTTCGACGATGCGCAACGTACTGCTACCAAGGAAGCCGGCCAGATCGCCGGCCTGGAAGTCCTGCGCATCATCAACGAGCCCACTGCGGCTGCACTCGCCTACGGCCTCGACAAGGGCGCCGAAGACGAGAAGGTGCTGGTGTTCGACCTCGGTGGTGGCACGTTCGACGTGTCGGTGCTGGAGATCGGCGAAGGCGTCTTCGAAGTGAAGAGCACCCACGGCGACACCAAGCTCGGTGGCGACGACTGGGACCAGCGCATCATCGACTGGCTCGTCGGCCAGTTCAAGTCGGCTCACGGTGTCGATCTTGCTGCCGACCGCATGGCCACGCAGCGTCTCAAGGAAGCTGCCGAGAAGGCCAAGATCGAGCTCAGCCAGGTGCAGCAGACACAGATCAACCTGCCCTTCATCACGGCCACGGCCGACGGGCCGTTGCACCTCGACGAGAGCCTCACTCGCGCCAAGTTCCAAGAGATGACGGCCGACCTCATCGAGCGTTGCCGTATCCCGTTCGAGCAGGCGCTGAAGGATGCCGGCATCAGTAAGGGCGAGCTCAACCACGTCCTCCTCGTGGGCGGTTCCACTCGTATGCCCGCCGTCACCGATCTGGTTCAGAGCCTCACCGGCAAGGAGCCCAACAAGTCGGTCAACCCCGATGAAGTGGTCGCGGTCGGTGCTGCAGTGCAGGCAGGCGTGTTGCGCGGCGACGTGAAAGACATCCTGCTGCTCGACGTCACGCCGCTGGCGCTCGGTATCGAAACCAAGGGTGGCGTGATGACCAAGCTCATCGAACGCAACACCACCATCCCCACCAAGCGCACCGAGGTGTTCACCACCGCCGACGACATGCAGCCCAGCGTGGAGATCCACGTGCTGCAAGGCGAGCGCGAGATGGCTGCCTACAACAAGACGCTGGGTAAGTTCCAGCTCGTCGATCTGCCGCCCGCCCCGCGCGGTGTGCCGCAGATCGAAGTCACCTTCGACATCGACGCCAACGGCATCGTGCATGTCTCCGCCAAGGACCGTGCCACCAGCAAGGTGCAGAGCATGACCATCACCGGTCAGAGCACGCTGGACAAGAAGGACATCGACCAGATGGTGCGCGACGCCGAGGCTCACGCCGAGGAAGACAAGCAGCGCCGTGAAGAGGCCGAGATTCGCAACAACGCAGACTCGCTGGTGTACCAGATGGAGAAGGTGCTGCGCGACAACGCCGACAAGGTCGACGAAGCCGAGAAGGCCACTGTCGAGGGTCCGCTCGGCGAGCTGCGCACAGCGCTCAACGGCAACGACTTCGAGGCCATCAAGGCCGCGCACGAAACGCTGATGCAGGCCAGCCAGGGCTTCAGCCAGCGTCTGTACGAGAAGGCCGCCGCCGAAAACGCTGCGGGCACCTCGGCAGCCACCGGCCAGGGCAACGACCACAGCAACGGCGACGGTCCGGGCGCCGACGACGACATCATCGATGCCGAAATCGTCGACGACGAATCGGCGAAGTGACCCTGAGATGAGCGACGACACAAACCCTGGTGTGCCGCCGATCGACATCGAACTCGACGACGATCTGACCTCGGAGATGATGCGGTTGCGTCGTCTCGCCGATGGCGTGCCCGTCGGTGGTGACGAAGTTGCCGACGCCGAGTCCGCTGTCGAGCACGACGTCGAGGCTCTGCTGGTGGAGCGCGATTCCTTCAAGGACATCGCGCTTCGCCTGCAGGCCGACTTCGACAACTACCGCCGGCGCGTTGCCGCGCAGCAGGCCGACGATGCGCAGCGCGCAACGGGCAAGATGGCCGAAGCGCTGCTCCCCGTCCTCGACGCGTGCGAGGCTGCGTTCCTGCAGCATCCCGCAGAGGTCGAGCCCATTTTCAACCTGTTGCTGGTGCAGCTGAAGAAGCAGGGCCTGGAGACGATGAACTTGCACGAGCAGCCGTTCGACCCGAATCTGGCCGAGGCAGTGCTGCACGAAGCGGGCGACGGTGTCGCCGATGGCCCCATCGTCAGCGAGGTGTTGCGCAGTGGCTACACGTGGAACGGTCGCGTCCTGCGTGCAGCAATGGTGAAGGTTCGCGGCTGAGGCCAGGGCCACCATGGCAGCGCAGCGCGAGTGGTACGAAAAGGACTACTACAAGATCCTCGGCGTCGCCGAGAACGCTGACGCGAAGACAATCACCAAGGCGTACCGCAAGCTGGCACGCGACAGCCACCCCGACACGCACCCTGGTAACGACGAGGCAGAAGAGCGCTTCAAGACGGTCAGTGGCGCGTACGACGTGCTGGGCGACGACGCCAAGCGCAAGGAGTACGACGAGGTTCGTCGGCTGGGCCCAGTCGGTGGCATGTCCGGCCCGGGTGGCCAAGGCGGGCCCGGTGCCGGCCAGGGCGGCTACAACTTCAACGTCGGCAGCGAGGGCATGGGGGACCTGCTGGGGTCCATGTTCGGGCGCGGGCGGCGCGGCGGCGGTGCTTCGGCATCGGCCGGCCCGCAGCGCGGTGCCGACGTCGAGGCAACGCTGACACTCGACTTCGTCGACGCAGCCAAGGGCATGACCACCACGTTGCACCTCACCAGCGACGCGGAGTGCAGCACCTGCCACGGCAGCGGCGCCAAGCCGGGTACGCAGCCCAAGGTCTGTTCGCAGTGCGGCGGCCGTGGTGTGGTCGACGACAACCAGGGCTTCTTCTCCTTCTCCTCGCCGTGTCGTGTCTGCGGCGGCGCCGGTGTCACCATCGACCAGCCATGCCCCACGTGCCATGGCACGCGGGTCGAGCGTCGTGCCCGCGAGGTGCAGGCACGCATTCCCGCCGGCGTCGCCGACGGGCAGAAGATTCGCCTGAAGGGTCGCGGCGCGCCAGGCCGCAGTGGCGGCCCGGCAGGCGACTTGATCGTCGAGTGCCACGTCGCGCCGCACCCCCTGTTCGGGCGCGATGGCCACAACCTGACTGTGCGAGTGCCGGTCACGTTTGCCGAAGCGGCGTTGGGTGGCGAGATCGACGTGCCCACGCTGGAGGGGCCCCGCGTCACGCTGCGCCTGCGCGCCGGCACGCAATCGGGCAGCCGTCACCGAGTCAAGGCCAAGGGCCTCACCACCGCCAAGGGCACCGGCGACCTGATCGTCACCACCGATGTGCTGGTGCCCAACCACCTCAACGACGAGCAGCGGGCCGCAGTCGAGGCCTATGCAGCGGCGACTACGGTGTCACCCAGGCACAACCTGTCGGACGAGGGAAAGGGCTGACCAATGCGATCACGTGAACACGCCGTCTACGTCATCTCGGTCGCCGCCGAGTTGGCCGGCATGCATCCCCAGACGTTGCGTATCTATGAGCGTCGCGGGCTGGTGCAGCCGGCACGCACGCAAGGTGGCAACCGCCGCTATAGCGACATCGACATCGACCGGTTGCGCCGCATCAGCGACCTTGCTGCCGAGGGCATGAACCTGGAAGGCATTCGGCGGGTGATGTCGCTGGAGCTGGAAGTCGGGCGCCTGCGTGCGGAAAACGAAGAGCTGCGCACACTGGCGGCTGGTGCGTTGGCGGAGGCCGGCCGTCGCGCCCCACGTCGCGACCTGGTGCCGCTGCGCCAGGAGATCACCATCTTCGGCGGCAAACGCCTCGGCAGCTGACCCCCCGAATGCGAATTGCGTAAACACTGTCAGGTCGTGACCAGGGTTTGTGAGTTCGCTACTTTGACACAGAGATCGAACGTGCCGGTTCAGCGGTCTTGCCAGGTGCAGACGCAGGCTTCGTTGCCGTCGGCATCGGCGAGCACCCACCAGCTGCGCGCGAACGTGTCGTTCACCATCGTGCCGCCGGCGGCCAGCGCCGCGGCGACGCGTTGCTCGGCGACGTCGTGGGACACCGACACGTCGATGTGGAACCGCTGGCGCTGCGTTCGAGCCTCGGTCATTTCCTGGAACCACACCGGCGGGCCGATGCGCAGCGGGTCGACCAGCGTGCCGCCCGTGTCGGGGTAGCCCAGCACCGCTGCCCAGAACGGGCGAATGCCATCCGCGTCGAGCGTGTCGATGGCGATCTCGACAGCCTGTGCGACCACCGGCTCGGACGTAGCGCCGGCTGCAGCGGCGGCTGCCGAGATGACCCGCGCCAGGTCGGCGTCGAGCGTGGTCAGCCCTCCGGTGGCATGAGTGGTGAGATACACGCGCACGCGCTCCGGGTAGCGCACATCGATGTCGGGATGATGCACCAGTTCCTCAGCCGCGGCGGCAATCTGAGTAACCAGTGCTGCAGCAGCACCGAACGAGTCGGCGCGGAAGCTGGCATGAATGCCGCCGAGTACGAACCGCCAGTCGTCGAGACCGTCGAGGGCGGCAAATTCGGCGGGCGTGATCCGGGCGTACTCCATCTCGCTATTACACCACGCCTGCGCCGACTGGTCGGCCGAGATCGACACTGAGTGTCGTTCCGTGCCGACCAGACGCGGTGTCGAGGCTGGCCCTGATGCGTTCAGTCCAGTGAGGACAGATCGTTGATGGCGGACTGCACCCAGGCGCCGAGGTCGATGGTGCCCAACATCGCCCGCCGCACCTGCGCCGGTTCGCGCGGCACGTCAGGTGTCGGCGGCGGCAGCGTGCCCAGGAACTCGATCCACTCCGGGTCCTCCCACGGGGCCGGCGGCTCGGGAGCGCGCACCCGTTCCTTGACTGCCGGAGCCAGCCGAAGATGCCGTTCGCTGGCTCGTCGTTCACTGCTGCGGGCGCGTGAACCCACCTCGGCGCGAGCCGGCACATCGCCACCAGCCGGTACGCAGCGGAACTCGACCACCAGCTCGGGGCGCGACACCAACTCTGCTGCGAAGGCCAGCAGCGCGGCGACGCCGTGCTTGCACGGCTCGGCGTCGTCGGGGCAGGTGCAGCTCATCATCAACTCCCCACCCTCGGGAGTCAGCCGGTTGATCTGCGTGCGGAGCTGCTCGGGCGTGCTGAGATCCGGCCGCTCGATGGGGCGTGCCGCGACGATCACCCGATACGGCGTGTTGCGGCTGCCGATGACGAAGGCGACCAACTGCCCGGTCGAAACTTCGAGCCGGGTGACCGCGCCCTCGACGACGAGTGACTTTCCGCGACGAAAGCGTGGCGGATCTGCCATCCCGGCCACGGCGACCGACAGCAACGTGCTGGCCAGCCTGCCGACCGGATGTGGCTCGCCGCGGAACTGCCCGGGCACCAGAACGATGGTCATGAAGCACCCCTGATCTTGGAGTGGTCGAGCACCACGAGGTCGCGAAGCGCGTCGGTGCTGAGCTCGCTGAGCCATGCCTCGCCGGTGGTGCCGACGACTGCGTTGGCTAGGCCGCGCTTGTCGTTGATCAGCGCGTCGATCTTCTCCTCCACGGTGCCCTCGCACACCAACTTGTGCACGAACACCGTGCGCGATTGGCCGATACGCCAGGCACGGTCGGTGGCTTGATCCTCCACCGCCGGGTTCCACCATCGGTCGTAGTGCACCACCTGGCTGGCGGCAGTTAGGTTGAGGCCCGTTCCACCGGCCTTCAGCGATACCAGCAGCAGCGGCGACGTGGCCGTGCCCGCCTGGAAGTGCTGCACCATCTGATCGCGACCATTCTTGGTGACGCCTCCGTGCAGGAACGGCACCGTCTGGTTGAAACGCTCGTGAAGGTGCGTTTGCAACAACAGGCCCATCTCGCGGAACTGTGTGAAGACCAGCGCCTGTTCACCGGCATCGAGCAGATCGGTGACCAGCTCATCGAAGCGGGTGAGCTTGCCCGAGCGACCGGCCAGCTTCGAGCCGTCGCCGAGCGCGTGTGCGGGGTGGTTGCAGATCTGCTTGAGGCGTGTGAGCGCGGCCAGCACCAGCCCGCGTCGGCGCATACCGGTGGCCTCCTGGGCGTCGGCCAACAACTGGTCCACCACGGCCTGGTACATGTGAGCCTGTTCGCGGGTGAGTGGAGCCCACGCAATCTGCTCGACCTTGTCGGGCAAGTCTGGCACCAGCGACTTGTCGGCCTTCGTGCGCCGCAGCAGGAACGGTCCCGTCAGCCGACGCAGCTCGGCGGTGGCCACTGGGTCGTGCTCGCGCTCGATGGGGTTGGCGAAGTGCTGGCGGAACTGGGTGGCGTTGCCCAGCAACCCGGGGGCGACGATCTGGAAGATGGACCACAGCTCAGCAAGTCGGTTCTCCACCGGCGTACCGGTGAGTGCGATCCGCTGCCCAGCCTTGAGTGAACGCATTGCGCGCGCGGTGCGCGTATCGGGGTTCTTCACCGCCTGCGCTTCGTCGAGCACGGCGGTTGCCCACGGAACCTTCTGGAAGGTGTCGAGGTCGCGAGCAGCCACCTGATAGGTGGTGACCACCAGATCGTGTTGCGCGACTGCGTTGACGAATGCCGCCTCGGCGAGCCGGCCGGTGCCGTGGTGCACCATCACGCGCATGAACGGCGTGAAGCGGGCGGCCTCGGCTTCCCAGTTGCGCACCACCGACAACGGGCAGACCACCAGGTGCGGCCCGGGGATGCCGGCGAGGTGCGCGAGCGTCGTGGGCGTTTTGCCCAGTCCCATGTCGTCGGCCAGGCAGCCACCCAAGCCGAGGCGGTGCAGGAACTGCAGCCAACCCAGACCACGCCGCTGGTACGGGCGCAGCGTGGCGGTGAATGTGTCGGGCACGTCGCCGTCGGCCAGCGCTTCGTCGGGCAATCCGTCGAGCAACTCGCCTGCCCAGCCGGTGGCCTGTAGGAGGTCGGTGCCGCTGCTCTCGCCATCGGCCGCGATGCCGGCTGCCTCCAGCTCGCGCTGCAATTCGGCCGCAAGCGTGAGCAGCTGCAGCGCGCTCATCTCGCTGTGGTCGGTTCGGTGTTCTTGCAGGTTGGCGAGGGCCCGGCGTGCTTCGACGCGGTCGATCTGCACCCATCGACCACCCACCTGAATCAGGTTGGCACCATCCTCGGCGGCGCGGCGCAACACGTCGTCGGGCACTGGCGTGTTGTCGACGACGACCTGCCAATCGACCAACGCGGTTGCTGCGAATCGTCCGCTGCCGGCAGCGTCCTTGGGTTGTGCGGTGGCACGAGTGGACGTGCGACGCCGGGTGAGCTTCTCGGGCGCCAACAGTTCGATGCCGACTGTCGCCAGCGCGTCGATACCTTCCAGCGCCGCGGCTGCGGTGTCGAGATCGATGCCGTGTGGCGTGGCGACCATGGCGGTGTCGAGCCAAACGGCCAGCTCGGGGACGGCCGTCGCAATCGCCTCGCCGGCCTCGCGCAGGCGGCGCTGCAGCAGTGGGACGAAGCGCGCGTCGTGGGCGAGCGCGAGCGCACCTGGCCCACCAGCCATCACCTGGTCGGCCGCGCACCACCGGCCGCGATCGTCACCGTCCACCAGTTCCAGACCGAGCGGCCACTCGCCGTCCGTCGGCTCGGCTGGTACGTCGTCGTTGATGTCGACCATGTCCCACAGCTCGTCGGTTTTCTCACGTGGCAGGCCGAGGCGCAGCCGGACGCGCACGATCGGCTCGCCCTCGGCGCGGCGGGTGATCAGCGAGAACTCGGTGGCGATGTGGGCGACGGCCTCGCCCAGTTCGGGCGCCACCGTGAACTGGCCGGTCTCGGCGATGAGAGCGCGACTGACGAGACGCACTGCACGCGGGTTGATGGAGCGAGTCTCGTGGAGGTTCTCGCGCCAACCGCGAGCCGTCAGCGTCAGCCGGCACAGACGATCGACCATCGAGCGCAGCACATCGACCGGGTCGACTGGTGCCCCTGCGGCCACCACCGGCGGCATGGCTTTCAACAGGTCGGCTTCGGCAAGCTCCACATCGCCGGCCAACGGCTGCCACTCGGCCAGCCACCAAGTGTCGGTGATGTGCGTGAGCACTGGCAGCACTCGGCCGCGGGTGACGAGCTCTGCGGCGTAGCGATAGATGGCGCCGAACCACGCGACCGACGCGCTGAGATCGGTGTTCAACGCATCGAGCTGGCCCAACGAGGCAAGGGTCGCGGAATCCAGCCGTTGGCACATGACATTCGCTCGGCCGTCAGGCAGATCGAGGGGCAGCACGCGAGTGGAACCGTTATAGGCCATGCTCGGCCGGCGCGACACGCGGGTCACCTCGTGGTGCAGATTGCCGCCGTAGACCCCGCGGCCAGGCTGCCAGGCAACCGCTTCACCATCGACCCAGCTCAGCTGCAGGCCGGGGGGCGGGGTGCGAACAGCCATTCAATCGAGTGTACGAAGGGGGTGCGCGAGAGTTGCGGCTACGCGAAGACTTCGGCAATGACTGCCGTCACGCGGGCCCTCAGCCCCATACTTCGCGCACTTTTTGGAAAACACCTTGGTCGAAACTGAACTCGACGACGTTGCCGTCGGGGTCGGTGAGGGCACACACATAGCCGACAGGTGCGGGTAGGTCCTGCGGCTCCCACGAGAGGCAGCCGGCCTCGCGACCGCGGGCAGCGATCTCGTCGACGTCGTCGCGGCTCGGCAGTTCGATACCCAGATGGGCGAATGGGGCGAGCGTGGGTTGCGGTCCCTTGGGTTGGTCGCGGAAGAAACTGACCAGCACGATGATGAACGGCTTGTCCACCATGTCGGGCTGGCCCAGCCACGCGCCATAGCCATCGGCGTCCTCGCGGCGATCCAGCAGGCGCAGCGGCGTGAACTTCTCGTACCACGCAATCGTGGCGTCGATGTCGCAACACGGCAGCGCGACATGCGTGAACCGGGCGACGGTCGGGCCTTGGCTCATGGCCCACACCGTACCGCCCGGTGTCGAACCTGGTCAGCCGGTTCTGGGTGTCTTTCGTTCCGGCTTCCGGAACTGGATCCACCCAGCATCAATTCTGGGACGGCTTCCACCCAGAAGTTCCTTGCGCGCGCAAATGGGGGTGTGGAGTCTCGAGTGCGGAATGGGGCTAATCATCTAGGAGGTGAAGGAGACGATCGGGCCGACCTTCCAGGCTTGGGACGGGTCCTGCCATAGCATCCCGACCTCCGTGGTGCGATCTACTTGCAGCACGACCCGGACGGTGCCATCGGTGCCGAGCGGGACCTCCAACGGTTGCGTGAATCCGCGGCTGCAGCCATCGGCCGGCACACCGAAGGGATCGTCAGAATTGCAGTACGCGGTGTTGATCGGAATCCGTGCGGAGACCAATGGCGCAGCCGCGTCGCTGACAGTCACCCACACGCCATCAACCGCGGAGCGGGCGCTCAGGGCACACGTGGCTCCGGCCTCGGCAGTGGTCAGGGCGGCCTCGGTGCACAGCGTGACGCCGCTGGGCGTGGCCCAGGTGGCGCGGAATTGTCTGTCCGCTCCATCCAGCAGCACACTGATCGCATAGTCAGCCGTCCGTGGGCTACGTAACTTCGTGCCGCGCAGCGCGAGTGTCAATGGCTCCCGCGAGGCTGCACCGGGGGTGCCGGGCGGCTCGTCGGTCGCGATCAGTCGCATGCAGAAATGTCCTTCCCAGCCACTGGGCATATCGGGGTTCAGGTACACCTCACCGTCGACGACAGTGACGTTGCGGGGACGACCAGCAACGCTGCGCTCTTCGCTGACGACCGTCATGAGCGCGCCGCTGGTGCGGTCGCGGCCTTGTCGGTTGACCGCCCAGCCACTGCAGTCGGCGCCTTCAACGAAGGCGTGTTCGGCGTAGACATGCGTGGCTGCGGGGTCGAGACCGGAACCGGCGCTGACCAAGGTGTCGGTGAGAAACGCGTAGTGCACGTGCACGGTGGGGTACAGCACGCCGTCGCTGCGTCGTTGCTCGCCTCGATCGGCGATGACCAACCGCTCGGCGAAGAAGGTGTTGTCACCATCGGTCGGGATGTTGAGCGTGACCTGTGCGCTGATCTCGGCGCGACCGGTGGCGCTGATCGCAAGGACGTTGGCACGCAACTCGCCGACACCTGCCCTGGCGTGTGCACGCACGATCTCCAGCGGAAGTGTGAGGCAAGCGACGATGTTGCGTTGCACACGTTCCTGGTCCCACGAGCGCTTCCATTCGGCGTCATCGGATGGCGATGTGACCATTGTTGTCTTGTCGAACGCTGCGCCATCCGCCCACTGCCCGGTCAGCGCAAGAGTGGACGGTTGGTTGACCACAACCGCCACTGTCGGCCGCGTGGCCGGCGTGAGCAAAGTGTCGGGAACGTCGCCCTCTTGGATCGAGTCACACTGTGCCGCGAAACCGTCAGCGCCACTGACGGGCAGCGAGATCCGCAGCGGGTCGAGCAGTGGTTCCGCGGATGCCGTCTTCTGCACGACGGCTCGCAGTCCAGCGCACGGCGCTGTGTCGGTGATGCACGGATCGATGAAGGCCAGCGGGTCCGGCTCAGTGGTGGGTGCGCTTGTGTCGAGCGCAGGGTCCCTGGCCGGTGGCACCGTACTCACTGGGGTTGCGAGAGCGGGGAGCGCAGTGAGACCGGTTGCGATCGCGACGTCTCGCGGCGCGGCTGCGGTCGCGGTTGCCGGTCGATGCGTGACTGCGTCGACCACCTCTGCGCTGCCACCGGCGACGAGGGGTAGGTCGAGCGCGGCGGTGGGCGGTACTTCGATGGTTCCTGCTGGTTGGAACTCGATGATGCTGCTGGGGTCGATCACGGCCGGGTTCGGCGGGGTGCCGATTCGTTGTTCCGGCGCGAACTGATCGAGGTCTGCCGGCACGGTCGCGCCGACGACGGTGACTGCGGTGCTGCTCTCGGTGCCGCTGGCCGTGTCGCGCATGGACCAGCCAGTGCCACCGCCGATCAACAGCATCACCAATGGCGCACCGATCAGCGCTGCGCGAGAAAGTCGAGAGCCTCGCATCATCAGCACCCAAAGCTTCTGGGGTCGCGAAGCGAGACGACCGCCTGGCCACTGCCGACGTTGCCGACCCCATCGGCTGCGGTAGCCGTGAGAGTGAGCAGCGTCTCACCGCCTGCCGGGCCGTTGGTAGGAACCTGCAGCGAGAACCGGTTGCCGGCAACGGGGACCAGGTTTGCGGTTTGAGGGCCGGCAGGCGAGTTCCAGGTAGCAACGATGGAGCGAAGGGTGAGCGGCAGCGACGGGTCGGCGATCGCGATGGTCACTTCCAGCGTGGTTTCTGCGCTACATGGCGCACGGTTGGTGAGCACGTAGAAATAGGCACGATCGGTGGTGACGCTGACCAGAGGCGGGGTCACGTCGGACGGTGCCGTCGTAGTGGTGGAGGTGGTGGTGCTGCTCTCGGTGGTCGTGGTCTCCAGCACCACCGTGGAGGGCACACCTTGCGCGAGCGTCGTCGGTGGGCCGCTGTCACCGGTGGCGATGGTGGTGGCAGTCACCGCTGCCTGTGCGCACGTCAGCTGGGGCAATGAGCCCGGCGACATGTCGGTTGCGACGAGAGCGAGGGGCAGCCAGGCCGGTCGGTCTGGATGGTCGGGATTGCGAATGACCGCCCACCGATCGTCGGTCGTGCCGATCAGCCACACCGTGTCGCCGGCGTGCACCTGGCCGATCGCGAGGGCGGCGGCGGGATTCGAGGTGATCGAGCAGTCGAAGAAGTCGGTGGCCGCAAGTGCGGTCGCAGTGGTCTCCTCGGAAGTCAGCCGCTGGGCCGCGAACCACCCCAGCCCGCCCGCGGCGAGCGACGCGGCGACGAGCGCAATGCGTGCCCCCAAACCGCTCACGTGGTGACTGCTCCCTTTTGCACCCATTCAGTAGAGCAGCCCGACCCCTACCGATGCGCGTATCCCAGGGGATGCCAGGCATGCGGGGCGGCACCGCGACGATTACGGTGGGGTCATGACGAGCGAGATCTGTCCGCAGTGCCATGCCGTGTCGGCACCGGGCCAAAGTTTCTGCGCGGTGTGCGGCACCGAAGTCTCCAGCGGCCACAACGAGCGGGTCACGCTGCCGCCGCCGGCCACCGCAGCGTTGCCGCCCAGCTCACCTCCCGTATTTCCCCCGCCGGTGTTCGGCGCTCCCGTCGTCGAAGCGCCGCTGCCCACCACTCGTCGGGCCGCCCCACGAAAGTGGTTGCCGTTGGGTGCCGCGGCCCTTGCCATTCTTGGGGTCGGCCTGGTGATCTGGAAGTTGGCCGGTAGCGATGACAAGTCCACCGGTCCTGCCGCGAGAGTTGCGTCAGTGACGACGATGGATGCAATGGTCGCGACCACGGATCAGTCGTCGGTGGTGGAGACGGTGGTCGCCGAGACGACGTTGGTGGAGACGACGTTGGTGGAGGCGGCAGTTTCCGATCCGTCCACGACCGTTGTTCCCACGACGGTGCCGGTTACCGAGCCCCCGGTGACCGCTCCGGCTCGCCCGCCGTGGTCGGCACCGGCGATCCCAGACCCGCCGATCTTCACCGGGCCCGGGCTTGCCTACGCGATTTCGGATCCGCTCGCAAGCGGAATGCCCTCTGACCAACCGACGCCATACATGGTGTTCGCCCAGGATGTGTTCGACAAGATGGCTGCCGACGATTGGGTTGGTGTGCAGCCAACCTTCTTCTTTCAACGTCCGGACGGTCAGGTCGTGCCGTACACCTTCGACCTACAGAATCAGTGGCCTGCCGCAGACAGGCTGTCGCTGTTGCTGATCGACGCCGCTCCCGACACAACCGGTCTCAGCGGCTACGACCTCACCGTTGCAGTGGTTGCCAACTTCGCTGACTCGACCAGCATCCTTTGTGGCCACCTCTACTCCGACCCGAACAACTACCGTGAGGTCATCCAGCGAGGTCAGTTCCCGCTGATCGCGGATGGTCTGCCACCGACCATGCCCGAGGCGCTGCTCAACGACCCCGCGCAGGTTGCAAGCCTCAAGGCCAGCTGCAATTGACCGAGCTCAGTTGGTGGTGCCTTCCAACACTTGGAACATTTTAAGGTCGCTGTAGAAGTCGAGGGCGTAGTCGCCACCTTCCCTTCCGATACCGCTGATGCCGCAGCCGCCGAAGGGGGCGGTGAGATCGCGCACCAGGAAGCAGTTGGTCCACACGGTTCCCGCACGGATTGCTCGGGCCATGCGTTCGGCACGATCCTGCGAGCTGGTGTAGACGATTGCGCTCAGGCCATAGGCCGTGCTGTTTGCCAAGCGAATGGCATCGGCTTCGTCTGTGAAGGTTTGGAACGTCAGCACCGGGCCGAAGATCTCACTCTGCACGACCTCGCTGTCGTTCGACCGCGGCTCGATCAGCGTCGGCTCGTACCAGAGGCCGTCGTTGCCGCCGAGGGGCGAGCGCTGGCCGCCGCGCAGAATCGTGTCGCCCGCGTTGCGCGCACGCTCCACGAAGCCCTCCACGTTGGCCACGTGCTCGGGGTGGATCATCGGGCTGATCGTGGTCGCCGCGTCGTGTGAATCGCCCAACACGTGCTGGTCGGTGAACTCGTTGAACATGCGCAGGAACTCGTCGCGCACGCTGGCTTCCACGATGATGCGGGTACCGGCCAGGCAGACCTGACCACTGTCGTCGAACTGGCCGGCAGCCTTGCGTGCCGCGGCTTGTAGGTCGCTGTCGGCGAAGACCACGAACGGTCCTTTGCCGCCCAGCTCGGCGGTGAACGGCACGATGTTGGTGGCGGCCGCGACGCCGATGTGGCGAGCGGTTGCGGGCGAGCCGGTGAAACTGATCCGCTTCAGCCGCGGGTCGCCGACCAGGGCGGCACCGACTTCCTCGCCGATGCCTTGCACCACGTTGAACACGCCCGCGGGCATGCCGGCTTCGTGCGCCAGGTCGGCCAGCAGGCTGCACGACAACGGGCTCCACTCGGCCGGCTTCAGCACCACCGTGTTGCCCGCGGCCAGTGCGGGCGCGCACTTCCACGTGCTGAGCATGAACGGTGCGTTCCACGGCGTGATCACCACGGTCGCGCCGGCCGGCATGCGGATGATGCGGTTGGCGGTGCCGTTGGAGGACCACACCCGCTCCTCGTAGTCTCGTGCAAGGTCAGCGTACGCGCGGAAGTTTCGGGCCCCGCGTGCCAGTACTCGCAGCCGAAGGCTTTCCTCCAACATCGCCATGTCGAGGCACTCGACCGCGGCCAGCGACGCAATGTTGGCATCGATCAGGTCCGCAAGGCGGTGCATGATCTCCGCTCGCCCTGCGGCGCCGAGAGCGGCCCAACCAGGGAACGCGTCGACAGCGGCACCAACTGCGAGTCGCGCTATCTGCATGTCGCCGCGCGAGACGTCGGCCAGCTTCACCGACCAGTCGAGTGGCGACCGATCCTCGAACGTGAATGGCGACGCGACACGCTCGCCGTCGATGTAGTGATCGGTGCTCACCGACACGCCGCCGACGTCGACCCTGTTGCCACCAACGAACGGCGTGGAGGTCATGTCAGTATCCCGGAGCGTTCGGGCGGATGCGAGGGATGGGCAGGGCCTCGCGGGGTGTGGGCTCCGGCCGGCGGGTGCCGCGCGGCGGCCACTCGCCACCCATCGCTGTGGACAGCACCTCATCGGTCTCGGTCGGCTGCGCCCCCACCTCATCGCTCACGGGCACCGGGCCGTCGACGATGTGATTGGTGAGCGCGCCGAGGCCTTCCACCTCCACCGTCACCACGTCGCCGGGGTAGACGGTGCGGCTGAATGCCGGCGTGCCGGAGAGGATGACATCGCCTGGCACGAGCGTGATGAGCCGAGCGATATCGGCCACCAAGTAGTGCATGTCCCACGCCATCGTGTCGGTGTTGTCCTCCTGTCGGACCTCGCCGTTGACGAGGGTGCGAATGCGTTTGTTGCGGAAGTCCCAGTCGGTGACCAGGCCGGGGCCGAGTGGACACAGGGTGTCGGCGCCCTTGACGCGCAGCATGCTGCCGCTGTCGGTGTCGCGAAAGTCGTGCAGGCCGTAGTCGTTGGCCACCGTGTAGCCGGCGATGTGGTCGCCGGCCTCGGCGTACGACACGTTGCGGCAGGTGCGGCCGATCACGATGGCGATCTCGCCCTCGTAGTTCAGCCACTTGCAGTTGCTCGGCCGCACGACGCCCGCCCTGTGGCTGTTGAGTGCGCTGATCGGCTTGTGGAAGTAGGTGGGCGCAGGCGGCAGCGTGATGCCGAACTCGCTGACCCGGCTGACGTAGTTGAGGTGAACGCAGATGATCTTCGTCGGCTCCACCGGCGAGAGGTGCACGGCGTCGTCGACCCCGATCGTGCGGCCATCACGCGCGACCAGCTCGTCGCCCTCGCGGACCATGACGGTGGGGTACCCGTCGAGCAAGATCCTTCTGATGTCGGCCATGGAGACTCCTCGGGCAATTGCGTCGGTCGAAGGTAGTTCGGTTCCAAACTATAGTGACCGACCATGACGCACATGAACGGCTTCATCTTCCCGCGCACCGAGATGGGCGGGGCTTCGATTCTTCCGCACATGCCCTGGCACTACAGCGGCGACCTACTGACGGTGGAGTATCGCACCGACCCGTCACGCATCGCCGAGTTGCTACCCGATCCGTTGAAGCTCGTGCCCGACGACCAGGACCCTGGCGCCGTTGCGATGATCTTCGCCGATTGGCAAAGCTGCGGTAGCGACCTGACCGAACTCGACGACCCGGTGCGCTCGCAGTACAAGGAAGCGTTCATCGTCGTTCGTTGCATGTTCAACGGCACTATCTACAGCCGCTGCGTGTTCATCTGGGTCGACAAGGAGTTCGCCCTCGTGCGCGGCCACTTCCAGGGCTACCCCAAGAAGCTGGGCAGCATCTGGCAGACCCGCCCTGTGACGCTTGGCAAGGCCGGCCCGCGGGTCGCACCTGGCGGTCGCTTCTCGGGCACCGTTGGCTATTACGACCGGCGCATCGTCAATGCCCACGTGACGCTTCGCGAAGAGAGTCCGGGGAATGGCTTCGTCAACGGTCACCCGATGGTGCACTCGCGCTACATGCCGCGCATCGAAGGCGACGGCACCGACAGTTACAGCGAACTGGTGACCATGAGCGGTCGCGACGTGGAGCTGGGGCGGGCGTGGCGTGGCGACGCCGAGTTGGAACTGTTGCCCAGCCCGGTCGAGGAGGTCGCTCGCCTGGAGGTGCGTGAGGTCATCGGCGGTTACTGGCGCAGCGTGGCCACCACCTTCGCCGGTGGCACGACACTGGTCGCCGACACGACACTGGTCGACGAAGCGCCGTGAGCTCCGGACCGAACTTCGACCTCGCCGGCAACCCGGGTTTCGGGAGCGAGAACCTCGACATCGTCGATCCCGACTCGTACCTCGACGGCTTTCCGCACGCGACGTTCCGTCGTCTACGCGACGAGCAGCCGCTGAGCTGGTGGCCCGAGCACGACGGTGGTCAAGGCTTCTGGGCAGTCACCCGCTACGAGGATCTGCTGTACGTCAGCCAGCACGTCGAGTTGTTCTCCAGCGCGCAGGGCATCACGCTGGAGGAGATCGAGGGCGATGATTTCGACCTGCGGCGCAACATGCTGGAGTACGACCCGCCTGAGCACACCCGCTACCGCCGGCTGGTCAGCAAGCCGTTCAGTCGGCGCGAGGTCTATACGTACGAGGACGGTATTCGCGGCCTCGCTCGCGACGTTGTGTTGGAAGCGTCGGGGCAGGAGCACTTCGACTACACCGAACTGATCGCCAAGCAGTTGCCGATGCGCATGCTCGGGCGCATGTTGGGTGTTCCCGACAGCGATGGCGACTGGCTGGTGAAGCAGGGTGACGCGTTGTTGGGCAATCTCGACCCGGAGATGACCGACTACGCGGTCGGGTACACGGACACCGAACAGTTCAAGCACATCCCCTTCCGTTCGCCCGCCGCGCTCGAGCTCTACACGTACGCCGAGAAGCAGGCCGAGCTGCGCCACCAGTGCCCCGGCAAGGACCTCATCTCTGCGCTGCTCGCACCCACCATCGACGGCGAATGCCTCACCGACCTGCAGTTCAAGAACCTGTTCGTGCTGATGATCAGCGCCGGCAACGACACGACTCGCTACACGATGGCGGGGGGCTTGAAGGCGCTGGCTGAGCACCCTGAGCAGTTCGACGAGTTGCGTCAGGCCTGCATCGACGGTGACGCAACGATCGTCGATCGTGCGGTCGAGGAAGTGCTGCGCTGGACCTCGGTGACCATGCACTTCCGTCGCACGGCAACTCAGGATGTGGAGATGCACGGGCAGACGATTCGCAAGGGCGACAAGGTGCTCGAGTGGTTCAGCTCAGCGAACTTCGACGAGCGTCAGTTCGCCGATCCGTTCCGTTTCGACATTCATCGCTGGCCGAACGACCACGTCGCGTTCAACTTGCGCAGCCCCCATCTGTGCCTCGGTGCGCAACTGGCGCGCATGGAACTGAAGCTCCTGTTTCAGGAACTGCTGCCGCGCGTCACCGTCGTCGAAGTGGTCGGTCCGGTCGAGCGCCTGCGCAGCAATTTCATCTGCGGCATGAAGCGCCTTCCCGTGAAGGTCAGCTGGGCATGAGTGTGCCGCTGATTGGTCTCTCGGGTCGTCGGTGGCCGGCGGAATCGATTCCGCTGTTCGACTACGCCGCGCTTCATGGCGAGGAAGTCGATGTGCACCTCAGCGAGTACCCGAAGGCGTTGGAGAAGGCGGGCGCGCTGCCCGTGCAGCTGACGCGCAACACCGACCCGGTGCAGATCATGCAGCGCCTCGACGGGCTGGTGATGACCGGTGGCGCCGACCCTGACCCTGCTCTGTACGACGAAGAGCCCCACCCGCAACTCGGTGCAGTCGAGCGCGGCCGCGACGACTGGGAGCTTGCGCTGATTCGTGCTGCGCTCGACGCCCGCATCCCGATGCTCTGCGTCTGCCGCGGCGCGCAACTGCTCAACATCGCGCTGGGCGGCACGCTGGTGCAGCATCTCGACGAGGCACCGACTCATGCGCTGTGGCACGTGCCGCGCATCGAGCGCTGCCACACCGTGCGCGTGGCCGCGGGTAGCCGTGCCGAGCAGATCTACGGCGGCGACATTCCCACCAACAGCCTCCACCACCAGGCCGTCGGTCGCCCCGGCGAAGGTGTGATCGTGACCGGCACCGCTGAAGACGGTGTGGTCGAAGCCTTCGAGCTGGAAGGTCGTCCGGAAGTCTTCGCCGTTCAGTGGCACCCCGAAATGCTGAGCGACCAAGTCGACCCAGCCTTCCTCTGGCTGGTCAAGGAAGCCTCCGCCCGTTCGTGACGTCAGGTGGTGATGTGCCGCTCGATCCAGCCGGTCAGTTGTTGCTCGTTCATCTTTCCCGCAGCCACATCGAGCACTGTGGCAACGGCCTCGTCGTCGGAAGCGTGCAGCGATGCACCGTTGAGGTCGAGGAACATCACGCCGTGATCCAAGCAAGTCGCTTGTTTCCGTCCGGTAGCGGGTGATTGAGGGCCAGACGAACGCAGAGCACGGCGGCCTTCTCCGCGAGTGTGGGATAGAAGTCCGTGTCGCCGAAGCCTGCCTGCGGAGCGTGCAGCGCAGAGTCGAGGAGGTCGCTGCGCGAGACGTGAACGAGAGTGTCGACGTCGATGCCGGTGACCGCCTGTGCGATGACAAAGGCTTCCGCCATTGTCAAGTATCTCACTGTGCGAGTCGGTCGAGAATCTCACGATCGCGCTCGGCCAATTGGGTGAGCCGATCGATGAAGTCTTTGTCGTGTCGAACTCGTTCGACTTCTTGGTTCAGTGCTGACACGATCAATTGGTTGACGCTGGTGCCCTGAGCGCGTGCGACCGCCTCGGCACGGTCGGCAAGCTCGTCTGGTATCCGAACAGTGGTTTGCTTCGTCATGGCATCACGAAATCGCGATGTCACGAGGCGGTCGCCGAAAGTTCAGTCGGTGATGGCGCTGTAGACGAGGCTGCACAACTGGCCGCGGAAGTCGAATGAGTTGGAGGGCATCAGCTGGGTCAGGAACACGACCCACAGGTCCTCGATCGGGTCGACCCAGAACACAGTCGACGCGGCGCCGCCCCAGTAGTAGTCACCGCGGCTCAGCCCGCCCGTCGCTACCTGGTCGATGGTGGAGGCGAATCCGAGACCGAACCCGACGCCAACACTGCCGCGCAGCTCCAGCAGGTCGACGTCGACCGACGCAAGGTCCTTGCCGCCCGGCAGATGATTCAGCAGCATCAGGTCGAGTGTGCGCGAACCGATGATGCGGTGGTCATCCAGCACTCCGCCGCGACGGAGCATCTCGCAGAAGCGGATGTAGTCGGCCATGGTGCCGGTCAGCCCGCCGCCACCCGACACGAACGCGGGCAGCCTCGTGAACGCGCTCGTCGCCGCGTCGTCCATCAGCGTCGTGGTCTTGTCGGCGTTGCGGGCGTAGTTGCTCGCGAAGCGATGCACCTTGTCCGCAGCGACCTGGAACGACGTATCGGTCATCCCGAGCGGGCCGAGGATGTGCTGCTGCAGGTACTCCGCCAACGGCTGGCCGGACAGCGTCTCGACCAGCGCGCCACACACGTCGGTGGCCAGTGAGTACATGTACGCGCTGCCCGGCTGGAACCGCAGCGGCACCTGCGACAGCTTCTCCATGAACTCGGCCATGGTGGTGGGTACACCGGCGCTGCGAATCTCCAGCTTGCGATAGAGCCCGTCCACCGGATGCTGGTCGCCCATACCCGGCAAGACACCGCCATAGGTGATGCCGCTGGTGTGCGAGAGCAGATCGCGGAACGACACCGGGCGCCGCGCCGGCTCGGTGACCATCTCATCGCCACTTCCCGAGACCCACACCCGATGATTGCGCCACGAGGGGAACAGGCGAGCAACCGGCTCGTCGAGCTGGAACATGCCGTGCTCGAAGAGCTGCATCAGCGCGATCGAAGTGATTGGTTTGGTCATCGAGTAGATGCGAAAGATCGTGTCGTCTCCGATGGCGACGCCGCGCTCGCGATCGCGCAGGCCGAGCGACGCCTCATACGCGAGGTGGCCGTGACGACCAACGGCTACCTGGCAACCAGCAATCTTGCCGGGTGTGACGTAGTGACGATCGAGGTGGGCGGCGATGCGGTCGAGCCTGTTGGCGTCGAAGCCGGTGGCGGCGGGTTGTAGGTCCATCGTGTCTCCGTGAGTCGTGGTGCAGTTACAGGTCGATGGCTTCCACGGTGCGCAGGATGATGCGCAGCGCGTGCGCCAGCTCGATCTGTTCCTCTTCGGTGAGCGCCTGGGTGACCAAGCTCTCGTGGCGGTTGAAGGCAGGCATGATCTCGTCGACCACCTTGCGACCCTTGGCCGAGACGCCCACCAACACGCGGCGTCCGTCGGCGCGATCATTCTTTCGACGTATGAGGTGGCGCGCCTCCAGCGTCTTCATCACGCCGGTCAACGTCGCCGCTGTCACCCCAGCCTCGGAGGCCAGCGAGCGTGCATCCATCTCACCCCAGACGCGCAACACGAACAGCGTCGTGAAGGCGCTCCAGCTCAGATCGTGCTGGGCGAGCACGCCGCTCTCCATGTGATTGCGCACCGCGGTTGCGGCACGAAAAATGTTGGAGACAGCGGAGAGGGAACTGAGGTCCAGATCGAGCCCGGTGAAGGTGGCGCGCACATCGCGTTCGGCGCGCACGAGGTCGGCGTCGTCGCCGCTGGCGAACAACCGCGGCACGCTCAGGCCCTCATCAGCGCGAGTTCATCGGCGATGATCGTACGAACGCGGTCGCGTAGCTCGGGCACGTCGGCCTTGGTCATTCCGGTGGTGTCGATTGGCTGGAGGACTCGCACTTCAGCGTTGGTCACGCTCCAGCGCCAGTCCCCGGCCTGCATGGCCTGACGGGTGCCGTTGACCACCAGCGGCAGAATCGGATGGCCGGTCTCGATGGCCAGCCGGAAGGCGCCGTCCTTGAACTCGCCCATCTCGCCGTCGCGGGTACGAGTGCCCTCAGGAAACAGCATCACGCTGACACCCTTGTCGAGGCGATCGTGGCAGTCCTTCATGGCGGTCACGATGCTCTGCTTGTTGCCACGAATGATCTTGATGTCGCCGGCCATCATCATCAGCCAGCCGACCAGCGGAAACTTGAACCACGTCTCCTTCGCCAGCCACTTCATCTCCCAGGGAAGGTGGGAGATCAGCAGCATGTCGGCGAAGCTCTCGTGATTGGCCACGACTACGTACGGTCGCCGCGGGTCAGTGATCTCCAGGCCGCTGGTTCGGAACGTCCACAGCGGGTTCAACCAGGTGTGCACCACGCAGAGGCGACGGAACATCCACCCGGCGCGATAGCGACCCTTGTCGAACGGTGCCGTGACGATGAACACGATGAACGTGAGCGGCACCCAGACAATCACGACGACGCCGATCATCAGCCACGCCCAGATGGAAAGAAGGGTGCGCGACACGGGATTGCCGAGGAGTCGTTGGCGGATTGGTGAGATGCGCATGTCCACATGCTGACACGCGGCGTGGCCTGAGGCGCACCTAGCCTGCCCACATGGGGAGGCGGTGGCTGATCAGCGCAATTGCGGGGGCAGTGTCGCTGACAATGCTGGCCAGCGCTAGTGGCAGCGACGAGCCCGCCAGCGAGCGAGCCTTGCCGGCGGCGCTCACTGCGCTTCTCGCAACACCCTCGGCCGGTGGTGCGAGAACTGTGGGAGACGACCATTTCGAAGTCTGGATCTGCCACGTCCCGCTCGACTCGAGCGCCGCTATGTACGGAGGCTTGCCCTTGCGCCTATCGCTGACACTGCAGGGCGTCACCGACGTCGTGAGCGACCGCGTTCCCGCATACTTCGACACGCTCTCGCAAGGTCGGTATCGACCGGTGTTCGCGGCTGGGGGCGAGGTGACAATTGCCGCCGATGACCAGCCTCAGGCCTGTGTCGACGGCGCAGTCGCAGGCGCGAGCGACGACACCGACGCGGTGTTGGTGGTCGCGGATGCCGAGCATGCCGGCGACCAACCGGGCGGCTTCGGGAGTGGCGGCGATCCGTGCCCGGCCAACGGTAATTGCTCGATCGCGACCACGCGCCGGCTGGCGTACGTGGGTGCCAGCGACTTCCATCCGGACTGGGGAGACGACCCACCGATGGACCTGGTCGAACACGAGATCGGGCACTCGTTGGGATGGGTGCACAGCGGCACCAACGATGCTGGCGACTATCTGAGCGGCCTCGATCTGATGAGCAACAGCGCGGCGCCGCGTGAGGCGGACCCAACCCGCCGCAACGGCCCGGGGACGTTGGCCATCAACCTGTTTCTTGCGGGCTGGTTGCCTGCCAAGGACGTCGCGGTTGCGACCGACGAGGCAACCACGAAGCTGTCGCCTTCCAACGGCGACAAGGGCACACGCCTGCTGGTGCTCGACAATGGCAGAGGCTCGATGTTCACCGTCGAGCTGCTGACAGCCGACGGCCTCGATGGTCACCTGCCGGCGACTGGAATCTCCGTGCATGAGGTGCACATCGTCGACGGTGCGCTGGAACCGATGGCCCCGATGGTCGGCAATCCGCCGTACCTGGCGTTGCTGCAACCTGGCATCGTGTTGAAGTTCGGCCAGTGGACGTTGACAGCCACCGACGATTGGACCGTCACTTGCCGCAAGGCCGCTTCGCCCTAGATACAGTCGGCGCGATGACTGGTCGTTCGATGACACCCGCGCAGCAGGAGATGTTCGACGCTGCGCTCGCTGCGCATGGCAACGCACATGCCCCCTACAGCCACTACCCGGTGGGGGCTGCGGTGCGCGGCGAGAGCGGCCGTGTTTATGCCGGCTGCAACGTCGAGAACGCCGCCTACCCACAGGGGTGGTGCGCCGAGACCAGCGCGATCGGGGCGATGATCACCGCCGGCGAGCAGACGATCGTCGAGGTGCTCACCATCAGCAACGGCGACATGATCGGCACCTGCTGCGGCGGTTGTCGCCAGAAGCTGCGTGAGTTCGCCGCGCCGGACACGCCCATCTACTCGTGCGGCCCCGAAGGGCTGCGCCGCACGTTCACACTCGACGAGTTGCTGCCGCACAGCTTCGGCCCCGAGAACCTCGTCGACTGATTGCCCAACAGCCGACTGCCACGCCTGTGTCGTAGCCTTGCCACCGTGCCGTCGCAACGAGAGCCGTACCTGACCTCCAAGCTGCAAGGGTTCGGCACCACGATCTTCGCTGAGATGTCAGGCATTGCGGTTGCCACCGACAGCATCAACCTGGGCCAGGGGTTCCCGGACACCGACGCACCGCGTGAGATCCTCGACGCGGCGATCGCCGCCATCAACGGCGGCCTCAACCAGTACCCACCTGGTCCGGGAATGCCGGTGCTCCGCAATGCAATCGCCGCACACCAGCAGCGTTTCTACGGTCTGGAATACGACCCGGAAAGCGAGGTGCTGGTCACCGTGGGCGCCACTGAAGCGCTTGCCGGAGCGCTGTTGGGCATGCTCGACACAGGTGACGAGGTCGTCGTCTTCGACCCGATGTTCGACAGCTACGCACCGTGCATTGCAATGGCAGGTGGCGTGGTCAAGCCGGTGCTGCTGCGTCCGCCGAACTACACCTTCGATCCCACCGAGTTCCTCGCCGCGGTGACACCGAGGACGAAGCTGATCCTGCTCAACACTCCGCACAACCCGACCGGCCGCGTCTTCACCAGCGTTGAGATGCAGTTCATTGCTGACGTCGCCATCGAGCGCGACCTCATCGTGATCACCGACGAGGTGTACGAGCATCTCGTCTTCGACGACAAGCAGCACATTGCGATGGCATCGCTGCCGGGTATGCGTAAGCGCACGCTCAGCATCTCCAGTGGCGGTAAGACGTTCAACACCACCGGCTGGAAGATCGGTTGGTTGTGTGGCCCGGCGCAGTTGGTGCAGGCTGCGCGCACCGCCAAGCAGTTCCTCACGTATGTCGGCGGTGGGCCATTTCAGCCGGCGATTGCATTGGGACTGGGCCTACCAGACTCGTTCTTCCAAGGGGTTGCCTCGGGGCTGCAGGCGCAGCGCGATCGGCTATTGCCTGGGCTCGTTGCTGCGGGGTTCACCGTCATGCCGACCAGCGGTACCTACTTCGTCACGGTCGATATCCGTCCGCTGCAACCAGACGGCGATGGCATGGCGTTCTGCCGTGCGCTGCCGCACCATTGCCGCGTCGTCGCGATCCCCAACGAGGTGCTGTATGCCGAGAAGGCAGCAGGTCGACACCTCGTGCGCTTCGCGTTCTGCAAGCGGATGGAAGTACTCGATGAAGCCGTTGCCCGCCTCCGCACGCTGGGCTAGCGCCGGTCGGGCAGAAAGCGAAAGCGATCGCGAACGGTCGCGACGGTGGCCGGTTCGATGTCCGCGAAGAGAATCGTCTCGCCCTGCGAGCCGGTGGCCAGCAGTTCGCCCAGTGGGTCGATGATGCGACTGTCGCCGACGTACTTCAGGCCGCCACCCTCACCCACCCGGTTGCACCCGACGACATAGGCCTGGTTCTCGATGGCTCGCGCCTGCAGGAGTGCCATCCAATGGTTGCGGCGCGCCTCCGGCCAGTTGGCCGGAACGAGATACAGATCGGTGGTGGGGGCGAGGCCCCAGAACTCGTCGGCGAAGCGAAGGTCGTAGCAGACGAACAGCGTGACCCGCACGCCCTCGATCTCCACCTGCACTAGGGCATCACCGGGGCGGAAGTGTCGATCCTCTCCGCCGTAGGTGAACGGATGAATCTTGCGATACCGGTGCACCGTGCCATCTGGCCCCGCGACCACAAAGCTGTTTGCGGGACGTTTGTCGGCGGGGTCGGAATCGGCTGGAATCTCAGGGCAGCTCCCGCAGACCCAGACGCCGTGCGTTGCGGCCTGCTCGACCAGGAACTGAGATGAGGGGCCGCCCTCGGGTTCGCCCAGTGATGGGTCGTCGACCGCGAACCCGGTGGAGAACGTTTCCGTGAGCACGACCAGTTGCGCGCCGCCGGCAACGGCCGCCGCGATCATGGGCGCCAAGCGAGCGAAGTTCGCGGCGCGGTCACTCCAGACGATGTCGTGCTGTATCGCTGCCAACCGCATGGGCTGCAGGGTACTTGAATGCTTTGGTGCCGTATGATCGTCGACGATGCAGGAACTACGAACAGCGCCTCGTCAGCGACGCAGTCAGCAGTCGATCGACGCGATTCTCGACGCGGCCGAGCGTCTGATCCACGACGACGGCCAGGTCAGTTTCACTGCCGCCGAGCTGGCGGCGGGCGCGGAGATGTCGATCGGGAGGGTGTACTACTGGTTCCCTGACATCCCTTCCGTTGTCAGCGCGTTGGTAGAACGCACTGTGCATCGCATGGTCGAAGTGTTCGGCGCCGCGCTGGGCAGCGAGATCGACACATCCACCCCGTTGCTGATTCATCGAGTCGTCGGTGCGTTGTGCGACCACATCGACGCCAACCCCGCAACTATTGCGCTCAGCCTCACCGGCGGTGCGGAGAGCCAGGGTGGCCCGCTCTACCGGCGCATGGTGGAGCTGGTCGGTTACGTCATCGCCGAGCGAGTGCCCGATGTTCCCGACGAGGAAGCGCGCCTGGTCGCCAGCACCGCCATCAGCATCACGCTGGGCATGCTGCACGACTACACGCGCGCTGGCGACCGCAAGGCGCTCATCCGCCAAGAACTTGTCTACGTGGTGTCGGCGTGGCTGTATGCCCGCTACCCATCCAGCGACGATCAGGTGTGGGGCAATCCCGAGTGGCCGCTACAGCCATCGCGCGTGCCAGGCGCCGGCTACGTGGAATCCAGCCCCGTCTGGCCTGCTCTCGCGCCAGGCCAGCCGTCCGTCGTTTAGACGTCGGCAGCATCCAGCGGTAGGGCCAGCAGGCTGACGGTCTTGGCACCACCGTCGGTGTCTTGTTGGCCGACTTCGCGAAAGCCGATGGAGTGGTGGAACAGCAGCGAGCCCTCGTTGCGCGGGCGCACGTTGACCTCGCAGAGCAACACTGGCCATGTGCCGGTGAACTGCTGCACGATGGTCTCGTAGAAGCCACGGCCGATTCCGTACCGACGGAAGTCTGGGTGCACCGCAATGCGGTCGAGGTACACGAACTGGTCGTACTGGCGGCCGAACCATCCGTAGTTGAGGCTGGCGTACGGCTGCCGTGGCCCGATCACCCAACAGAAGCCGGCGAACGAACCGTCCACCTCGGCAACGAGTGCCACCTCCGCCAATGCCGCCAGCCTGCGCACCTCGGCCGCGTCCAGCTCATTGAGCTCAGGAATGTTGGCGTTGTTGAGCTCGAGCACTGCGTCGGTGTGGTCGGCGGTGAACGATCGAATCGTGACGGCAGGGTTCATCTGAACATTCTGGTCGGTGCGGATCGACAATCAGTGTCGATCCACATCGACCAGAGGGAAGTTCGACTGCTGAGTTTCGCGATCGTTCACTGGCTGGCTCTGGCACGTTTCGCAGTGTGCTCGTAGCCTGGGTACATGATCTTTCGACACAAGTCCGAGATGGTCACCGCCGACGCAGCCCTTGCCGGGCGCACCGACCAGACCATGCCCATTCCCGAGGCCCATTTCGTACTCGGTACCCCCCTCACCGGGCCCTGGCCCGAGGGCACGCAGACCGCCGTCTTCGGCATGGGCTGCTTCTGGGGTGCGGAGCGCAAGTTCTGGCAGACCGATGGCGTGTACTCCACCGCTGTTGGCTACGCCGGCGGCTTCACCCCCAACGCCACCTACGAGGAGGCGTGCAGCGGGCGCACCGGCCACGCCGAAGTCGTGTTGGTCGCGTTCGACCCTGCCAAGGTCAGCTTCGAGCAACTACTGAAGGTGTTCTGGGAGAGCCACAACCCCACCCAGGGCATGCGTCAGGGCAACGACACCGGTACCCAGTACCGCAGCGCCGTGTACACGACGGATGCGGCACAACTGGCGGCCGTCGAAGCCAGCGCCGCGATGTATCAGCAGCAGTTGGCCGCGGCTGGCTTCGGTGAGATCACCACCGAAATTGCGCCGCTCACCACCTTCTATTACGCCGAGCCGTACCACCAGCAGTACCTGGCCAAGAACCCCAATGGCTATTGCGGCATCGGTGGCACCGGCGTCAGCTGCCCGATTGGCCTACGCGCCTGAGGGCTTCTTGTAGGTCGTCGAGCGAGTGCACCAGCTCGTGCAACGAGCACTCGATCATCAGATTGACGACTTCGTCGGGGAAGCGCATCCGCCAGTCGGTGTGCATTCCGATGAGGTGCTTGCCGGTTGCGTACGCGTAGCCCAGCTCCCAGGCGGTGCCGTCGTCGGTGGTGATGCCGTTGAGGTTGGCCACCACGACATCGCATTCGTCGATGCCCCGCTTGTCGTTCTCGAAGATGGCGCGCACGTTGAACTTGTCCTTCGGAGGATTGTCGCGGTGGGGCAGGAAGGTCTCGAAGCCGGCGTCGGCCACCAACCGCTCGACCTTCTCGATCCACCAACGCTCGCCCTCGTCGAACAACGGTCCTGCGATGTACGCCTTCACTGCCAGCCCTGCTCTCGTATCTGTTGGTCGTCGCTGTTCATTGCCCTGCCCTGCCATCGCAGGGCGCCGGGGGTGGCGCTCAGCTTGGCCAGCAGACCTTGCATCGGTGTGCCGTCGACGTCCACGATGGCGTCGCGCGCCGCGTAGTGAGGGTCGATGCTGATGTCGGCCATGGTCATCACGGGGCCGATCGCCGCCTCGGCGTCGGTGAAGGCTCGCAGCACTTCCACTTGCGGGTGCAGCGCGCACCACTCGCACATCACCGTTTCCAATGCAAGGCGATGTTCCATCCGCCCGGCGAAGGTGGTGAAGTGCTCGTCGCCCTCCACGCCCAAGACGCGCAGCACTCGAGCCGCGACGGAATCGCTCGATGTACTGAGCCCCACCCACTTGCCGTCGCTGCACTGATAGGTACCGCGCGGCACGCTGTACGGAAGGCCCGCGCCGAGTCGTTCCTGCTCTTGTCCGGTGAGTCGATAGAGACTGATCAGTGGGCCCATCAGCTGGAACAGGCTCTCCAGCAGCGACACGTCCACCACCTGGCCGACGTCGCTGTGGAGCGCAACCATGGTCGCAAACGCTGCCGCCAGGCCAGTGACCTCGTCGGTGAGTGCAATCGGCGGCAGTAGCGGCTGGCCACCGGGCAGGCCACTGATTGCGGAGAGCCCGCTCATCACTTCAGCAATGGTCGCGAAGCCCGGTCGGCTTGCGTACGGCCCGGTCTGCCCGAAGCCGGTGACGCGGGTGATGACCAGCGAAGGATTGAGTGCCAGCAGCTCGTCGGGGCCAAGGTCCAGCCGCTCCAGGGTGCCCGGACGGAAGTTCTCCACCAGCACGTTCGCACCCACGATCAGCGAGCGCAGCACAGCGAGGTCGTCGGCATCTTTCAGGTCGAGCGCAATCGTCCGTTTGTTGCGATTGACCAATTTCCACCACAGGCCCTCGCCATCACGTGGGTCGCGCCACGCCATGTTGCGCAAACTGTCGCCGCCGTCGGGTCGTTCGACCTTGATGACATCGGCCCCGAAGTCGGCGAGGTAGCGGGCGCAGTTCGGGCCTGCGATCACCGTTGACAGATCGATCACGCGCAGGTCGGCCAGCGGGCCCCTGCCGGCTGGAATCTCAGCCAAGGGCGTTGAAGCCGTCGGGCAGTGCGGCGCGTCCGGTGAGCGCGAGGATGACTGGCACAGGAGCGGTGAGTTGTATCAGCACGGCGAGCACCACTGTGGAGGTGTCGCTGTGTAGCTCGGCGAATTGACCTGTCGCGCGCTGAATGTCGAGTGTATGCACGCCCAACTCGACCACGCGGGTGGCGAGGTATTCGATGAGCGTGATCTGACCGGCGAAGGTGTTGACCGGCTCGTCATCGGCGGTCGCGGCGATCTGCGCGAGCACTCGTTCGATCGTGGCTTCCGCTTCGCCGACCGGGTCGATCAATTGCCGTCCGGCCTGGCGACCGCGCACCGCAACGCCCTGGTGGGCGGTCGGGTCACTGAGCGCAGTCGCGTAGTACTCGGCGGCATCCGCCAAGACGCGATCGGTCGCCGGTGCGGCCGAAAGGTAACCCTCCACCGTGACGAAAGCTCGCAGCGCGTGGGCAGTCAGTTCGCGAGTAGTCCACTCACCGAGCGCTCCCGGCCGGTCCCAGTACTCGGGGGAGATGGCGCGTAAGGCCCGCAGGAGGGTGGCTGCGCCTTCCTCGAATGCGGCCCTCACCGCAGCGGGATGTTGCAACATCTTTCCTCCAACGCGCCCAGCGCGTATGTCTCGTAGTCCACACCGAAATCGCGATAGAGGTGCCGACAGCGCTCGCTCCAGCTCAGAGCCTCTCGAGTGGAGACGCGGTGCACCACCTGCGTGATGCCACCCTCGTACACGCGGTATTCGGCCCACGTACCGGGGAAGTCCTTCACGCAGCCGATCTCGATGCTGGGCACGCCGCACGGCATGTGCCGCACACGGTGGCGGTGCGTGTGGCCAGCGGTATAGGCGACGATCCGCGCGTTGCGGACGATCACGTCAGCGAGCGCGTCGCTGGCGTCGGGATGCATTCCGAAGTAGCCCTCGCTGCGATGCTCGTTGCCTGCTCGCGCGCCGGGCCCTGCCATCCACTGCTGATGGTGACCCATCACGATGACGGGCGTGTCGGCCGCTGCAGCGTGTGTCTCCAGCCACTCGAGTTGCGGTGCCAGCAGGTTGCCCGTGGTCTGCAACGGAATCACCGTGTCGAGCAGCGCGATCGCCACACCGGGCAGCGCGATCCACTGGTCGCCGGCGTACTCGGTCTGCCCCTTGTACGCGTCGTGGTTACCACGCACCACGTGCAGACGCTCGGCGAAACGGTTGCGATAGCACGCTTCGAAGGCGGCCCACTCTTCCGGTCGGCCGTCCTGCGACAGGTCGCCTTTCACGATCACGGCCGCCGCGCCAATCGTCGCGATCTCGTCAGCCGCGCCGTGGTTCATCGTCTCCGGGTAGGGCGGCTCACCAGGGGCCGCGCGCTGGATGGGCCCTTCGATGTGATCGTCAATGCGACCAGCTTCGATCTCGCCGAAGTGCACGTCGTTGACAGTGGCGAAGCGACACAGCAGTTCGCCTTCGGGTCGGGACAGGGTGGTGATCTGTTGGCCCATGAACGTGTAGGTGGTGTCCGGGTCCAGGTGTTCGTAGCGAGCGACGGTGACTCCGTCGTGCAGCACGATGAGGTCGTCGGCGACGGTCGTGATGTCCACGCAGCCACCGTAGTGCGTCATCGTTCCAATGGTCGGGGCGACTGTTACGGTTCCAGCCCTCAAGTTGGTGATAGGGGCGATATGTCGTTCGAATCTGGTCGTGTGGCGTCGCGAGTGAGCAGCTCAACCGCTCGTCCCTCAGTACGTCGTCGCTTGCAATTTGGTTTCGACCGCTTGATGTCGCGCGGCGCCGGCCCTCTGGTTGCTCTCCTTGCAGTGGTCACGCTCGGAAACATTCTGCTCTGCGTGATCATTGTGATCATCGGCGGCATCAGGAATGGCAATAGCCCCGGCGATCAGAACCTCAGCTTCCTCGAAGCCGGCTGGTCGTCGTTGATGCGCACACTCGACCCGGGCACGATGGGTGGTGACACTGGCTGGGGCCTTCGTGGCGTCAGCCTGACGGCAACCCTCGGTGGCCTGTTCATCGTCAGTGCGCTGATCGGGGTCATCACCACCGGGCTCAACGGTCGTCTGGAGTCGCTGCGTCGCGGTGACGGTGCGTTTGAACTATCCGGCCACACACTGATACTTGGTTGGTCGTCGGTTGTCTCGGCCATGGTGGCCGATGGAACGATTGGGCATCACCGAGGCATGCACAGTGCGCGACGTGGTCGTGGCCGAGCTCGCTCGCGAAATGGTGGTGCTGGGCATGGTCATCGTTGGTCAGGTGAATTTGAATGCGGCGAAGTCGCAGGCCATCGCCGAGGTGAGGTAGCGCAATACGGCGGTTGCCATTCACTCAGATCACTGTTGTGAACAGAGTGGTGGTACATTCACCCAGCGTGACGGCGGTTGACAAATCGGAGAGACCTGCTGACACGATGCTGCAGGACCGCGTCCGCGTCAGTGTGGTCGTCGTGTTCGTCGTGATGGGCGTCCTCAGCGCAGTCGGCTCGTTCGCGTCGGCTCCGCGAGGCACCGTTGCCTATGTCGTCGCGCTCTGTGTCGCGTCGCTGGTGATCCTTCTCGTTGCCAAGGAGCACCCACATCAGGGTCGTGCCTGGCATCTCATCGGCGCCGGCGTTGCGCTGTGGGCACTGGGTGGCTTCCTGCTGACGATGCGCGAGGACGTCGGCGTGCACGTGATTCCGACGATGGTGGTGCCGCTGTGTTACGCCCTCGGCTACCTGCCCCTGTTGCTCGGGTTGGCCGAGCTCTGCGACCCTCATCTGCGTGTGCGTCGCGTCACCAACGCGATCGATGGCGTGTTGCTGTTCCTCTCGCTGTATGCGGTGCTGTGGTTGACAGTTGTCGAGCAGGTGACGGGCGACGGGTCGCTCTCCAAGCTCGATCGAGCATTCAGCGCGCTGTACCCAGCGGGCGACATCGCGGCAGTGATGCTGACGGTTCGGCTGGTGTACAGCCGCGTCGCCCGCCGCCAGGTGGGAGCATTGCTGCTGAGCGGAACGCTGCTTGCGGCAGTTGCCGACATTGCGCTGTTGGTGTTCTACCTCGGCAACCCGTACGGCCAGTACCCCGTGACCGACCTTGCGTATCTGGTGGGGCTCAGCGCCCTCGCCCTCGCATCGGTGTGGAGCCTGCTGCCTTCGCCGCCACCGGCGCCCACTGGCGCCACCTCTTCGCGTCGGCTGGCGCAAATGGTGGCGGTCTCGTCACTCGTGCCGCCGTGTGTCCTCGTTCTGATCCTGATCTTCACCGACCGTCAGATCGCGGTCGGCCCCGTCGCAGTCTGGGTGCTGGTGGCTGTTGGCGCGGCCGTAGCGCGGCAGATCGCTGGAGTCAAAGAACTCGAACGCGCGCATCAGCAGTCGCTGTGGTTCGCTTCCCACGACCCGACCACCGACATGCTGTACCGCACGGCCTTTCTGCACGAATTGTCACAGGGTGGGCTTCGTGATCGCAGTGGCACCGTGCTCGTCGTGGAGGCGCTCGGTCTGCACGAGCTCCGCGACGCGTACGGCCAGGAGTCGGTGGATGTCACGATGGCGACGATTGCATTCCGGTTGCGCGCCGAGATCGGCGAGAACGCGGTGATGGCCAGGTTGGCGCACGACCAATTGGCGTGCTTTCTCCGCTCAGCCGGTTCCGCGCGTGGTCGCGAGATTGCGCTTGCACTGCAGTGCTCGTTGGCGATCGGTGTCGAGTGGGGCGCTGTACATCTCACGTTGCCCGCCGTTGTCGGTGTCGCGCAAGCCGACGGAGCGGTGATCGATGGGCCGGCCGGTGTGCGCCGTGCGATGGAAGCGGTTCGACATGGCCGTCCGCAAGGAGCGGGTTGCGTTGCGGTCGATGCCGACCTCACTGGCTTGGCCACGACAATGCCGATGTCCGAGCACAGCCTGGTCAGGCCGTAGTCGAGTCGTTCAGACCTTGATCGAGTAGGTGCTGAAGATCTTGTCGGCGAAGGTCTGCTTCTTGGCGTCCCAGAGGGGCCACAAGTAGCCGAGGTAACAGACGAGGCCATCGATCCAGTGGCCGATCAGGAGACGGAAGAATGCCTTGCCGGCGCCGATGTTGCCACCGGTGGTCGCATCGACGATGCGCACGCCGACGGCCTTGTGACCCCATGCCTGGCCGGTGTTGGCGACCATTCGCGAATACATCACGAAGTAGGCGACAATGCCGACGACGCCCAATACCGCAATGATCGCCCAACCGGGGCCGGTCGGAAGGGTGCACGTTCCGGGCTCACCGTTGATGGTGCAATCCGTACGCTCCTTCGGCCCAGCGAGGAAGGCGATGACCGCAGGCAGATAGAAGACAATGGCCACGAGGCCATTGATGATGTGGCCGCCCACTCGCGTGCCCCAGCTGGCGAACTGAGGGGTCTGCTGCACCTGCTGGTACGGCTGGTAGCCCGGGGGCGGCGGACCCCCGAAGGAGGGCGGCGGGGGAGGCGGTGGCATCGAGCTCATGGACCGGGACAGTAGCAAGGTCGGCGCGCCAGGCCGAGCACTCTCGCTAGCGGAACGGGCGGTCGCGGCGTGCCGGCATTGGTTTGGACCACCAACGACTGCTGAAGCGCCACGTCGGATTCCGCAACGGATTCTGCGAGGCGGCGGTGACGACGGGTCGCGGCCACAGTGCATCCATCGCCGCGACGATGGCCGCCGCTTCCTCGGCCGTCGGCGCTGGAGAGATCTCGGTGCTCACAGCGGCACGTTGCCGTGCTTGCGTCGCGGCAACTCTTCGCGCTTGGTGCGCAACATGCGCAGACCAGCGACGATCTTCTGGCGGGTCTCGGCTGGATCGATGACGTCGTCGATGTAGCCGCGCTCGGCTGCGTTGTACGGGTTGGCGTACTTCTCGGTGTACTCGGCCACCAGCTCGGAGCGGCGCGCCACCGGGTCTGCCGCCTGCTGCAGCTCGCGTCGGTAGACGATTTCGACTGCGCCCTGTGGACCCATCACGGCCAGCTCGGCGGTGGGCCAGGCGTAGGCGAGATCGGCGCCGATGGACTTGCTGTTCATGACCACGTAGGCGCCGCCGTACGCCTTGCGAGTGATGATCTGGATGCGCGGCACCGTTGCTTCGCAATACGCATAGAGCAGCTTGGCGCCATGGCGAATGATGCCGCCGTACTCCTGGTCGACACCGGGAAGGAAGCCGGGCACGTCGACGAAGGTGAGCAGAGGAATGTTGAACGCATCGCAGGTGCGCACGAAGCGCGCAGCCTTCTCCGACGACTCGATGTCGAGCACGCCGGCCAACATCAAGGGCTGGTTGCCGACGATGCCAACGGGGTGACCATCGACGCGACTGAAGCCGCACACGATGCTG
>Ga0105047_10002305_pt1 | contig 34143 bp, 31 predicted proteins | sample MAT04_FD_78384 | JGI IMG/M metagenome (GOLD analysis project Ga0105047, IMG submission 78384) | Freshwater microbial communities from Lake Fryxell liftoff mats and glacier meltwater in Antarctica - MAT-04 (megahit assembly) | ecosystem: Environmental > Aquatic > Freshwater > Ice > Liftoff... | reverse complement strand
GGGGGCAGCGAATTACACGAAGTGAATGCGCGTGGGGGCAGCAGTGCCACCGCCGGGCCGCCCCAAGGTGCGAAGGCCCCCTTGGGGGGCAGCGAATTACACGAAGTGAATGCGCGTGGGGGCCAGCGTACCCGGGTTGCCAGGCGCCCCGTGCATGGGGTGCTGCTGCTGGACAAGCCTCTGGGCTGGTCCAGCAACGATATTTTGCAAAAGGTGAAATGGCTGTTGCGCGCTGAAAAGGCGGGGCACACCGGCACGCTGGACCCACTCGCAAGTGGCGTGTTGCCTCTGTGTTTTGGCGCCGCCACCAAGTTCAGCCAGTTGCAACTTGATGCAGATAAAAGTTACGACGCGGTGATGTGCCTGGGCGTCAAAACCAGCACGGCGGACGCTGAGGGTGAGGTGATTGAAACTCGGCCAGTGGCGGTGTCGCCAGAGGATGTGGCGCGGGCAGCGGCCCAATTTACTGGCGCTATCAGCCAAGTGCCGCCAATGCACAGCGCCCTGAAGAAGGATGGCAAGGCGCTATATGAGTACGCAAGAGCCGGTATCGAGATTGAGCGGGCACCACGACAGGTCACAATTTATAAGCTAAATATGACTCTAGCCCTTAACAGTAAAGCGCAGGCAGCTATTAATTTGGAAGTGACCTGCAGCAAGGGAACGTACATCCGCACCCTGGGTGAAGACATCGGCGAGGTTTTGGGTTGCGGTGCACACCTGAGCGCGCTGCGCCGGGTCGGGACAGGTGGTTATACCGCGGCGCAATGTGTCACGCTGGCGGCGCTGGAAGCCATGAGCGAAGAAGAGCGCCTGGCTTGCCTGCTGCCGGTGTCGTCTTTGTTACCTGATCACACGGTGGTCACGCTCGACGATGAGAATGCCGCGAGGTTTTCAAGTGGCTTGCGGCGCCGGGGCCCTTGGCCCGACGCATCGCAGGTGGCGGTTTATGCAAAAAATGGCCAGGTGCTGCTGGGTACAGCGCAGGTGGTGGCCGGTGAATTGATCCCCGGTCGGCTGCTGAGCACGATCGACATTGAACAGATGACAAAAGCTATTTAAGAAAGTGAACCATGGCTCATAAACAAATCCGAAACATTGCGATCATCGCCCACGTTGACCACGGCAAAACCACCATGGTCGACCAGTTGCTGCGTCAGTCCGGCACCTTTGCCGACCACGAAAAAGTCGTCGACACGGTGATGGACAACAACGCCATTGAAAAGGAACGTGGCATCACGATTTTGGCCAAAAACTGCGCGGTGACCTGGAAAGACACCCATATCAATATCGTGGACACCCCCGGCCACGCCGACTTTGGCGGCGAAGTCGAACGCGCCCTGAGCATGGTCGATGGCGTGGTGTTGCTGATCGATGCGCAGGAAGGCCCGATGCCCCAGACCCGTTTTGTGACCAAAAAGGCGCTGGCCCTGGGTCTCAAACCGATTCTGGTGGTGAATAAGGTGGACAAGCCCGGTTCGCGCCCTGACTTTGTGATCAACGCCGCGTTTGATCTGTTTGACAAATTGGGTGCCACTGACGAACAGTTGGATTTTCCGGTGGTGTATGCCTCGGGCATCAACGGCTGGTCGTCATTGGTCGAAGGCGGCCAGGGTGAGCAGTGGGGCCCGGATATGTCGGCGCTGTTCAACACCATTCTGGACCATGTGCCGCACCAGCAGGGTGACCCGGATGCGCCACTTCAGCTGCAAATTTCTGCGCTGGACTTTTCCACCTTTGTTGGCCGCATCGGTGTGGGCCGCATCAGCCAGGGCACCATCCGCCCGATGATGGACGTGGTGGTCATGGAAGGCCCGGACGGCAAGGCGGTTAAAGGCCGTGTCAATCAGGTGTTGACCTTCCAGGGTCTGGAGCGCGTGCAAACCACCGATGCCGGCCCTGGCGAAATTGTGCTGATCAACGGCTTGACCGACATTGGCATTGGCGTGACCATCACCGACCCCACCAACCCGACGCCGCTGCCGATGCTCAAGGTGGACGAACCCACCCTGACGATGAATTTTTGCGTCAACACCAGCCCGCTGGCCGGTCGTGAAGGCAAATACGTCACCAGCCGTCAGATCTGGGACCGCCTGCAAAAGGAACTGCAACATAACGTGGCCTTACGCGTCAAGGAAACCGACGAAGAAGGTATCTTTGAAGTCATGGGTCGTGGCGAATTGCACCTGACCATTCTTCTGGAAAACATGCGCCGCGAAGGTTTTGAGCTGGCCGTTTCCAAGCCGCGCGTGGTGTTCAAAGACATCAATGGCGAAAAGTGTGAGCCCATTGAGTTGGTGACCGCCGACATCGAAGAGCAACACCAGGGCGGCGTGATGCAGGCTTTGGGCGAGCGCAAGGGCGAACTGTTCAACATGGACCCAGATGGCCGTGGCCGCGTACGGCTGGAATACCGCATACCGGCGCGGGGGTTGATTGGTTTCACCAACGAGTTTTTGAACCTGACGCGTGGCACTGGCCTGATTTCCAACATCTTCGACTGCTACGAGCCGCATAAGGGCGACATCGGCAGCCGCAAAAATGGCGTGCTGATTTCCATGGACGACGGTGAAATCTTTACCTACGCCCTGGGCAAGCTCGATGACCGAGGCCGCATGTTTGTGCGCGCCAATGACCCGGTGTACGAGGGCATGATTGTGGGTATCCACAGCCGTGACAACGACCTGGTGGTGAACGCCACGCGTACCAAGCAGCTGACCAACTTCCGCGTGTCTGGCAAGGAAGATGCGATCAAGATCACGCCGCCGATTGAGTTGACACTGGAATACGGCGTCGAATTCATCGAAGACGACGAACTGGTCGAAATCACCCCCAAGAGTGTGCGCCTGCGCAAGCGCCACCTGAAGGAAAGCGACCGCAAGAAGGCCAGCCGCTCTTAACCGATGACCACGGCAAGTGCGCGCCTGGTTCACTGACCAACGCGCCTTGCTGCCCAGCTTGACGCAATTTGAGGCATCCTTTTTCGGGGTTTGCCTGTAAGGCCCGCATTTCCCACACCCACCATTGCCATCAAGGTAGACATTGAAGCTCAGACACAACCAGGCTGTGTTGCTGATGGTGGTCGTGACCCTGCTGTGGGCCACCGCTGGCGTGGTCACGCGGCACCTGGAGCACGCGCAAAAGTTTGAAGTGACTTTCTGGCGCAGCCTGTTCACGGTGTTGAGTCTGTTGGTGATCCTGCCGCTGATGCAGGGACGCGGCGTGTTTGCCCGCATACGTCACGGCGGTGCGGCGCTGTGGATCTCCGGCCTGTGCTGGTGCGGCATGTTCACCTTTTTCATGCTGGCGATCATGTTGACCACCGTGGCCAATGTGCTGGTCACCATGTCGCTTACCCCCTTGCTGACCGCGCTGGCGGCGCGCATCTTCATCGGCCACCGGGTGCCAACACGCACTTGGGCGGCTATTGGCGTGGCCGGTTTTGGTATCGCCTACATGTATGGCAGCCAGCTGGGACAGGGCGTCAGCATGGCGGGCACGCTGGTGGCGCTGTGTGTACCCATTTCTGGCGCGACCAACTGGACGGTCACCCAGCACGCTCATGCTCAGGGTAACGACGTGGATTTGATCCCTGCCGTGCTGATTGGCGCGGTGCTGTCTTCTCTGATCACGTTTCCATTGGCCTGGCCGTTTCAAGCCTCCGCGCATGATTTGGGCTTGTTGGCCGGGCTGGGGCTGGGACAGCTGGCGATTCCGTGTGTGTTGGCGGTGCTTTGTACCAAGGTGCTTAAAGCGCCCGAGGTCGCGCTGCTGGGTCTGCTGGAAGTGATCTTTGGCATCTTGCTGACCTGGGTGGGTGCCGGTGAAGTGCCGGGGCATGATGTGTTTGTCGGTGGCACGCTGGTCATCGGCGCGCTGGTGGCCAATGAAATTGTGGCGTGGAGGGGTAGGGCATGCGTGCAGATATGAGTGCTGTTGTGAATGAGGTTCTGACAGAAATCCGTGGCCAGGTGGGGTTCATCACCTTGAACCGTCCCGCTGCGTTGAATGCGCTAACCCTGCAGATGATCCGGGACCTGACCACCTGCCTGCTGGCCTGGCGTGACGATTCACGGGTGCAAGCGGTGGCGATTCGCGGCTCTAACAAGGCTGGCCCGTTCGGTGCGTTTTGCGCCGGGGGTGACATCCGCTTTTTCCACCAAGCCTTGCTGTCAGGCGACCCCGGACCTGAAGACTTTTTTACCGAGGAATACACCCTCAACCACCTGATCCACACTTACCCCAAGCCCTACATTGCATTCATGGATGGCATCGTGATGGGCGGTGGCATGGGCATCAGTCAAGGCGCCTCACACCGGCTGGTGACACCGCGCACCAAAATGGCCATGCCCGAGACGGTCATTGGCCTGTTTCCCGATGTCGGCGGGGGTTATTTCCTGAGCCGCCGCCCGGGCCACACTGGCGAATGGTTGGCCTTGACCGGCACCACGTTGGAGGGCGCGCAGGCGCTGCCACTGGGCTTGGCCGACAGGCTGCTGCCGGTCGAGCATTTGGTGCCGCTGTGGAACGCATTGGCCAAGCTGGAGGCTTTTGACAAGGCCAGCATCGACGCTCTAATTGCTACATTTAGCGTAGCTGATAGCCCAGTTGATACCTGGGCTAGAGGCCAAATTGACCAATGTTTCTCACAACCGACTGTGACCGCCATCGTGCAGGCCTTGACGCAAGACGCATCGGATTGGGCACAGCAGGCCACGGCGCAGATGCGCCAGCGTTCGCCCTTGATGCTGCACGTCACGCTGGAGCAATTGCGCCGGGCCCGTCAGATGACGCTGGCGCAGGCCCTCAGGCAAGAGCGCGACATGATGCGCCATGTGTTTTTTCCAAGGCATCTTGGGCGCCATGGCGCTCAGACCGAAGTGGCAGAAGGCATCCGTGCCCTGGCCATTGACAAAGACAACTTGCCCGCATGGCAACCAGCACGCTTGGAAGATGTGACAGCCGCCATGGTGTTGCCATTTTTTGACAGCCCGTGGCCAGAGTGCAGCCACCCGCTTCGGATGCTCAGCTGATTCAGAGCTGCTGATACACCAGCTGCGACAGCGCCATCAGTTGCTCGCGCGGCACCTGGCCGGCCAGCGCATAGCCAAAGCCTTGATCGACCCAGTAGAAGCTCGGCACGCCCGCATTGGTCTCGAACTTGAAACTGGTGTCTTTGGCCAAGGCAGGGTCGCTTGCGGCAACCGCGCCGATGTACAGGGTGATGCGCGTGCCTGCGCCGCTTTGGAACATGAACTGGGCGCGGGCGCCTGAGTCGCCGGGCAGCAAGCGGCCACCGACCAATTCAAACCCTTGTGCCGCCAGAACGGGCACTTTGAGCGGCTTGCCCAAGCGCTTGGACAGCCATTGCACCAGGTGGGCCTGCTCCAGTGCCGTGACTTCCACCGGATGGCGAACTTCCGGCACGTACACACTGTGGGCCACGCTGGCCTGGCGCACAAAATCGCGTTCAAGCTGCGCCCGAGCCACAAGCACATGGTTGGCGGTGGAGGGGGCAGCAGCGTCCCATTGTGCGTTGGCGAACCAGCCGGCACCAAACGTCAACAGCAGACTGGCCGCCATGCCAACTTGCCGGCGCCATTGGCCGCTGGTTTCATGGGCCCGCAGCGTCTGTTGCGCGGCTTGCTGCAGTGAGGGTGGCACTTGTTCGTGCAAGACCTCCTGGTGCAGGCTGCGCAGGGCCTGGCGCTGGGCTTGCCACTGCGCCAGTTTTTCCTGGCCTGCGGCATCAGCCAACAGGCGCGCTTTAAGCTCAGTGATTTGATCGGGCGCAGCCTGGCCGTCTACCACGGCATGCAGCTCGTCGTCGGTCAAGGGCAGGGCGGTGGTGGGTTCCATGGCGTTCAATGATTGGACTTCAAACGGTGCAGTGCGGTGACCCCGCTGGGCAGCGCGTTTTCAGATGTCAGCAGCGCAGCGGACACGGCCGGTGCGTCCAGCAGCGCTTGCAGGCGGGCTCGGGCGCGCGACAAGCGCGACATCACCGTGCCCAAGGGAACGCCCGTAACTTTGGCGACCTCGGCGTAGCTCATGGACTCCATGCTGACCAACAGCAGCACTTCGCGCTGTTCGGGCGGCAGGCGCATCAGACAGCGCTGCAGGTCCATGCCTGCAGAGGGGTCGGTGCCGTGGGCCTGCAGGTCATGGGCGACGTCATCAATGTCCACCAGCGTCATCGATGTGCGCGCTGAAGATTGCCGCAGCTGATTGATAAACAGGTTGTGCATCACACTGAACAGCCAGGCCCGCAGGTTACTGCCCACCAGCCACAAACGCCATTTGCTGCAGGCACGCTCCAGCGTGTCCTGGACCAGGTCATCAGCCGCCCAGGCGTCCCCCGTCAGCGAGCGCGCATAGCGCCGCAGCGAGGGAATCTGGTCGACCAACAACGCCTGTGTCATGACATCAGCATACGGCTGTAGGGCTGGTGTCTGGCGATTTACAACTTACGGCTTGGCGGTTTGCCAGACCTTGTTGACACCGTCACCGGTCTTGTCGCCGGGCTTGCTGTCTTTGACCCAGTAATAGACTGGCTTGCCTTTGACTGCCCACTGCTTGCTGCCATCGTCGCGGGTGATCACGCTGTGGTCACCGCTGTCAGCGTCGCTGGCGGCTGCGGCCAGGGGCGGCCAGTTGGTCGCGCAAGGTCCATTGCAAACCGACTTGCCACTGCCAGCGGCATCTTTGTCAAAGGTGTACAGCGTCATGCCGTTCGGGCCAACCAACACGCCGTCAGCCACCTTGACGGGTGCAGCGGGTGTAGCGGCGCCGGCCGCCAAAGCGGTCAGTGCAGTGAAAGCGAGCAGGGTGGCGCGGGAAGTGAAAGTCATGGTGAGCTCCAGGGTTGAGGGTCGCAGCAAAGCGTCTGCACCTCCATGAACACGGCGTGATGGCGTTTTATTCCATCGGATCAAAAAAATATTCAGCGCTGGCGGCTTTTCATGGCGCGTTCGACCTCGCGCTTGCCTTCACGGTCTTTGATGGTGTCGCGCTTGTCGTGTTCGGCCTTGCCCTTGGCCAGCGCAATCTCGCATTTGATCTTGCCAGCTTTCCAATGCAGGTTGATAGGCACCAGCGTGTAGCCTTTTTGCTCCACCTTGCCTATTAGCCGTTTGATTTCTTCGCGGTGCATCAGCAGCTTTTTGGTGCGCTGCTTGTCCGGGCTGATGTGGGTCGATGCGGTCCCCAGTGGCTGAATCTGCAGGCCAATGATGAACAACTCACCGTTGCGGATAACCACATAGCCGTCTGTCAGCTGCACCTTGCCTTCGCGCAATGATTTGACCTCCCAGCCTTCCAGTACGATGCCGGCCTCAAACCGCTCTTCAAAAAAATAGTTGAACGCCGCTTTTTTGTTGTCAGCGATGCGCTTTGCGGTATCGGGTTTTTTGGCCATGAGGGAGATCTTGAGTGGGATTAAATGCGAAAAAGGCTTGACTACAATCCCCCGCAAAACTCCATTCTATGAAAACTGTCAAAAAGTCCGTTTTAATCTGGTACAGCCCCGCAGAAATGTACCGACTGGTGGTGGACGTGGCGGCCTACCCGCAGTTCCTACCCTGGTGCGACAAGGGCCGTGTTGTTTCTCTGGAAGAAAACGGTATGGTGGCCGAAATCGGCATCGCGTTCAGCGGTATTCACCAGACCTTTACCACCAGAAACGTGCATGTGGTTGACCAGCAGGTGAACATCAAGCTGATCAACGGCCCTTTTTCCCAACTGGAGGGCGAGTGGAATTTTGTCACCCTGGGTACTGAGCAACGCGCCTGCCGGGTTGAACTGGTGCTGAGCTACGGCTTCGACACCACACTTGGCAAGCTGGTGAGCCCGGTGTTTGACAAGATCGCCGGCAATATGGTGGACGCCTTCATCAAGCGCGCCAAGCAGGTCTACGGCGAGTAGGCGCTGCACCATGCTGGTTTGGGTGGTGTACGCGCCGCAGCCGCGCCAGGTTGAAGAAATTGCTCTGAACCTGATTGAGCCGAGCAGCGTCTTGGATGCGCTGCGACATAGCGGCCTGTTGCAGCGATTTCCCGAGATTGCCCCCCCCCATATTCTGCTCGGTATCTGGGGCCGTCTGACAAGCTTGCAGCAGGCTCTACGGGAGCATGACCGGGTGGAGGTGTACCGACCCTTGCGCGTTGACCCAAAAGTGGCCCGGCGCGAGCGCTTTGTCAAACAGGGCGCGCGCACCACCGGTTTGTTTGTCAAAAAGCGCCCTGGCTCTAAAGCCGGGTATTAATTTCAGCGCTACTGCGCTAACTTGCATGCATCAAGGTAGCAGCACCCCTGATCATGAAAGACACTACGGGGGTGTGCAGTCGCGCAGAGGCTTGAGGTCGCGAAAATCTTTGATGGCATATTGACCGCGAAATCTAACGCGACCCGCCACCATTCAATCGTACCCCGGATGGCTTGGCATCGCCTCTTTCGAGGCAGGTGGACAGCGCACGTTTAAAAGGAATTTGGTGGCTTCAAACGAGACCGCCCAAGCTCTGGCCGAGTGAGCCAAGTCGTTTAACCCCGAAGTCGTGGTCAGGAGAGCACCGGTATTTACTGGAAAAGCCCGTATGCCGCCTTGAAGTCAGTGGGTATCGCAGCCTGGGTTGTCAACGCTCGCCACGTCAAAACCGTGCCAGGGCGCAAGACCGATGTGGCCGACGCGCAGTGGCTTGCCACCTTGGCACGTTCAGGTTTATTACGTGGCTCATTCATCCCACAGGCTGACATCCGCCATCATCGCGGGCAAGTCGATCCACGAGGTGCTTGACCTGGCGGGTCGCCTGCGGGCCTATCAGAATGCACCGCATGGCCAATCCGGCGCATGACCGCGCTATGTCCCTACTGCTCAAAGAACTCACCGACAAGAAATTTACCCACCCCGACACTGGAGAAAAAATGGTCTTTTGCCCGGTTTGAACTGCAAGCGCCAATTCCGTCAGAACCAAGAAGTCTAAATTTACAAAAAAGAACTGATGAATGTGTCACCACTGCATCAGCGGCGCTAGGCTGGCGGTGCGTCAAAATGGCGGTTCCAGAGGCCGCAAGTCGGTGGGCGTAGCAAACTTATTGAGGATGAAAATACCATGAACATACGTGTTGGCGAAGGCTGCGACATTCACGCATTGGTGACTGGCCGGTCGCTGATTTTGGGCGGTGTCGAGATTCCTTTTGACAAAGGTTTGCTGGGCCACTCGGATGCCGATGCGCTGCTTCACGCCATCACCGACGCACTGCTGGGCGCGGCGGCGCTGGGCGACATTGGCACGCATTTTCCTGACACCGACGTGCGCTTCAAAGGCGCGGATTCGTGCATGCTGCTGGCTGAGGTAGCGCGACGCGTGCGAGAAAAGGGGTTTGAAATCGGCAACATCGACAGCACCATCATCGCCCAGGCACCTAGGCTGATGCCGTTCATTCCGGCCATGCGAATCCGCATTGCGCAGGCGCTGGGGCTGCAAGCCGACCAGATCAACGTCAAAGCCAAGACCGCCGAGAAGATGGGCCCGGTCGGCTTGGGCCAGGCCATGGAGGCACGCGCTATGGTGCTGCTGTTCAGAAAGAGCGACGACGGCAGCGCTTGATGGCTGATCTAATCTGCAGCTGAAAAAGCGATCTGATCCTTTTGTTAAAGCGTTATATCTACTGGGGCTTCCTTTTTGCATGAATGATCCCCAGAAAGCGCGGCGCAGGCGTGTTGATCGCTAACGCAGTGGTGGCACAAACAGGCACCCGGTTTGAACTGAAGTGATCGGACGAAAATGAATATCAAGAGTTTGATTGATGCTGCTGAGAAAGTTTTCCTGGTGTTGACCGACGGGTTCACCGTGATCGCCATAGGCCAGGAAATCCTGTTGCTGTTCGAGAACAAGCGGGTGGCGCTGCAGGATTTGTTGTTAATGTTCATTTACGCAGAGGTTCTGGGCATGCTCGGCGCGTTTTATGCCAGACAGCGCAACCTCATCATCTTGCCCCTGTTCATTGCAATGACGGCGCTGAGCCGCCTGATCATTCTGCAAGGCAAGGACTCTGTCCCGATTGTTCTGCTGTATGAGTCCGCTGCCATTTTGCTGATTGCCGTCGCCTGCTGGGTAATTAGCCGGATGCGAACAGACGATTGATCTGCAAGGAAAATTAGCTTCTAGCCCTTTAGATGTAAGGGCTAGAAGCTCTTATTAGCATAGCGTATGCAGCGGAATATCGTGCTCTCTGGCAAGTTCCTCCAACGCCTGGCGTGTGTGCGAGGCCACAAAGTTTGCCACCGCCAGATGGGTGTCAGCTTCCAGCATTGTGTCTAGTCCACGCCACGCCAGACCCATGACGCTGCAAAGCGTCTGGGCAAAGTGCGACTCCAGCGCGGCCAAGGCAACGCGGCCGTCGAGACACGGATAAACCTGGTAACCGGCGTGGTCGCCTCCCAGTAGCGTGCCGGGCAGGGTGGCACCCCAGCTGCGCGGCAAGGCCAGATGTGTCGCAGCGTCAGCCAAAGCGACTTCCAGAAAACTGCCCTGGTCTGACTGAGACTTGAGCAACATGGCCTGCAGCACGGCCTCACTGGCCATCAGTGCGCCACCCATGTCTGCATAAAGCGTGGCGGGCAGGTCCAGGCCAGTGATCAGGTCGTTTTCGGCCACGTAGGTCAGGTCATGGCCAGGCAAGTCTGCCAGCGCACCCGGTGCGCCGAAGATGGCGACCATGGAGAGCTTGGGGTAAAGGGGCTGCAAGGTGGCCCAGTCAAGGCCGAGTTTGCGCAAAGCGCTGGGGCGAAACGAGCTGATCAGCACATCTGCCTTTGCCAGTTCGGCATGCAGCTCGGCCTGGCCCGCCTCGGTTTTGAGGTTGACGGCCCGCACTTCAATGCCTTCATGCAGCCTACCGTAGGCTGCGGGGCTGTAAAGGCTCATTGGGTCGCCGGTGATGCCGGATTCAACACCAGTGCCGCCAGATGCCTGCGGCGCAGGTGGTTCCAATTTGATGCAAATGGCCCCCATATGGCGCAGGCGCTGCAAGGCCGCGGGCCCCGGCAGGTTCAGGCTCAGGCTGAGGATTCGCACGCCCTTCAGGGGCAGCGGCGTGGGCGAAGGAGTTGCAAGCTTGGTCATGGTTGTGTGTGGCATTGAGCGGCTATTTTCACTCATTGGGTGATTGCTGCCGGGTGGGCGGCAAGCGGGTGTGTGAGAAGCATACATTGCCATGATGGGTATAAAAGCCCAGCCGGACACGCTGAGGGTGGCGGGTAGAATTGAAGGGTCGCCGGGTTATCCCACCCTGCTGTTTTTTTGGGCCTCTTCCCCGCTTGCCTGTCAGTTTGATCCGCCGCCGAAGACGCCCGCTGCCTCAAGGATTTTCATGAAACGTGTTGACGACTTTCGTCTGAAGTTTGGCAAAAAAGAATATGTGCCAATCATCGTCGGTGGGATGGGTGTCGATATTTCGACGGCTGAGCTGGCGCTGGAAACTGCGCGGCTGGGTGGTATTGGTCACATCTCGGATGCCATGGTCAACGACGTGTCTGACCGGCGCTTTGACACCAGTTTTGTCAAAGACAAAACCCGGCTGTACCGCCACAACATCCTCAACGCTGACAAGTCAGATGTGAAATTTGACCTGGACATTCTGGCCGAAGCCACCCGCCGCCACGTGGGCGCAACCATGGAGGCCAAAAAGGGTGATGGTCTGATTTTTGTCAACTGCATGGAAAAGCTGACCATGAACGGCCCGCGCGAAACGCTGCAGGTGCGCATGAATTCGGCGCTGGACGCCGGTATTGACGGCATCACCCTGAGTGCCGGTTTGCACCTGGGCTCATTTGGCTTGATCGCCGACCACCCGCGTTTTCGCGATGCCAAGCTGGGCATCATCGTCAGCAGCGTGCGCGCTCTGCAACTGTTTTTGCGCAAAAACGCGCGCCTGGAGCGTAAGCCCGACTTTGTGGTGGTGGAAGGCCCACTGGCTGGCGGTCACCTGGGTTTTGGGTTGGACTGGGCGCAGTTTGACCTGGCCACCATCCTTGCCGAGGTCATCAAATACGTGAAAGACGAGCAGCTGAACATTCCGGTGATTGCCGCGGGTGGCGTCTTTACCGGCAGCGACGCGGTGTCGTTTTTGGAGTCTGGCTCGGCCGCCGTGCAGGTGGCTACCCGCTTCACCGTGGCCCGGGAATGCGGCTTGCCCGAAGATGTCAAGCAAGACTATTACCGCGCCAACGAAGACGATATTGTGGTCAACACCATCTCGCCCACCGGTTACCCGATGCGCATGCTCAAAAGCTCACCGGCTATTGGTGACGGCATCCGGCCCAACTGCGAGTCCTATGGTTATTTGCTGGACGGCAACGGCAACTGCGCCTACATCACCTCGTACAACCGCGAGCTGGCGCTGCACCCGGACGGCAAAAACATCAAGGTCTGGGACAAAACCTGCCTGTGCACCCAGATGCGCAACTTCAAGCTGTGGACCTGCGGGCACTACACCTACCGCCTGAAAGACACCACCCGCAAAAACGCAGATGGCAGCTACCAGCTGCTCAGCGCCGAGCACATCTTCAATGACTACCTGCACAGCGTGGAACACCAGATTGCCTTGCCCGCGTAACATCAAAAAGCCGCATCAAAAAAAGCCCTGAATCCAACGATCCAGGGCTTTTTTTGCGACTGGCCGGGTTCAGAACTGAATGCCAGCCGGGTTGTTTGGGGTAACCCGCGTGCGTGGTGCGGCTGCCGCCGGTGCCACCTGGGGCGTTGCACTTGACTCGGGCGCCGCAGCTGGTGTGGTTGGGGTTTTCAGGGTGACCAGCGGACTGGGCTCAGCGTAACGGTAGCTGGCGGGCAGCTCGCTTTCTTCCGGGTAGCCCGCTGCGTTCAGGTACTGCGTCCACTCCTGCGATGAATAGCCCTTGATCTGCTGGCTGCCGATGGTCAGCAGCGGTAGCGAGCTGGTATCGGCCAAACGCTTGAGCGATTCGGCGTCGTCGTTGCTGGTGATGGTTTTCTCGGAATACGGAATGCCACGGCTGCGCAGCAGAGTGCGACCCTGATCGCAAGGCGCGCATTCTTTGCTGGTGAAAAGCGTCACCGGGTAACGGCTGACCACCTGGCGTAGGGCGTAGGGCAGGGCTGCGTTGGCGGCGCCAGTACCCGCGTCCGTGCCGTCGGCGCTCAGCGGTGTGACCCGGGCGGCGCTGGCAGGTGGTTTGTCAGAGAAGGTGATGCGCCCGTCAGGCCCGACGCTGCGGTACAGCGTCTGCGCCTGGACAGACGTGTGGGCGAGCGTAGCCAAAACGCAAAAACATAGCACATTGCGCAAGCTATATAAGGGCTGGAGTGCATTTTTACCATGTAAACCGTGGTGCCGCTGATGCTTTGACATAAGACCTCCTCAACTTGGTTGAACCATCCCTTGATGCCGCAAAAGCGCGTCCAGCTTCGGCTCACGCCCACGAAACGCCTTGAAAGACTCAATGGCCGGGCGGCTGCCGCCAACTTCCAGAATCTCCTGGCGATAACGCCTGCCGGTTTCCAGGCTCGGCAAGCCATCGGTGCCAGCGGTTTCTTCAAAGGCCGCATAGGCATCGCTGCTCAGCACTTCGGCCCACTTGTAACTGTAATAGCCTGCCGCGTAGCCGCCAGCAAAAATATGGCTGAAGGTGTGCGCGGTGCGACTCCAGCTCGGTGGCTGCAGCACCGCCACCTCATTGCGCACCTGTTGCAGCAGCGGCATGATGTCGTGCTGCGGGTTATTCGCGCTGTGCAGCAACATGTCAAACAGTGAAAACTCGATCTGGCGCAGCGTTTGCATGCCGCCCTGGAAATTTTTGCCAGCCAGCATCTTGTCAAACAGCGCGCGCGGCAGGGGCAAGTCGGTGTCGACATGCGAGGTCATGTTTTTCAGCACATCCCATTCCCAACAAAAGTTTTCCATGAACTGGCTGGGCAACTCCACCGCATCCCACTCCACGCCGCTGATGCCAGACACGTCGTGTTCGTTCACCTGCGTCAGCAAGTGGTGCAGCCCGTGGCCGAACTCGTGGAACAGGGTGGTGACATCGTCGTGGGTCAGCAAAGCCGGCCTGCCTGCCACGCCGCTGGCAAAGTTGCACACCAGGTGCGCCACCGGGGTTTGCAGGGTATGGGTGTCGGGGCGCAGCCAGCGGGCGCGCACGTCATCCATCCAGGCGCCGCCGCGTTTGCCGTTGCGCGCTGTGGGGTCCAGGTAAAACTGGCCGACCAGGGTGGCCGGTGTGTCACCAGCGCTGGTGCTGGCGCGCTCGATGCGGTAAAAGCGCACGTCTTCGTGCCACACCGGGGTGTGGTCCTCACGGATCTGTACTTCAAACAGGGTTTCGACAATCTTGAACAACCCAGCCAACACCTTGGGCAGCGGAAAGTACTGTTTCACCTCCTGCTCGTTGAAGGTGTAGCGGACTTCCTTGAGCTTTTCGCTCACATACGGCCAGTCCCACGCCTGCGGGTCGGTCAGGGCCAGGTGCTCGGCGGCAAAGCTGCGCAGGTCAGCCAGGTCCTTCTCGGCAAACGGCCGGGCGCGTGACGCCAGGTCGCGCAGAAAAGTGATCGCTTGTTCGGGCGATTCCGCCATCTTCGGCACCACCGACAGGGCTGCAAAGCTGGCATAGCCGAGCAGCTGGGCTTCTTCCAGGCGCAGGGCCAGCAGCTCGTTGATCAGGGCCGAGTTGTCAAATTTCTGGCCCGCTTCATCGGCCTGGTTGGAAGCACGGGTGACATAGGCGCGGTACAGCTTTTCGCGCAGCGGGCTGCTTTTGGCAAACTGCATGACGGGCAGATAGCAAGGCAATTTGAGCGTCAGCTTGTAGCCTTCCTTGCCGTCCGACTGGGCTGCCGCTTGCGCGGTCTGCAGGATGTCGTGCGGCACGCCATCCAGCTCGTCAAGCGTGGCGTAGTAGGCAAAGGCATCGGTGGCGTCCAGCGCGTTTTCGCTGAATTTTTGGCTGGCAGCAGCCTGTAGTTCCTGGATGGCGGCAAACCGTTCGCGGGCTACACCTTGCAGGTCGGCGCCACCCAGCACAAAGTTGCGCAAGGCGTTTTTGTGCGCCTGGCGCTGCTCGGGCGAAAGCGTTTCCGGGTCAATCGCCTTGTATTTGGCAAACAAGCGCTCATCAGCACCCAGGCGGGTGTAAAACTCGGTGATTTTGGGCAGCGCAGCGTTGAACGCAGCGCGCAGTTCTGGTGTGTCCATCACGCTGTTGAGGTGGCTCACGCTGCCCCAGGCGCGCGACAGCTGCTCGGTGGCCACATCCAGCACGCTGGCCATGGCTTCCCAGCGGGCTTCAAAGGCGGGGGCGGTGACGGTTTCCAGCGCCTGGTTGGCCTGGGTCAGCAGCTGCTCCAAGGCGGGCGCCACATGCTCTGGGTGGATCTGATCAAAAAGGGGGGTGTCGTCGAAAGAGAGCAGGGGATTGTTCATGGGTGTTATCTGGCGGCGCGTTCTGCCGATTCAAGGGTGTTGACGAGCAACATGGTAATGGTCATGGGGCCAACCCCACCCGGCACCGGGGTGATGTAGCCAGCCACCTGGCGCACGCCTTCAAAGTCGACATCTCCGCAGAGCTTGCCCTCATCGTTGCGGTTCATGCCCACGTCCAGCACCACTGCGCCAGGTTTGACCATGTCCGCGGTGAGCACGTTGCGCTTGCCCACTGCGGCCACAATCACGTCGGCCTGCAGGGTGATGGCTTTCAGGTTGGCAGTGGCGCTGTGGCAGATGGTGACAGTGGCGCTTTTTTGCAGCAGCATCAGCGCCATGGGTTTGCCGACGATGTTGGAGCGGCCAATCACCACCGCGTGTTTGCCGCGCAGGTCGTAGTGGACGGATTCGAGCATCTTCATGCAGCCATACGGTGTGCAAGGCCAGAAACCAGGCATGCCAGTCATCAGAGCCCCAGCGCTGGCCACATGAAAACCGTCCACGTCTTTTTCCGGCGAAATGGCTTCAATCACCTTGGTGGCGTCGATGTGTTTGGGCACGGGCAGCTGCACCAAAATGCCGTGAATGGCTGGGTCGGCGTTGAGCCTGGCAATGCGCGCCAGAAGGTCGGCCTCAGACAAATCGGCGTCGTATTTCTCCAGCACCGAGTGAAAGCCACAGTCTTCGCAACCCTTGACCTTATTGCGCACATAGACCTGGCTGGCCGGGTTTTCGCCCACCAGAATCACCGCCAGGCCGGGCGTGATGCCACGGGCTTTGAGGGCACGGGCGCGCTCGGTCACGTGCAGGCGCAGTTGTTTGGACAGGGCCACGCCATCAATGATCTGGGCGTCGGGTAGGGAGGTAGTCATCTGAAGTCCATCAATAAAAAAGCCCGCTAATCCAGTTGGGGCGGGCGTCGCTAGCTATCTTAAAAATAGCGTCTGAGAGAAAGGCTGGTGATCAGGCTTTGACGGCATTGGGTCCGAGGGCCACTTTCAGCAGGTCAGCCACGGTGTTGGCGTTAAGCTTTTCCATGATGTTGGCGCGGTGCGCCTCGACGGTTTTGATGCTGATGCCTAAGTCGTCGGCAATCTGTTTGTTCAGGCGGCCCGCCACAATGCGCTCCAGCACCTGCGACTCGCGCAGGGTCAGGCGCGCCATCAGCGCGTCACGCGCGACCGAGCTTTGGTGATCGGCAAACGACTCCTTGGCCTGCGCCAGCATGCGCTCCACCAGCGGCACCAGTTGCTCTTCGTGAAACGGCTTCTGGATGAAGTCCATCGCGCCTTTTTTCATGGTTTCCACCGCCATTGGCACATCACCATGACCGGTGATGAATGCCAGAGGCAGCGGCGAGTGCACCTCGATCAAGCGGCTTTGCAGCTCCAGCCCGGTCATGCCTGGCATGCGGATGTCGATGATCAGGCAGGCTACTTCGCGCGCGTCGTAGCGGTTCAGAAAGGATTCTGCCGAGTCAAAGCATCGCACCCGGTAGTCTTTACCTTCGAGCATCCATTGCAGCGAATCACGAACCGCTTCGTCGTCGTCAACGACGTAAACAGTGCCTTTTTTGGGGATGAGACTCATGGCAGTACCTGAAATCCTTGTTGTTCCGGACGCGGGGAGGACAGTGCCGACAGTGGGACTGGGTTGGGTATCCAGAAGGTGAAGCAGCAGCCAATAACCGTGTCCCCATTGTAGAGGTTCTGGGCTTTCATTCTGCCAAGATGTGATTCAACAATCGAGCGGCAAAGGCTCAGGCCGATGCCCATGCCCTCGGATTTGGTGGAGTAAAAAGCCTCGTAAAGTCTGGCCATGACCTCCGGCACAATGCCGTGGCCGGAGTCAGACACCTTGAATTCAATCACTGGCTTGTCCTCAACCAGCGCGGTTGCCACCCGCAGCTTGACCAGCCGCAGCGCAGTGGGTTTCTGGGCTGCGTCTACTGACTCGGCGGCATTTTTCAGCAGGTTCAGCAGCACCTGTTCGATCAGGATGGGGTCCACCATCACATTTGGCAGATTTGGGGCCACATATTGGGTCAGCTTGACGTTGCGTCGGCGCAGTTCGATCTCGGCCAACTCCACAGCCTCGGCCACCATGGTGGCCACGCTGGCGATGCTGCGATTGGGCTCGCTGCGCTTCACAAATGAGCGGATGCGCTGGATGATCTGACCGGCACGGTGCGCCTGACGGCCGGTTTTTTCCAACGCCCCAAGCAATTCGTCTTGGGTGATGTTGTCGCTCTTGATGCGTGACACCATGCCGTTGCAGTAATTGTTGATGGCGGTGAGCGGCTGGTTCAGCTCATGGGCCACGCTGGAGGCCATCTCGCCCATGGTGATGAGGCGGCTTGACGCCTGGGCGCGCACCGCCTGCACCTCGGCCTGCTCTTCGGCCAGACGGCGGGCGGTGATGTCGGTGGCAATCACCATCTGCGCCAGGCGGCCATCCACCCAACCCATATAGCGGGTGCGTACCTCCAGCCAGCGCCCCAGGCTGCCTAGATAGACTTCGGCGCTCTCCGCTTCCTTTTCAGAAAGATGGTTGATTGGCAAACCGGCAAACGCGTCAACGGTGTCCTGGGTCTCATCGCTGTGCGCCAGCTCAGGTACGCCGGCTTCTGCCACCAACTGCAAGTGGCCATGGGCCTCGGAGCCAAACCACAGACGGTACAGCTTGTTGGCAAACAGCAGCTCATTGTTGCCCAGGGGCGCTACAGAAATAGAAGCATCCAGCGCTTCCAGCACCGCGGTAAAGCGCTCATGAGAGGCCGCCAGCTGCTCGCGCACGCGGGTGGGTTCGGTGATGTCCGTCATTGAGGTCATCCAACCCGATTGTTGGCCAAAGGCGTCAATCAGTGGCGAGACGTAGAGCCGGGCCTCGAAAATTTCGCCGCCTTTGCGCCGCACCCGAAACTGCATGCCGCTGGGCTCGATCTTTCCGGAAAGCTCTTCTTGCAGGCGGCCCCGCAGCATGTCATGGTCTTCCTTGGGCCAGTAGGGAAAAGGGGCGGTCTGGCCCACCAGCTCTCCTTCAGTCCAGCCGGTCATCTGGCAAAACGCGTTATTCACATAGGTGATCTGACCGCGCATGTCCAACGCGCGCATGCCGGTGAGCATGGAGTTTTCCATCGCGCGGCGAAAGGCGGTTTCCCGCACCAGCGCGTCTTGCGCCTGAATGCGCCTGCGGGTGTGGCGCCAGTTGGCCAGCAGTAGCCAGGCGGTGGCTGCGCTCAAAATCATCACCAGCCAAAACAGGCCGCTGCCAATCACCCCGAGCGAGGTGCGGTAAGCCTGCCCCCGAAGCGACAGACCATTGCCGACGGGCGACACCGGCAGTTGGTAGGCGTTGACGGTGTTGGCCCACGGCAGAATCCTGCGGCTGAGGGTTTTTTCAAGCAGGCTGGTGCCCGCCAGCAGCTGGCTATCGCCGTCCAGAAAAGAGATGGCGTATTTGGAGGTGACCTCGCTGGGTACGCCGTAGCGAAACATCGCGTCCACCGAGTAGGTCACCAGCAGATCACCCTTGAAGTGGGTTTTGTCGATCAAGGGTAAGTGCAGCTGCACCAGGCTGGGGCCACGCGTGTCCCTCTGCGGGCTGGAGTAAATGGGCAGCAGCACGTCGCGCACCAGCCGAAAATTGCTGCTGGTCATCTCCGCTTCGCGGCGGATCAGCTCGTTTTTGCTGGAGGTGGTGATCTGCGCGTCATTGGGGTCGTAGTTGGCCCGGGTTTGGTATTTGTCATCGATCCAGCGCAGGCTTTGCACCTCCGGGAACAGGTTGGCAAAAGCCTCGGCACGCACCAGAAAGTCGTCTTCCGAGAGCTCACGCGCAGCCAGCTCGCGGGCAAAACGCATGAGTTGTTCCTGTTGCTCCAGCAGGCGCAGACGCAGGCGCTGTTGGGTGTATTCCACATCACGCTGGATGGCCTCGCGCTCGCGGGCAATTTCTTCAAACCGCAGGTAGGCAAAGGCCGAAAGTATCACCAACAAAAACAGCAGCACTGCAGCCAAGGGTGCCAGCATGGCAAAGCGGTCTTGCCGCTGTGCTGTTTGTGCTTTCCACCAGAACCGCAACCGGGCCGCAGGGGCGAGCCTGGGGCGGTTTTTAGCGTCCATATAAGTGGGCAACGGCATGAGCGCAAGTGTAGGGCGTTTGGTGCTGAGTACAGACGACAAGATTTCACATAGTGAAATGTTTAAACGCTATTTGAAATTTCAAAAAAAGCCCCTAGAATCCGGCTCGCGACAAAGACGGCCGAACCTACTACCATTCATTTGGCCACCAACAGGAGACACGCATGTCAGCAGCACCCGATACCCGTACCGCCATCGACGCGGATACCCAGGAAACCCGTGAATGGATGGACGCCCTGAGCGCCGTCATTGAGTCCGAAGGCCCAGAGCGGGCCCACTTTCTATTGGAGCAACTGCTGGAGCACGCCCGTCAGAACAGCATCGACATGCCGTTTTCGGCCAACACGGCCTACGTCAACACGCTGGAGCCCGAGCAGGAAGAACGCTGCCCCGGCAACATCGAGATTGAAGAGCGACTGCGTGCCTACATGCGCTGGAACGCCATGGTCATGGTGGTCAAAGCGAATCGCCATCACCCTGAAGACGGTGGGGATTTGGGTGGACATATTGGCTCCTTTGCGTCTCTGGCGCACATGTTTGGTGCCGGGTTTAACCACTTCTGGCACGCTGAGAGTGAAAACCACGGCGGCGACTGCATCTATATCCAGGGCCATGTGGCGCCTGGTGTGTATGCCCGCGCCTACCTTGAAGGTCGCCTTTCTGAGGAACAGTTGCTGAATTTCCGCCAGGAAACCGGCGGCAAAGGCTTGTCGAGCTACCCGCACCCCAAGCTGATGCCCAAGTTCTGGCAATTTCCCACGGTGAGCATGGGCCTGGGGCCGCTGATGGCGATCTACCAGGCGCGTTTTCTGAAATACCTGCACGCGCGTGGCATTGCCAACACCGAAAACCGCAAGGTCTGGGTGTTTTGCGGTGACGGCGAAATGGACGAGGTCGAAAGCCTCGGCGCCATCGGCCTGGCGGCGCGTGAAAAGCTCGACAACCTGATCTTCGTGATCAACTGCAATCTGCAGCGCCTGGACGGCCCGGTGCGCGGCAACGGCAAGATCATTCAAGAGCTTGAAGGCGAGTTCCGCGGCTCGGGGTGGAACGTGATCAAGCTCATCTGGGGTGGCAACTGGGATCCGCTGCTGGCGCGCGACAAAGATGGCGCGTTGCGCAAGGTGATGATGGACACGCTCGATGGTGATTACCAGGCCTTCAAGGCCAATGATGGCGCGTTTGTACGCAAAAACTTCTTTGGCCGTGACCCGCGCACGGTCGCCATGGTGGCCAAGATGAGTGACGACGACATTTGGAACCTGCGCCGCGGAGGCCACGACCCGCAAAAGGTCTATGCCGCCTACCATGCAGCCGTGCACCACAAGGACCAGCCCAGCGTGTTGCTGATCAAGACCGTGAAAGGCTTTGGCATGGGCAAGAGTGGCGAGGGCAAAAACAACGTGCACCAGACCAAAAAGCTCACCGACGACGATATCCGCCTGTTTCGCGACCGCTTCAACATCCCGATTCCCGACAGCCAGCTCGCCGACCTGCCGTTCTACAAACCGGCTGATGACACGCCGGAGATGCAGTACCTGCATGCACGTCGTGAGGCGCTGGGGGGTTACCTGCCGCACCGGCGTACGCATGCGGACGAGTCGTTTACCGTCCCAAGTATCGAAACGTTCAAGTCGGTGATGGAACCCACCGCGCCCGGACGCGAGATTTCCACCACACAAGCCTATGTGCGTTTCATCACCCAGCTGCTGCGTGATCAGGCGCTGGGTCCGCGCGTGGTGCCAATTCTGGTGGATGAGGCCCGCACCTTCGGTATGGAAGGGCTGTTTCGCCAGATTGGTATTTACAACCCAGCCGGTCAGCAATACACCCCGGTCGACAAAGACCAGGTGATGTATTACAAGGAAGATGTCAAGGGCCAGATCCTTCAGGAAGGCATCAACGAAGCTGGTGGTATGAGCAGCTGGATTGCCGCGGCCACCAGTTACAGCACCAGCAACCGCATCATGGTGCCGTTTTACGTGTACTACTCGATGTTCGGGTTCCAGCGCATTGGCGATCTGGCCTGGGCGGCTGGCGACATGCAGGCGCGCGGCTTTCTGCTCGGCGGCACCAGTGGGCGTACCACGCTCAATGGCGAAGGCCTGCAGCACGAAGACGGCCACAGCCACATCCTGGCGGGCACCATTCCCAACTGCATTTCATACGATCCGACCTTTGCACACGAGGTGGGCATCATCTTGCACCACGGCCTCAAACGCATGGTCGAGAAGCAGGACAACGTCTACTATTACCTGACGCTGCTCAACGAAAACTACGCCATGCCGGGGCTGACCGAAGGCACTGAGGAGCAGATCATCAAGGGCATGTACCTGTGCAAGCCCGGTGTGGACGGTGCTGACACCCCGCGTGTGCAACTGCTGGGCTCGGGCAGCATCCTGCGTGAGAGTTTCGTCGCGCAAGAGCTGCTGACGCAGGATTGGGGTGTGACGGCGGACGTGTGGAGTTGCCCCAGCTTCAATGAGCTGGCGCGCGACGGCATGGCTGTCGACCGTCTGAACCTGCTGCACCCCAGCGATGCCTCTTTGGTGCCGTTTGTGACGCAGCAACTCAGCGGCCATAGCGGCCCGGTGATCGCCTCCACCGACTACGTCAAGGCTTATGCCGAGCAGATTCGTGCCTTCATACCAGCCGACCGTACCTACAAGGTGCTGGGCACCGACGGTTTTGGGCGCAGCGATTTCCGCAGCAAACTGCGCGAGCACTTCGAGATCAACCGCTTCTACATCGTTGTCGCGGCGCTCAAGGCGCTGAGTGAAGACGGCACCGTGCCAGTGGCAAAAGTAACCGAAGCTATTGTCAAATACGGCATCGACGTTGACAAGGTCAACCCCCTGTACGCCTGAGCACGGAGACACACCATGGCAATTATTGAAATCAAAGTGCCCGATATTGGTGACTTCGACGAAGTCGCGGTGATCGAGTTGCTGGTGAAACCCGGCGACACAGTCAAGGTTGAGCAAAGCCTGCTGACGGTCGAATCTGACAAAGCGTCGATGGAAATCCCCTCCAGCCATGCTGGCGTGGTCAAGGAACTGAAAGTCGCGCTGGGCGACAAGGTGAAGCAGGGCTCGCTGGTGTTGTTGCTGGAAGCTGATGACGCAGCTGCCGCTGCCACTCCTGCTGCGGCACCCGCAGCAGCCCCAGAGGCGGCAAACCCGACGGTTGAGGTATCAAATCAGCCGCAAGCCCCCGTGGAGCCTGCGCCAGTAGCTGCTGTTTCTGTAGCGAAGGAAACTGGCCCGATAGAGGTCCGCGTGCCCGACATTGGCGACTTCAAAGACGTTGCGGTGATCGAGGTGATGATCAAGGTCGGCGACAGCGTGCGCGTCGAGCAAAGCCTGGTGACGGTCGAATCTGACAAGGCGTCAATGGAAATCCCCTCCAGCGCTGCTGGCGTGGTCCAGGAGCTCAAGGTCAAACTCGGTGATGTGGTCAATATTGGCGACTTGCTGGCCGTGCTGCAAGGCAACGTGGCCGCCAGCCTGCCAGCCGCTGCCGCGCCAACCGTGGCGGCTGCCGCTGAAGCGCCGACTGCGCTAACTGAGAGTTCAGCACCAAAAGTGGCTCTAGCCCAAGTAGAACAAGCGCCAGCAGCTACAACGAGCGTAGCAGCACCGGCAGCGCTGCCGCCGCACAACCCCACCGTGGCGCCGCTGGGCTTGCCGCACGCTTCACCCTCGGTGCGCAAATTTGCGCGCGAGCTGGGCGTGCCGCTGGCAGAAGTCAAAGGCTCGGGGCTGAAGGGCCGCATTACCGACGCTGACGTGCAAGCTTTCACCCGCTCGGTCATGAGCGGTGCCATGCAAACGGTGGCAATCTCTGGGCAGCAAGCGGCCAAACCGGCTGTTGCCGCAACCGCCAACGACGGCGCTGGCCTGGGCCTGATCCCCTGGCCGAAGGTAGATTTTGCCAAGTTCGGGCCTATCGAGCGCAAGGAGATGAGCCGCATCAAGAAGATCAGCGGCGCCAACCTGCTGCGCAACGCTGTTCTGATCCCGGCGGTCACCAACCATGACGATGCCGACATCACCGACCTGGAAGCCTTCCGCGTTTTGACCAACAAGGAAAATGAAAAGTCTGGCATGAAGGTCACCATGCTGGCGTTTCTGATCAAGGCCTGCGTGGCTGCGCTCAAAAAATTTCCTGACTTCAACAGCAGCCTGGACGGCGATGCACTGGTCTACAAGCAGTATTTCCACATCGGTTTCGCTGCCGACACGCCCAACGGCCTGATGGTGCCGGTGATCAAGGACGCTGACAAAAAAGGCATCTTCCAGATCAGCGCCGAGATGAGCGAACTGGCCAAAAAGGCGCGCGACGGCAAGCTGAGCCCGGCCGAAATGACTGGCGCCTGCTTCACCATCAGCAGCCTGGGCGGCATTGGCGGACGCTATTTCACGCCCATCATCAACGCGCCAGAGGTGGCCATTTTGGGTGTCTGCCGCTCCACCATCGAGCCGGTGTGGGACGCGAATTTGAATGGCGGTGCCTTCCAGCCGCGCCTGATGCTGCCGCTGAGTTTGACCTGGGACCACCGCGTGATCGACGGCGCCGCTGCTGCGCGCTTCAACGTCTATCTGGGTCAGATCCTGGGTGACTTCCGCCGCGTACTGCTGTAAAGGAACCAACATGGCACTGATTGATATCCACGTCCCCGACATTGGTGATTTCGCCGAAGTCACCGTGATCGAACTGCTGGTCAAACCCGGCGACAACATCGCCGCCGACCAAAGCCTGATCACCGTCGAGAGCGATAAAGCCTCAATGGAAATCCCCAGCAGCCACGCCGGTGTGGTGAAAGAGCTGAAGATCAAACTCGGCGACAGCGTCTCCATGGGCTCTTTGCTGCTAACGCTGGAAGCGGCCGGGCAGGGCGCTGCAGATGCTGCCTCCAATCCAGCAGAAGGTTCAACACCAAATCAGCCTGTAGCCCAGGCAGAACAAGCGCCAGTAGCTACAAAAACTGAAGCTGCTGCCATGCCTGTGGCGGCACCCGCAGCAGCCAGCTTTCGCGGCACGGCTGACCTGGACTGCGACCTGCTGGTGCTTGGCGGTGGCCCAGGCGGCTATTCGGCAGCGTTTCGCGCGGCTGATCTGGGGTTGAAAGTGGTCATCGTGGAGCGCTATGCCTCGCTGGGCGGTGTTTGCTTGAATGTGGGTTGCATCCCCTCCAAGGCACTGTTGCACGTGGCGGCGGTGATGGACGAAGTGGCGCACCTGGACGAGCTGGGCGTGGACTTTGGCGCGCCCGTGGTCAACATCGACAAATTGCGCGGCCACAAAGAAAAGGTCATCGCCAAGCTCACCGGCGGCCTGGGCGCCATGGCCAAGATGCGCAAGGTCACGGTGGTGCGCGGCTACGGCGCGTTCGTCGGCCCAAACCATATCGAAGTGGAAGAAACCACCGGCACGGCGCAAGAGAAAACCGGCAGCAAGAAAGTCATCGCCTTCAAAAACGCCATCATCGCTGCAGGCAGCCAGGCGGTGCGTCTACCCTTCATGCCTGAAGACCCACGCGTGGTGGACAGCACTGGCGCACTGGCGCTAAAAGAAGTGCCCAAGCGCATGCTCATTTTGGGCGGCGGCATCATCGGCCTGGAAATGGGCACCGTCTACAGCACGCTCGGCGCGCGCTTGGATGTGGTTGAAATGCTCGACGGCCTGATGCAAGGCGCCGACCGCGACCTGGTCAAGATCTGGCAAAAGATGAATGCGCCACGGTTCGATAACATCATGCTCAAGACAAAAACCGTAGCAGCCAAGGCAACGCCGGCGGGGATTGAAGTCACTTTTGAACCCGCAGAAGATGGCGTGAAAGTGCCCGAGCCGCAGGTTTACGACCTGGTGCTGCAAGCCGTGGGCCGCACCCCCAACGGCAAGAAGATCGCCGCCGACAAAGCCGGTGTGGCCGTCACAGACCGGGGCTTCATCAACGTCGACATCCAGATGCGCACCAACATCTCCCACATCTTCGCCATTGGCGACGTGGTCGGCCAGCCCATGCTGGCGCACAAGGCAGTGCACGAGGCGCATGTGGCCGCCGAAGTGATTGCCGGTGAATTACAAGGCAACAAGGAACTGGCCGCTTCAGCCTTCAACGCCAGGGTGATTCCGAGTGTGGCCTACACCGACCCTGAAGTGGCCTGGGTTGGCCTCACCGAAGACCAGGCCAAGGCACAAGGCATCAAGGTCAAAAAAGGCTTGTTCCCCTGGGCAGCCTCCGGGCGCGCCATTGCCAATGGCCGTGATGAAGGTGTCACCAAACTGCTGTTTGACGACAGCCCTGAAGCCCACGGCCAAGGCAAGATCCTCGGTGGCGGCATGGTCGGCACGCATGCGGGCGACATGATTGGTGAAGTGGCGCTGGCAATTGAGATGGGCGCGGACGCGGTGGATATTGGCAAGACGATTCACCCGCATCCCACGCTTGGCGAATCCATTGGTATGGCGGCGGAGATTGCGCATGGCAGCTGCACGGATGTGCCGCCGACGCGCAAGTAAATATCGATAGCTGACCAAACGCTACAAATGCAATAGCTGGCCGCGCAGATTCAACGGGGGCTGCGCGGCTTTTTTATGCCGGAGTCACACGCGTACGCTTGGTCTCACGTTTGAGTTGAATCTCTACGGTTTTTCCAACAGCACTTGCTGCCTTGATGAGCGTATCCAACTGGATGGACAAATTGCTGGGGTCAAGCACACGATCCAACTGTGAGCGACTGGTGGCCATCCGCTGCGCCATGCTGACTTTACTGAGCTTGACACTTTGCATAGCGTCGTTCAACTGCTCGGCCAGCGCCCGCTTGAGTGCACGGGCCTGCACCTCCTCAAAGATGCCATCCTCTTTAAGAAAATCGTCAAAACTGCTCCCTGAATGGGGGTTCACTTTAATCGGAGTGGCAAGTCGATTCGCGGTGTGGTGATTTACTGATAAAAACAGGCTCTAGCCCTTATCCATCAAGCGCGAGCAGCTATTATTGTTATATCAAATGAAACCGTCTTCCCTGCAATTATTGAGTGAACACGCTTGCTTTGGCGGCGTGCAGCGCTTTTACCAGCATGACTCGAAAGAGATCGGCTTGCCCATGAAGCTGGCCGTCTACCTGCCGCCGCAAGCAGCGGCGGGCCCGGTGCCCGCTGTCATGTACCTGGCGGGCCTGACCTGCACCGAAGAAACCTTCATGGTCAAAGCCGGTGCCCAGCGCATGGCCGCCGAGCTGGGGCTGGCCTTGATCGCGCCAGACACCAGCCCACGCGGCGCAGGTGTGGCGGGCGAGGCCGATGCCTGGGACTTTGGCGTGGGCGCGGGCTTTTATCTGGATGCCACCGAGGCACCTTGAGCAACGCACTGGCGCATGGAGAGCTATCTGGTGCAAGAGCTGCCACCTCTGCTGGCGGCTAAGTTGCCGTTGGCCATGAACCGGTTGGGCGTGTTTGGCCATTCGATGGGTGGCTACGGCGCTTTGAAGCTGGCGCTGCGGCACCCGGGTGTTTTTCAATCGGTATCCGCTTTTGCGCCGATTGCTGCGCCCATGCATTGCCCGTGGGGTGAAAAGGCCTTCACCGGCTACCTTGGTGCTGACAGGCAAGCCTGGGCGGCGCATGACCCCAGCGCCCTGATGGCCGCGCAGGCCACGGTGGCGTATCCGCAGGGCATTTTGATTGATCAGGGCTTGGCGGATCAGTTTCTGGCGCTGCAGCTGTTGCCGGAGCGTTTTGAGGCGGCTTGCGCCCAAGTTGGTCAGCCGTTGACCCTGCGCCGCCACCCGGGTTACGACCACAGCTACTACTTTATTTCCACCTTCATTGAAGACCACCTGGCGCATCATGCGCGGGTGCTGGCTGCGGCTGGCGCAGCCAAAGTAAGCATCAAATAGCATAGGGACACCTGTTGGTGCGGTTAGTGTGCGGTGCGGTGGGTTGTCAAAAATAATAGCTGCTTGCGCATATATCAAAAGGGCTAGAGGTTGATTTGGTGCTAAGTCTGCGTGACCTGGCAGTGTTTGACCGTGCGGGTATGTGCTGCAAAGGCTGCACATGCTACCCAAGGGCATCCAACAATTTCGGCATGATGCGCGCTGGCCAACTGCCACACGATGACCGATTGGTCAATCTGAGAAATAGTACCCAAATCGGGCAAATGGTTGAATTTGCGCCGGCAGTAAAGGCGCGGGGCTGGTCGATAATTTGACGAATAGAAGCGAGCGCTGGGCTCAACCCCTCTATTGGTCAAAGGAAAACACATGAAAAGATACGGCGCAGAATTTATTGGCACCTTTTGGTTGGTTCTTGGTGGTTGTGGCAGTGCCGTTTTGGCCGCGGCATTTCCCACTTTGGGCATCGGCTTTCTGGGTGTCGCACTCGCCTTTGGCTTGACCGTGCTGACGATGGCCTTTGCCATCGGGCATATCTCCGGGTGCCACCTCAATCCTGCTGTCTCGGTCGGTCTGTGGGCTGGCGGGCGGTTTCCAGCAAAGGATCTGCCCGGTTATATCCTGGCTCAGGTACTCGGGGCGATTGCCGCCGGTGGCGTGTTGTACCTCATTGCCAGTGGAAAACCAGGGTTTGATCTGGCCGCTGGTTTTGCCTCAAACGGTTATGGCGCTCATTCACCGGGTGGCTATAGCTTGCTTTCCGCGCTGGTTTGCGAAGTTGTCATGACCATGATATTTCTTATTGTGATTCTCGGCGCCACCGACAAGCGTGCGCCACAGGGCCTGGCACCGATTGCGATCGGCTTGTGCCTGACGCTCATCCACCTGATCAGCATTCCGGTGACCAACACCTCAGTGAATCCGGCGCGCAGCACGGGCGTGGCTGTGTTTGTCGGTGACTGGGCTACCGCGCAATTGTGGTTGTTCTGGGTGGCTCCGGTTGTTGGCGGCATTCTCGGCGCTATGGTCTATCGCCTCATCGGCAAAGAGGACCGCTAAAGTGCACCTGCCTGACGGGTGGGTCAGGCTCACGCCAAGCTTCCGGTTGGCCAGATGCGACGAAAAGGCGTACCCCTACACGCCCGCTCCAACACTGCCGGGCAACGCAGTCACGCCAGAGCCTGTAGCGCCCAAGCGCCCGACACACTATTTGTGGGCGGTGCAGATCGCTGCCGTTGATTGTTTGATGCTGGCAACGCAGATTCGACCCATCAAGCCGCAGACCCTTGGAATCGAACTAACCCGCATACCTCCCGGCATGACGCCCGGCACGGCCACGTTGTCGGGCATGTGATGCAGGTTCAGCTATTGGCCAACCGCCACCATTTGGAGTGCTGCTCGCGCAGCTCTTGATGTGTCGGCATGGCGTAGTAGGCAAAGTCCGCCCCGTTGCCTATGTAGAACCCACCCTTGATCATGCGGTACGGAATGTCAAGCGAGTGAACCCTGTGGACCAATTTACTCTGCTTGTCTGTTTGATTGAGCGCAATCAGGCCCTCGCGCAGATGGTGCAAGAATGGATACGGCAGATTGGCGTCGGACCCACTTTCCGGGTTGGTAGCGAGTTCGCCCAAGCCAAATTCCACGAAACACAAGGCTGGAAACTGGATTAATTTGGACGGTTCCACTGTCACGCTACGGTAATGCTTGGCCGGAATCAGCGTACTGACGACCAAGCTGTTAACCGGGGACAAATCCTGGTACAGATGCAGACCTGGTGCGTTGACATTGTCGATTTCTTTGCGTTCTACGGCCAGAGTCTGTCCGTAAGCGGTACACAAATACAGTTTGCCGACGGCACTCAGTGGAATTCGTTCCAACACCCGATAGACCGACGCATACACCGAGTGCTTGGGGGTACCGTCTTTGTGCGGCGTGCAAAGCGCGACAGCCTTCTCAACGTTGAGGCTGTCGTCGCGAAAAGCGGGATCAAGCTCAAAAAACATGGCCTGCCCTTTGTGCTTGAAATGATGGCCGGTGGCGTAGTACTGCCCAAACTCTTCTGGACTCAGCATAGACACGATCAATGCCTCGGGTATTAGGGAAAAATACAGATGGACGGCCATGTGAAAAGCTCCTGGTGATGCGCTATGGATAAAAGGGTGGTCGTTGGACAGGATGAAGCTTGAACCATGAACTGTAAGGTTGCGCCCACAGTGCGCCATCGAGCCCGAACTCATTCAGAATTGTAGGTTAAGGACACACTGCACTACGCACGGCGGTCTGTGGCAGCACGGACTCGGACGGTCTGCGGCGTTGGCAAAAAGGTGGCTGCCGACAAGGCCGGTGCGGCCGTCACAGACCGCGGCTTCATCAACGTCGACATCCAGATGCGCACCAACGTACCGCACATCTTCGCCATTGGCGACGTGGTCGGCCAGCCCATGCTGGCGCACAAGGCGATGCACGAAGCGCATATGGCCGCCGAAGTGATGGCCGGTGAACTGCCCCAGCATCAGCAGGAGTTCCTGGCCCATGCAGGGCGTCACACAAAAAAAGGCCGCAAATTGCGGCCTTCAGAACAAGTTTTGGTGTTGCCTTATTTGGGCATGATGACCGAATCGATCACGTGGATCACACCGTTGTCGGCCACGATGTCGGTCGCTGTCACGTTGGCGTTGTCCACCTTCACGCCTCCCTTGGTGGAGACGGTAATTTCAGAACCTTGCACGGTTTTGACCTTGCCGGCCTTGACGTCAGCGGCCATCACTTTGCCGGGCACCACGTGGTAGGTCAGCACCGCAGTCAATTTAGCCTTGTCTTTGAGCAACGCGTCCAGGTCTGCCTTGGGGATTTTGGCGAAGGCTGCGTCAGTCGGTGCAAACACGGTGAAAGGACCTGGGCCCTTGAGCGTGTCAACCAGTCCAGCAGCGCCCAAAGCCGTGGCCAGGGTTTTAAAAGAACCGGCTGCTACAGCCGTATCCACGATGTCTTTGGCGTGCGCGGAAAAAGCGAGGCCTAAGGCCAAAGCAGAAGCAATCAGGGTTTTTTTCATCAAAATCTCCATCAGTTAAACAAAGGGTTCACATCCGCCACAGACCTGGCGTGGAGTGACTATATGCACTTGATAGTATCCTTGTGAACTATGCGGTTTTAAAACAATACTACGTGGTAATTTTTTGCGCGGCAGTGGGAGCGTCCGACGAACCAACGGCCTCCACCACAGCCTCATCGCGCGCAATCTGACCATCGACCAGTTCCACCAGTCGGTCACACCGCGCACCCAGACGCGGGTCGTGGGTGACAACCACAAACGAGGTGCGGCGCTCGGCGTGCATGCGCCGCAGCAACACAAACACTTCGTCAGACGAGGCGCTGTCGAGGTTGCCAGTGGGCTCATCAGCCAACACCAGTGGCGGGTTCATCACCAGCGCGCGCGCAATCGCCACCCGCTGCTGCATGCCGCCCGAGAGTTCGGATGGCCGTTTGTCCAGCGCAGCCGACAGTCCCACTGCATCGAGCAACTCCCTGGCGCGCTCGCGCTGCGACTTGCTCACCCGGCCTTCGGCCATCAGGGCAGGCAGGGTCACGTTCTCCAGTGCGGTGAAGGCCGGCAGCAGGTGGTGAAACTGAAACACAAAGCCGAGCAACTTGCGTCGGCGCAGCGTGAGCCCGGCGTCGTCCAGGCCCACCATTTCCTCGCCCTGCAGGTGGTAGCTACCTGCGCTCATGCGCTCAAGCAGGCCGACGATGTTGAGCAGCGTGCTCTTGCCCGAGCCCGAGGGTCCCATCAACGCAATGAACTCACCCGCATTCAACTGCAGATCGATACCATGCAAGACCTCGGCCTCGTTGGGTAGGCCGGCGTTGTAGGTCTTGCGGACCTGATGGAGTTGAATCAGGGGTTGGGCGCTCATGAATATCAAATTCGGATCGCTTGCGCCGGGTCCATCTTCGCGGCGCGGTGCGCTGGCGCGATCGCGGCGATGACCCCACAGACCGTGGCCACCGCCGCCACCTGCAGCGCCAGCGCGGGCCGCAGCGAGATATCGAACAGCGGTAGACCGTCAGAGCCGCGCACTAGACGGGTGAAGAGCTCCACCATGACCCAGGCCAGAAATACGCCCAGCACCGAGCCAAAAGCGCCCACCACCGCGCCCTGCACCAGAAACACACGCAACACCTGCGCACGGGTCGCACCCATGGCCCGCAGAATGCCAATCTCGCGCCGCTTCTGCACCACCGACACCACCAACACGCTGGCAATGCCCAGCACCACCACCACCAGCACCACCACCCGGATCAAGCCCGTGCTGACCGACTGCGCATTGAGTGCAGACACCAACTGCGCGTTGCTCTCCTGCCAGGTCTCGAACTGGTAGGGCAGCTCGCGCCGTAGCTGAACGGCCATGGCTTGTGCGGCCCAGACGTCACGCACGGTGAGGTCCACATTGGTCGCGCCGCCTGGCAGACCGAGCAGATTTTGCGCGCTACGCAGCGGCACAATCACGGTACGTCGGTTGAGCTCTTTCACACCCAAGTCCACCAGCGCGGTCACCCGCACGGCCTCAGTCGATCCGGTGGTCTGCAGTCGCAGCCGGTCGCCCACCCGTAGCCCGAGATCAGCCGCCAGATCGCGTCCCACGATGGCCTCGCCCGGCGCTAGCCGCGCCGTGCCACTGACCACCTTGCTGCGCAACCCGACGATGCGGTCGTAACGCTCCAGTTCCACGCCCAGCAGCGAGATCGCCTGGCTGGCCTCGCCACGCAGCGCCAGGCCGGAGCCAGCCGCCATCGGCGAGACCGCGGCCACACCTGGCAGGCGCTCCAGCACTGGCAGCAGCGCCTGCCAGTTGGCCACCGTGCGCAAGCGCTTGGCGCGCACCTGTACCTCTGACAATATGGTCACATCGGGCGCGCGCAACGCAGCTGGTATCACTGCGTCATCTGGCGCGCGGATGGAAATGTGCGGCTGAGCGCCCAGCGTCTTGTTCAGCGTGTTGGCCTGCAGACCGTCGATCAGGGCAGCGACGTAAGCGATCACCGCCACACCGGCGGCCACGCCAACGATGATGAGCAGGGTTTGCATGCGACCTTCGCGCAAGAAGCGTATTGCCACCTGTCTCTCAAAACCTAGCCAGGCCATGCGTTGCCTCAGCGGCCCATGGCGTTGATCAGCGCTGCGCCAGCATCAGGCGTAGCGGCACCGCCTGCGCGCTGGCCCGGCTGCCAAGGCAGCACACGCACCCGCACGCGTTGACCGACCTGCAGCGTGCCGCCCACCAGCACCTGGTCGCCCTCAAGCAGGCCATCTTCCACCTCGACAGCTTCCAGTGAGCGCAACCCTAGCCGCACGCTGCGCGCACGCGCGCGGCCTGCCTCGTTGACCAATACCGTGTTTGAGGCGGGGCGCAATGCGGTCAGCGGCAGCACCAGGGCACTGTCCACCCGCGCCGTCTCGGCCTCTACCGACACGGTCATGTCTTCGCGCAGAAAGTCTGGCGCCGCGTCGGTCAAGGTCAGCTTGACTTCGACCGAGCCGCGCTGCGCATCCACCGATGGCGCGATCGACACCACCCGCGCCGTAAAACGCTGTTCAGCAAAGGCGTCGGCGACTACCGAGGCGCTTTGTCCCACGCGCAGTTGGTCCAGAAAACGCTCGTCGACTTGCGCCACGATCTCCACCGGGCCGGCAAGTGCCAAGCCCAGCAGCGCCTTACCCGGCTGCACGATCTGCCCCGGCTCCACCTCGCGCAGCAACACGCGGCCGTCGGTCGGTGCCAGCAGAGCGGCCTGCGCCAGCCGCGCCCGCGCGGCCTGACTGGCGGCCTGCGCCAGTGCGAGTTGTGCCTGCGCCTGCGCCTGATCGCTGCCGTGCTCGCCGTTGGCGCTCGCTTGCGCCTGGGCGTTGGCCAGCTGCGCCTGCGTCACGTCGCGTGCGCGTCGTGCCTCGTCCAGCGCGGCGTCGCTCAAAAATCCTTGCGCCACCAGTTGTTGCGTGCGTTCCCAAGCGGCTTGTGCCGCCCGCACCGCCGCGTCTGCCTGGCTCACCACAGCCCGCGCCGACAGTAGACCCGTACTGCGCAAACCCTCAAGCCGGGCCGCTGCTTGACGCTCCGCCGCTTCAGCTTGGCTGAACGCCGCACTCAATTCCTGCGACTCCAGGCGCAGCAGCACCTGGCCCCGCTTCACGGCGGCGCCTTCCAGCACCAAAACCGCCTCCACCCGGCCAGTGAGTGTGCTGCCCACGTCCACTCGGGTCTGACTCGCCACGCGGGCCGAGAACTGCAGCGTGCGCACCAGTGTTTGCGACTGCACCACCACCGCGTCCACAGGCGTGCCGCGCCACCACCAGGTCAGCAATGCCATTGCCAACAGCAGCAAGCCCAGCAACGTCAACCAAACACTGCGCCGATTCATGTCAGAGAAGGTCATGGTCGCTGTGCCTCAGACACCGGGCGCAGACAGGCCGGTAGCGCGCTGCAATGGCACCACGGCTAGAGGGGTAATGGCTTGCAGCGTGTGATCGATGCAGCGCACCGCCGGGCCATCGCCGATCACGCCGCCTCTCGGAAAGGATAGAACATTCAACCGCATACGCATACGGCGCAGTATCCCACCAGTCCACCATGACGCATCTG
>Ga0105047_10002304_pt1 | contig 34159 bp, 22 predicted proteins | sample MAT04_FD_78384 | JGI IMG/M metagenome (GOLD analysis project Ga0105047, IMG submission 78384) | Freshwater microbial communities from Lake Fryxell liftoff mats and glacier meltwater in Antarctica - MAT-04 (megahit assembly) | ecosystem: Environmental > Aquatic > Freshwater > Ice > Liftoff... | reverse complement strand
TCAACCTCGCCCGGCGCAAAGCAAAGCTTCGCGAGGCTCGCAAAATAACGACTTACGTCGCTATTTTGTCCTCACATCCATGTGAGGTCGCAGCCTGTCGAGAAAATCAACAGGCTGCTAGCGCAATCCACTCAAAACTCGGATTTCACGAAACTGGCTGAGTTGATTGGCGATAATCGCGTCGCCATGTTGACGACCTTTCCGGTCGGCCCTGGCTTTTCCGGCAAAGCGGCCCCTCATTGTCGGCCGATGTACACGCAAAAAGTCGATCCGAAAACGTTCGATGGCACGCTGTGGTTCATGACCAACGCTGCCAGCGCCAACGTAAGCGAGATTGCTGAGAATTCCGCGGTAATGATCACCTATGCGGATCAAGGCAAGAACCATTACGTAGCGGTTTCAGGTAACGCCCGCGCGGTGCGCAATCCGCAAAAGGCGCGCGAACTCTGGAACGTCCACGCCAAGGGCTGGTTTCCCGATGGGCCAGCCGACGCCAGCCTGATGCTGCTGGAAGTGCGCGTCGAATCGGCCGAGTACTGGGATGGGCCCTCCAGTGCATCCTACTTTCTCAGCCTGATGAAGGCCGTGGCGACCGGGACCCGCGTCCAGGCAAAGACCGAGCACGGTGAGATCTAGTGTCTGGAGTTGACGCTGGATCTATTGAGTCGGACGCAAAACCACGCGTCGTAAGTCCATGACTGCGGCGCCTGGTTTTGTTTGTGGACGGACCGATAGAATTTGCTTGCCGGCCGTTAGGTTAACCGTGCCGATGTTGCGCGTGATCATCTGCTGAAAATGCCCAGTCTCCTGCACGATAAACTCTAGAGTCTGCCCGTTGACTTCTACAGCGACCTTTGCGCCGCCGCTGCCGGCGCCGCAACCTTGTTGGATTTCGACTTCGTACTTGCCGGCCGCCGGTGCGTCGAATTCCCAATCGGCCCAATCCGCGGCGTTCGTCCAATAGCCCAGCACGTTTTTATTGGGCTGCGGTTCGTACCGCATTGTCTTTGCGTGGACCCGCGCGTCTTGGGCGTGCAAACGAATGTCGCCGCGCGCCGGCGTGACGGCCGCTCGGTGTCCTTTGACCGCTGCGTTCATCGCCGAGCGCCAGTCCTGCCATACTGGCTCCATTACGGCCGCGGTCTTATCTGGCTTCAGGAGCGAAGGATCTTGATCGACGTACAGCCGATGGTGGAGTGACTCGTCGAATTCCGGATTGGGTAGCATCATTCGTGCGCCAACGCTCGTCCGCCACGCTTGCAGCTTCGCGAGAAGCTCCTTAGCGCGGGCTGGCTGCGCCTCGGCCAGATTCTTGGTTTCGGTAATATCATCGGCCAGGTTAAAAAGCTCGACGCTGCCATCCTCAAACTGCTCGACCAGCTTCCAATCGCCATCGCGAATGGCGCCGGCCGGGCGGCTCCCCTGGTTCGTGTAGTGAGGAAAGTGCCAATACAATGTGCGCGCAGACATGGGCTCGCCGCGCAAGGCCTTTGCCAGGCTGACGCCGTCGAGCGGGCCCACCGTTTTTGCGACGTCGACGCCGCCTGCTTCCAGTAGCGTCGGCACGAGGTCCGTCAGCACGACTGGCGTCTCGCACACGCTTCCGGGTTTCACTACGCCGGGCCAGCGAATCAAAAGCGGCTCGCGCAGGCCCCCTTCGTACACATAGCCTTTGCCGGCGCGATAAGGCCGATTGTGCGTGGCCGGCGTGCCCGGAAACTCAAGGACATGCAACCCGCCATTGTCGCTGGTGAAGATGAAGATGGTCCGTTCGGTCAGTCCCAGCGATTCGACCTTGGCCATCAATCGCCCGACGGCCATGTCCAGCGTCTCGATCATTGCGGCATAGATTGGCTGGAACGCGTCGCGATTCTTTTCGATCAGCTCCGGCGCAGCGGCCAGCGGAATGTGGGGATTGTAGTGCGGCACGTAGCAGAAAAATGGGCGCTCGCGATGTTGCTCGATGAACTTCTCGGCCGCCGCCGTGATGGCGAACTCCGACTTGCCGCCGGTTTCGATCGTGGGGTTGTTCTCGCGCATCGGCGGGGATACCGAGACGTCAAACCCTTGCGCGTCTGGACCAAACCCGGCGTCTCCCAGATGCCATTTGCCGAACAGCCCCGTGGCGTAGCCAGCGCCGCGCAATAGCTCCGCAATGGTGACCTCTTCCAGCGGCAATTGCCCTTCGATCCGCGGATGCAGCAGCCGTTGCGACGGCGCGTCGGCCCTGCCTGGCAGGAAGTTGGTGAGATTCAACCGCGCCGGGCATTTGCCGGTCATCAGCGCGGCGCGCGATGGGCTACAGATGGGCTGCGCCGCGTACGCACAAGTGAACTTCATTCCCTGTGTCTCCAGCCGGTCCAGATTCGGCGTGTGGTGCTCGTTCCGTCCGTAGCAGCCGAGATCCGTAATGCCCAAATCGTCAGCAAAGATCAACACGATATTTGGCCGGGTCTCTGCGGCGCTGGCTGATGCGCAGTGAACCGTTGTGCAGAGACTTAGCAATAAAAAGAGTGGGGCTGCCAGAAATCGCGAACTTCGCATGCGTTGGATCTTTCGATCGAGGGGAGGAGACAGCGCCCGCGCGCAAACCATCGCGTCGTACCGCGGCGGCGAAACAGCAGCACAACAATTCGCGATTATATGATCTGCTGGATCGGCTGCACGTGTTCAACGCCGACCAGTTTCTGATCCAGCCCGCCGTAAAAATAGGCCAGCTTGTTGGGATCGAAACCAAGCTGATTGAGGATCGTGGCGTGCAGATGCTTGACGTGGAATGGATCCTCCACCGCCGCGGCGCCAAGTTCATCGGTCTGGCCGACGCTGCGTCCACCCTTGATGCCGCCACCAGCCATCCACATCGTGAAGCCAAACGCGTTGTGGTCGCGACCGGTTCCCTTGGCGTATTCCGCGGTGGGCTGCCGACCGAACTCGCCACCCCAGACAACCAGTGTTTCGTCCAACAGACCACGCTGCTTGAGGTCCGTGAGGAGCGCCGCGATGGGCTGGTCGGTATTACCCGCGTGGAAGTTGTGATTCTTTTCCAGGTCACCATGCGCGTCCCAGTTGGCGTCGTTATGCGATCCACCTGAGTAGAGCTGAATGAATCGGACGCCCCGTTCCACCAATCGGCGCGCCAGCAAGCAGCGCCGGCCAAAGTCGCGCGTGCGCGGTTTTTCGACGCCGTACATGTCGAGCGTCTCTTGCGTCTCCTGGCTGATGTCAATCGCCTCGGGCGCGTGTTGCTGCATCTTGTACGCCAGTTCATAGCTGGCGATCCGCGCGGCCAGATTGCTGTTGTCCGCGTGGCTGTTGAGATGTGCGCTGTTCGCTTCGTGCAAGGAGTCCAACAGCTCGCGCTCTACCGGTCGGGTCATGCTGGCCGGCAGATCCAGATCCAACACCGGGGCGCCTTTGGAGCGCAAGAGCGTGCCCTGGTACGTGGCCGGCATGTAACCGCTCGACCAGTTCTTAGCGCCGCTGATCGGTCCCCCGCTGGGATCGAGCATCACGACAAACCCAGGCAGGTTTTCGTTGACGCTCCCCAAACCGTAATTGACCCACGAACCGAGCGCCGGGCTGCCGCTGAGGATTTTGCCGGAGTTCATCTGCAGCATGGCGGAGCCATGGATCGGCGAGTCGGCGGTCATCGATTTAATGAACGCGATGTCGTCCACACACCCACTCAAGTGCGGAAACAACTGCGAGACCCACTGGCCACTCTGTCCGTACTGCTTGAAGGTCCACTTGGGCCCGACGACGCGTCCTTCGTTTTTCGCTCCGCCGCGTCCCTTGGTTTTGACCGGGATCGTCTTGCCGTCGAGCTTGTACAACTCCGGCTTGTAGTCAAACGTGTCCATGTGGCTGGGGCCGCCATACATGAACAAGAAGATCACGCTCTTCGCCTTGGGGGCGAAATGAGGCGGCTTGGACGACAGCGGATTGATGTACTCGCTGACGCCATCGGCCGCCTTCGCCTGGCGCGCCAAGAATCCATCGCCATCCAATAGCCCGGTCAGCGCTACCGAGGTAAACGCGCCCCCCGCCTGCCAGAGGAACTCGCGACGCGTGCGGCCGCAGAACGAAGATCGTGGTTTATCGTCGTTAGCCATGGCTCAATCCAGGTAAATGAATTCGTTCAGATTCAAAACCATCAGGCAGAAATGCTCAATCGCCTGATCCGAGTTCTCGCCGTGCTTTTCCTGCAGGGCGTTGATCAATTTCAGCCCGTGATCCAGCTTTCGCGAGTCGACCGGTCCGGCCAGCGCCAGCCGCAGCGCGCGGCGGACCTGGGCCGTGGTGTCGCCCGGCGCTTCGCGCTTCAACCGCGCGGCCAGCGCCGCGGCCTGCTGATGCGCAAAGTCTCCATTCAACATCGCCAGCGCCTGCGTGGGTTGCGTTGTCGCAAAACGAACGGCGCAGCTACTGTCGTTATCGCTGATGTCAAACTCCGCCAATAGCGGTACGACGAGCGATCGCTTGGAAAAGATGTAGATACTGCGGCGGCTCTGCTCCTCGGGCGAAGACTTCCCCCAGCCATGCCCTGGCATGGATTGGCTCTGCAGGACCTCGGCCGAAAGTTCCGGATAGACGCCGGGGCCGAACATTTTCGGGTTCAAATGACCACTGACGGCCAGCATCGAATCGCGAACTTCTTCCGCGCCCAAGCGGCGCATATCAAACCGGGCGTACCAATCGTTCTCTGGATCTTCCGCCAGCGCCTTCGCGCTTGGCGTGGCCGACATCCGGTACGCGCTCGACGTTACGAGCAGACGGTGCAATGGCTTCAGCCGCCAGCCCCCTTCGACCAATTGCCCGGCGAGCCAGTCGAGCAATTCTGGATGTGTGGGCGGAGTTCCCAAGCTGCCGAAGTTACTGGGCGAACGCGCCAGCCCACGGCCAAAGTGATGCTGCCACAGTCGGTTGGCCATCACGCGCGCGGTCATCGGATTGGTGGGCGAAGCGATCCAGTCGGCCAGCGCCTTGCGACGTCCGGAAGATTTGGCGTTCTCAGCGCGTGGCGCAATCGTTGGCTTTCCGCCGCCTAGCGCCGTCAGAAACGCCGGCTGCACTTCCGCGCCAGGCACGTGTGGATTGCCGCGACCCAGGATGAACGCCTGGGGCGGTTCCGGCAGGCATTTTCCAACGCTCAGCACGCTTTCGCGCGGAGGGAGTTGCACGGCGTCTGCTTCTTCGAGCTCTTTGCGAAGCTGCGAGTATTCTGCCCACGCTTCTTCACTGAGTTGCGCCTGGAGTTTTTCCTTAAGCACGCGGCCGCGCTCGCGCCCTTCGGTCTTGCGCTGATCTTCGGCCGAGAGTTTGACAATGCCCGATTGCTCAATCGGTTCCATCTTGCGGCGGATGTCCGCCTTGCGATCGGCCAGCACCTGGTGCTGCGCGGCCAGCTCTGGCGAGGAGACATCCGTCTGGCTCGCGTCTGTTTTGTAGCGATCGATTTCGTTGAAGAACGCGACGAGTTGGTAATAGTCCGCCTGCGGAATCGGATCGAGCTTGTGATCGTGACAGCGCGCGCAATTGACCGTCAGCCCCAAAAAGACCTGACTGGTCGTGGCGACAATATCGTCCAGCTCGTCATAGCGCGCTTGCAAAACGTCGGCCGGTTCGTCGTCCCACAGTCCCAGCCTGTAATAGCCGGTCGCGGTGAGCGTGTCGGGCGTGACCTGGTCCAGCTCGTCGCCAGCGAGTTGCTCGCGAATGAACTGATCGTACGGCTTGTCGTCATTGAACGAACGGATCACGTAATCGCGGAAGCGCCAGGCGTTGGGCTTTTCGCCATCCCGTTCAAAGCTGTTGGTGTCCGCATAGCGCACCAGGTCCAGCCAGTGGCGAGCCCAACGTTCGCCATACTGCGGCGACGCCAGCAGTTGATCGACGATCCGCTCGTAAGCGTCTTCACGCGTGTCCGCCAGAAACGCGTCGACTTGCTCAGGCGTTGGCGGCAAGCCTGTCAGGTCGTAGTAGACGCGGCGGAGGAGCGAGACCTTGTCCGCCGGCCTGGCGGGCGTAAACCCGCGCTCTGTCAGCTTGCTGAGAATGAAGTTATCGATTGGGTTGCGCGCCCAGGCTGCGTTTTCCACCGTCGGCACGGCCGGTTTTGCGACCGGATCAAACGCCCAGTGGTTCTGCCATTTGGCGCCCGCGGCGATCCAATCTTTCAAGACGCGAACCTGCTCGGCCGAAAGGGGCTTCTCCTCCGGCGGCATGCGCAGGCTTTCGTCCGTCGTCGTGATCCGCTCGATGATCGCGCTCTCATCTGGTTTGCCGGGGACGATTGCGCGCTCGCCGGAATCCAATTCGGCCAGGGCCGTCTCTTGCCTGTTGAGGCGCAGGCCCCCTTTGCCTTCGTCCGGTCCGTGACAGCGATAGCAGCGCTGCGCCAACAGGGGCTGCACGTCGTTGCGGAAATCGACCTTGGCCGCAGGGGACGACGCGGTGTCATTCGGCGCGGCGGCTTCACTGGGCGCGGCTGCGTCAGCCTGCTTGGTCTCTTCCGCCGGCGCGGCGAAGAGGACCGCTCGGCTCCCCCAACAAGCCACTGCCGCGAGCGCCACGGCGAATAGCCAACCGCGCGCAATCCATTTCGACTGTCGGGCGGCCGGGCAATTGAAGCGGTAGGTGGGCATAGATGTTCGCGGGGCGGGAAATCGAATTGGGCGCGGGTCCATAGGTCCACAAACGCGCCGCAGGCGAGGTAACCTTTAGTATACGTCATCCGCGCCCAAATTCCTCCAATCCTGCCGAGGGCGCCACGACCGGGCCGCCCCCCAAAACGTGGGCGTCGGCCGACCCAAATTCCCGTGGCCGCCACCAGGCGACGCCTGCGGTCCCATGTTGCACGCTCCCGGCTTTTTGCGATTAGAATGGGCGAAAAATCCCACACGCAGGACCTCAAGAATGCACCGCCCCCATTTTGCTGCCGCCGCTGTCGTTGCCGTATTGTTTGCGACCCCCGCCTTCGCCCAGCACCGCCTTTGCACGCAGGGGAACGGCCGGTTGGTGGTCGTCGCCGCCGACGGCAAGGTCGAATGGGAAACTCCGTGGGAGGGCGTTCACGATCTGCATGTTTTGCCTAGCGGCAACATCCTGGCGCCGCAGGGGGCCAATAAAGTTGTCGAGATCGATCGCGACACACGCAAGGTCATCTGGACCTACGACTCGGCAGCCGCCAACGGCAACGCCGGCAAGCGCGTCGAGGTCCACGCAATTCAACCGCTCGGCGAAGGCCGCGTGATGATCGCCGAAAGCGGTCCAGGTCGGATCATCGAGGTCGATCGCAACGGCAAGCTGTTGCACGAAGTCAAACTCAAGATCGACCATCCGAACGCTCACACCGACACGCGCCTCGCCCGCAAGCTCAAGAGCGGGAACTACCTGGTCTGCCACGAAGGAGACGGCGTCGTCCGCGAATACGATTCGGCCGGCAAGGTTGTCTGGGAGTACGCCGTGCCTCTGTTTGGCAAGGAACCGAAGGATGGGCACGGGCCAGAGGCTTTCGGCAACAAGTGCTTCTCGGCCGTGCGCTTGCCCAGTGGCAACACGCTGATCGGCGCCGGCAACGGTCATAGCGTGCTGGAAGTGACGCCCAAGAAGGAGATCGTCTGGAAGATCGAGCAAAATGACCTGCCCGGAATTACGCTGGGCTGGGTCACCACGGTCGAAGTTTTGCCGAATGGCAACTACGTGATCGGTAACTGCCACGCCGGCCCCGGTCAGCCGCTATTGGTGGAGATTAACCCCAAGACCAAAAAAGCGGTCTGGCAGTTCGATCAATTCGACGCCTACGGCAACTCAGTTTCGAACTCGCAGATCTTGGACGCCAAAGAGACGCTGCGGTAAATCGCCGCGCGACCGAATGAGGCCGGGTGTTTTTATTCGGCAACAGCCGCTTCCTTCTCTTCACTCTCTGCAATCGCCTTGCGTGCCAAGCGGATCACGTAGACCAGTAACAGCACGCACAGCGCCAGGCCGGCGATCGTGAACGCGCTGTGCAATCGGGAGTGCTCGCTGACCTGACCGGTGATCTTGGCGACGTGCTTCGCCACGTAGCCAAAGTAGACCTCGACAAACAGGCTGGGGATCATCCCCAGGCAGGCGACGATGAAAGTTGCGAACCGCGTCCCCGTCGCCCCCAGGATGTAGCTGATCGTCACAGGGTTAACCGGCGTCAGTCGCAACAGAAATTGAAATCGGAATCCCTCCCGATTCACCGCCCGCTGGATCGCGGCCAACTTGGGACTATGCGCGAGCCAGCCCTGCACGGCGCGCTGGAGCAACAATCGCCCCAGCGCAAAATCAAGCGCCGCGGCCAGTAGCGATCCCAGAACAACTAGCAGCGTCCCTAGTCCCAGCCCAAACAACGCCCCGGCGATCACCGCAAACAGCGTGTCTGGCACAAAGATCGAAGTGAGAATTGCCACGGCCAGGACGAAGGCAACGTAGCCCCAAGCGCCCTGCGCGGCGACCCAATCTTCGATCGTCGGCAGATGGTGGGCAAAGTCTCGCCCCAGCCACGCGGCGGCGACAATCAGCGCCAGGCCGAGGACAATTTTGACGATGAGCTTGGCGCGCGCATGCGCGAGCGGTCCATCCGTCGCGACTTGTTCCGTTTTTGTATTCATAAGGTGGCGCTTCCTGCGCACGCGCTAGGGACAGACGTTGTGACCCAATCGCCACTACGTGCGCCAGAACAAAGATTCCTTGGGCGCCGTGTATCGCACCGCCAGGTTGGGCGTGTCGAGGCGTTTCTGATCCTTGCCCAAGGATTCCATCCCAGCGGCCACCAGTCCGGTGGTCAACAGCGTGCGCTCGATGGGGTACGGCGCCCGGCCGGTGCTGAACATTTCTTCGGCCTTGGACATCAGCGCGGCGGAGTACGTCACGTTGGGGTTCGGCGGCAGATAGAACAGCGTCGAAAGCGGCTTGGCTTCCCCTTTCAACCGCGCGGCGAATGTAAAATCCTCGACCAAACCATTCATCAGCAGCATGGTCGCCCGTGCGCCGTCTTTGTACTGAAAGCGGAACAGCGCAGGGCTGGCGACCCATTTGCGAATCTGTTCCAGCGTGGGATGGCGATGGCTGTGAGTTTCGCCCGGCACGCGCGTCTGGTCCTGCCGGAGCGTTTGACTGCGGCAAAGACAAGCTTCGAAGAGTTGTGGATCCCACCCGCCGGCCTGCCAACTGCCGGCGTCCATTGCTTTCCAAACCGCGTCGCCGCGCAGCCCTTCGACCCAGGCAACGCCCGTCTCGCCACCGCGCCGCCGCTCGGCCATGCACTGAATGACCTCGAGCGCATGGAAGTCGTAACTATCCAGCCCGCCCATCGCCAGGCACATCATCTCCTCGACCTCGGCGCCGTAGGGCATGTCGACCGATGGCATCCGCCAGGTGACCGGCAAGGAAGAGCCGGCGAGGAGCGGAAACTTCAACTCGCGCGACCAATCGACCATCTGCTGCGCCCACTCCCACTTCCAAGACAAATGCTTGTCGTTGAACACAGGCGCGGTCTGGCCATCCTTGCGATAGAGATCCACGATCTGCGCAAAAAGCTCATAGCGCGGATACTTTTTCTGGCCATATTCATTGTCAGGGTAATTGCCATGCTCGCCGATCAGCAGCACGCCATCCACGGCCAGCTTGTCCTGCCCTGCGCGGAGCGCCTCGGCCACGGTTGGGTAGATCTTAAAGCCGAACTCGCGAGCCCGATCGCGGCTGAGATCATTCTCCGGCGTCTGATCGACGTACGCGCTGACAACTTCAAACGGCGGCTGATGCCACGCGCCTTCCATGGGGTAGCCCGCCAGAAATCGTTCGGCCATGTGCCAGGCGTGCGAGTGGAATCGCCACTCGGTGGTGACCACGGCCAGTTTTTTCTTTTTCGCAGGCGCGGCGCCCAGCGCTGCCGATAGTGGCAATCCGGCAAGCCCCGTTGAGCAGAACGCGGCGCTGGCGGCGCCCAAAAACGCGCGTCGACTAATTGTCATGGCGGAGTCGTCCGAGGTGGAAATTATTTCTCTGGAAACAAACGCGGGCGTCGGAGGCGAGATTAACCGTAACGTAACGCCGGCACAACCAGCGAAGATCGGCGTGGCGCACAGCGCGAGACTGTTCGTAAGCTACGAGCATGATTCCGCGTCAGGAGCTTGTACTATCCGCATATTTCTGGTTTTTCGCCTGCACAGGCACTTGCCCGGCGTGCAGAGTCAGCGGCAGTTGGCCGATTTTCGACTTGATTATCCGGTGCCGCAAAGTGGATAATCGGGGTCTGCCCACCGCTTGTGGTCCACGGCCACCTTGCGATGCCTGCCTGAACTGCCAACCTGCCCGAATAGCGCGGTCCGTCCGTGCTCCCACCCCTGGAAACTTGCCATGCGTTTATGGCTACCAGTTTGTTCGATCGTGGCGTCACTCTGTGCGTTTCTCTGCGCCGCGCCGATGAGCGCCGCTGAGCCAGCACCGCCGACGTTCGAGTCCGATATCCGCCCAATCTTTCGGACGCACTGCTTTGACTGTCACGGCGCCACGGACGAGAAGCAGGGGGGGCTCGATCTGCGGCTCGTCCGCTTTCAGCTCACCGGCGGAGATTCCGGGCCAGCAGTGGCGCCGGGCGACGCCGAGGCGAGCCACCTGCTGAAGCGAATTCGCTCCGGCGAAATGCCGCCGGGCGAAGGCAAAGTCACCGCCAAAGAAATCGACCTGATCGCCCGCTGGATCGCCGCCGGCGCCAAGACCGCGCGGCCCGAGCCCGAGACCATCGCCCCGGGGCTAGGCATAACCGAAGAAGAGCGCGCCTGGTGGGCCTTCCGACCGATCCTTCGCCCCGATCTGAGCGCGGCGCCGACCGACGCGCGGAATCGTACGCCAATCGACGCGCTGTTGCGCACAGCCATGCCGGTAGGATTGGAGTTCTCGGCCGACGCCGATCCGCGAACGCTCGTCGAACGAGCCTACTTTGATCTACTGGGTTTGCCTCCGACCTATGAAGAGGTGGAGCAGTACCTGGCCGATTCCGCGCCGGACGCTTACGAGCGATTGATCGATCGTTTGCTGGCTTCGCCGCATTACGGCGAACGCTGGGCGCGCCACTGGCTCGACGCCGCCGGGTACGCCGATAGCGACGGAGCGACGACGCAAGACACCGTTCGCACTTGGGCGTTCAAGTATCGCGACTATGTTATCCGAGCGTTCAACGCGGACAAGCCGTTCGATCGCTTCCTGCAAGAACAACTGGCTGGCGACGAATTGGCCGGGCCGATCACTGGCGATTTGACGCCCGAGCAGATTGAACTGCTGACCGCGACCGGATTCGTCCGGATGGCGGCCGACGGAACGGCCAGCGGCGATAACTCGCCCGAGGCGCGCAACCAGGTGGTGGGCGATACGATCAAGATCGTGACCAGTTCCCTGTTGGGCGTCAGCGTGGCGTGTGCGCAGTGTCACGATCATCGTTACGATCCGGTTCCGCAGACAGACTATTACGCCGTCCGTGCGGTGTTTGAGCCGGCGCTGGACTGGCAAGCCTGGAAGACGCCCAATGAGCGGCACTTGTCGCTCTACACGGCGGCCGATCGCCAAAAGGCGGCCGAGATCGAGGCCGAAGCGCAAAAGATCGCCGTAGAACGCGGCGCCAAAGAAGCCACGTACATGGCCGAGGCCTTCGACAAGGAATTGACCAAGTACGAAGAGCCGCTCCGCTCGGAACTTCGCGCCGCCTACCAGACCGCGGCGGATAAGCGGAACGATGCGCAGAAGCAATTGCTCGATATGCACCCTAGCGTGAATATCTCACCGGGCGTCCTCTATCAATACAATCAAAAAGCCGCCGACGAGCTGAAAAAGTACGACGAACAGATTGCCGCCGTCCGAGCCAAAAAGCCGCCGGAAGAATTCCTGCGGACGCTGATGGAGCCCGCTGGCCACGCGCCGGAAACAAAACTCTTCTATCGCGGCGACTATCGCACTCCCAAGCAAGCCGTGGCGCCGGGCGCCCTTGCCGTGTGCGGACCCGATAGTGGCCGGGCGGAATTCCCGAGCAAGAGCGCGGACCTGCCGACCACCGGTCGACGCCTGGCGTTTGCGCGCTGGCTGGCAGGCGACCAGAATCCGCTCACGGCGCGCGTGATCGCCAATCGCGTTTGGATGCACCACTTTGGCCGCGGCATTGTCAGCACGCCGGCCGACTTTGGTCGACTGGGGACCATGCCAACGCATCCGGCGCTACTGGACTGGCTGGCCGCGGAGTTGCGCGAAAATGGTTGGAGCGTGAAGAAGCTCCACCGCTCGATCATGCTTTCGACCGCCTACCGACAATCGTCGCGCCGGGACGTCGCCAAAACGGCGCTCGATTCGGACAATCGCTATTACGGCCGTCAGAATGTCACGCGGTTGGACGCCGAGGCGTTGCGAGATCGCGTGCTGGCCGCCACTGGCGCGCTCGATCGCACGCAGTTCGGCCCGCCGATTCCGGTCAAAGAAGACGATAGCGGTCAGGTGATTGTCGACGGAGACGCCAAACGCCGCAGCTTGTACCTGTTGCAGCGCCGCAGCCAACCGGTAGCCCTGATGCAGGCCTTCGACGCGCCGGTGATGCAGACCAATTGCGAGTCTCGCCCTTCGTCGACCGTGGCGACGCAATCGCTCATGCTGATGAACGGAGATTTCTGGCTCAGCCAGGCTGGCATGCTGGCAGATCGCGCGCTGCGCGAGCCGGCCAAGGAACTGCCCGCCGCGCTTGTCGCGGATCTGCCAGCGAAGTGGGACGCGGCCGCGCCCGTTTGGCAATTTGGTTACGGCGCCTGCGACGCGCAATCCGCTCGCACCGTCGCGTTCACTGCGCTATCGCATTGGACCGGCAGCAGTTGGCAAGGAAGCGATAAGCTGCCCGACGAAAAAACAGGTTGGGTGCTGCTCCACGCCGACGGTGGTCACACCGGCGCGAACCCAGACCATGCGGCCATCCGCCGCTGGACCGCGCCGACTGATGGACAACTGACCATTCGCGGCGCCATCGGTCACCACAGCGAAAATGGCGACGGCGTCCGCGGCCGTGTCGTTTCCAGCGCCAAGGGCATTGTCGGCGATTGGGCAGCGCGGAATGGCGACGTCGAAACCAACGTCGAGTCTTTCGCCGTTCGCGCAGGCGAAACGGTCGACTTTATCACCGATTGTCAGGAGAACGTCACGTCCGATTCGTTCACGTGGAAAGTGGAACTCTCCCTCGCGCAGGGCGGGGGAGGAACCTCCACGTTCCGATCGCAAGAAGGTTTTCACGGACCGGTGGGTGAAGGGGCCGCGCTGCAACTGGCGAGCGTCGCCCGGGCTTGGGAGCTGGCCTACTCTCGTCCGCCAGCGCGTGAAGAACTGCAATTGGCCTCCGACTTTATCTCACGGCAGCGCGCCTATTTGCAATTGCATCCGTCGAACGCGCCGGCCGGGCGAACGTCTGAGACACAGGCACTGGTAAACCTTTGCCAGGCGCTCTTGAGTTCGAACGAGTTCTTGTACGTGGACTGATAATAAACGAGCGTCGGCCGCGGTCCCTCGTGGATCAGGCGTGGACGTCAGATCGATATTCGAAGGATCTCTTTTATGGTTTCTCAATCGCGAAGACAGTTTCTGGCGGAAAACGCGATGGGCGTTGGCGCGATGGCGCTCGCCTGGATGTCGTCGCAACAGACGGCCTCGGCAGTGCCTTCTAAACTGCCGAAGGATCCGGCGACGTTTGATCTCAAGCCCAAGGCGCCTCACTTCGCCCCAACGGCCACGGCGATGATCTCGCTGTTCCAGCATGGCGGACCATCGCATGTGGACTTGTTCGATCCCAAGCCGGAACTCTCGCGCTTAAGTGGCAGCGACTATCCGGGGGACGTGACATTCAGCTTTGTCAATCGCGCAAGCAAGGCGCTGTTCGGTAGCCCTTGGAAGTTTGAGAAGCGTGGCAAGTGCGGGACCGAGGTCTCGGAGTTGCTCCCTCACTTCAGCGAGATCGTAGACGACGTCTGCCTGATTCGGTCCATGCACACCGGCGCCAATGGGCATGAAGTATCGATCCGCTATTTCCACGGCGGCATTCCTGGCGTAGTCGGCCGCCCAACCTTGGGATCTTGGCTCGTCTATGGCCTGGGTTGCGAGAGTCAGGAACTGCCGGCCTACCTCGTGTTGACCGATCCCGGCGGGCTTCCCGTCGATGGCGTCAGCAACTGGTCCAACGGGTTCATGCCGCCGCTATTTCAGGGAACCGTGCTGCGGCCGCGCGAGCCGCGGATCTTGAATCTCGAAGCGCCACCCCATCTCCGCGGGCCGATCCAGGAGCAAAACCTGGCGCTGCTCCAAGGACTGAACCGTCGCCACCTGGACGCGCGCCCGGGCGAGGCCGATCTCGAAGCGCGGATCGCCAGCTATGAACTGGCGGCCGCGATGCAAACCCACGCGACCGATGCGCTCGATATCTCCCGCGAGACAGCGGCCACGCACGCGATGTATGGGCTGGACGATCCGGCGACACGCGAATACGGCACGCGTTGCCTGATCGCGCGCCGATTGGTGGAGCGGGGCGTGCGATTTGTGCAACTCTTCCTCGGCGGTCAGCCTTGGGACACGCACAGCAACATCCGCGAAGGCCTGCCAGCCATCTGTAAACGGACCGACAAACCGTCGGCGGCGCTGGTCAAGGATCTCAAACAGCGCGGCATGCTGGACACCACCGTCGTCCACTGGGGTGGCGAAATCGGCCGGTTGCCGGTGACGGAGAATCATGGCGATATCAGCAAATGCGGCCGCGATCACAATGGCCAGGGCTATAGCACCTGGATGGCCGGCGGCGGTTTCCGGCCCGGCATGACGTATGGCGAGACGGACGAGTTCGGCCATCGCGCCGTGAAGGACGTTGTCACGCCGAACGACTTGCAGGCGACGCTGTTCCACTTGTTTGGGTTGGACCACAAGCAACTCAGCTACTTGCACAGCGGCCGCGACCAACAAATCACCGCCGGTCGCGAAGCTCGCTTGATCCGCGAGATCATGCTCTCGTAACCCGACGCCCTACTGCGGTTAGTGCACGGTGAATGGAATCTCAACCGTGTCGACTTCGATCCGTTTTTGAATCGGCTCAATCGTGTCGACATCGAACGCGCGACCGATGGAGTTTCCGGCCAGGTCTTCGAGCGTCGTCTCGATCCTGATTTTGTAATCGCCCGCGCGCCATGCCTGCTGCGGCGTGAATCGCCAGGCAGTCTCCTCGTCCGAAATTCCGATCTTGCCGGCGATGTCTTGCGTCGTTCCCTGGTCGTCGGCCTGTTGTACGCGCAGCATGCGCTCGAGCAACGAGTGGTCCAGCGATTCCGGGAAGTGCACAACCAGCGGATCGCGCGAGTTGGCTTTGGGCAATTCTAACTTCCAAGCTTGGATGTCGATCGGATCGTGATCCGCGGCGCGCGTGTGGAACGACTTGCGGAATTCTTTGGTCAGTGGTTTGCCATGCGCGTCGGGCCAGTCGGCGTCGATCACCAGCGTGTAGTCTTGCCCCGCTTCCAGCACGGACCCCAGTTCTTCGCGCGGAACCAGACCGCGTTTGACGCGACCAGGATCGCAAAGGAGCGTGAATCGCGTCAGCGCCGGGTCCCACAACTCTTCGCCCAATTCCAGGAAGACCGCTTCCAGCTCCTGGCCTTGCGCGTTGAGGAGATGAACGTGGCGGTACGCGTCCCCTCGGCTCATGGCGCCCGAGAAGTGAATGTAGAACTTAAGTTGATTCGCCGGCAGTGTCTCGCTGGTCGGATAGACCTGCGTCACGGCCGTGGCCGCGGTCACAGGCCGCGCGGTCGTCGAAAAGTCGAACGCAACGTTGTCTTGTCCCTCGGGTAGCCGATCGGCCAGGAGCTTGCGCGAGATGACTACCTGATATTGCAAACCGGGCCCCAGCGGAAACCGCGGCGAAAAGCGGATCGTTGTGGGCTCCACGGTCCACTCCCCCAGCACGGCAGGCAGTTGCGACATGCCCGGTTGGAGCACGCAGATCCGCAGCGCGCCTGCGCGTTCTTCCGGCGAGTAGGCCGCGTATCGTTTGCGTTCGGCGTCGGACAGATCGATCACGTCAACGCGCGTGACTGGCCCGCCGTCCGGCGAGAGGGTCTGATTCGTTTCGACGTGGAGAGAGTCGCCAGACGCCCCAGTGGATTCCGCAGGACTGGAGGCAGGCGTTGGTTGCCCGGGCGACTTGCCGCATCCAATCGCAGTGCACAGAAGCAACAGCGGGCCGAGACAGACAAGAATCGCTGCGCTGCGCATGGGATCAACCGCACTTTCAGAAGCTGCGCGCGTGCGCGGCGACGCGCGACCTGAGTCGCCGCGCACGACGCCCTGGATGACTACGGCAGGTCAATCGATTTCAGGCTGAGCGATCCGTTGGCGGCCTTGACCAGCGCCAGCGCGTGGTCTTTGTCCAAGCGATCCAACTGCTCGACGCCTTGGAGCGATTGCGTCTCGTAGGGCAGGCCGGCGGTGTCCTTGATTTTCTCTGTGATGCTGTCCGCCGTGGCGACGTTTGCCAGATCGACCTTCATCAGTCCGCGGGCGCTATTGGCCATCAACAGGTAGTCCTTGCCATCGCGCTTGTAGACGACCATGTCGAGTGGGCGATTGCGATTGCCCAATTCCGCGACCGTGGTTCCCTGGATCTTCGAGCCTGCCTTGAGGTCGGAGAGCGGAAACTTCACCAGCGGCGTGCAGGTGTACGCGGCCAGCACATTAGGCTCGCCGCCGATCTCAAATAGCGCCAACGTGCGAATCGGCGACCGCGTCTCGAACTTGCCGTGGGCGCCGTGATAGATCTCAACGCTCGTGCCGCTGGCGGCTTTGCCGAATGGAAACGGGATCGTCCGCAGCTTCGATGCAAATTCTTCGTTCGACAGTCCGGCGACAATCACCTGGCCGCCGGCGAATTGGAGATCGGTAGTGACGTCTTGCCGCTGCTTCTCCGTGGGGGCGTTTGGGATGGCCGACTTGGAATAGAGGACGTCCTTCAGCGATAGCTCCGTCAAGACGCCGGCAGTGTCTACCTTCAAAATCACCGGCAGCGCGTCCGGACCGCGACCGCGCGAAACCGTCAGATAGGCGTTGCCGGTTTCAGGGTTGACGGCCATATCCTGGACCAGGATTTCTGCTGGCGTGGTCCCCAGCAACGCGGCGATCATTTGATCTAGCTTTTCGACGTTTAGAGCGCCCTTGGCGCCTTCGACGGCGGCGTCGCCGGTGGCGATCGCATAGATCGTTGCGGCTTGCGTATCGCCGACCAACAAAATTCCTTGCGGCGCAAAGGTCGCGGGGCCGGCCGATTTCAGTTCGGGCGTCCCTTTTTCCATTCCCTCGGTCAAGTTGGCGGCGGAGCCAGATTGAATCAGGACCGCGCTCAACAAACCGGCGAAGATCAGGCAAGTGCGTACGGACATAATGGAATCTCCTCTTTGTGGGCGACGCGCGCCGTGGCGAAATCGAGAGTAAGCCCCCTGAGGACACGTGGAGCCAAAGCGGGGGGCGACCTAGAGCCTAGGGTATGAAACCCGCGGTTGTCCAGCGCGGGGCCGCAAGTGGCATATACGCTGGCGTAACAGCGAAATCAACGCGAACGGGCGGGCCCGCCGTTCTTGGCGCCATCGCTTTTTGTTAAGCTGCGGCGGTCATGCTCACAGACTCCCCTGAAGATGAGACAGGCGACCTCGCAATCCGCGACCGCTGCTACGGTTGCTTCCGCCCCAAGCGGGATTGCTACTGCGCGGCGATCCCTACGATCGACAATCAACTGCCGATTTTGATTCTGCAGCACATGCGCGAGCGGTTCCACCCGTTCAATACCGCGCGGATTGCGCACCGCGCACTGCGAAACTCCACGCTGCTGGTCGATCACACGGTCAATCTGGCGGCCGCACTCTCAGCGGGTAATTTCCTCCATCCGCGCGCGGCGCTGTTGTATCCCAGCGCCGAGGCCAGCTTGATCTCGGACATTCCGACCGACCAGTGGCCCGCACAGTTGGTCATCCTGGACGGGACGTGGCACCACGCCAAGACGTTGGTTCGTGATATCCCAGCCCTGGCCTCGCTTCCCCGCGTGCGACTTGCGCCGCCGGCGCCCAGCCGTTACCGCATCCGCCGGGAGCCCACGGACGTGGCGCTCTCGACCGTCGAGGCGATCATCGCGGCGCTCGGCGTGTTCGAGCCGGAGACCGCTGGGGTCAATCTGCTGATCGCGGCGTTCGATCAAATGGTCGAGCGGCAACTGGCCCACCCCAAGGCCGAATACGGCGCCCGTCATGTTGTGCGTCGCCGGCCGTACTGCGGAAACACCCCGGCGGCGATTGTCGAAGATCTGGACAATATCGTGGTGGCCTACGGCGAGTCCGCGCTTGGCGCGCGCGGCACGGCGCGCGCGTCGGGTCCGCCAGTCTATTGGGTGGCCGAGCGGCTGGGGACAGGCGAGACGTTCCGTCGCCTGATAACGCCAGCGGCGCCGCTAGTCGATGAGTTTCTGCAGCACCTGCGCCTGAATCGCGAAGACTTTGCAGACGCGGTTTCACTGGACGAAGCGAGTCGCGCGTGGCAGGCGTATTTGCGTCCCACGGACACGCTGGCGGTGTTCAACCAGGGGACGATCCGTTTGCTCCGGCAGATGTCCGACGCGGTTGCGGAGCCCGCTTGCTTGCTGCTGAAGTCCGTCGCGCTCGATTCGCAGCGACGGTTGGGGACGCTGGAAGAAATTGTCGCCGCCGAGCAATTTCCCGTCGGGCCGGCGCTCCACCCAGGCCGCGCAGGCGAACGACTGGCAAACGCCGTGGCGCTGACGCGCTTTCTCCACGCGCAGGCCAAGGCCAACGTACATGAATCGTCCGTCAGCGCATCGCAAAGCTGAATCTATCCGCAGACGATCAACTCGCCTCGACGGCAGACTCTTCGCGCAGAAAGATCGGCCCAAATTTTTCTGGATAGACGCCCGACGCGTTGGCGTAGAACGCGCGGATCTTATCCATGTCGGCCTTCATGTCCCCTGTGGTATAGATCGCTTCGAACAAACCGCCGACTTTGCGTTTGAAGTCGAGCAGGCCCAGCACGATCGGAACGCCGGCTCCCTGCGCAATGTAATAGAAGCCACTTTTCCAGTACTCGGCCCTGTCGCGCGTTCCCTCAGGCGTGATCATCAAGCAGAGTTCGTCGCGACGGTTGAACTCGTCGACCATCTGTTGCACCGCGTTGTGACGGGCGCGGCGATCGACGGGGACGCCTCCCAGAAATCGCATCAGTGGACCCAACGGCCCGCGGAAGAGCGAATGCTTTCCGATCCAAGAGACGTGAATTTTATAGACGTAGGACATTGCTAGCATGGCCGGCACGTCCCAGTTGCTGGTGTGGGGGGCGGCCAGGATCATGTACTTTTTGAACGGGGGCCTCGGCCCTTCGATCTTCCATCCACCGAGGCGCAAGTAGAGCCACCCTAGCCAATATCGCATGCCAGCCGCCTCGCACTGTTCCGTGTCGTTCAGGGATATAAGAGGTTAATCGACCGCCGACCGTCCTTTTCTGGCGACCGACTGGGCAAGAACCTGGGGACGCCCGCGCCTCGCCGGAGTCGCCCCGCCCACAGGGAAGTATGGACCACCGGCGCGCGAGCGTCGAGCGGCGTCGCCTGCGGCCCAATCCGGTCGACCGACCGAGCCCCATCGCCCGCCCGGGCTGAAACCCTCAGTTCTGCACGACTTTCGGCCCAAGTCGCCTCGGGTTTGACGCGCGACGGCGGGCCAACCAAAATACCTGCTCTACCGCACGTCCCGCCCGGCCGGCCGAAGTTCGCAACTCAATAGCGATTGTCGCACTGGCCTGGATCTCACTTGTTTCGGAGATTGTCGTAATGCGCGTCCTGGTTTTGATTGCCGTGCAGGCATGTTGCGTCTTGGGATTGTTCCTGGCTGCGCCCAGCGCCGCCGTCGCCGAATCCATCACGGTTTACCGCGATGATTTTGGCGTCCCGCATATTTACGCGGAGTCGCTCGCCGGCGCGGCGTATGCCGCTGGCTACGCGCAGGCGGAAGATCGCTTGGAGCAACTGCTGCAAAACTACCGCCTTGCCGCCGGCACGTTGGCAGAGTTGGCCGGCCCGGCGCTCGTGGATCAGGATTATCGTTCGCGCGTCTGGCGGCATGAAGAAGTCGCCCGCGAGCACTACGCCAAGATGGATCCCAAACTGCAAAAAGTTTGCACAGCGTACATTGCCGGCATCGAAAAATTCATGGCGGATCATCCAGAGCAAAAGCCAGCCTGGGCGCAAAAACTGGAACCGCATCATCCGATCATGCTCAGCCGGTTCATCATCTGGGGCTGGCCGGAAGGACAAGCGGAAGAAGATCTGGAAAAGATTGGCATCAAGCGCTCGGCGCCGCCGGCCTATCGCGGATCGAACGAATGGATCATCTCACCCAAGCGAAGCGCAAACGGCAAGGTGATCGCGCTGATTGATCCGCATCTGAGCTGGTACGGGCCGTTCCGTTTTTACGAGCAACGCATGTACGCCACGGACGAGGACTTTGCCCTTTCCGGCGCGTGCATCCTGGGCCTGCCCATGCCAGGGTTGGGGCACACGCAATACGCGTCGATCGCCATGACCACCGGCGGGCCAGACACGGCCGACGTCTACGAGGAAACGGTCAATCCAGACAACCCGTTGAAGTACGAAGTCGACGGCGAGTGGCGCGATATGACCACGCGCAAGATCACGCTTCGCGTGCGCGAAGGAGACAAGCTGGTCGAAAAGGATTTTGAAGTCGCCGCCACGCACCACGGTCCGATCTTCGCTCGCAAGGACAACAAGGCGTATGCGATGGCGCTGGCGTACGTCGATCGCGCCGGCCTGATGGAAGAACTTTACAAAGTCCACACGGCCCGCAGCCTGGACCAGATCAAGGCGGCGCTTTCCAGTTGCGAGCTAATGCCGCAGAACATCATGATTGGCACCGTGGATGGCGATACGTTTTACGTCCACGATGGCCGTGTCCCCATCCGCAACCATAATCTGCCGACCGATCGGCCGGTGCCCGGCAACGATTCGAAGAACGACTTTGCCGGCATGCACCCGTTCTCAGACCTGGTGCAAATCACGAATCCGCCGGGGGGCTACATGCAGAACTGCAACGTGCCGCCGGTTCACATGATGCGCAGCGGCCCGATGACGGCCGAAAGCGCCAAGCGGCCTTACTTGTACTTTGGCGCCGGGCGTCCGTCGCACCAACGCGCGGAAACGGTGAACGAAGTATTGAGCGCCGACGATTCGCTCACGCTGGATGAGGCGATGGACTTGGCGTTCTGCACGCAGATCCTGGGTTCGGACAAGTGGCAGCAGCGGCTGGCCACGGCGTGGAAATCGGCCAACGCCGCGGCCAAGTCCGGCGACACCGCCAAGGTCTACGCCAACATCCAGGATTGGAATCGTCGCGCGGATCCCGATAGCACCGGCGCTCTCTCGTATTACGCGTTCAAGATGGGCCTGGGTGGCAAAACGGCCGAAGCCGTGGACGTGCCCAAGGAACTTAAGGACGAAGAACTCGTCGCGGCGCTCGTCAAAGCGGCCGAGTGGTTGCAAGACAAGCCGGGCGGCGTGGCGGCCAAGTATGGTGACGTCTTCCGCGTGGCCCGCAAGGATGGCAAGCAAAGCTATCCGGTTGGCGGCGGCAGCGTGAAAGAGGCCGGCATGGCAACGCCCCGGGCGATCTCGTACGACAACGTCGACGGCAAAAAGATCGGCCACGGTGGCCAGACGTCGACGCAGATCGTCGTTCTCTCCAAGCCACCCAAGTCCTACATGGTGGTGCCGCTCGGTCACAGCGATCATCCGGAGAGTGACCACTGGGACGACCAGGCGTCCAAGCTGTTCAGCGCCGGCAAGGCCAAGGACACGCACTTCATGGACCGCGAAGGCCTGAAGCCCCACGTGACCAGCACCAAGTTGCTGGAATACAAATAGGGGAAGTTTGCCATTGCTGGAGCCATCTCTGGTCCTCGGTGGCGTTAACAATTTGACAATCGCGAGAGATGGCAGTGGCTTAACGCCACGCGCCAACGGGCTCGTTGTAAATGGCGAAAGGGCTCAGATAGCCATCCGCGTCAACCTGTTTGCAGACGGAAGATCGTCGCCAGGATGCAGAGCACTACGATCAGCAGGACCAGCCCACCGTAGGAAAGCAAATTCTGTCGCGGCGAGTTGGCCGTCAGCCAGGGGGAAACCCCCTTGGTCAGTAGCGGCATCACAATCCATTGCAGCGAGGCCACACTCAGCGCATTGCCAATCAACATGGCAAACGCGAGCCCCATCCACGTGGTGAACGGGCCGACAAACAGATTCAGCAACATCACGGTGGGATACAGACCCAACAGCACGGTCGCGGCCATCTTCCAAGAAGGCGTCGGCAGGTTTTCCGCGCTGTTGACGCCGCGGAACCACTGGCTGAATCCGCCCGTCAATGTTTTCACTTCGAAATCGCCAATCTCCGCGCGCAGCTTGGCGACCCACTTCTCGCGCTCCGCCGAATTTAGCCAGGTTTGCAGCGCGGCGTCATCATCGAAATGAATCGTTGCGACCCATTCGGTTCCATCAGGGTCCGCCGGCGGGTAGACGTCTGTTCCCTGGTATCCAGAGAAGGCCTCGGCGGCCGTGGAGACGCCCCGTTGCCAATCGATATACCACTGCCGCGCCTCGCGGGGGACCTGTTGAACGATCGCGGCCGAGGTCCGCGCAATGCATACTTCCACGCTCATGCTACTTCCCTTCCGTCGGAGCGAATCGTTCATTGATTTGCTCAGTGCGATAGCTGAATCTGCGCTGTCGCGCAGGTTCATCCGTGCAGACCATCTGGCTCCGGTCAGCTACTTGTTTTCGGCTGACCGGCGTGGATGATTCTATTTGCCCAAAAATGACGCTGTAGCTCTCAGGTCAATCAGAGATCGGCGTTACTAAACGGCGACAGTTTCCGAAAACCGCGTTACCGATGGAATGACAGGCGCGGTGGCGATGCTGCCGGAGTTCGCCTTCTTGTAGGCGCGCTGACCGGCGATCCACGTCTCGTCGATGTTGCGGTCATCCCCCAGAGACATGATCCCAAACAGCAGCTCCGCAACCTGGTCGATCGTCTCCGGCGAACCGGTCGGCACGGTGAGCGACTGATGCCACTCCACGGCCAGTTGACCGGCGTTCCAATCGATCGCGACAAAGTCTGCTTCCTTGCCTTGATCGAAGTTGCCCAGCACGTCGTCCAGGTAGAGCGAGTTGGCGCCGCCGAGCGTGGCCAGGTAGAACGCGCGATACGGGCCCAGCTTGTTGCGTTCTGCTTCGGCCAGATCCTGCTCGCGAGGATTGATTGAGCCATCGAGCATTGTGTTGTTGCACATGCCCACCTTGTACGCCTCTTCCATCACGCGAATGATGCTGAAGGCGTTGCCACCGCCAACGTCCGAACCGAGCGACAGTCGCACGGGGTGGTCCGGATCGGTCGCGCGGCCCAGGCGGAACAAGCCGCTCCCCAAGAACAAGTTCGAGAGCGGGCAGAACGAGATCGCGGCGCCCGCCTTCGAGAAGCGGCGGAACTCATCGTTCGATAGCCAGATGCCGTGGCCGGCGGTGAACTTCGGTCCCAGCAGGCCGTGCTTCTCGTGAACGTCGGTGTAGTCCGTGCATTCTGGGAATTCAATCCGGGCCGAGCGGACTTCCGAGGGGTTTTCCGAGATGTGCGTGTTAACCCAGCAGTCATTGTGCTCTTGCTTGAGCTGCCGGCAGCGCTCCATCATCTCGGACGTGCAGCCAACGGCAAACCGCGGCGTGATCGCGTACAGGTTGCGACCCTGGCGATGGTACGTCTCGATCAACTTCGACGTCTCGCGATAGAAGTCATCCGGCGAGATGATCGTGTCCGCCGGGGCAAAGCGGTCAATGCCGCTCAGGCCGGCGATCACACGCATATTGCGCCGCGTGGCTTCGCCAAAGAACTCTTCGGTCGAGACTGGGCTGCTCGTGGTAAACGCCTGGCAGGTGGTTGTGCCGCCGGCGAGCAACGCATCGAAGAATCGCTTGGCCGCTTCGCGCGCGTAATCGCGGTTCTTGTATTTCACTTCTTCCGGAAAGATCGAGTTCTGCAACCAGTCCAGCAACTGTGCCCCGTAGGCGCCCAGCGCCCGCACTTGGGGAAAGTGGACGTGGCCATCAATAAAGCCCGGCATGATCAACCGGTCTTTGATGTGCGTGACCGGCACGGCCGAGTAGCGACTGGCGAGTTCAGCGTAAGGGCCAAAGTCTTTAATCAAGCCCCCTTCGGTCACCAGCAATCCATCGCGGATGAACCGGGCCGACGCTCGCTCGTTCCCGACATGCTTGTACGGATCATCGACGAAATCGAAGAACGCGCCACGCACCGCGGAAGCCTGGGGACTCATCGCGTCACTCCTGCCGAAGGCAATTCTGTTTTGGATCAATACCCTGGCCAACGTGGACCAGGGAGCGCTGTCAGACGCCGCGTGCGCAAACCGAGTTCGCCGCGCCTAAATTCATCGTAACCGTACTTTACAAATGCTCCCAACATCCGCATGACGGTGGCCGCTTTCAGAAGCCAAATGTGCATAGCGGGTCTCCAGATTCGGACGACGTCGCCCTTTGAAACGATTTTACTATCCGACAGCCCGCAGGCTGTACGCAGCCGTTACAATCCGCCACGCAGGGGACTCCTTTCTGCGCCTGGGTGACGTCGGCGGAAACCGCCCTCCTAGCGTCCGTTGCCGGCCGTACTTGCGGCCGCGGCGCACCCTGTTGGTAGTAACCTCACGCAGTTTTTTGGGTGAGGATTTTGAGTGGACCGGAACGCCAGGCGTTGCGACTGCGATGCCTCAGGAACCGCCACCGCACAGAGATTGTATTTGCCGAGGCGTGGTATGATCGCAGTCCCACGGACTCGCCAACGCCTTGCATACAACGAACCGCGCGTCCGACGACGGACGTTCACTTTCCGAATAGTTTCCACGCGACCAGCACAGGCCGCCTCATACTCGGCGGGCGACGAATGATTTTGCATGTCGACATGGACGCCTACTATGCCTCGGTTGAGGAGCGGGAAGATCCGCGACTCGTCGGCAAGCCGGTGATTGTTGGTGGCACGCCGGAAGGGCGCGGCGTGGTCGCGGCGGCGAATTACGCTGCGCGGAAGTTTGGCGTCCATAGCGCCATGTCGTCGGTCGCCGCGCGCAGGCTTTGCCCTCAGGCGATTGTGTTGCGGCCGCGGATGGATCTCTACGCGAAGATCTCACGTGAGATCCGCACGATCTTCCAGCGCTACACGCCGCTGGTCGAACCGCTATCGCTCGACGAGGCGTTTCTCGACGTTAGCGGCAGCAGCCATCTGTTCGGCGGGGCCGAGTCGATCGGCCGGCGCATCAAGGCGGACATCCACAATGAACTCCGCTTGGTGGCGTCCGTAGGCGTGGCGCCGAACAAGTTCATCGCCAAGATTGCCAGCGACTTGGAAAAGCCGGATGGCTTTGTCGTCGTTTCGTCCGACGGCGCGCAAGCATTTTTGGACCCGCTCCCCATCGGCCGGTTATGGGGCGTGGGACGCGCGACCGGGGCGACGTTCGAACGATTGGGGATCGACACGATTGGCCAATTGCGAACATTGTCCGGGCCGACGCTCGAACAACTCGCCGGCCGCGTTGGCGCCCGCTTGTGGGATTTGGCGCATGGTCGGGACGATCGATCGGTCGTGCCGGATCGCGAAGCGAAAACAATCTCGCACGAGACGACATTCGCCACGGACATTTCCGAGTCAGAGTCACTACGGGCGTGGCTGTTGGAGTTGACCGAACAAGTGGGGCGCCGACTCAGGCGGCATTCACTTCGCGGCCGGACCGTGCAGATCAAGATTCGCGCAGCCGACTTTCAAACCTTCACCCGCGCTCGCACGCTCGACCGGCCGACAGACGTGACGCAAGAACTGTGGCAAGCAGCGGCCGAACTGCTGGAAGAATTCGTCGCCCGGCGGCGGATCTCAGTCCGGTTGCTCGGTATGGGCGTCAGCGGCCTGGCGCCCGACGTAAAAACGCAGCAGCAACTATTCGACGGCGCCGACCACCGCAAGCAAGGCCAACTGGACGCAGTATCTGACGCCATCCAAGATCGCTTTGGCAACGCGGCAATCCAGCGCGGGGCAAGACTGAATCGCGACGAGCGTTAGCCTTCAGGTCGAGCATAGCAATTCGATTGGAAAGCCGATCGAAACGGCCGTGTCGTGGATTTCGTCGTGGAGCGAATCGATATCGCCATGTAGGATCGAAGTCCATGCATGGGACATCGCCCAAAAGATGAGCGAGAACGGCGGCGCCACTGCGCTGTCGGGATGTTCGTTCAATGAGTTCGAGACCGCGGACTCCCAGCCGTCGTGCAGCAGCGCGCTCATGACAACGACGAGATCAGGATCGATGGGACGCCGGTCGAAGCTATCCGACGGCGTTTTTCCATTAATCTCTCGGTTCACGACTTCCAGACAGTCGAGAACATCCGCATACAGACGGACAAAGTTCGACGGCGTCCCGGCCGTTTGAAATCGTGATAGCGCAAACGCAAAGCTGGCGTCCGCTTCATTATCTGGACATTCTCCAAGCGACGCGTGATTGCGAAGTTTTCTTAGAGCTTGTTGATAATCCATCTTCGACCTTGCCAGTGCCATTCGCGAGCCTGGCGGGTGTTGTCGCCAGGATGAGATCACGGTCTGAATCACCATATCGCTGATTTGTCCTGCCGCCAATACTCGCATGTCTCCGCTCACCGGCTCTGCGGGTGGGCAATTGCACCGCAGTCGCGCCGGCGCGATACAATCTCGCCTATCCCGCCCGTACCCACCTACTTCGGAGGACTCGCCATGCAAGATCGCCTGGTTACTGTGGCGCTTTCTGTTGCTGCGACGTTGGGCGTCATGCAAGTCGCCCCACAGAGGCAGAAGGAGATCGACGTTGATCGGTTGATCGTCCGCAAGGAACTCATCGTCTCAGACACTGGCCAGCCGTGGGAGAAGGGGTACGAGGCGCACCAGATTCCGCGCGGCGTCTACGCCAAAAGTCTGGGCGAGGGAGTGGGCGGGCTGTGGGTTCGCAGCCGGTTGATCAAAGGCGAGATCGACGATCCCTTCGACGACCGCTTTCACGCGCTCGAGTCCGACGGCTCGCTGCGCCGCGCCCCAGGGCATATCTCTTGGAACGTCTGGCTCGACGGCGCCTGGCGGCAGATGGCAATCATCCAGGGCGAAGGGCTGGAATACTCGGAAACACCGCGCAAGGATTGGAACGGCGGAACGCATCCAGGCCGCGTGCGGATTCAATCGTTTCGACCAGGGCATAACGAGCCAATGACCGACGCGCTGGTAGGGCAGGGGATGATGTCGCTCGGCGGGGGTGGCTACGGCGGTGGTGGGCTGCCGGCGCCGACCGACGTGCTGACGTTGTGGGGCGGCAATCTGGTCGAAATGCCGATGGACGCGCCCGCCGTGCCGCGTTTGGCAAAGCCGGGCGCCGGCGCCGAACACACCTACGCGTTGATCGCAGTCAGCGCCAGCGGCAACCGCAGCGCGGCCTCGCCTGTGTTGAAAACCAAAGGATTGGCGGCCATCGAGTGGGACAGCGTGGCAGGCGCCGATGCCTACATCGTGCTGCGCGACGGTCGTGAAGTCGCCGGCCCGCTACGGATCGAAGGATCGGTCAAACAATGGGTCGATGCGCCGCAGTAAATGCATATTCCGTCGTTGCATCGCTGCTGGCTGCAATCGCTAAAACGGGGCAAGGGAGTGCCACCGCATCTCGAGCCCGGTTGCCGGATGCGTGACGGCAAGCTCTGCCGCATGCAACAGCAAGCGATCGGCCATCGCTAGTGCCTGCGGATGCGCGTAGAGATTATCTCCCAGGATCGGATGGCCGATTGTCGCCAGGTGCAAGCGGATCTGATGCGAACGGCCCGTGGAGGGGATCACGTCCAGCCGGCAGGCTGCGACGGAGTTATCGCCCGCGCGCGATTCGCACAATCGCCACGCGGTGCGGGCCGGCCGCCCTTGGACGTCATCGATCATGTGCCGGGGTGGGTTGTCAAAATCCTTCCGCATAGGTCGGTCGATCACGCCTTCGCATTCCGTCGGCGTTCCATACACCACGGCCACGTAGCGTTTGAACACCGTGCGGGCGGCAAATTGACGATTGAGTTCCCGCTGTGTAGAAGGATCGAGCGCCATCAGCATCAAGCCCGATGTGTCTCGATCCAACCGGTGGACGACCAGCGCCGTGGGAAAGTAGGCTATCGCCCGAACGCTAAGGCAGTCTTGCAGGTCTGGCCCTTTGCCCGGCACGGCCAGCAGCCCGGTCGGCTTGTCGAAAACCACAAGCTGCTGGTCCTGATAGACGATCGAAAGCGGAGCGTCGGCGTCGCTCATCGTGGCGTTACCGATCGTCGGCCTTGGTCAATTCGAACGTGTCGAACAGCTTGCCATCGACGTCGTAGGCCTTGAAGACAATCGTGCGATCCGCGATCGCGGCGTAGCAATAGTGATAGACGCTCGTGAATTGCAGATTGAACCAGGTCCGCTGGGGCGCCGCTTTTTCTAGTCCGCCGCCACCGCCGCCGCTGGTGATGTAGCGCACGCCTTTTTTCTGATTGATCGCCATCTGAAAGATGGGCCAGGTCCGCTCGTAGACGTGGATGTGTCCGTTGAAGGCAATATCGACGCCGTACTTCTCGTACAGCGGCACGACCTTACGAGCGTTGGCGTCGCCGAAGTTGAACGTGGTTCCCTTCAGCCCTTTGACGTGATCGCCGTAGTCGTTTTCTTCCGAGCTAAAGCAGGGATGATGGTGGCAGGTGAATTTCCAAACGGCCTTGGAAGCGGCCAGTTCTTTTTCCAACCACTCGTACTGCGCGGATCCTGGGGCGAGCGACTTGTTGCTATCCAGCATGAAGAACTGCGCGTTGCCGTAGCGATAGGTGTAGTAATACTCCGGCTTGGGCATCGAGAAATAATCGTAGTACCAGTGCGAGTCTTTCTCGTGATTGCCAATCACAGGGTACGTGGGGATGTGCGCCATCAGGTTCGAGCAGGGCTCAAACAGATCCTTCAGCCACTGGTGCTTGGCAAAGCCATCGTCCACCACGTCGCCGCAGTGGAGCAAAAAATTGGGTCGGCAGGCGTAGGCGCCCTCGGCGCATTTGCGAGTGACGTCCGGATTACGCTGCGTGTCCCCAATCACGGCAAACGCCCAGGGGGTGTCCTCGGCCGGCGCCGTCTGAAACGAATATTGCGCGCTGCGAATCTCCTGCCCTTTTTCGTCGGTGCAGAGGACGCGATAATAATAGCGCGTTCCGGTCTTTAGGTCCTTGAGCGTGACTTCGCTGATCAGCTTGGGTTCTGCCGTGGTAGCGACAGTCTCCAGCGGCCGTAGCTCCGCGTATTCCACGCGCATTGTGCACGGACGCGAGGTCTCGCACATCACGGTGATCGAATCTTGCGTGGCGAATTGCAGATAGGGTTTGACCAGAAACATCAGATCGTTTTCGGGCGTCGAAACCCAAGCGATCAGGTTCTTGCTCTTTTCGGCAGTCTTTTCGATTTCTTCCGCCGTCTGCGCGCGGGCGTAGAGCTTGCACTCGAACAGCGCGGCTTCCATAAAAGTCTGCGAAGTCAGTCCCATCGATCCACCGATCAGAAAGTTGCCTTGCTTCGGGTAGACGATGTCCCCGGACTGCGTCGTGGAGTCGGCCTCGGCCTTGCCGTTGATGTAGAGCGTCATCTTCGCGCCGTCGTACGTGGCGGCCACGTAATACCAACGCCCTTTGACGATCTTTGTTGTCGAGCTGATCAGCGTTGGCTTGGCCGTGGCCGGATCTTCGCCGGCGGCGGTCAGTCCGAACAGAAAGTTGCTCTGATTGAATCCCAGGAACCAGCCCTGCCGGGCGCGATCGCCGCTCGGAAAGCTCACAATCGCGCAGCGCTCCGTCAACTCGTCGATACGAATCCAGGCGCTGACGGTCATCTCGCGCTTGGGCAAAAACTTTTGAGCGTCGGCGTAATTCTTGGCGACGCTCAGGTATTCCTCGCCGGTGAATCGCAAGCCTTCGGTAGGTCCGCAGGGGACAACCTTTAGCGCGCCGACAACCTGCGCCGTGGCGGCGTGCGATTTATCCTGCCACGTTCCGTTCTGAATTTCATGCGTGCCGACGGCAAAATGAAACAGCAGGTCCTTCTCAACGTGGTCCGGATGCATCAGGACCGCGCTATACAGGACCATTTTGGCGGCGAGCGTGCAGGAAATCATGGTGCAATATCTCTTGGGCGATGGAGAGCGTGGTTCTCGCAAGCGCGCGCCTGCGGAACCGGTCCCAATTCTAGCTTACGGGCCAGCCCAATTGGAACCGGTCCGCGAATGGGCGCCAGTTAAACGCCACTGGGACCAAGCGCGTCTAGCGAACGCGATTGGTCCCAGTGCGATTGTTTGACCTCAGATCCCGTTGAAATCGCCGTTAGCTCTTGGCGAGTTCTTTCTTGCGCTTGGGCTTTTTAGGGCGAGGTGGAGTTGCCGCGTTCGGCTCGCCTTGACTAGCGTTATCGTGGTTGCCCTGTCCGGTGCGGGGGCCATGATCCCCAGGCCCGGACGGGTCGCCAACTCGCGAGATATTAAGCTGTCGGCCCACGACCCACACTTTTTGCAGGATGCGGAAAATATCGCGCGGCATTCCGGTCGGGAGCGCCACGACACTGTGGTCGTCGAAGATATCAATCCGGCCAATCTGCGAGCTATCCAGGCCGGCCTCGCTGGCGATCGCGCCGACGATGTTGCCTGGTTTAACCTGATGCGAGTGTCCAACCTCGATGCGATACGCTTCGAGATCGGAGTTCCGCGCCCGTGGAGCGGAGCGAGGCCGATCCCGATCGAAGCCCGGTCTTCCGGCCGGATCGCGGCGGTCGTCGCGCGACGAACGGTTCTCGACAAAGCCAGGCGCCTTCAATTCTTCAGTCAACAGCAGCGGCAACTCGCCGTGAGCCAGCACCGCCATGGCCGCCGCGATCTTGTCGGCGGGGACTTCGGGGTTTGACCGCTGGTACTGTTCCAGAATGCTGGCAAACTTGTCCAGATTTGGGTGGGCGATGGCCGCGGTGATTTTCTCGTGGAAGCGTGTGACGCGTTGCTTGTTGATCAGCCGATTGGACGGCACGTCCATCGGTTCAATCGCTTGACGCGTGGCGTGTTCCAGTCGCTTAAGCAGACCGCGCTCGCGTGGGTGGACGAACAGAATCGCCTCACCACTGCGCCCTGCGCGGCCGGTGCGGCCAATGCGATGGACGTAAGCTTCGCTATCAAACGGCAGATCGTAATTGATCACGTGGCTGACGCGCTGCACGTCCAGCCCGCGAGCGGCGACGTCCGTGGCGACCAGAATATCGAGCTTGCCGGAACGGAAGCTATCGACGATCCGTTCACGTTGCTTTTGCGCGACGTCGCCATTCAGGGCGGCGGTGCGGTGTCCGCAACTGCTCAGGTACTCCGCCAGCGGCTCCGTGGTGGAGCGCGTCTTGACGAACACGATCACGCCATCGACGGTCTCCGCTTCCAAGATGCGGCCGAGCGCGGCCTGCTTCTGATGCGGCGCGGCGATAACGAATCTTTGCCGCACGGTGTCCGCCGTGGCGGTCTTCTGGCGGATGGTGATTTCGACCGGATCGTTTAGATGTTTTTGCGCGATGCGGCGAATCGGCGCCGGCAGCGTGGCCGAGAAGAGCGCGATCTGGCGCGTGGCGGGCGACTGCGTCAGAACCCATTCCACGTCGTCGGCAAAGCCCATGCGGAGCATTTCATCCGCTTCGTCCAGCACCAGGCATTGCAGCGAGTCTAGTTTGAGCGAACCGCGGCGCATGTGGTCCATCACTCGGCCTGGCGTGCCAACAATCACGTGGACGCCACGATCGAGCAAACGGAACTGTACCTGGTAATCCTGGCCGCCGTAAACCGGCGCGACGCGCAGTCCGCCCATGTCAGCGGCGTACGTTTCGAACGATTTGGCGACCTGGATCGCCAATTCGCGCGTCGGCGTAAGGACCAGAACTTGTGGCTGGCGATTGGCTACGTCAATCCGCTGCAGCATCGGCAGCGCAAAGGCCGCAGTCTTGCCGGTGCCGGTCTGCGCCTGGCCAACGACGTCGCGCCCTTCGAGCAGCAGCGGAATCGTGCTGGCCTGAATCGGCGTGGGATGTTCGTAGCCGGCGCGATCGAGCGCCTTCATCAACGGCTCAATCAAATTGAGCTGACGAAACGTAACTTCAGTGGTCTCTTCGGACAAATCAACAGACATGCAAACAACCTGAGTGCTTTTTCAAATGTCCTGGCAAGCAATGGAATCACAGCGCAACCGACAAGCGTTTTCAGGGCAGCCATTGGGCGCCCTTCGTCCATTGCAAGACTAAGACTAAAAGTGGGACAGCGGTTCAAAAATTAGGCACAAGTGGCGGGCCTCGCCGGCAAAATTAAAATCTGCCGCAGCGAACATCCCCAAGAAACGTTCCGGTGGAAAGTTTCCCAATGGAACATTTCAGCGCCACTTCCATAGCATGATTGAACGCGTCAGGCGGGGCTCAGGAGCCGTGCGACCACGCAGGTCGGGGGCCAGGGGGACCAGTACGGGAGGTCCAAAACGTGGAACTCAGTACAGGGGCCAGGTAGGAAGGCCAAAAGTCAGGAGCAAGCCGAGAGTGCAACCATCAACTGCTCAAGAGTATATCCGAACGCCCGGCCAAAATCCACCGAGAATCGCTGGCCGCGGGGCGTTAAACTCTGCCGTTTCTGGGGGCCTATGCCGCCAGAAGAGTGGAAAACCTTGCCTCCGCGTTAAGCCAAAACAGGCAAAAACCGGGGGGAATGGGGACGGGCGCTAAGAAATCGTGGTCGCCTCACTGCGCCGCGCCAAACTCCATCCGCCGCCAGAGTCGCAGTACAAAGTAGCTCAGTCCTATGCCGGCCAGGGCCGGGATCCAAAGTTGTGTCAGCAATAACGAGCGCCCCGCGGAGACCGATCCGGCTCGGACGACAATCGGCATCGTCACAGCCATGATCGTGGCGAACCCAATCAAATAGACGACGAGCAACGCAACCCAAACTCTCAGCAGCACGACGAAGAGCGCCGCCAGGCCGAGTATCAGCGGCGCCGTGCCGGCAAACAACATCAGCGCGTCGAGTGCAATTCTCGGCGCCTGCGCCTGCACAGCGCCGAGATTGCCAGCGTCTGGCAGGTTGAGCGCCAACGACGTCAGCACGGCAAAAATGAAGATCGTGGGCAGTATATCGAGCGCGAACGCCAGGACCAGCTCTCGTTGAAACGCTTGCCGCGAGATCGGCAGCGTCGACTCCCAGCCAAGGCTCGCGCGGCGCAGCCGCCAATTCCGTGCAATCTGCATGGTCATCATGCCCATGATGAAAAATGGAATGATCCGCGCGTTCTTGATCAGATAAGCCATGCCCTGGTTCAGGGCTTCTCCGGAGAAATAGAACGTTGCCACCATCGCCACAAGCATGACGAGGGCCAAGCGGAACAGTGGTTGCGACGGATTCCCCAATCGCCACCGCTGGATCCGCGCCCATTGAGACAATCTGGCGACGCCGAGCGGAATCGCTTCGATCGCGATCTCGCGACGCACGAGCAAATTGTTCCACCCCCACCGACCCGTGGGCGACGTTTCCCATTGCGGGGCAAACAGTCCTTGAATCCTGGCTGGCGGATCTTGCGTGCTCCAAAAGTGCACATTGGGAAGCCACCAGACAGTCAGCGCCCAGGCGACCATGCTCAGGCAGACAAGCGCCGTTGACAATCCCGGCAGCGCGCCCATCATCAGAGCTGGGCCAACAGAAGGACTGAACGGAAGTGCCGCCACGGCCAACATCGTGAACAACGACACCAGCGACCACTGACGCGGTCCACCCAACATGCGCCACGGGCCCGTCTCGGTTGAGCGGAGCGCCGGCGTGAGCGTGGCGCTAGCGAGCGCTATGCTCACCTGCGCCGTCACCAGCGCAAGTGACGCGCCGGGCGAAGCGCCTCGCAAGATCAAAT
>Ga0105047_10002303_pt1 | contig 34162 bp, 27 predicted proteins | sample MAT04_FD_78384 | JGI IMG/M metagenome (GOLD analysis project Ga0105047, IMG submission 78384) | Freshwater microbial communities from Lake Fryxell liftoff mats and glacier meltwater in Antarctica - MAT-04 (megahit assembly) | ecosystem: Environmental > Aquatic > Freshwater > Ice > Liftoff... | reverse complement strand
TCACCCTGATTCTGCCGATACTGGACCTATCGTAATCTGGCGCCCTTTCCACGGCCACGAGACTGGCGTACAATAGCGTTCGCCAGTTCCTTTTTTCAATCGAGCAAGTGAGGTCCAGCTATGGGTAGTGTGTTTTACGTTCCACAACGGGCGATGGTGATCGTTGCCCATCCCGACGACATTGAATTTGGCAGCGCCGGCACCGTCGCGCGCTGGGTGCAAGGCGGCAGCATGGTCTGTTACGTGTTGGTAACCAGTGGCGATGTGGGCATCGCCAGAGCGGATATTACGCGCGCACAGGCGGCCGCCACGCGTGAAGCCGAACAGACGGCGGCGGCGGCCATGGTGGGTGTCCATGAGGTCATCTACCTGCGCGAACCCGATGGGATGGTCGTGAACACACTCGATCTCCGCCGGCGACTGGTGCGTGAGATCCGCCGTTTCAAGCCAGAAGTCGTCATCTGCGGTGACCCCACCCTGTTCTTTGTGGACAACAGTTATATCAACCACCCCGACCACCGCGCGGTGGCCGCTGCCGCGCTCGACGCGATTTTTCCCGCCGCCGGGCAGCCGCACCTCTTTGAGGAATTGGCGGCAGAAGGGTTGACGGCCCACAAAGTGCGCAAGGTCTATGTGGAGGCCTGGGGTGGCGGCGATACGTGGGTCAACACCAGCGAGGTGATCGATCTGAAGATCGCTGCCTTGCGCAAGCACGTGAGCCAGATGGGCGAGTGGGATCCCGAGCCGATGATTCGCCAATGGTCGCGCGATGCCGGCAAGGGCAAGGAGATGGAATACGCCGAGACCTTTCGTGTCATGTCGATCGTCAGTGACGAGGACTGGGCAAAACTGGCAGCGTGAGCGTAGCTTGCTCTGCGGGGCGCACCGGGTTACTATAGGCCAATGCGACGCAACGTCTTACTGACCATTAGCTTGCTGATCGGGTTGTTGGCTACGCCGGCGCTGGCAACCCCTGTGCCGGATTTTGATACAACCCAGGCGATGGCGAGCGCGGCCTATCTGTCCGTCGACATCGGTGAGCGCGCGGCCGGCGAACCCGGCGAAGTGGTCGCGGCCGCTTTTATTTCGGAGACCCTGGGTGGCTTCGGCTACCCAATTGCCCTCCAGTCCGTTCCGTTCGAGCGCTTCACCGTGCCGTATACGTCTACCAATGTGATTGCGGTGAAGCAGGGAGCGCCCGGATACGGTACCCTCTATATCGGCGCCCATTTCGATACAGTCTATCGACCGCAACCGGACTGGCCGCTGGGGGGGCCGGGCGCCAATGACAATGCCTCTGGCATTGCCGTGATGATGGAGGCGGCGCGCATGTTGGCCAGCGAACCGCTTAGCCCGACGCTGGTGTTTGTGGCTTTTGGCGCCGAGGAAATCGGTTTGGTGGGGTCCAGGTACTACGTCGACCACCTTGCGGCGCCAGACCGGGTCACCGCCGACGGTATGATCAACCTTGATTGCGTCGGGATCGGCGACAAGCTGGGTGTCTTCTGGCGCGACCCAGCGCATGCGGATTTTGCTGAGAGCCTGGGTGTGGTGGCCGATGTTGCGGAACTGAATACGTTCGCCATGAGCGACCATGTGTCGTTTGCCACTGCCCTCATTCCCGCTGCCTTCCTGAACGCGAGCGACAACGGCACGCCGTCGTGCGGCCCCAATTATCATCTGCCGACCGACACCATCGACACGTTGGAGCCGGCGGCGATTAGTCGTACGGGCACTGCGGTGGTGGTGGCGATCCAGCGCGTGGCGGCCAATGCCCAGCCGCGGCAGGCGAGGTTCGCCTATCTGCCGATCGCCCTCAACCGCGCCGAACCTGGCCCGGCACACTAGACTCCAATCACAAGGAAAGTCACAACAGAAAGAGGGTACTGTCATGTTGGACCACCAGGGTCGTCTTTTGCGCGTGCAGCAGGCAATGGCCGCCGCGCACATCGATCTGTTGTTTCTGAACGCTTCGGCAAATCTTCACTACCTGACCGGCATCGCACGTGAGGAACCCAACTACGGGAATACGATGTACCCAGGTGAATGGCTGACCGGCGCCTGGATTCCGCAAGCAGGCGCACCGGTCCTGACGCTGCCGCGCATGCTGGCCGACTTCCATCTGGGCGCGCTGCCTGGCTACAATACCCGCGTATTGGCGGACGCCGGCGATCCGGCGCTTTTGGCCGCCGATGTGTTGCGCACGTTGCAGATTCAAGGTCGCGTGCGCGTGGCGGTCGAGGATCGTGCGTGGGCGGAGTTGGTGATCAATCTCCAGCGCCTGCTGCCTGAGGCTGCGCTCAGCCAGGCATCGGCGCTGCTGAGCCCGCTGCGGCGCATCAAGGACACCGCAGAGATCGGCGTCATGCGTGCGGCCGGCGCCATTACCGAAGCTGCCTATGCAGCGACATTGTCGCGGTTGCGGCATGGTATGACCAGTTTGGATCTGATCACCGAGGTCAACTATCAACTGCGCAAGCATGGCGCACGCACGCACTCGTTTGTCACCAGTTTTTACAATATGGGACAAGCCTATCCGTTCGATTTCACGAACCGGGAGGAGTTATTGCAGACGCCCTTGGTGGCCCCTGTGTCGGTTTCGTACGATTTTGGCGCCGTGTATGAGGGCTATTGCTACGACTTTGGTCGCGCCGTCTTTTTTGGGGAGCCGGATGCCGAGTATCGGCGTGTGTATGAACTGGTGATGGCGTCACAAGCGGCCGGCATCGCCGCGCTACGCGTGGGCGGCACGTGCGAAGCGGCCGATGGTGCCGCCCGTGCGATCATCGCTGACGGCGGGTATGGACCGGCTTTTCGCCATCGCCTGGGTCACGGGATTGGCCTGGACGTGCATGAGGCGCCCTTCCTGACCGCAGGTGATCGCACGCTCCTTCAAGAAGGAATGTGTTTCACGGTAGAACCCAGCATCTTTGTGCCGCATCAACTGGGCGCGCGCGTCGAGGATGTCGTGGTCGTGCGCGCCGGCGGTGGCGAGCCGTTGACGGCCGGCTACCAGGCGCTAGCGGTTATCGCCTGATCAGGTTTGTGAACTGCGGCGCTGCGCTCGATCGCGTGGCGCAGTTCAGCCACTTGAATGGGTTTGCTGAGATAATCATTCATACCCGCCGCCAGGCAGGCATCGCGATCCCCTGATTGGGCATTTGCTGTCAGCGCAATGATCATGACTGGTGGGCGCTCTGGGTTGGCCTGGCGTTCGCTCTCGCGAATATGCCGTGTGGTTTCCAGGCCATCCATATCCGGCATTTGCATGTCCATCAGCACCATATCATAGGGCTCATTGCGCATGGTTGCGAGTGCCACCGTGCCATTGGCGGCGATAGCGGCACGGTAGCCTAACCGTTCGAGGATCCGTTGGATGACGATTTGGTTGACTGGGTTGTCTTCGACCACGAGGATGCGCAGGGGGATGCGGCGCGCAAACTCCTTGTCGAAGAGGTTGACCGCGCTTTCAGCGCTGCGGACCAGCGGGTGCGCGCCGCCCACAGCCTGCACCAGGGCTTTTTGCCACTGCGTGCTCTTGACTGGCTTGCTGAGATAGCTGGCGATGGTGACGCCATCGGCTGGACTGTACTGCCCGACAGGCGCCAGGACGAGCCAGGGCAGACCCGTCATCGACGGGACGATCGCGTTCGTCAGGCCATCGGCGGTGTTGAGCAGTTGTTCGTCGATGACGGCGACATCCACCCGCTTGCCAGCGGCTCGCCAGGCTGCCAGTTCATCGATCTGGGTGCAGAAGCGCACATCCATTCCCCAGGTCTGTGCCTGGAGTGTCAGGCTGCGCCATTGCGTGGCCGTGCCGTGGGTGCCGAGCACCAAGACCATGTGTTTGTCTTGCAACGCGCGATGGCTGACCGGCAATGCGTGTGTGGCGCCCATCTGGGCGGGCGTGTCGGCCAATGGCTCGCGCGTCGGCAGTGTGAAGAAAAAGCTGGCGCCCTTGCCGGCGATACCGAGGCTTTCTACCCACATGCGGCCGCCCATAGCATCGCACAAGCGGCGGCTGATGGCCAGCCCCAGGCCGGTGCCGCCATACTTGCGCGTCGTCGAGGTGTCGACCTGGCTAAAGGACTCGAAGAGATGCGCCTGCCCCTCCACAGGAATGCCGACGCCGCTGTCGTGGATGGCAAAGTGCAGTTCAATGGTGTGATCCGCCGTGGTGAGAGGATGCGCGTTGACGGTCAATGTGACCTCACCGCGCTGGGTAAACTTCACGGCATTGCCGAGCAGATTGAGCAGGATCTGGCGCAGGCGGGTCTCATCGCCCACAATGGTGTGTGGGGCCGGCTCTTCGATCAAGTAGGCCAACTCAAGATCTTTTTCGTAGGCCTTCGGGGCGAGGACATCGAGGGCGCTTTCGATACAGCGCCGCAGGTCGAACGGGCGGCGTTCGATATCGAGGCGGCCAGCTTCGATTTTCGAGAAGTCCAGGATGTCGTTGATCAGCGCCAACAGGGCATTGCCGGACTCATGAATAATGTGGGCGAATTCGCGCTGTTCATGGTCGAGCGGCGTGGACCCCAACATTTCTGCCACGCCGATGATGCTGTTCAACGGGGTGCGAATTTCATGGCTCATGTTCGCCAAGAAATCCGACTTCAACCGCGATGCCTCTAGCGCGCGGTCGCGGGCCCATTCCAGGGCCTGCTCGATTTGCTTGCGCTCAGCCATGTTCGTCACGACGGTGATCGATCCAAGAAACCTGCCGTCGCGCATGCGCGGCACGCAGGTAAAGAGCACATGCACGGGTTCGCCGCCGGCGTGACGCAGCCGTACCTCTTGGTTGTTGGTGCGACCCTCGCGCAGCAACGTGTGCGTGTGCGCAAAGCGGTCGCGGTCGTCGGGCAGGATAAACTCGTTGGCGGCGCGGCCAATCAGGAGATTGGGCGCATAGCCTAGCAACTGCGCAAAGGCCTGGTTGACATATTCGTACTTGCCGCTGCTGTCCGTGACGGTGAGCCCCTGGCCCATGTTGCTCATGACCTGCAGGGCAAAGTCGCGCTGCGACTGCAGTTCTTCGGCGGTGCGCCGGCGTTCCGTGATGTCGGTGATGAAGCTCATCACCAAGGTGCCGCTTTGGGTCTTGATGCTGCTGAGGCTGATCTCCAGCGGCAAATGGCTGCCATCCTTGCGCCGGCCGGTCAGGGTGAGCCCTCCACCCATCGGACGCGTATGTGGATTCATCATGTAGCCGGTGCGATGCTGCTTATGGAGGCCGGCCCAGTTGTCGGGTAGCAAGACCTCAACTGGTTGGCCCACCAAGGCGTCGCGGGGGTAGCCAAAGAGAGCTTCGGCGCTGGCGTTGACCAGGACAATGCAGCCAGTGTCGTCGACGATCACGATGGCCTCGGATGCGGCTTCTAGCAGGGTCTGAAAGCGATCTTCGCGTTCCCGTAGTTCCATCTCGGCGGCTAGCCGTTCGGCCATCTCTGCCTTGAGCGCAGCATTCGCTGTGCGCAGTTCCGTGCGTTGCGTGGCGAGGCGGTCGGCCAATTTGCATGTATCCGCCAGCACCATGGCCTGGCTCTGCATGACTTGAAGCAGGTCCGCCACAGGATCGTGCAGGGCAAAGTCCGTGAAGGTCAACCCCAGCCGTTTCATTTCGCTGGGTTCCGTGATCCAGGGTGAGCCCAGGAAGATGATGACATTTTGTTCCGCGACATGTACCATCTGCCCGCGCAGGCGAACCGCTTGTGCCGGCAGTTCCAAGATGAAGAGCATGCCTGGGTTCTGGCGAATGGCATCGTAATTGACAGCGGCGGCCGGATAGGTGATTTGGATCTGATCGTTGAATTGGCTGCCAGGGGATAAGGTCGGGCAGAGGCGCGTCAGGCTGCCGCCAACTTGGCGAACCACCATGTTGGGATCAAAAGCAACGTGAAATGGAAACGCTGCGGCAAAGTGCTCAGGCGAAAGGGTTAGCGATGCAACGGCATTCATAATACACCCACGGCTTGCTGGCTTGCCGGCGCCACTGTCCAGTGCACGAGGAATTCATCGTGATCAGCACCTAGTTCGCGCAGGTGCAGCGCAGTGGTGTGGGCCTCGGTGGCGAACATGGCCGCCAGGCCCTTGACGATGCCGGTTACAAAGGGCTGCAGGCCAGCGCGATGAGAATAGTAGTGGAGATGCAAAGACGTGTCGGTGACGTCGCTGACCCGGAAAGTCGGTGGCGTGAGATCAGGATAGATCAGTGCCACACGCGCGTGGAAGCCAGGGAGGTTGCTGAGAAATTCGGGCAATGAGGAGCCGCCGGCTTCCAGCAAGTCGCCGTACCCTTCCTGCGCCGTATGCCGCACCCAGTGGCCGCCGAAGGCTTCGAGTACTTTCGCGGTGGGTAGGTCCAGTACCTCGGCGGCGGCGGCCACCAATTGGTAAGTCACCGCATCAGGATAGGCCTCATTGCTGATAAATACGTCGACGTCGACGCCGGCCGCCTCTTTGATACGCACCCAGGTGTCTTCATCATAGGTGCTGCACACCATGTCTTCGACCGCTTTGTTGACCATACCGTACATAGGCTTATCTCCTTCTCTCTACTGAGCTATTGTAAGCGTCTTGTACAGCAATCAACGTTACACTTTCCTGTCAGACGGCCGCAACGACGTCCGTCAGCCGAGACGCCGCAAGCCCGGTTGTTCACAGCTTGTGGTCGTGTTATGCTTGAACGCATCGATCAGAACAGCGCCGCTTTGGTTACAAACTGTAGGAACGAGTAGGTCTAAGCAACTGCTCAACTTTAACGGCGTCGAATTTGACACGGGCGATGTCGATACAGAGAGCGCGGAGAATCAGGAGGAAAATCGCATGTCCACGGATGAGACACCCAAAAACGATGCCGGTACGCAAGCGCAAGATTCACCGGTTGCGGCTTTCTCGCCGGCGCCTCAGGCGCCGGCCGAACTCAAACTCGATCACCCCGAGCTGTATAAGGCCTATGTCAAGCATATCGAGGCGGGCTATCGCAACAATGACCGCGTCTTCGGCCGGGTGCTCAACGCCTTTCTGCTGTCGCATTACTCGACGCTGGTCATGTACTGGATTTTGTTTGTCGTTGGCATTGTCTTCTTTGTGGCGGCGGTTTCGCTTGCGCTTTTTCAGAAGGAAGTGCTCGGCGGTACTGTGTTTGCTGGCCTCAGCGTGGTTTCTTTTCTGATCTATTTCATCAGCGGGCCCACGCAGGCCGTGGAAGAGAATCTCATCTACACCACGTGGCTTGGCGTGATCTACAACAGCTACTGGACACATCTGGCCTGGGCAACCAAGCCCGACGATGCTCAAGCGGCGCTGGACAAGGCGACGACCGATGCGCTCCAACAGTTGACCACCCTGCTTGATCGGCATGCCCAATCCGTGAAAGCGCGGCCGAGTATCAAGGAGACCGTGGTCGGGTGAGCGGCCCAGGCATCATCATTCGTCGTGCCTGTCGTAGCCGCCGGCTCGGGACGTTTGCTGGGAGGCACGGGCGCGCCGATGTCCCGCACCGTTTTTGTCAGCATATTGTAATGCGAACCGGGGTATGGCTCTGTTACACTACATGCCGAGACGAGGGCAACGTCTTGGACGTGGCCTCTTAGGAAACGAGGGATGGTTTGTCACGGTTGCAAGGGCTAGTTCGGCCACAAGCGCAAAGCAAGGGTCTGCGCCTCTATATCGAACGCCAGGCCAGTTCGGCGCCACGCTATTGGGCAGAGCAGCTTGTGTTTGCGCTGTGCGGATGGATACCGACCGTGATTGGCATTGGCGTGCGCGCGCTGCTCTACCGCCTGATCATGCGGCTGGACGGGGTGGCGGCCATCGAGAGTGGGGTGCGGTTCCGTTTCGCCGATCAGGTTCATCTAGGACGCTCGGTCTATATCGACCAAGGCGTTTATTTGCATGCTTGTCCGGGCGGTATTGCGGTCGGCGACAACAGCTTTGTGATGCACGGCTCGATCTTGCATGTATACAACTTTCGCGACCTGCCGCATGCGTTTATTCGCATCGGTCGCGACAGCCTGATCGGCGAGTTGAACGTACTGCGCGGCCAGGGCGGCATCACGATTGGCGACCGTGTCTACACGGCGCCGCAGGTGCAGTTGCTCGCCGTCAATCATATCTACGATGACCCGACGCGACCGATGGTCGAACAAGGCATTACGGCACAGGGTATTGTGGTCGAAGATGACGTGTGGATCGGCGCCGGCGCAATTGTGACCGACGGCGTGCGCGTGGGCAAAGGGGCCGTGGTCGCCGCCGGCGCGGTAGTGACCCAGGATGTGCCGCCCTACACGGTGGTGGGCGGTGTACCGGCCAAGGTGCTCAAGACGATTACGGCAGGGGGATCGAGACCTGTCGACAAAGAGGTATTTTATTAATGGCAAATGCACTGGCGACGCGCGCAGAGGAGAGACTATGAGCAAGCTGAGTATTGTGATCCCGGCGCTCAATGAAGAAGATGGCATTCAAGCGATCATGGATCGTGTGTTGGCGGTGCAATCGGCGCTGCGCGGTGTCGGCATCGCCGAACTTGAGCTGATCGTCGTCGACGACGGTTCGACCGACGGTACGGCCGCCGTCGTGCTGGCGACGCCGGGGGTCAAGCTGGTTCAACATACCCAAAACTGCGGCTACGGCGCCGCGCTCAAGACTGGCTTCGCCGCCGCGCAAGGTGAGTGGATCGGGTTCCTCGATGCCGACGGCACCTACCCACCTGAGTTCTTCCCGAAGTTGGTTGAGGCGGCCACCCAGCAAGGGGCCGATATCGTCATCGGCTCGCGCATGGCTGGCGAGAAGAGTGAGATGCCGGCGGTGCGGCGGCTGGGCAACATGATCTTTGCACGCCTGGTCAACCTGATCGCCGCGGCGCATATTACCGATTCGGCCAGTGGTATGCGCGTCTTCAAACGGTCGGTATTGGCGCAACTGTACCCGCTGCCGGACGGGCTCAACCTGACACCGGTGATGAGCACACGCGCCCTGCACGAGCACATGAAAATGATCGAGGTGGCCATCCCCTATAGCGAGCGCGTGGGGCGTTCCAAACTAAGCGTCGTCCGGGACGGCTATCGCTTTGGCCAATCGATTGTTTGGACGTCCCTGTATTACAATCCGGTGCGGCCGTTGGGGTTGATCGGCTTGGGCGCGCTGGCTATCGCCGCCGTGATCGGCGTGGCGTTGGTCGTGGTTCGCCTGATGGGCGTGCAGAGTGTCAGTTCGCTGGGTGCGTTCGCACTTTTCTCCGGGCTGGTGCTGAGCGTGGCGGGCGTCAGCATTCTGATGTTGGGTGTCAGCTTCAACTACTTTGTGGCATTGTTTCACAAGACGCCAGTCAAGCAAGGGCTGTTTGGCCGGCCGATTTTTCCGGCATTGGGGCAGCATTTTGGCGCGATTGGTCTGGTGTCGCTGTTGTTTGGGCTGGGCGTGACCCTGCTTAGTTTCGTTCTGGCGCTAGGCGGCTGGACAACCGAGCAGTTGTGGATTTACTACCTTGCCAGCGCGAGCTTTGTGCTGGTGGGCATCCAACTGATTATTTCGTGGGTGCAAATGCAGGTTTTCGACACGCTGCGCATTCGCGAGCAATTGACATCCAGTGATCTACGCGGCAAAGAGGCGATATCCTCAGAAGCAACGTCCCGTAGCAGCGATGTGCGCGCCGAAGTACTGCAGTCGCACACTTGATCCCAAGGAGAACTTGAACCGTATGAACGAACATACCGAAGTAGCGACTGAGAATGGCAAGACGCCCAATATCGAACTCGACACATCGCTGCGCGATAACCTGGGTACGCGGCGCATTCCGCCACTACGGCCATCCAATTTCCCCGACGCCGGCGCTACGGTGGAGACGCTCACGTCATCGACGCGACCGGTTGGCAAGGTGGACGTGCTCTTGGTCAATCCGCCGACGCCCGATGGCGCGATCTGGATTCGCAGCCAGCATCGCGTTGGCCGGCGTAGCCGTGAAAACATGATCTGGCCGCAGGTCAGCCTGGCCCAGATGGCGGCGATCCTCATGCCGGACTACACGATCGAGATTATCGATTGTGTGGCTGCGCGCATGGGCTGGGAGGAATTCAGCGCGATTCTTGAGGATCGGCGGCCGAAGTACTACATCACCCAGGTCACGGCGCCGACGTTCCGCAACGATATGTATGGTGTCTTTTTGGCCAAGGCCTTAGGCGCCAAGACGATGGCGATGGGCACCCATGTCACGCCAATGACGCTGGAAACGATGCGTCCCTTTCCGGCGCTTGACTTTATTTTGCGCGGCGAGCCGGAGATGACCTTGCGCGAACTCATCGATCGGCTGGAAGGCAAGCAGGCCTCCAGTCCGCAGGTCGCCAAGATGCTGGCGGAGACGAGCAAGCCTCAGGTGCGCCGCAGTGGCACGGAGAGCGTGACCGACCAATTTACTTCGGCGGAGGGCGAGCCATACGCTTCGATTCTGGGTTTGGCGTGGCGCAACGGCAGCGAAATTGTCATCAACCCCGACCGGCCCTTCATCCCGAATCTGGACGATCTGCCCATTCCTCGTCACGAACTGCTGCCGTTGGACAAGCAGCGGATGCCGATGATCAAGGGACCGTTTACCTTTATCGTGACCAGTCGCGGCTGCCCGGCCGGCTGCAAGTATTGCATCAAACACGTGAGCTACCAGAACAGCGTGCGCGTGCGTTCGGCCGAGAACATCGTGGCCGAGATCGAATACTTGAACACGCTCGGTATCTACAATATCCACATGTACGCCGATCTGTTTACGGTCAACCGCGAACACGTCATGAGCACGTGTGAGTTGCTGATCCGCAAGGGCATCAAGATCAATTGGACCTGCAACAGCCGCGTCGACTATGTGGACGAGGAGTTGCTGCAGATGATGGGCAAGGCCGGCTGTTGGTTCATTTCTTGGGGAATTGAGAGTTCCAACGAAGCGATTCTCAAGCGCGCCCGCAAAGGGTACAAGAAGGAACAGGCCTTCAAAGCGCTGCGCTGGTCGCACGCGGCCGGGATCAAGAATTGGGGTTACTTCATCATCGGCCTTCCCGGCGAGACAGAGGAGACGATCCTGGAGACGATTGACTACGCCAAGGAATTGCCGCTCGACATCGCCCTGTTTCATATTGCAGCGCCTTATCCGGGGACACCGTTTTTCTATGAAGTGGTCGAGAACAACTGGTTCCGTCCGGGCACCAAGTGGGAAGAAGTGGATATGGACAAGTCGACTGTGCTCGACTACGGCAATCTTTCCGCCGAGCAACTCGAGTATTGGCAGAAGCGCGCCACCCGCGAATGGTCGTTCCGGCCCGGCCCAGCGTTGACCTTTCTCAAGGGGCTCAACACTTGGGAGGGCGCCAAGAGCGCGGTCAATGTCGGCTGGCAGATGCTGCAGTTCGTGCGTGCATAGGTGGTCGACTGTGAGGGCGTGTGCGGATTCTCTTCTTGACCCAAGTGCTGCCCTATCCGCTCGATGCCGGACCAAAGACGCGCGCGTACTACGTCCTGCGCTATCTTGCCCGGCAGCATGAGGTCACGCTCGTTTCTTTTGTGCGCGCGGCCGATCCACCGGAAGCGGTGGAGCATCTGCGACAACATTGTACGGCGGTCCACACGGTGCCGATCGCACGGTCCCGTGTGAAGGATATTGGCTATCTGGCCCAAAGTCTGTTGACGGGCCAGCCGTTTATCATTGCGCGTGATCATTCGGCAGCCATGCAGGCACGCTTGTCGGCGCTGCTTCAGGATGAGCCGCCGTTTGATGTCATTCACGGCGACCAACTCTGGATGGCGCCGTACGTGCTCTATGCGCGTGGGCACGCCGCGCCGGCGCGCCCGCTTACGGTGCTCGACCAACACAACGCGGTTTACATGATTTTGCGCCGGCTGGCGCAGAGTGAGCGTAACCCGCTCAAGCGGTGGTTGGCCGGGCAGGAAGCCGAAAAACTTGCGGCGTTCGAGGCTGACATCTGCACGCGCTGTGATCGGGTGGTGTGGGTGACGCATGAAGATTATGCGGCGGTGGCCGCTGTGTCCCCGCACCGCGACGCACTCATCAATTCTGGTATTATCCCAATTGCGGTCGATCCGGTTGCAAACCCGGTCATCGTACGCGCGCCACAAGTTCGGCGCGTTACTTTTTTGGGCGGTCTCCATTATCCGCCCAATGCGCAAGGCGTGTGCTGGTTTGCCGAACATATTTTTCCGCAAGTGTTGGCCCAGGCGCCCGATGCCGTGCTGACCGTGATAGGTCGCCAGCCGCCGAGCGCCTTGGCCGATCTCGGCATCCCGCCGGCCAATCTGGATGTGCCTGGCTATGTGGACGACCCGCGCCCCTATCTGGGAGAAACAGCAGCCTTCATTGTGCCGCTGCTCGCCGGTGGCGGTATGCGCGTGAAGATCCTGGATGCGTGGAGTTGGGGGCTGGCGATTGTAAGCACGACGGTCGGCGCCGAAGGAATCTGCACACGCCCCGGTGCCAATCTACTGCTGGCCGACGATCCCGCTGACTTTGCCAATGCAGTGGTTGCCTTGCTCCAGGATCATGAACTAAACCGCCGGATCAGTGAGGCTGGGCGGGCTTCGGTGGCGGAGAACTATGATTGGCGCACCGTGTATCGCGCTTGGGATCAGGTGTACCAGCCATGAAAATCCTGTTTGTCGTCCCCTATACCCCAAATGTAATTCGCGTACGCCCCTACGAGTTTGTGCGCGCGTTGCTACAGGCTGGTCACGCCGTGACGCTGGCGGCGATTTGGACCACCGAGGCCGAACAAGCCGATCTCGAACGGTTGCGGGTCCAGGGCGCGCGCGTGCTGGCAGAGCCAATCGCAGGCTGGCATTCTGCGATGAACAGCTTGTCCGCGCTTCCCTCGCGCACGCCGTTGCAAGCCGTATATAGTTGGCAACCGCGTCTGCTGGATCGGATAATCGAGGTGCTCAGTCAAGAACGCTTTGACGCGATTCACGTGGAACATCTGCGCGGCAGTCGTTATGCGTTGGAACTGAAGAAGTATCTGGCAACCAAAACTGACCGGCCGCCGATTGTGTGGGATAGCGTAGATTGTATCTCCTACCTTTTTGAGCAGGCTGCGCAGAACAGCCGTTCTTGGAAAAGCAAGCTCCTGACGCGTTTTGAGCTTGGGCGCACGCGCCGTTTCGAAGCGCGCCTGGTGGAGGCGTTTGACCGGACACTGGTGACCTCGGTGATCGACAAGCAAGCGCTGGTCGACCTGGTGCGCCAGCAGCGGCTGGCTGACGACGGTCACCGTGATACCAGCCGGCTCCGATCAGCAGAGGATGCCATCGCGGTCGTGCCAAACGGCGTCGATTTGGCCCATTTCGGCTATCGGGACGGCGCCGCGCGGCCCGCCAACCGAGTGATTTTTAGCGGCAAGCTCAGCTATCACGCCAATGTGACGGCGGCGCTGCATTTGGTCAACGACATCATGCCGCAGGTCTGGCAGCAACGGCCCGACACCGAAGTCTGGCTGGTCGGCAAGGATCCGGCGCCAGAAGTGCGCGTGCTGGACACAGACAACGGCAATGGGGCAGATGTCACCGGCCGGCGTGTCGTCGTTACCGGTGCTGTACCCGATATGTGCGAGTATTTGCAGACTTCGACGGTAGCCGTAGCCCCTCTATTGTATGGGGCGGGGATTCAAAACAAGGTGCTGGAGGCGTTGGCATGCGGCACCCCCGTGGTCGCCAGCCCGCAGGCGGTCGCAGCGTTGGCCCAAAATTCGGCGGGGGAGTTTGTGGTGGCGGACAGCAACGTGGAATTTGCGGATGCCATTGTGCGTCTGCTGGCTTCGCCGGCGCGACGTGCCGAACTTGGAATTGCTGGCCATGCCTATGTAAACCAGCACTACTCGTGGCAACGCGCCGCACTTCAACTCGAGACCATCTATCGATCCTGCGAACCCCCGCATCCGCTCTAAAGGCCGTGATAAGCGGTGGCCGCCATCTACACTTTCTTCAGCGATCGGCCGGTCACGGTTATGGGGCGGGGTCAACCATGCCAAGCCTGGACAGCCGTTGGCGATCGCGTTCCCTGATCTCGTCGATTGGCGTAGGCATTGGCAGGTTGAGCGGTTGTTCGGCCTGTGCGCTGTTTTCTGATTGTGCAGTCGACGCACAGACCGCATACAGCGTGATCGACGATACGATCACGGCCACGGTGGCGATTATCAAGAGCACTATCGCAAGCATAGTCGTACGCTTCCTCTCTCTACCAGCAGGCGGGCGCCTACCATCGGCTGACACTGCAGACCCTATTGTAAGCAAACCCGCGCTGTTCTGCTCGACGCCTGCACTTCTATTGCCCGATTTTGACCTACGCTATTCAGACGAAGCTATGACGCTTCCCGGTTATACCTGCTGCATTTATACCGGCATCGGGCGCTAGAAGTCCGTCGCTGTGACGTATGCTAAATCCCAGCAAAGTATGCTACGCTTCTGGGAAAAAATTACTGGCTGCCTGGGGAGATTTGAAATAGAGTTTACCATACATCGCCAGGATTTGCAACTGGGGGTTGCGGGCGCGGGTGCAACGGCAGATGCGTTGGCGCCGCGCCCGGCGAGGCGGTGCTGATGTGCATCCGCATACCCGCGTCGTGCTGTCTATCGGAGGCGTTTTCTACACTCCTCGGCGAAGCGCTGTATAATGCCCACATACGCTGCCGTGGCAGGTGATGCACAGACACGCAAGAGAGGAAAGTTCCCATGCATTTAGGATTTGCTAGCGCAATTTTTCCTGATCTTTCGCTAGAGGAGGTCGCCGGATTTGCTGCGGCGACTGGGTATGGCTCTTTGAAGGGGCATTGGAAGTGCGTAAGGCGTCATTGATTCAGAGCCACACCTATCTGCGCCAGTTCTTGGGCAAGGACGTGTCGGCGTGAATTCAGGGAGATGAGTGACTGACATGCTTCGACCCTTACTTGAAAACGATGCATTTCTTGCCGATGTCGATAGCGCGCCTGCGCGTGCCGGCGGCCTGCACATCTGGTGGTTGGGACAAAGCGGCTTTCTCGTGCAATGGCAACAACGCCATTTGCTGCTGGATCCCTACCTTTCCGATTCGCTCACCGAGAAATATGCCAATACGGACAAGCCGCATACGCGCATGACGGCGCGCGTGGTAGACCCGGCGCGGTTGGATTTTATCGATGTCGTCACCTCCACGCACAGCCATACCGATCATCTGGACGCGGCCACGATGCTGCCTTTGCGCGCCGCAAACCTGGCGATGGCGCTCGTGATTCCTGAGGCGAACCGCGCCCTGGTGGCCGACCGGCTGCACTGCCCGGTGGAATGGCCGCTGGGGATGGAGAGCGGGCAGACAGTGGTGGTGAAAGGGTTTCATATCACCGGTGTTCCAGCCGCGCACGAGCAATTGGAGCGCGATGAGCAGGGGCGTCACAAATTTCTCGGTTACATTATCGCCGGCGATGGTTGGACGATCTATCATAGCGGGGACACCGTGCTCTATCCCGGCATAGTGGATATCCTGCGCCAATGGCCGATCGATGTGGCGTTGCTGCCGATCAATGGACGTGCGCCGGCGCGCGGGGTGTCGGGTAATCTGGACGGGCGTGAAGCGGCCGAATTGGCGAAAGCCATCGGCGCGCAAGTCGTGATCCCGTGCCACTATGATATGTTTGCGTTCAACACGGCCACACCCGACTTGTTTGTGGAGACATGCCGGTCACTGGGGCAGCCCTTTGTTGTGCTTCAAAACGGTGAAGGTTGGCATTGGGGTGCGGCCTGAGCAACCGATTGGAACGGGAAAGGAATTTTGAATGGACCTCTTTGCGCAGATTCAACAGTTAGATTTCCCAGCGGTGTTGCCGCCCACGTTGTTGGAGGTAGAGCAGCACTTTGATGCGCCGCGGGTGGCGGACGTTGTGGCGGCCACGCGGGCGGCGTTGGAAGAGGGTGGGCTGTTGGAACGGATGCCAGCGGGCGCCACTGTGGCGGTGGGCGTCGGCAGCCGTGGGGTCGCCAATGTGGCCACGATTGCCCGCGCTGCGGTACAGCGTCTCCAGGAGGCGGGCCTGCACCCCTTCATCGTGCCGGCGATGGGCAGCCACGGCGGCGCGACTGCGGAGGGACAGATCGACGTGCTGGCGCAGCTTGGCGTGACGGAGGCCAGCGCAGGTGCACCGGTGCGCGCGACGATGGCGGTGCGTGAGATTGGGCGCCTGCCGGAGGGGCCGCCGCTGTATCAGGGGCTGGATTCGGCGGCAGCCGACCACACGATTTTGATCAGCCGCATCAAACCGCATACGGATTTTCGGTCACACATCGAGAGCGGGCCGGCCAAGATGGCGCTGATCGGGCTTGGCAAACAGCGCGGGGCGATTGCCGTGCATGCCGGCGGCGGCGCGGCCTTCCAGCGCTATCTGGCGCCGGCGGCGCGTATCTACGAAGCCTCCACCAATCTCGCCGGCGCGATCTGTGTGGTCGAGAATGCCTATGATGAAACGGCATTGGTGGTGGGGCTGCCGGCGGCGGCGATTGGCGCGGAGCCGGAGGAAAAACTGCTGAAACAGGCCGTGGCGCTGATGGCGAGCTTGCCCTTCCCGGCGATCGACGTGTTGGTGGTGCGCCAATTGGGGAAGAACATCAGCGGCACCGGAATGGATACCAATATCATCGGCCGCTTATTGATCCCGCGCCAGCCGGAAAACTTTGGCAACATCGACGTGGCGGTGATCGTGCTGCTCGACCTGACCGTTGCGACCCATGGCAACGCCACCGGTATGGGGTTGGCGAATATTACGACGGCGCGGCTGGCGCGCAAGATCGATTGGCTGTCGACCTATACGAACGGGGTGACGTCCGGCATTTTTAGCATGTACCGGGGCAGTATGCCCATGGTGCTGGCCGATGATCGCCGCGCGCTGCAGGCCGCCACCCACTGTTGCGCCGTGCCGGGCGACGCCATGCGCATGGTGTTCATCGAGGATACGCTGCATGTCGGCCGCCTATGGGTGAATTCGGCCCTACGCGCGGCGGTCGAGGCGCACCCGCGCCTCCAAATTGTCGGTGAGACGCCGCTCCGTTTTGACGATGCCGGTGCGTTGGTCAGTCCGTGGTCGATGGCGGAATAGTGCCGCCGGCATTGCGGTCCACATTGGGAAGATAAAACCAATGGGTCGGCGTGAAGTCGATTGCCACGCGCGCCTGCCCCGAATCCGGATCGATTTGGAGGCTGGAAACATCCACGGCCTCGAAATCCGCGCCTTTGACGCGCGCTAGTTCCTCGACCAGCACATCGTTGTTCCAGCGCTCGTCCGGCGCGCCGCTGAGAAACCAGTTGCCGCCGTTGTCGGCGACGATTATCCCGTATTGTTTGAGCGCAAGAAGGATCACTTGCACCTCCGGCGCGAAGTCGCCGATGGGGAAATCGGCGCGCAGCCGGAAGCGTTGGCCCATCGGCGCGACGTTGAGGTTGGTATTGCTGGAGGCATAGTGGCGCGCCGGCCAGACGTAGGCACGTTGGGTGTTTTGGATGGTGAAGCGCAGCGCATGGTTGATGGCGCCGGCGACCACTTCGTCGTAGCGAACCAGGCCGGGAAGAATGGGGAGACCGGCGGCATCGGCCGACGTCCAGGTGTCCGGGCGTAGGGCATGAAGGTTGAGATCGTAGACGGCGCTGGCGTCGGCTTGCCAACTGCCGTTGTCCTGTGGAAAAGCGCGGTAGAGTTCGTAGAGCCGGCAGGACCCCTCCTGCACGACCAGCACGTGGCGGTCGCCATCGCTATCGGGGCCGCCCTCAATGGGTGCATTGGCCGGGATGGGGAAGGGTCCAGAGTCGCTCTCGTCTGGATAGCCATCGGGACCGAAAACGATGGGCACGCTGGGCTGGCCGGCGGGCACGGTGATCAAGGGAATACCGATGGGGTGACCTTCATAGAGGCCAGCGCCGAAGTCCGGGTGTATACCGCGGGTTGGGCCGATGCTGGCAATGTAGGCAGCCGAGCGCGCCGCAAGGGGTAACTGATCGACGCGCGTGTTCCAGATGTTGTCGGCGGGCAACACGGGGCAATCGGCGAGGACAGGTGGCGTCGATGGGCGCGCGCCTGCGCCGGCCACATCGGCCACAAGCAACGTGGTCAGGCAAATCAAGCAAAGCCAAATCCTGCGGCGCATGGTGTTCTCCTGGGTGCTTGTCTGATGGCCGGCGAAACCACCTTGATCGTAGTCGATGGCTGTCCCGTTGGCAATGGGCATTTGGCGGTATTCGCGCTCCGTGCAGTGGGCGGGATGACCACGGTTTACCGACGCTGGGCGACACGCCAGCCATTTGATGCAAAGGGACGGCGTATGATCCGTAAAATGTGGCATTTTCCGAAAAACGATACGCCATTTTGCGGATGCCGACAAGCCAAGTTATCCGTATAGTGTTAGTAACAAACAAATGATCGATGGCATGAAGGATGTGGGAACGGCTATGGCCTGGCAGTGGACGCCAATCGCCTTGGTATACTTCTTTACGGCGGTGCTTTCCGTCATCACTGCGCACACGGCGTGGATGCGGCGTGAAACCAATGGTGCGTGGGAACTAGCGCTGTTGATGCTGGCGGTGGCCTTATGGGCATGCATGGATGGCATGGAATCGGTGTCGGTCTATCTTCACGCCAGGATTTTATATTCGCAGATCAGCCATCTGGGCATCCAGGCGGTTCCGGTCTTCTTTCTGCTCTTTATGGTGCGCTACACGCGGCACGACCACTGGATCACGCCGGGCCGCGTCGCCTTGCTGTGGATCATGCCGATCGTCACGGTCATCATGGTGTTCACCAATGACTGGCACAGGCTGATCTGGCCGAGCGTGCACCTGATACGGTTGCTGACGGGTGTGGAATCGGTCTACGAACATGGCCCTTGGTTTTGGCTGGCCGCCAGCTATGCGTATCTCTTGTTGGCGGTGGGCACGGTTCTGTTGACCTTGTATATCTTTCAATATCGCGATGTCTTCCGGCGGCAGGCAGTCGCCATGTTGGTGGCGGTGGCTGTGCCCTGGGTGGCGAATATTCTGTACCTCTCCAACTATAATCCGCTGCCAGGCCTCGACTGGACAGTGATCTCATTTGCCCTCTCTGGTTTGTTGGTGGCCTGGGCAGTCTTCCAGTTGGGGTTGTTTAACTTGGCGCCAGTGGCGCGTAATGTCCTGTTTGAGTGTATGAGTGATGCGCTGCTGGTGATCGATGGCCAGCGACGCATTGTAGACATCAATCCGGCGGCGCGTGACCTGCTATTTAACAAAGGCGCTGAGATTGGGCGCACCATCGATGAAGTCCTGCAATTGGATGGGGAACTGGCCGTCTGTTTGTCGGCTGAGGGTGCCGCGCAGACGATCATGACGCTAGACGGTCACACGCGGCACCTAGATTTGCGGTGCGCGCCTCTGCATGATCACGAAGGGCGGCTGAACGGTCACGTCGTCGTAGTGCGCGACATTTCGGCCATCAAGCACATCGAGCGGGAGCTCCGCGACGCCAAGGAAGTGGCTGAGGCGGCTACGCAGGCCAAAAGTGAGTTTTTAGCAAACATGAGCCATGAGATCCGCACCCCGATGAATGCCATCATTGGCATGACGAGTCTGCTGCTTGATACGGAACTGACGCCGCAGCAAATGGACTATGTAGACACGGTGCGTAGCAGCAGCGACTCCTTACTGACCGTGATCAACGATATCTTGGATTTCTCCAAAATTGAAGCAGGTAAGCTCGAACTTGAAATAGAACCTTTCGATCTGCTGCCGTGCTTGGAGTCGGCGCTGGATTTGGTGGCGGTGCAGGCTTCTCACAAGGGTCTGGAACTGGTCTATGACGTCGGCGAAGCTGCATCGTTGCGCGTACGTGGTGACGTGACGCGCTTGCGCCAAATCGTCGTGAACTTGCTTGGCAATGCCGTCAAGTTCACCGAATTCGGCGAGGTGACCCTGGCGGTGAACGCAGCCGATCTGGCGGCGCCGCCCCAACCGATCAACGGTCATCTGGTGGATGAAGAAGCCGGGCCGTGGGTAGAGGTGCAGATTGACGTGCGTGACACCGGGATCGGGATTCCCAAAGAGCGGCTCGGACAACTGTTTCGCTCATTCAGCCAGGTTGACCCTTCGATGACGCGTCGCTTTGGCGGCACGGGGCTTGGCCTGGCGATCAGCCGCCGGTTGGCCGAGCTGATGGGCGGCACGATCTGGGCCGACAGCATCCCTGGGCACGGCACGACCTTCCACATGCGTATTCCCACCCAGGTGGTGCTCGAACACACCATCGCCCCCGCGCTAGACCAAAGCGCATCGCTGACCGGCACGCGCGTGCTCGTGGTGGACGACAACGCGACCAATCGCAAGATTTTGTTGCACCAACTCGGCCAGTGGCAGATGGTGTGTGTGGCAGCGGCCTCCGGCGAAGAGGCGCTTGAGTATATCCACGGTGGGCAGCGCTTTGATCTGGCCGTCCTCGATGGGCTGATGCCGGATATGGATGGGTTTGTGCTTGCCGCCGAGATTCGGAAGTCGTACAGCGCACAGGTGTTGCCGCTCGTTGTACTCACCTCGCTCGATCAGAACCAGCGCGATGTAGCGGCGGAGGTGCAACTGGTGCATCTGCGCAAGCCGGTAAAGCCGGCGCAACTTCACGACACCTTGCTACGATTACTTAGCCAGCGGCCAGAGGCGCCCCGCACCGTGCGCGCCGATCGCTGGGACGTGACGCTTGGTGAGCGGCAACCACTGCGCATCCTCATGGCAGAGGACAACCGTGTGAACCAGAAAGTGATGCACGGGTTGCTAAGTCGCTGCGGCTATTGCGCCGACCTGGCGGGCAACGGCACTGAAGTGCTGGCGGCGTTGCGGCGCCAGGTCTACGATGTGGTGTTGATGGATGTACAGATGCCCGAGATGGATGGTGAAGAAGCCACCGAGCGCATTCGTTTGGAGTGGCCGGCGGCCGAGCAACCCTACATTATTGCCATGACCGCCAACGCGTTTGACGATCAACGCCAGAAATATCTCGACATCGGCATGAACGATTATGTCAGCAAACCCGTAGACCCCGCCAAACTGATTGCTGCCTTGCACCGGAGTTGGGTGCGGGATCCGGAGCGGCTGCAGGTCGCGTAGGCTTTGGTCGGGCGATTTGCCAAATCGTCCGACATCTGGCTGCGTTCGTTTGCGCTTCGTTCGGGGGCGTGCTAGCATGCGTTAGTCTTCAATCAATCGCTGTGAGAGATACCCTTGTTTGACTTTGACATTCACGCCACCGACGGCCAGGCTCGCCTGAGTACATTGCATACGCCGCATGGCCCGATTGAAATGCCGGCCTTTGCCCCTGTGGGCACACAGGCCAATGTGAAGACCCTGGAACCGCGCGATCTGCACGAGGCAGGTGCGCAGTTGATTCTATCCAATACCTACCATCTCTATCTCCGCCCTGGCCACGCACTCATCGCTCGCTTTGGCGGTCTGCACCAATTCATGGGATGGGACGGCCCAATTTTGACGGATTCGGGCGGCTATCAGGTTTTTAGCCTGGCCCATCAGCGCAAGCTGGATAACGACGGGGTGACTTTTCGCAGCCATCTCGACGGTAGCCTGCATCGCTTTACCCCAGAGAAGGTGATGGAAGTCGAGCAAGCGCTTGGCCCCGATATCGCCATGGTGCTCGACGAATGTCCACCGCCGTTGGACCGCCGCTATAACGAGGAGGCGCTCACACGCACGCACCGTTGGGCAGAACGCTGTCGTGAGGTACATCGCCGGCCGGACCAAGCCCTCTTTGGCATCGTCCAAGGCGGCATTTTTGCGGATTTGCGTTTGCAAAGCGCGGCGTTCTTGGTAGGTCTTGATTTTCCTGGCTATGCCATCGGCGGGCTGGCGGTGGGGGAAACCAAGGAACTAATGTACGCCACCCTTGATATCACCTGCCCGGCCTTGCCGGTCGCCAAGCCGCGCTACTTGATGGGTGTCGGTGCGCCGGAGGATATTGTCGAAGCTGTTTTTCGCGGCGTGGATTTTTTCGATTGCGTGTTGCCGACGCGCATCGCGCGCAATGGGCAATTGCTCACGCCCGATGGGCGGATGAACATGCGCAACGCACAGTACGCCGAAGATCACCGGCCCGTGCAAGAGGATTGCACTTGTTACACCTGTCGTAGCTTTAGCCGTGCCTATATACGCCACCTCTATAAAGCCGGTGAAATCAGCGCGCTGCGTCTAGGGACGATCCACAACGTGCATTTCATGCTTGCCCTCATGCGCGAACTGCGTGCCGCGATCGGCTCAGGTACGCTCAATGAGTACCGCACCGCCTTCTTATCGCGCTTTCGCATGACCAACCAAGCGACACGCCACAACCAACGGGAACTGCGTGCTGCCGCGCGTAAGATGTAGGATGAGGGAGTTGCGGCGCGTTTTTCTCCTTGTTCTTGGTTCATTTCTCCTGGTCGCCTGTGAAGGAGCCGTAGTTGTGACGCCGGCGCCGGTGACCATTACGATTGGCGGCGCCACGGCAATGCGCCGCGTGCTGCAGGATTTGACTACGGAGTTCAGCCGCCAACACCCGGACGTGTTGTTTGTGTTGCACGGTGGCGGCAGCACGTTGGGGGAAGAAACGGTGCGTCGTGGCGAGATCGACCTGGCCGCCAGCACCTTATTGCCTCCCGATGCCTCGGCCAGCGTGCCCACACCGGTTGGCGACGAGGCACTTGTGCGGACGCCGATCGGCCTGGATGGGCTTGCGATCGTCATCCATCCCAGCAATGTCGTAGCCGCTTTGTCGCTTGTACAACTGCGGGACATTTTCGAAGGCCGTGTGCTCGACTGGCAAGCCTTGGGCAGCGATGCCGGCGAAATTCTGCTTGTCAGCCGTGAAGATGGCAGCGGTTCACGGATCCTGTTCGAAACGCGCGTGATGGACAAGGAGCGGGTCTCGCTGACAGCGGTCGTCATGCCGACAAGCGCAGATGTGGTTGCCTACGTCGCCAAGAATCCGGCAGCAATCGGCTATGTCTCGCGCGGGGAGGTAGCCGAGTGGATCGACGGTGATCTCCCCGCGAACGGCGCCGGCGCCACGCCAACCGCCGTCGCTACGCCTGCCACGCCGCCGGTGCGCGTGGTGCGCGTCGAAGAGCTGATGCCGACGGTCGACGTGCTGCGCAGTCAGCAATATGCCTTGACGCAGCCGCTTTACCTCATCAGCCACGGTCCGGTTGGCGGCCGCGTGCGCCAGTTCATCGATTTTGTCCTCAGCCCGGCCGGGCAGGCGATCGTCTCCCGCTATCATGCGTCGATTCGCTGACGCGAAATGACCTGCGCTGGCGCCCCCTCTGTTAGTCAGACCCCATGCTCTCTGCTACAATAGTTCCCCCATCATGCGGATGGGTCAGTTTGTCAACCAATCATTCTGGCACATTGCCAGTTAACAGGACTTATGAGCACAAAAATCATCTTTTCCATGATGGGCGTCGGCAAGATCTACCCGCCCAATAAGCAGGTCTTGCGCGATATCAGCCTTTCCTATTTCTACGGCGCCAAGATCGGTGTGCTTGGCCTCAACGGCTCCGGTAAGAGCACCCTGTTGCGCATCATGGCCGGCGTCGATACGGACTTTGTCGGCCAAACCATGCTCTCGCCGGGCTACACGGTCGGCTATCTGGAGCAAGATCCGCAGTTGGACAGCACCAAGACCGTGCGCGAAATCGTCGAGGAGGGTGTGCAAGAGGTGGTGGATGCCCTGCGTGAGTTTGACGAACTCAACGCCCGATTTGCTGAGCCGATGAGCGTCGGCGAGATGGATGAGCTGATGAACCGCCAGGCGGAAGTCCAGGACAGACTCGAATCGCTCAATGGCTGGGATCTGGACAGCCGTCTTGAACTGGCCATGGATGCTCTGCGCTGCCCGCCGGCCGACACCGCCGTGGCGATCCTCTCGGGCGGTGAGCGGCGGCGTGTGGCCTTGTGCCGGCTGTTTCTCAAGGAGCCGGATATTCTCTTGCTGGACGAGCCGACCAATCATTTGGATGCTGAATCGGTGGCCTGGCTCGAAAAACATCTGCAGGAGTATAGTGGCACCGTGATCGCGGTCACGCATGATCGCTATTTCCTCGACAATGTCGCTGGGTGGATTTTGGAACTGGACCGCGGCTATGGGATCCCGTGGAAGGGGAATTACTCGTCGTGGCTTGAACAGAAGCAACAGCGTCTCTCCCAAGAAGAGAAGCAGGAGGACCTGCGCCAGAAGACTTTGCAGCGCGAGTTGGACTGGTTGCACATGTCACCCAAGGCACGCCAGGTCAAGGCTAAGTCGCGTATCAGCGCCTACAACGAGTTGGTGTCGCAGGAAAAAGAACGCTCCAACGAAGAACGCGAGATCTACATTGCGCCCGGCCCGCGCCTGGGCGATGTTGTGATCCGCGTCGAGGGCCTGGCCAAGGCCTACGGCGACAATTTGCTCTATGAAAACCTTAGCTTTGATGTGCCGCCGGGGGCAATGGTCGGGATCATTGGCCCCAATGGCGCTGGCAAGACGACGCTTTTCCGGATGATCATCGACCAAGAACAACCTGACGCCGGCAGCCTCACCGTTGGTAGTACGGTGAAACTGACCTACGTCGATCAGGCACGCGCCACGCTTGACCCCAACAAAAGCGTGTGGGAAGAGATTTCGGGTGGCAACGAGCAGCTTCAACTGGGCGATCGGGTCGTCAACTCGCGGGCCTACGTGGGTCGTTTCAACTTTGGGGGGCAGGATCAGCAGAAAAAGGTCAGCACCCTTTCCGGTGGCGAACGCAACCGCCTCTACTTGGCCAAAATGCTCAAGTCCGGCGGCAATGTGATCCTGCTTGACGAACCGAGCAACGACCTGGACATCAACACCCTGCGTGCGCTTGAAGATGCGCTCGAAGCGTTTACGGGCTGCGTACTCGTCATCTCGCACGATCGATGGTTTCTGGACCGCATCGCGACCCATATTCTCGCCTTTGAAGGCAACAGCGAGGTCTTCTTCTTCCCGGGCAACTACAGTGAATATGAAGAAGACCGGCGCCGGCGGCTTGGGCCGGTCGCCGATCGCCCGCATCGCATCACTTATCGCAAGTTACGCCGGGCGTAGCTGGCGGTCTGCCATGCTTGAGATCGCCTGTGTCGTCGTCTTTCTGCTATCGCTCTGGCTGCTAGCGATCACGATTCGCTCGGTGGTGCGTACGCTCGTATTGCCGCGCAGTGCGCGCGACGTGATCACCGCAGGTCTGTTTACCGGCGTGCGCTATCTGTTTGAACTGCGGCTGCGCAAGGCCGCCAGTTATGCCGAACGCGACGCCGTGATGGCGTATTATGCGCCGGTGACACTCTTGTTGTTGGTGCCGGCCTGGCTGACATTGGTGCTGTTCGCGTTTACGGGCCTGTTCTGGGCAACCGGCATCGCCAGTTGGCATGATGCATTTGCGCTGAGCGGGTCCGCGCTCTTCACGCTGGGCTTCAAGGTCGACTATACCGTGCCGCACATGGTCTTTACGTATGTGGAGGCGGCCTTTGGCATGATGATCATTGCCTTGCTGATTGGCTATCTGCCCACGATGTATGCCGCATTCTCGTCGCGCGAAGCGGCGGTCAATCTGCTGGATGTACGCGCCGGCACCCCGCCGTCGGTAGCTACCATGATCATTCGCGTCTTTCGAATTGGGAAGTTCGACACGCTTTCAGCATTCTGGCGTGAGTGGGAGATCCTCTTTACGCAAATCGCCGAATCGCACACGACGCTGCCGGCGCTCGTCTTCTTTCGCTCCCCGCATAGTAGTCGTTCATGGGTCACGGCCGCCGGCAATGTGATGGACACGGCTGCGTTCATTCGTGCAGCGATTGCGGCGCCGCACGATCCGCAGGCCGACCTTTGTATCCGCGCCGGTTTCCTGGCCCTGCGCCAGGTGGCGGATTACTTTGCCTTGGAGTATAAAACCGACCCGCACTTTCCAGATGACCCGATCAGCCTTGACCGCTCGGAGTTCGACGCCGTCTACGCGGAATTGAGTGCTGAAGGGGTGCCGCTGGTGATTGACCGTGACCAGGCCTGGCGTGACTTTGCCGGCTGGCGCGTCAACTACGACCAGGTATTGATTGCACTCTGTTCGCTCACGATGGCGCCATATGCGCCGTGGTCGTCTGATCGTTCGCCGCGCCAGGGCTTGTCATCGATCGCACATCGCAAGCGGAAATGAAAGATACTGCACAGCACGATGTGCTGTCCGCGGTTGGTCACGCAGGCGCTGCAAGCGCTATAATGATCCACTATGCCAGCTAATGACGTGCAGCCAGATTTCTATGATTTGCTTGGTGTAGGGCCGGCTGCGTCCAGCGAAGAAATTCGCCGGCGCTACCGCTTTTTGGTGATGGCTTTCCACCCCGATCGCTTTAGCCGCAACCCTGAGCACCACGCCCTCGCTGAACAGCGGATTAAGCAGGTAAACGCAGCGTATAGCGTCCTCTCCGACCCACAAGCGCGCGCGCGCTACGACGTGGTTCGGCTGGCGGGCATTCTGGGACCTCGGGTCGCTGCGCCTTCGTCGCAATACGCACAATTGCAGCGCGAATTGGAGCAGGCGCGCGGCCGCGCTCATCAAGCGGAGCAGGATGTCCATCTGTTGCGCACCTGGCAAGAGGCAATCATCGCCGAGAAGGCCAGCTTGCAGCGCGACCTGGACGACCGCGAACGCGCGTTTCGCAGCGAACGTCAGGCGCTGGAGGCCGAGGCCAAAATCCTGACGCTGCAACTGGAACAACTGGCGCGTGAGCGCATGACTCTTGACCAACTGTTGAAAGACCAACTGGCACAAGCCAATTCCAAGGCGGCGCAATTGACGCAGGAGTTGGCTAGCCGGGAGCGCTTTGTCGAGAACCTGGCAGCCACCAAGGCGGACTGGGAGCGCTCCAACCAGTCGCGTCTCGAACTCATGGCGCAACAACTACGCCGCTTGCAAGAAGAGTTGTCGGCGCGCAATGCTGCGCTTGCCCAACAACGCCATGCGCACATGACCCTTGAAGAACGGCTGGCGCGCGTGGAACGTGATGCACGCCAGGCGGCACAGAGCTTGGCCAATGCACTGCAACTCAAACAGCAAGAGGCCGAGACGCTGCAAGTTGGCGTGCGTACTGCCGAGGATGCCAAACGCCGCGAACAGCGCACCATACGGCTTTGGCAGATTGCGGCCCTGATCGGGATTGTCAACACCCTGATCCTGTTCATTCTGTTGTTTGTGCGCTAAGCAACTGGCAGCGCAGCCGTGTTTCGTGTAACCAGTTCCTGTTGATTGCATCTAACTTGTGCGACGAATCAACCGATTACGAAAGGACCACTCCCATGCATGCGTCTGTATCCTGGACCAAAGGAATGAGTTTTACCGGCACGGCCGACAGCGGCTTTAGCGTTCCGCTGGGCACGGAACCAGCACTCGGCGGCGACAATGACGGCTTTCGCCCCATGGAACTGATGGCAATCAGCCTCGCCGGCTGTACGGCGATGGATGTGATTTCGATCCTGCAAAAGAAACGGCAAGGGATCACCGGTTTTGAGGTCAAAGTCAACGCGACGCGCGCGGCTGAGCATCCTAGGGTTTTCACGGCGCTGGAGATTCATTATATCTTCCGTGGGAGGGGCATCGAGGTGGCGGCAGTCGAGCGTGCGATCGATCTATCCAAGACAAAGTACTGCCCTGCTCAGGCAATGATGAGCCAGGTTGCGCCAATTACGATCAGGTACGAAATCGTCGAAGAATAGTCTGTGCGCAGCAGACACCGTGCGCAAAATGCCTGGGCTACCCGCGCGGCCGTTCGCGCGGGTAGCCCAGGCATTTTGTTTTCAAGGATACTTTACGCTCGACCTTATGCTATACTTGTATTGACGGTTCTGATTGACAAGCAGCGGCTAATGCGCAGATTCAGTGATCTCGCCGAAGAAGGCCAGAATGGATGATGGTATGGATGAACTTGAGCAACGAGTGGCTGAGCGCACGGCGGCGTTGGAAACAGAGATTGTGCAACGTCAACGCGCCGAAGAAGCGCTGCGGGAAAGTGAAGAACGCTGGAATCTAGCGTTATCCGCCAGCGGGTTAGGCGTGTGGGATTGGAATGTGACTACCAGTTGTGTGTTCTTCTCGCAGCGTCTCACCGAGGCGTTGGGGTACAGCGAAACGGAATTTGGCAACACATTGGACGCATGGAAGCAGCGCATTCACCCGGACGACAAATCGGCCGTGATGGACAAGCTGGAACGGCACTTTGCCGGTGAATTGCCCCATTATGAAAGTGAACACCGGGTGCAATGTAAAGACGGCGCCTATGTGTGGGTTCTGGATCGGGGCATGATCATCGAACGCACCGAGGAGGGCAAGCCGGTGCGCATGATCGGTACGCACACGGACATCAACGAGCGCAGGCAAATGGCGGACGATTTGCGCCGTCAAGCTGAAGAATTGGCCGACGCCAATGTCGCATTGGCCAACGCCGCGCAGATGAAGGATGAATTCCTGGCCAGCATGAGCCACGAATTGCGCACGCCGCTTGCCGGCATTCTGGGGCTGACGGAGACGTTGCGCGAAGAGGTTTACGGACCCTTGAACGACCGCCAGCAGAATGCGCTGCGCAATATTGATTCCAGCGGTCATCATCTGCTTGACTTGATCAATGATATTCTGGACATTGTGAAGATCGCGTCTGGCAATTTGGAACTGAACCCAAGCAATGTCGATCTGGATGCACTGTGTGAGGCGAGCGTCCGGTTGGTGGTGCCGATGGCCCGCGCAAAACAGCAGCGACTGTCGTACACGTCCCATATCTTGGGCGCCAACCTGTGGGCCGACGAGCGGCGCGTCAAGCAGATCCTGGCGAATTTGCTCACCAACGCCGTCAAGTTCACCCCAAATGGCGGCGAAATGGGTCTTGTCGTAGATGGTGATGCCGCGCTGAAGGAAATTCAGTTCACGGTATGGGATAAGGGTATTGGCATTGCTGCGGATGATGTCGCCAGAATCTTTCTGCCTTTTGTCCAACTTGACAGCCGGCTGGCGCGCCTCCACGCTGGAACCGGGTTGGGTTTGGCATTGATCCATCGGCTGGCCGCACTGCATGGGGGCCGTGTCAGCGTAGAGAGCAAACCGGATCAAGGCAGCCGGTTTATCGTCACCTTGCCGTGGGTCGACAATGAAGAAGTGGCAATGGCATCTGCCCCCCCCAGCACCGTGCTGGGCGCCGGCAGCCACGGTGGTCCGAAATCGATCCTGGTGATCGAGGATTCGCCCGTGGCGGCGCAGCAACTAGTCCATTATTTGAGCATGTTGGGCATTACCGAGGTTGTTGTGCACACCCATGTCCGTGACGCGCTTGCCCGCGTTGAGGCGACCCACCCTGATTTTGTGCTCCTTGATATCTATTTGCCGGATGGCTTGGGCTGGGACATCCTCGCTGCACTAAAGCTTGACCCCAAAACTCATGCTATCCCTGTGGTCGTCGTCACAGTGACCGACGCGCAGAAAATGGCGCTGCAAAAAGGGGCCGACGCCTATTTGTTGAAACCGGTGACTTTGAACGACCTGCAGGTCGCCTTGGTGAGCGCCGCCGGGCATGCCAGGCATGTGCCGTTTATTGACAGCGTGTCCAAGGGCGCCTGAGCGGTCGTTACGGCTGCGCCATCTGGCAGGGTAAACGCGAGGATTGCATGACTGACGTACAACCTGAGACCCCTCTTGCCGAGATCGCTGGGCTGCGTGCCCATATCACCGCGTTGGAGGCCGAATTGGCCACCCGTTCAGCCGAGCTCGATCTCCTGTATCGGGCTGGTCGCGAGCTCGGGCGCACCCTGGACCTGGCGACCCTATACCGGACGCTGCGCACGCTTATTGCCGAACAAATGGCGTGCGATGCGCTTGTCATCTCCTCATATCGAATCGGCGAACCCATTATCTGTCGCTACTCCTGGCAGGAGGGTGTGGAAATTCCCGTCGACGCCTTTCCACCGATTCCCTTGGAGGAAGCTGGTCATGGCACCCAAAGCATCGCCATTCGCACTGGCGAGTCACTGTTATTGCCTGACTTTCAAGCGTACCGGCGCACTGCTGCTACGTCCTATCTGGTCGACAACCACGGGAACATGCTCGAGCCTGAACCAGAATCTGAAGGGATCGATATTCCACGCTCGGCGCTGATTGTGCCGCTAAAGATGGAGGATGCCGTTCACGGTGTGCTGCAGGTCTTTAGTTTTCGTTTGGACGCCTATACGGCGCTCGACCTGCAATTGCTCGAATCGTTGGCCACGCAACTTGCCTATGCGGAAGCCAATGCCAAGCTCTACGCGCAAGCGACGGCGGAGTTGGCCGCACGCCAGGTTGCCGAGGAGGCCATGCGCGGTCTGTACGAAACGCTGGAGCAACGCGTGCGCGAGCGCACCCAAGTCTTGGAGAGCGAGGTCGCCGAGCGCAGACAAGCCGAGGCGATCTTGCACCAACGCGAAGATCAGTTGCGTTTGCTTGCCGATAACACGACCGACATTATCATGCGCTTCACGCTGGATGGCATCCCGCTCTACGTGACGCCATCGGTCAAGGCAGTTCTTGGCTATGATGTGGACGAACTGATGTGCAGCCAGTACGGATTGATGACTCACCCGGATGATATGGCGCACGTTCGGGAGTCTCTTCAAGAACTGGCGCAGACCGGTGGACCCGTGCGCTCGGAAGCTCGCTTACTGCATAAGCAAGGGTATTACGTCTGGCTTGAAACGGTGTCCAAACAGATTCGCGATGTGGCGACCGGGGAGCCGATCGGCGTAGTGTGTTCATCGCGCGATATTTCGGAGCGCAAAGCGGTACAAGCCGCATTCGTGCAGCGCTCGGAAGAACTCAGCATGGCCAACGTCGAACTCGCCAGGGCGTCATGCCTGAAAGATGAGTTTCTGGCGAATATGAGCCATGAATTGCGCACCCCACTGACTGGCATCCTGGGGCTGGCAGAGGGATTGCAGAATATCGTGTATGGCCCCCTCAACGAACGCCAGTTGCGGGCATTGCGCCTGATCGAAGAGAGTGGGCGCCATCTGCTCAATCTGATTAACGACATCCTGGATCTGTCCAAAGTCGAGGCCGGCAAGCTGGACGTTTTAATCGAGTATGTGCTGGCGGCTGACGTGTGCCGCTCGAGCCTGCGGATGGTCAAACAGATTGCCGAAAAGAAACATCAGCAGGTGGCCCTGGTGCTTGAGCCATCGGCCTTGATCGTGCAGGCCGACGCGCGTCGGCTGAAACAAATCCTCGTCAATCTGTTGAGCAACGCCGTGAAGTTCACGCCCGAGCACGGTGAACTTGGTCTGCAGGTGGCCGCCGATGTAGCGACGCACAGCGTCCATTTCACGGTCTGGGATAAGGGCATCGGCATTGCGCAGGAACAGCAGGCGAAGATCTTTCAGCCGTTTATCCAGTTGGACAGTGGCCTGGCGCGCCAGTTTAGCGGCACCGGCCTGGGTCTGGCGTTGGTGCGCCGGTTGACCGAGTTGCACGGTGGGAGTGTGGCAGTGTTCAGCACCCCGGGCGACGGCAGCCGTTTCGTGGTGACGCTGCCGTGGACGCCAGACATGCCGGCGAGTTCAGCCACCGTGAGCACAAGCGCGCCGCCGGTGGCGACGGCGCCAGACCGTCATGCTGGCCATGTTTTGCTGGTCGAGGACAACGTGACAACGGCTATCGCGATGGTCGACTATTTATCGGCGTATGGGTTCCATGTATCGGTTGTCTATACCGGTGTTGAGGCTGTCGCACGTGTCGCCGCGTTGAGACCGGATGTCATTCTCATGGACGTGCAAATGCCCGAAATGGATGGGATCGAGGCCACCAGACGGATCCGCGCCTTGCCCGATCGCGTTGTTGCCGATACGCCAATCATTGCGGTGACGGCGCTGGCGATGGTCGGTGACCGCGAGCGCTGTGTGGCGGCTGGGGCCAACGACTATGTCAGCAAGCCGTTCGAACTGACCGCATTGTCAGGAATGATCCAGCGCTATCTTCACCATCGGTGAGCCGTTCGGCGCCACGACCGGTGGGCGCGCACGTGCCCAATGCGTCACAATCGGAGGGATGCGCACGCAACTATGCCGGAGATCGGTTCCCAGACTAACCGCATCAATGCCGAACGCCAGCGCCAGCCGGTAGCAGATCCTGACGTGGTGGCCACGCGCTACCGTCTCCAGCCAGCCGACCTGCCGGAGCCACGGCAGCTTGTCGTGCGCGTCGTGGTTGGCCAGGGGGTGGAGACGTTTACACCCGTGCTCCACTTTGCCGGGTTGGCCAAGCCGTTGGTGCTCGACGCCGCCAATGCGGCGGCGATGGCGGCAGTGGCGGGAAGTCCCCTGTTCGGTGATTGGGTTGGCTGCCTTGTCGAGTTACGGGTCGTGACCGAAGCCGGCATCGAACGCATTCGGCTTGTGCCGGCGCCAAGCCTGCCGACGCGCATGATATCGGTTCGCCTGCCAAATGGGCGCATGACGCGGGGCGCGTTGCTGCTGGTGGCGGTGCTGTTGCTGGCGCTGGGTGCGGTCTATGTCGTCGCGCATTGGACCGATCTGCAAGTGTTTTTTGCGCGCCGATGAATGCGGCGCGGTGCCAGCCGTATGATGGAGAGCAGCAACAGATTGTTGAAGGAGTTCCTGCACACGCGGCGCTCTTTTGCCAACGCCGAGACCATGCAGAACGACCTCAGCCTCTTCACTCTCTGGCACAATATGCGCGCCCTGTTGTCCAATAGGAACAGTTGCCACTGTGGACTCGCCCCAGCTGCCTTAGAATGGGTCGAGTTTTCTAGGCGACGGTCGAGAGGGAGTATTGGATGAGATTAGACATCAACGGGGAAACGCATGATGTTGCCGCAGGGGCGGGTGAACTGCTGCTTTGGGTGCTGCGCGATGAGCTGGGTATGATCGGCACGCGTTTTGGCTGCGGCGCCGGCATTTGCGGGGCCTGTACCGTCCATGTCGATGGCGTCGCCACACGGTCGTGCTTGACGCCGCTGGCGCTGGTGGAGGGCAAGCAAATCCGTACGATCGAGGGCATGGCGACGGCCAATGCCGACGGCAGTCTGGTGCTTCATCCACTGCAACAGGCATTTATCGACGATCAGGTTCCGCAGTGCGCCTGGTGTATGAGTGGTCAGCTCATGACCGCCGCTGCGTTCCTCGTACAATACCCCACACCCACCGAGGATGAGATCGTCGAAGCCATGGGCAACAACTACTGCCGCTGTGGGTGCTACACGCGCATCAAGCGTGCTGTCGCCAAGGCCGCCGTGCACATGGCCGCCGGCACACAACAGGGGGCGCCCGCATGACCAATCAACGAATCCCCGCACCACCGGCTTCCGCGGCCAGCGAACAATCGAGTCAATCGGGCGCTAAGCGCCGCTGGCGCCCCACGCGCCGCGGCTTTTTGATCGGCCTGGGCGTCACCGGCGTTGGGCTGGCGCTTGGCATTGGCGCAGTGGCCACGGTCGGTATACCCTATGTGCGTCTGCGAGTGGCTGGCATGCTGGATGGGGCGGAAGCGCCTGCCGGCGAAATGCCCACCGACCCGTGGGCGTGGTTCGAAGTGCTGCCCGACAGCCGCGTGCGTCTTTATCTGGCCAAGGTAGAAATGGGCCAGGGGATCCACACTGCATTGAGCCAGATTGTGGTCGAGGAACTTGGCGTAGCCTGGGACGATCTTGAGGTTGCCCAGGCCACTACGGCCCGTGACCTTGGCGGTGGCCAAACCGGTGGCAGCAACTCAGTCTCCAGCCTTTTCGCGCCGCTGCGCCAAGCCGCGGCCACTTTTGGCGAGATGCTGCGTGCGGAGGCTGCCACGCAGTTGGGCCTCCCGGCAACGTCCCTGGTGATTGCTGGGCGCGGTTTTGCCGCTGTGGAGGATCCTGCCAGGCGCATTGACCTGGCGCCGCTGGTTGCTGCCAAAACCGGTGAGTGGGAAGTCTCCAAGGAACCGGCGCCCTTGAAAGCGCCCGGTAACTTTCAAGTGATTGGCCAGTCTTTGCCGCGACGCGATTTTATGGCCAAGCTGACTGGTCAGGCTGTCTATGGCTACGACGCTCGCCTGGAGGGTATGAAATATGGCGCGGTTGTCCGGCCACCGACCATTGCCG
>Ga0105047_10002302_pt1 | contig 34167 bp, 35 predicted proteins | sample MAT04_FD_78384 | JGI IMG/M metagenome (GOLD analysis project Ga0105047, IMG submission 78384) | Freshwater microbial communities from Lake Fryxell liftoff mats and glacier meltwater in Antarctica - MAT-04 (megahit assembly) | ecosystem: Environmental > Aquatic > Freshwater > Ice > Liftoff... | reverse complement strand
GGGGGGTCCCGGGGGGTGTGAAACCCCCCGGCCTTTGCCAAAGGGTGCGCGGATCACCGCAGTCGTGCGCCGGTACTCGCATCGAACACGAAGGTTGCCGTCGGTGCCGCCTCGATTCCCACCGCATCCCCCGGCTGGCCCGAAAAATCCTTGCCCGCCTTCACCGCGATCATCTGACCCTCCACCTCGCAGGTGATCAGCGTATGATCCCCGATCAACTCGTTGGTGTAGATCATGCCGCGGAAGGCCGCGCCCGCCACGGCCGCCACGCGCGCGTCCTCCGGACGCAAGCCCAGGGTTGCGGCGGCAAGGCTGTGCTTCAGCGTCGTGCCCAGACTCCCGCCCGGCATCTCGAACCGCCCATCCTTCAGCGTGCCTTTCAGGAAGTTCATCGGCGGCGATCCGATGAAGCCCGCAACGAACAAGTTCGCCGGATCGTTATAGATCTTGCGCGGCGTATCCAGCTGTTGCAGCACGCCCTTTTCCAAAATGGCCACCCGGTGCGCCAGCGTCATCGCCTCGACCTGATCGTGCGTGACGTAGATCGTGGTGATGCCAAGCGCATGCTGCATGTGCTTCAGCTCAGCCCGCATGTGGCCGCGCAGCTTGGCATCGAGGTTAGAGAGCGGCTCGTCCATAAGGAACACCGACGGGCGCCGCACGATGGCACGCGCCAGGGCCACGCGCTGACGCTGCCCGCCCGACAACTGCCGCGGATAGCGGTCGAGAAGGCTGTCGAGTTCCACCTGCCGCGCGGCATCGCGCACCGCCGCGTCGATCACCGCAGCCGTTGCGCCGCGGATCTTCAGCGGAAAGCCGATGTTCTCGCCCACCGTCTTGTGCGGGTACAGCGCGTAGGACTGGAATACCATCGCCACATCACGGTACTTGGGCAGCGTTTCGGTCACATCGCGGTCGCCGATCCGCACGCTTCCGGAACTTGCGGTCTCAAGGCCCGCCAGAATGCGCAGCGCCGTGGTCTTGCCCGACCCGGAGGCGCCCAGAAGCACCAGAAACTCTCCCGGCTCCACATCAAGGCTCAGCTCCTCCAGCACCTTCACGGCGCCAAAGGACTTGGCCACCTTGTCGAACCGGACAGGCACACGAATGTCGTTCTGCATCACTTCAGGTCAGCCTTTCACCGCGCCCGTCAGGACGCCCTTTGCAATGAAGCGCTGCAACAGCACCGCCATCAGCACCACCGGCACGATCATCACCACGATCACCACGCACATGGTCCACCACAGGATCCCCCGATCGCCCGCGTTCATCGCGGCCACGAGGATCGGCATGGTTTGCGCGTTGGAGGTCGACAGGAACACTGCCAAAAGATACTCGTTCCAACACAGGATCATCGTCAGAAGCGTGGTGGCTGCAAGCCCCGGCCGGGTCAGCGGCAGCACGATATCCCAAAAGATGTAGAGCCTGCTCGCCCCGTCCAGCTGTGCGCTTTCCTCCAGCTCCTGCGGGATGCCTGCAAAGAAATCATGCATGAGCCACACCACAATGGGCAGGTTTGTCACCGAATAGGCCAGGATCAGGCCCAGGTGCGTGTCCACGAGGCCAATCGACTGGAACATCATGTAGACGGGGATGATCACGACGATGGCCGGAAGAATGCGCTGCGAGATCATCCAGAACAGGATGTCGCCGTTGCCGAGCGTACGCAGGAAAAACCGCGACAAGGCACGCAACAACAGCAGAAACAGCGCGAAGGCCGTGGCAAGGACGATCCTCCAGTCCAGCCCGGTCATCACCGCGACCACCACCCCGCCCACCAGAAGCAGCACGAAGAGCATGATCGAGCCAAACTTCGGTCGGTACTGGATGCGCGCAAGCCCATAGGCCGCCATCGAACCGACCATCACGGCAAAGGCCGTGGCCCCGATGGCAATCACCATCGAATTGACAAAGGCCCGCAACGTGTCTTCCCAATCCTTGATGATCAGATCGTTCCAGGCGTGCAGGCTCGGCTGGAAGTCGACGAAGGGCAGATAGAACGGCCCCTCGCTTACCGATTGCGGCAGCTTGAACGAGGTGATGAACACCCAGTAAAGCGGAAAGATCACGAAGGCCGTCCAGACCGCGAGGATCGTATAGACGAAGACCGCGGTCGCGGGCGCCATCTTACCCACCGCCGGCGGCTCAAACAAACGTTGCATCAGGCTTCGGTCCGCCAGGGGGCGGAGGGGGGACGTGTCGCTCATGCGGCCTGCCCTTTGCGGATGTGCTGCAGAACCACAAAATTGAAGAATGACGCGCACAGCACCACCGTCACGAACAACAAAAGGTAGGCCACGGCGGCGGACGAGCCGAAGTCGTTCGACCGCCAGGCAAAGACCGCCTGCAATGTCATCGACTCCGTCGCAATGCCGGGGCCGCCCGACGTCATGATGTTGGGTAGATCCACGATCTTGAAAGCCTCGATGGCCCGGATCAGCATCACAGTCGCGGCCACCGGGATGATGGCAGGCCAGGTGATCTCGCGGAAGATCTGGGTGCCGGACGCGCCATCGACTTGCGCGGCCTCGACATAGTCGCGCGGCACATTTTCAAGGGCCGCCAGCATCACGATGAAAATGAACGGGATCCATTGCCAGCTGTCACCGATCACGATGAACAGCCGCGCGGTCCACGGGTCCGATGCCCAGGCGAACCCGCCCAGTCCGAACCACTGCCAGACTGGCGCAAAGGGGCCGACCGTCGGATCCGCAACCATGCGGAAGGCGTATCCCACACCAAGGGGCGTGATCATCATCGGAATGAAAAAGACGACGCGGAAGAAGTTCTTGCCGCGGATTTGCTGCGAACACAGGATCGCAAGGCCAAGGCCGATACCGAACTGCACGGTACAGCCGACAATCACGTAAAACATCGTGGTCCCGAGCGTGCCCCAGGGATTGCCGCTGAGCGCGGTTCCGGCCAGCACGACAGCAAGACCGATCAGTGCGGACACGGTGATAAGCCGCCCGACAAAGCCTATGAACGAGAACCCCGTCCGCCATTGCCGCCACAGCCAGCGGCCGCACCAGGCGATTGTCGCCGCAATCAGCACCCAGCCGATCACGCTCATCTCGTTGAAGCGGCCGAGGAAATGGATCTGGTCGTTGCCCGCGAACAGCTTGGTAAAGTTCTGCAGGCCGACGAAACGGAAGCGAAACCCGTCGCCCGACAACTTGACACGCGACACCGCGATGACAAGCGAGGCGATGGTCGGAAAGATCGAAAACAGCAGGATCAGCGTCACCGCCGGTGCGATGAACAGCCGCCCCGAATGCTGGTCCAGCCATTCGTTGAACCGGTCGCGCCGTGAAACAGCGACCGGGGAGAAGCCCCCCGGTCGCGTCGGTACCGTTTGTGCGTCAAGGGTCATTACAGGACGCAGATCACTGGTTGGTCGCGCCAAGCGACTTGGTGTAGAGCGCAAGCTGCCCGTCGCGGCCGAAATCTTCCGTCACTTCTTCCCAGCCCGATTCAATGTTTGCCAGCGCCTCTTCGACGGTAATTTCCCCTGCAAGGTAACGCGACAGTTCGGTGTCAAGGATCACACCGCTGTACTGCTGTGCGCCCGGGATGCGCAGGTCCGAGGACATGTTGGGGTTGTTCAGCGACGCCTTGATGGCGCCCAGATAGTTCACGGCGGCCGCTTCGCTGAAGCCTGCATCCACCCACAGTTTGGTGTCTTCAAGCTGCGAGTTGCGGTAGGGATTGTAGCCCGTCCAGCCGATGGTCACGTCCACGTTCGACTGCGCGGCCTGGTTCATGTAGGACAAGAAGCCATAGGCGGCGTCCTTCACCTTCTGGTCGGATTTCGCGTTGACCACCCCAGCCCAGCCGCCGAAAGCACCGAATGGCGAGTAGTTGATGCCGTCGATGGCATCCGGGCAGGTCGTGGCATCGCAGGCCACCATCTTGCCGGTAGCAGGATCAAGAACCGAGGTCCAGCCGGGGTTGATCACGGCATACATCTTGTCCTTGATGGCCGTTGCGTCGTCGCCGATCGACAGCGGGCCGATATCGCCCCAGTCGATGGTCTGCGCGCAACGACCGGACTTCACCAGCGAACGGGTGTCGCCGATGTCCTGGTTCAGCTCATCCGGGGGGCCGAATTCGCCTGTGGCCTTGTAAAGCTCGAACGCGGCTTTCCAGGCGTCGTTGTTGATCTTCGGCTTCATCGTGGTGAGGTCGAAGAACAGCCCTTCGGAGGTACCCTTGGACTGGACTGCCCCGGCAGCAACGGTCGAGATCGCAAAATAGGACTGCGCGTTGCGCTTCTTGAAGATGCACGAGCCGAAGTCAGGCTCGCCGTCGCCGTTCATGTCCTGGCCGTTTACAGCCTTGGCGTTCGCCAGATACTCCTCCCAGGTATCGGGCGCCGAAAGGCCTGCGGCCTTCAGCACGTCATCGCGATAATAGACCATCTGGAAGTCACCATCGACGGTGATCAGCTTGGTCGCGCCACCGATCTTCTGGTTCACTTCACGGAAATAGGGCGCGATGTCGGATTCGTTGATCAGCGGGTCGGCGGCGACATAGGGGGTCAGATCCTCGATCAATCCCGAGGCATCCAGTTCAACGGCCCAGCCTGCCGCCAGAACGCCGACGTCGATCGAGTTGGTGCCGGTGGACCAGTCGGTCTGGATCTTCTGGAACAGCTCGGCGAAGGGCACTTCGTTGACGACGATCTTCGCACCGGTCAGCGCTTCAAACTCGACGCCACGCTCGGCCAGACGGCGGGCAATGACCTCGCCCGGGCGGGTCATGACGTTGACGGTCACTCCCTCGAACGGCTTGTCCTGGGCATAGGCAAGGTTGGAACCTGCCAGCGTGAGCGCACAAAGTGCGCCCGCTAGCAGCGGGGTCTTTATGGTCATTTTTTTCTCTCTCCCTGAAAGTTACACGGCTTCTCTACCGCGTATGGTGGCAGTATGAACTGCATTTGTTTCAACCGTCAAGCATCTGTCCAAGGCGTCGCTTGCGCTTTTCACGGTTTTGACCGATGGCGGAGTGCTTGAAAATTGGTCAACTGTTACAATATTTTGCAGCAACGCGCGCGGCCGCATAGGATTGCCTCTGCGCGAGGCAGTTGCCCTGCAGCTGCATCACGCAATTTGCGCCGGTGCGGCGACGCCCGCGTCCTTCACGGGCTTGCGTTCTTTCCTGTCCGGGCTAATTGCGACGTGCCGGACAGAGCGAAACTGGCGATCGGAGCCGCGATGTTGCTTGCCATGAGGTCCGTGTCCAGAAGCTTTGCGACCAGCGAAGGAGCAGTCCCCGTGCTGCGCGGTGTGGACCTGGACGTGCGCGCCGGTGAAACTGTGGCGCTGACCGGCGAATCCGGCAGCGGAAAGAGCACCCTTCTGCATCTGGCTGCGGGGCTCGACCGGGCCGATGCAGGCGAGGTGTTGCTGCAGGGCCGCGACATCGGACCCTTGGGCGATGCAGCACTTGCCGCCCTGCGGCGGCAGGTGGTGGGGCTGGTGTTCCAGCAATTCAACTTGGTGCCTTCGCTGGATGTGGCGGCAAACCTTGCCCTGCATGCCCGACTTGCCGGGCGCCATGATCCCGCGAGGCAGGAGGCACTGGCCCGCGCGCTCGGCCTTGAAGCCGTACTCGCCCGCTATCCCGAACAGCTGTCGGGCGGCCAGCAGCAGCGCGTGGCCATCGGGCGCACGCTTGCCGCCCGTCCCGCGCTGGTGCTGGCGGACGAGCCGACGGGCAACCTTGACGAGGCGACGGGCGATGCGGTGGTCGAGGTGATGCTGCGGCTTGTGGCGGAAACCGGGGCGGCGCTATTGCTCGTCACGCATTCCGGCCGGCTTGCGGCCCGGATGGGGCGTCGGCTGCATCTGGCAGGCGGGCGGCTCGCGCCATGCTGAAGGCGGGGCTTGCGGCGCTTTTGTCGCACTGGCGCAGGCGGCCCTTGCAGCTTGCGCTGCTGCTTGCGGGCCTTGGCCTCGCCACGGCCCTGTGGTCAGGCGTGCAGGCCATCAACGCCGAGGCGCGGGCAAGTTATGCCCGTGCGGCCGCCACGATGGGGCAGGATCGGCTGGAGCGGATTGTCGCGGCCGATGGCGGGCCGATTGCCATCGGAGATTATGTCGCCCTGCGTCGTGCGGGGGCGCAGGTATCGCCGGTGATCGAGGGGCGGCTTCGCCCGTCCGGCCTGCGGCTGATGGGGGTGGATGCGCTGACCCTCCCGCCCGAGGCCTCGGGTATCCGCGACGGGATCGGGCCGGATGCAACCAGCCTGCTTGCGGGTGACGATACGCGGCTGGTGCAGGCAGAGCCCGGAACGCTGCTCCGCGTGTCGCAACTGAAACCGGGGCTGGAAGGGATCACGCTGCGCGAGGCGCCTGCCCTGCCACCAGGACTGCTGCTGGCCGATATCGGCACGGCGGCCGGGATTCTGGGCGAGGCGGGGATCAGCTATCTGCTGCTGGCGCCCGGCGGGGCGCTACCCCCGTTGCCGCCCGCGCTGATCGTCCAGCCCGGCCCGACGTCCGAAGATCTGGGGCGGCTGACCGACAGCTTTCATCTGAACATTACCGCCTTCGGCTTTCTGGCCTTTGCGGTGGGGCTGTTCATTGTTCACGCCGCCGTGGGCCTTGCGTTCGAGCAGCGACGGGGGGTGTTTCGCACCCTTCGGGTGTTGGGTCTGTCGGCCCGCGCGTTGACGGCGCTGCTGGCGGCGGAGCTTCTGGTGCTGGCGTTGGTGGCGGGGTCACTTGGGCTGATGCTCGGGGGTGTGATCGCGGCGGCCCTGTTGCCGGATGTGGCGGCCACGCTGCGCGGGCTTTACGGGGCCGAGGTGTCGGGAAGCCTGACCCTGCGCCCCGCATGGTGGCTTTCGGGGCTGGGCCTTGCGGTTGCGGGCACTTTCATTGCGGCCGCGCAAAGCTTGTGGCAGGTGCGCAGCCTTCCCATCCTCGCCTCGGCCCGGCCCGAGGCCTGGGCTGCGGCCACTGCCCGGCGGCTGCGCTGGCAGGCAGTCGTGGCAATAGCGTTTCTGGTGGTGGCGGGGGCCACGTTCAACGCGGGGCTGGGCCTTGTGGCGGGATTCGCCGGGCTTGCGGCGCTCGTCCTCGGGGCGGCGCTCCTCCTGCCTTGGGTGCTTGGGCGGATGATTGCGGGCGCGGCAGGTTTCGCGCGCAACGCGCTGGCGCAATGGTTCTGGGCCGATACGGCACAACAACTGCCGCGCCTGTCGCTGGCGCTGATGGCGCTTTTGCTCGCGCTCGGGGCCAATATCGGCGTGGGCACGATGGTTTCGAGCTTTCGGCTGACCTTTACCGGCTGGCTGGACCAGCGTCTCGCGGCGGAGCTTTACATCACCGGCCGCACGGAAGCCGAGGCCGAAACGATGCGCGCCTTTGCCGCCCCCCGGGTCGATGCCGTCCTGCCGATCTGGAGCGTGGAGGCCGAGATCGCAGGCCGCCCCGGGGAGGTTTACGGCGTGGCCGACGATGTGACCTATCGCGACAACTGGCCCCTGCTGGACGCCTTGCCCGATCTGTGGGATGGCATCGCTGCCGGTAAGGGGCTGCTGGTGAACGAGCAACTCGCCCGGCGCGAGCGTCTGGTCCCCGGCGACGCGCTGACGGTGGGGGCGGTGACGCTGCCGGTGCTCGGCATCTATTCCGACTACGGCAATCCGCGCCCGCAGATCATCGTCTCGATTCCGACGCTGCTTGCGCATTTCGCCCCGGTTTCGCGGCTGCGCTACGGCTTGCGCGTGGCCCCGTCCGAAGCGCAGGCGCTGGCCCGCGACCTTGAGGCCGCATTCGAGCTGCCCCCCGGGGCGGTGATCGATCAGGCTCAGGTGAAGTCGCTGGCGCTGCAGGTGTTCGAGCGGACATTTGCGGTGACAGGTGCGCTGAATGTGCTGACGCTTGGCATCGCTGCCGTGGCGATGCTGGCAAGCCTGCTGACCCTCGCCGACCTGCGCCTGCCGCAGCTGGCGCCGGTCTGGGCCATGGGGGTGACCACGCGCGATCTGGCGCGGTTGGAACTTTTGCGGTCGCTGGTGCTGGCGTTTCTTACCTTCCTGCTGGCGATCCCCCTGGGCCTTGTGCTCGCCTGGGTGTTGCTTGCGGTGATCAATGTCGAGGCCTTCGGCTGGCGCCTGCCGATGCATCTTTTTCCGTTGGACTGGCTGCGCCTTGGCGCGATGGCCGGGGTGGCGGCCCTGTTGGCCGCAGCCCTTCCCGCACGCTCCCTGCGCCTGCGTCCGCCTGCCGCCATGCTGAGGGTCTTTGCCGATGAACGCTGACGTGAACTTTACCACCGGGCTCTTCCGCACCGGGGCGCTTGTCCTGACCTTCGCCCTCGCATCCCCGCAGATGGCGCCTGCACAGGGCTTTGCGGGCCTTGGCGCCGAGGCGGACGGCTTCGCCCTGCCCGACCCCGCCCGCGCTCTGGACTTTCCCGCCGACCACGGCGCGCATCCCGATTATCGCATCGAATGGTGGTATCTGACCGCGGTACTGACCGGCGAGGACGGGCAGGACTATGGCGCGCAATGGACGCTGTTCCGCCTCGCACTTTCGCTGCCCGGTACAGTCGCGGCCGGGGATTGGACCAGCCCGCAAGTCTGGATGGGCCATGCCGCCGTCACGTCAGCCACCACCCACCACTTCGCCGAGAAGCTGGGCCGTGGCGGGATCGGCCAGGCGGGGGTTACGGCCGTGCCCTTTGCCGCCTGGATCGACGACTGGCAGATGGCCGCAACAGGGACAGGCACCGGCCCATCCGGTGCCGATGCCATCAGCGCCCTGCGCGTGCAGGCGGGGGCAGAGGCGTTCTCCTATGATCTGGCGCTGCAGGCGACAGGTCCGGTCGTGCCGCAAGGGGCGAATGGCTACTCGGTGAAATCGGCCGCTGGTCAGGCGAGCTATTACTACTCGCAGCCGTTCTACCGCGTCGAAGGCCGCTTGCAGATCGACGGGGCGGAGGTGGCCGTCACGGGCGATGCCTGGTTTGACCACGAATGGTCCTCGCAACCGCTCGCCCCAGACCAGACCGGCTGGGACTGGTTCTCGCTGATGCTGGACGATGGCGCCCGGCTGATGGGCTTTCGCTTGCGCGATGCGGGCGGGGGCTTCACCTCCGCGACCTGGATCGCGCCCGACGGCACGCCCTCCCCCCTGCCGCCCGGCGCGCTCATCGCAACTCCGCTGAACGAAGCGGTTGCAGCCGGGCGCCGCCTGCCGGTGTCCTGGCGGCTGCAACTTGCGGCACGCGGACTGGACGTGACCCTTGCCCCGCTGAATGCACAGGCGTGGAACCCTTCGGTCGTGCCCTACTGGGAGGGACCGGTGCGCATCACGGGAAGCCATAAAGGCCGGGGCTATCTTGAGATGACGGGCTACGCCCTGGATGCGCCAGACAAGCCCTGACTTCAGGTTCTGAAATTCGTTGCAACCGTGCGTTGAGCCTGAAAGGACTTTTGCACCAGACCGGATGCAGGTTTTGTACAAGATACCCCCTTCAAGCCCCGGTTTGTTACAATGTGACTTGACAGCCCGCCCCCGCCGCGCAGGATTGTGCCGTCGCCAGGGGGCTGCCAAACCAAGCGGAACATCTGTAACACCTTTCGGGCCGCAAGCCCGCCCTGTGTTACACAGCTGTTTCATGCCGCCCTTATGGAGAGACGTCCAGCTGTCCGGGAAAACGGGCAGAACAGACGAACACCAATAGGAGTATCTCACGTGACCAAATCGCAAAAGGCGTTGAGCCGCCGGGTTTTCCTCAAGCATACCGCGCTTGGCGCAGGTATCCTTGCAGCACCCGCTATCATCTCGTCCAAGGCGCTGGCCTCTTCGGGCGAGCTTAACTTCACCGGCTGGGCCGGCTATCCTGCCCTGGCCGAAAAGGTCTTCCCGACCTTTACCGCGGCCACGGGCATCAAGGTCAACTTCACCGAGCAGCCCGACCAGGACACCATGTTCGCTGCAGCGAAAGTCGCGCTGGAAGCCGGCGGTATCGACATGATCGAGCCGACGATCGACCGCTGGGGCGGCTGGAACTCCAACGGCCTGCTGCAGGCCTTCGATCCGGCAAAGCTGGCCGTGGACAACTACTTGCCCGGCCTCGCTGACGGCTCTGCAGGTACCCGTTCGCGCGACGCCTCAGGCGCCCTTTTCTATGTTCCCTCGAACTGGGGCACCGAGGCGCTGGTCTACAACAAGGAGGCCGCGGTTCTCAGCTCTCCTCCGTCGCTCGGTGACCTTTTCAACGCTGCAAATCAGGTCGTCCTGCGTCCGCACTCGGCGCTGGCTGCCATGGGCCGCTGGCTTGATGCGACCGGCAAGCTGCCGCGTCCGTGGCTGGATGGCTATACCGACATGGGCGCCATGGTCGAGCTGTGGGACATCGCGCTGGCCGAAGCCGTCAAGGCCAAGGGCAACGTCGTCCAGTTCTGGTCGGGCGAAAACGAAGCCAACGCGGGCTTTGTCGCCAACGGCGCGACCTTGGGCCAGTGCTGGGATTCGACGGGCTACAACCTGCGCAACGACGGTTATGGCTACGCAGCCCCGGTCGAAGGCGCCTTCGCCTGGCATCAGGGATACGTTCTGATGAAGAACGCGGTCAACGTCGATCAGGCACACGAACTGGCCAAATGGGTCTCCACCGCCGAAGGTGCGGCGATGTGGGCAGCCGCCTTCTCCTCGAACCCTGTAGGCAAGGGCGCGGGCGACATGCTCGACCCGGAGGTCGCGGCTTACTACAACGCCGCTTTCGACGACGCAAAGCTCGCTGCCTTGTGGTGGTGGCCGGACCAGTCGGCCGAGTTCATCGCCAAGCGCGGCGAGTATGCCGACAAGTACAAGGCCTCCTGATCGGATCGCCAAGAACCTCACGCCGGGTCCCCAAAAGGGCCCGGCGTGTCCATTTCGTGGGCACCCCGTGGCGACGCCGCACCGAACTTTGGTGCGGATGCGGCAAGCACAGTTGCGCGCCCTTGCCAGCCTGCTAGGCTGATGCCAATGAACCACAAAAAAGACCATCAGGGGGAAGACGCGTCCATGAGCGCCGGGATCGATCTCGAAAATGTTGTCTGCGACTTCGGAAAGTTCCGGGCCGTCGACCAGGTCAATGTCAACATCCAGCCGGGGGAATTCTTTTCGTTCCTGGGTCCCTCGGGGTGCGGCAAGACCACCATCCTGAGGATGATCTCGGGCTTCATCGAGCCTACGGGCGGGGTGATCCGCATCGGCGGCAAGGATGTGCGCGGCCAGCGCCCGAACCAGCGGCCCACGGCGCTGATCTTTCAGAACCTCGCGCTGTTCCCGTTGATGCCGGTGTGGGAAAACATCGCCTTCGGGCTGGAGGTGCGCGGGGTCGACAAGGCCAGGCGCCGCGCCAAGGCGGACGAGCTCCTCGCCCTGGTCGATCTGCACGATTCCGCTGAAAAGATGGTCAGCCAGCTTTCCGGCGGACAGAAACAGCGCGTGGCCATCGCCCGCGCGCTGGCTGTAGAACCTTCGGTGATGTTGCTGGATGAGCCGCTTTCGGCGCTGGATCTCAAACTCCGCCAGCACATGCGGGCCGAACTGCGGGCGATCCAGAAGCGCACGGGGGTGACCTTCGTCTACATCACCCATGACCAGGGCGAAGCCTTGGCGATGTCGGATCGTGTGGGCGTCATGAGCCAGGGCAAGCTGCAGCAGGTGGCCAATCCGCGCGACATCTACAACACCCCCGTCAACGGCTTCGTCGCCTCCTTTGTGGGGGAAAACAATATCCTGACCGGCGACGTGGTCAACCCCGCCGATGGCTATGCCGGGCTTAAGACCGCACTCGGGCCTTTCCGCGCCCGGATGGATCCGACCGTGAAGGGCACCAGCGTGAAGCTCTACGTCCGCCCCGAACACATGCGGATCACTGAAACCCCGGCGTCCGAAAACTCGATCCCCGTCACCATCAGCGAGGTGGCGTTCGAGGGGAACTTCATCTCGGTTCAGGCGATGAGCGAAACAGGCATGCCTTTCGTGGCCGAGTTGCGCAACGACGGCGCGTCCCTGGTACCGGCCGTGGGCACGAAGCTGCACATCAGCTTCGATGCCGCCCGTGCCGCAATCCTGCCCGATGCAGCTAAGGTGGGGGCCTGATCCGATGCAGGACCTTCTGAAACGCTATGGCATGGGGCTGACGACGACCTTCGTGATGCTGACCGCCTTCTGGCTGTTGATCCTGTTGATCCTGCCGAACATCACGATGTTCGAAAGCTCCTTTCGGCCCTATCTGCCTGTCGTCGATGTCGGCGGGCCGAAGGATTTTTATTCGCTGAACAACTACGGCCAGATCCTCGGAAACGAAGTGGACATGACCGTCCTTGGGCTGACCTTTCCGGTTCCCGTGCGGATCAAGGTCTTCATCCTGACCATCTTCTATTCGGCGCTGGTTACTGTGATCACCTTCGTGATGGCCTATCCGCTGGCCTATTATCTGGCCAAGATCGTGTCGCCGAAATCGCTGCCCACGCTGTTCTTGCTGTTGTTCGTGCCGCTCTGGGTGTCGGAAATCCTGCGGTCGTTCGCCTGGTTCATCATCCTCGCCTTCAAGGGCCCGCTGAACGTGGTCCTGATGCAGCTTGGGATCATCGACAGCGAAATCCGCTGGATCGCAGGTTTCAGCCCGGTGATCATCGGTCTGGTCTACACCTATGTGCTCTTCATGATCTTCCCGCTCTACAACGCGCTGCAGTCGCTTGACAGCAACCAGATCGAGGCGGCCGAGGATCTGGGTTCGCCATGGTGGCGCACGCATCTGCGGGTGATCCTGCCGCACGCCAGACCCGGCATCGCGAGCGGGGCCGTCATGGTCTTCATGCTCTCGGCAGGTTCGCTTTTGGTGCCATCGCTTCTGGGGTCGACCTCTTCGGGCTGGTTCACCCAGACCATCCAGGGCGTGATGCTCGAAGGGCAGGACTGGAACACCGGCGCGGCCTTTGCCTTCCTCCTGCTGATCGTCTGCACCCTCTTTGTCAGCGGGATGATGCGGGTATTCGGCGTCAAACTGTCCGACATCGCGAAATAGGGGGGGGCAGGATCATGCACAAAACCCGCAACTTCCTCTTCCATTTCTACATGGTGGTGTTCCTTCTCTATCTCCTGGTGCCGCTCCTTGTGATGGGGGGGGCCGCGTTCAACGACAGCAAGCTTCCCACCATCGTGCCTTGGAAAGGCCTGACGGACCGCTGGTTCATCGATTTGTGGAACGACACCCGCGTCTGGATCGCCTTTCGCAACACGCTTCTGGTGGCCCTTGGCGTGGTCGCGCTGTCGGTACCGATCGGCACGGCGGGTGCGATCCTGATCAACTCGGTCTCGGGGCGGTTCCGCGCCACGCTTTACGGGCTGATGGTGGCGCCGATCCTGATCCCGGGGGTCGTCATCGGCATCTCGACCCTGCTGTTCTGGAACCACCTGTCGGTCGGCTCCGGCCTGCATCTGTCGGTGCTGGGGCAAGTGAGCTATATTGCGTCCTTCGTGATGCTCCTTGTGCTCGCGCGGCTGCAAAGCTTCGATCAAGGGCTGGAGGAAGCCGCCCTCGACCTCGGCGCAAGCCACGGGCAGGTGATGCGCCGCATCATGCTGCCGCACCTTTACCCCGCCATCGCGGCCGGGGCCGCCATCGCCTTCTTCCAGTCGATCGAGAACTTCAACGTCACGCTCTTCACCCGGGGCGGGGCCGATACGCTGACAGTCTATGTCTTCTCCAAGGTCCGCTCCGGCATCACCCCCACGATCAACGCGCTCGCACTGTTGCTCATCCTGTTCACGCTCGTTTGCGCCATCGGCTACGAGATCAACCGCCGCCGCCACGAAGCCCGCGAACGCGCGCTCGCGCCGCCCCCCGAGGATTGAGCCGGTGGGGGGTGCGAAACACGCTTCCGCGCCCTTCGTCTTTGCGAAAATATCCTGGGGTCCGGGGTGAAACCCCGGGGGGGGGCACGTGCAGGGCGCTCCGCTCTCAGGCCTTCCGGATCGGCAACGCCGCCGCCGCCGCCGCAAACTGGGTCAGCACAGCCTCTGCCCCATGCGCCTTTGCAAGCCGCAACAGCGCAAATCGGATGCGCGCCACCTCGCGGTAGTAGCGAAGGAAGGCCGCATTCAGCGCGGCACCGGTCACGGCACCCAGCACCGGCACCATCTGCACGGCCAGCTTCTGCCCCATCGCGGCCGCAAGTTTCGGCGCGACGGTCGCAATGATCTTGTTCAGCGCCGGGCCGGTGATGGTGAGCCGGGCCGAGAGGAACGAGGTGTTGATCCCGTCATCGACCGCCAGCGGACCGCCCGAGGCAAAAACCTTCAGGCATTCCGCGCGGATGTGCGGTGCATCGGGGTCGAACCCTGCCTCGGTCGCGGCCCTGCGGATGGCCAGCAAAATCAAGGTGATTGTCACCGGCAATTCGGCAACCGAAGTCACGATCCCTCCGGCACCGCCCGCAGCCCCGCTCGCCATTGCCGCCATCAGGGGACCTTGCGCGCCTCCGACGTCCGGCGCACGGCCGGCCAGGCCATAAGATGTGGCGAGCGCATCCGCCACCACCCCTTCGATACGCGCGCGGACCGGCCCGGGGATCAACGAAAGCTGGCTTTCCAGCGACCCCCCCAGCCGGTTCACCAGCGCCATCATTGGGCCGTTTGCCTTGCGGTGGCGCAGCGCCAGCTCCGCAATTTCGATCCGCAGATCGGGCGAAAGCAAAGAGGGCGGGTCCTTGGCATTCTGATCCATGCAGGGAATGTGGGCGCTGCCAGAGCGCTTGGCAATGCCGGTCGCAGAATTCCGGGCCCCGAGGAGGCGAAGCCCTCCGGGGCGCTGCCCCGGACCCCGGGATATTTCTCGATAGATGACGATGTTGACCGTCTTGCGGGCGGCTATGGGCTCTGCCGTCTTGTCGGCGGGATCAGGTTGCCTTTGCGACCGGTCCGGCGACCCCGTCCCAGGCCCCTCGCTTGAGCGCGAGGCCGAGGACACGGTCGGGGTTGGTGGGGGGCGGCATCTCGATCCCGTCGAGTCTGGCAAAGCCGAAGCGGCCGTAATAGGGCGCATCGCCCACCAGCATCACCCGTTCCCAGCCAAGCTTGCGCGCCTCCGTCAGGCTTTCGCGGATCAAGAGCGCGCCGAGACCTTCGGCCTGTCGGGTCGGGTGGACCGCCACGGGACCAAGGAGAAGCGCGTCCTGTCCCCCCGCCTCGACCGGCCAATAGCGGATCACTGCGGCCAGCGTGCTGTCGTCATCGCGCAATATGAGGCACAGGGCCGCGATTGTCGGCACGCCGTCGCGCAGCCGATAAGAGGACAGCGCAGTGCGGCCCGGGGAAAAGCAGAGGTCGTATAACGCCTCCACCTCCCACCAGTCTGCCTCGGTCTCTTCTTCCAGCCGATATGCCACGCCTCTGCCCTACTCCGCCCTGCTCTGCCTCGCCGCGCCCGCGAAGATTCTTCTGGAACCGCCCGTAGCACGCGGATAAGCCCCAGACAAACCCTTGGGAAATCCCCGAAAGCAAGAGCCGGAGGCTGCATGTTCTACACGCCACAGCAAGGGCATGGCCTGCCCCATAACCCGTTCAACGCCATCGTCTCTCCGCGCCCGATCGGCTGGATTTCGAGCCGCTGCAGTAAGGGCGACAATCTGGCCCCCTATTCCTTTTTCAACGCGCTGGCGTATGTGCCGATGCAGGTGATGTTCGCCTCAAACGGCGAGAAGGATTCGGTCCGGGCTGCGCGCGAGGCAGGAGTCTTCGCCGCCAATATCGTGGGCGAGGCGGCGCTGGCGGCGATGTCGGCGACCTCTGCCGACTTGCCGCAGGGGACCGATGAATTTGTGGCAGCCGGGGTGGCCAAAGCCGAATGCCGCACCATCGACTGCCCGCGCGTGGCCGACGCGCCCGCGACGCTGGAATGCCGGGTGACTGAGATCATGACGCTGAAGGGGGCGGACAACTTCCTGATCATGGCCGAGGTGACGGGGGTGCATCTGCGCGACGACTGTCTGGTGAACGGGCGGTTTGACGTCACCCGCTATGCCCCCGTGGCGCGGCTGGGGTATCGCGACTACACGATCGTGCGCGAAGTCTTCGAGAAGAAGCGCCCCGACGACCGCTGATCCGGCCCGGCTTGCCTCGTGCCGTTTCAGGCCCTAGACATCGTGTCCGAAGAGGATGGACCGCCGATGCCCCAGACAATTGCCGAGCTTGTTGCAGCACCGGACGCGACGGCCCCCGCGATTGGTGCACCGGACCGCCTCTGGCTCGATTTTGCGGGCCTCAGGGCACAAGGCGCGACGACGGCGGCGGCCCTGCACCGTGCGGGGATCGGGCGCGGGGACCGGGTGGCGATTGTGCTGCCGAACGGGCCCGAGATGGCAGCTGCCTTTCTGACCGTGGCGCAGGCGGCGGTGACCTGCCCGCTGAACCCGGCCTACCGGCGTGAGGAGTTCGATTTCTATCTGGGCGACCTTGGCGCCTGCGCAATCATCCTGGCCGAGGGTGAGGTCGGCGCGGCGCATGCGGCTGCGGTGGCGGCGGGGCTTGCGATCCTGCGGCTGTCAGCCGCGCCGGGGGGTGCTGCGGGGCAATTCTCGCTGCGGGCCGAGGGGGCCGCGCGCCGGATGCCCGATGTCACATTGCCGGGACCGGGGGATGTTGCGCTGATCCTTCATACGTCCGGCACCACCTCGCGGCCCAAGATCGTGCCCTTGCTGCACTCGAACATCGCGGCCTCGGCGCGCCATATCGCGGCCTCGCTGGCGCTGAGCCCCATGGACCGTTGCCTGAACATGATGCCGCTCTTTCACATCCACGGGCTGATCGCCGCCGTGACCGCGAGCCTTGGGGCCGGCGCCTCGGTCTGGTGCGCGCCCGGATTTGATGCGCTGCGGTTCTTTGGCTGGCTGGAGGCTGCGCGACCCAGCTGGTACACCGCTGTGCCGACGATGCACCAGACCATCCTCGCGCGCGCGGGCCGAAATGCCGATGTGATCGCACGGGTGCCCTTGCGGCTGATCCGCTCCTCCTCGGCCTCGTTGCCCGCGCAGGTGATGCGGGACCTGCAGCGGATCGGATTGGCCGAAAAGCTCGGGCTGGCCGGAGTTCAGTCAGGGGGGTGAGGTGAGGATCTGCATCTTTGGCGCAGGGGCCATCGGCGGCTACCTGGGAGTTAAACTGGCCGCCGTCGGGGCTGAGGCGAGCCTCATTGCGCGCGGCCCGCATCTGGCGGCGATTCAGGCGAATGGCCTGACGCTGATCGAGGAGGGGGAGAGGCGCACCCACCCCGTCCGCGCGGTGGAGGATGCCCGCGAACTTGGGCCGCAGGACTATGTGATCCTCACGCTCAAGGCGCATTCGGTGCCGCCGGTTGTGCCGCAGATCCTGCCGCTTTTGGGCGAGAAGAGCACGCTTGTCAGCGCCGTGAACGGATTGCCCTGGTGGTATTTTCACCGTCTGGGGGGCGCGCATGAAGGCCGTCGGCTCGCCTCGGTCGATCCGGGGGGCGTGCAATGAATTGCTTCGGCCCTGGCCGGGTGCTCGGCTCTGTCGTCTACCCTGCCGCCGAGGTAGAGGCGCCCGGAGTGGTGCGGCACATCGCGCGGAACCGCTTTTCATTGGGAGAGCCCTCGGGGGAGCGGAGCACCCGCACGATCGCCCTGTCCGGTGCGCTCACGGCGGCGGGGCTGTCGGCACCGGTGCGCCCGCGCCTGCGTGACGAGGTCTGGGTGAAGCTGTGGGGGAACCTGTCGTTCAACCCGATTTCGGCGCTGACGCATGCGACGCCCGACGTGCTGTGCACCGATCCCGGGACGCGCGGTGTGGCGCGCGCCATGATGCTGAAGGCGCAGGCGATCGCCGAGGCGCTTGGCGCAAGCTTTGCCATCGACGTGGAGCGCCGGATCGACGGTGGCACCGCTGTGGGCGCACACCGCACCTCGATGCTGCAGGATCTGGAGGCCGGCCGCCCGATGGAGATCGAAGCCCTTATAGGCTCGGTGCAGGAGGTGGGGCGGTTGACCGGCCTGCCGACCCCCACGATCGACACTGTTCTTGCGCTGATCCACCTGCGCGCCCGCATTGCCCCCTGAGGTTATGATGATCCCGCTGACCCCGCTCGCCGCAACCCTGCCCGAAACCGTCCCTTTTACCGGACCCGAGGCGCTGGAGCGGCAGCTTGGCCGCCCGTTCCGCGCCCGGCTTGGGGCGAACGAGTCGCTCTTTGGCCCCTCGCCCGCGGCGAAGGCAGCGATGCAGGCGGCCGCGGCAGATGTATGGATGTATGCCGACCCCGAAGGCTATCAACTGAAGGCGGCGCTGGCCGCGCATCACGGTGTGGCGTCCGGCAACATCGCCCTCGGCGGCGGGATCGACGGGCTTCTGGGTCTGATCGTGCGGTTGATGGTGGCGCCGGGCGATGCGGTGGTGACCTCGCTTGGCGCCTATCCGACCTTCAATTTCCACGTGGCAGGTCATGGCGGGGTGCTGCACGGCGTGCCGTACCGCGCGGATCTTGAGGACCCTGCAGCACTGCTGGACATGGCCCGCCGCACCGGCGCGAGGCTGTTGTACTTCGCGAACCCCGACAATCCGATGGGCAGCCATCACCCTGCCGGGCTCGTGGCCGACATGGTGGCAAACCTGCCGCCCGGGTGCCTTCTGGTGCTGGACGAGGCCTATGCCGATCTTGCCCCGGCGGGCACGATCCCGGACCTGCCGGTAGAGCATCCCCAGGTCATCCGGTTGCGCACGTTTTCCAAAGGTTACGGGATGGCTGGGGCACGGGTGGGCTATGCCATCACCCATCAGGGTCTGGCACGGGCGTTCGACAAGGTGCGCGACCATTTCGGCATGGGGCGGATCGCGCAAGCGGGGGCGCTGGCGGCACTGGCCGACCAGGGCTGGCTCGCGTCGGTGCAGGCGCAGGTGATCGGCGCGCGGGCACGGGTGGCGGGGATTGCGCAGGACAGCGGGCTGACCCCCCTGCCCTCGGCCACCAACTTTGTCACCATCGACTGTGGCCGCGACGGCGACCACGCCCGCCGTGTACTGGCCTGCGTGCTCGCCCGAGGTGTCTTCATCCGCATGCCGGGGGTGGCGCCTCTGGACCGCTGCATCCGGGTAAGCGTCGGGGACGCGCGCAGTCTGTCCGTCCTGGCCGAAGTCCTGCCCGAGGCCGCGCGCGAGGCGACCCGCACCGGCTTCTGATCACGAGGGTTTATTGCTCCGGGGCCAGGAGGGCGCGCAGGACCGGCAGTCCGGCGCGCCTGCGCTAAGATTGCGACGGGGTCGTTGCTTCCCTGTTGTCTTTGGGGCGGCCCGTGTCGGCGACCCAGCAATCCAAGGTTCCCTTTGACCGGTTTCATGACTAATCTGCTGCCTGTGACCCCTTCCCGGAGGCTTCCGATGCGCCTGATCCGCTGGTTAATCTTTCTCGGCATCCTGGGGTTCGGCGCGTTCTGGTTTTTCACCCGCCCTGCCGTGCTGGCCGCAGACCAGCTCGCAAGCCTCACCGGCGATGCGGCGCGGGGGGAGCCGGTGTTCTGGGCCACCGGCTGTGCCTCCTGTCATTCGGCCGACGGGGCCAAGGGCGAGGCAAAACTGGTCCTGTCGGGCGGGCGGCGCTTTGCCTCGCAGTTCGGCACCTTCATCGCCCCCAACATCTCGTCCGATCCCGTCCACGGAATTGGCGGCTGGAGCCTGCCTGACCTCGCGAATGCCATCACCCGTGGCGTTTCGCCGGAAGGGCAGCATCTGTTCCCGGCCCTGCCTTACGGCGCCTACAACAAGCTTGCCCTGCAGGACGTAGCCGACCTGCACGCCTATCTTGCAACCCTGCCCTCCGATGCCACCCCCAGCCTGCCGCATGAGGTAGGCTTTCCTTTCAACATTCGCAGACTGCTGGGCGGCTGGAAGCTTTTGTTCGCGACCACCGGCTGGACGATCCCTGACCCGCTGTCCCCGGTGGAAGAGCGCGGGCGCTATCTGGTGGAGGCCGCCGCCCATTGCACTGAATGTCACACCCCGCGCGCTGCGCTTGGGGGCCTTGACCGATCACGCTGGCTGGCCGGGGTCACAGGGCCGGACGGCAAGGAACTGGCGCCGAACATCACTCCCGCCGTGCTGACCTGGTCCGAGGACGAGATCGTCGAGTACCTGACCAGCGGTTTCACCCCCGAATACGACTCGGTCGGCGGCCATATGGCCTTTGTGGTGGAAAACATGGCCCGTCTGCCTGTGTCGGACCGGGCGGCGATTGCGGCTTATCTCAAGAAGGTGCCCCCGGTGGCAGCAGCGGCGCCATGATCCTGATCGGCCATTATGACAGCCCCTTTGTCCGCCGGGTGGGGATCGCGCTCACGCTTTATGACATGCCGTATGAACACCGCCCCTGGTCGGCTTTCGGTGATGAGGAGGCGCTGGCCGCGCTCAATCCCCTGATGCGGGTGCCGACGTTGATCCTGAACGAAGGCACGGTGCTGAACGACAGCCACATGATGCTCGACTACCTCGACAGTCGCGTCGACCGCCCGTTGTTTCCCCGCACGGAACTGGAGCGGCACCGCGCCCTGCGGGTCGCCTCCTTCGCCTGTGGTCTGGCGGACAAGGCGGTGAGCCTGTTCTATGAACGCCGGATGCATGTGCATCCCTCCTCGCAATGGGAGCCGCGGTTGGTGCGGCAGATCGACAATGTGCTGGCCATGCTGGAATCCGAACGGGCGGCGCGCCCGGGCCCATGGTGGTTCGGCGCGACCCTTGGCCATGCCGACATTGCCCTTGCCTGTGCCCTGCGCTTTGCGGCCGAGGCGCATCCCGCGCTGATCGACCCGCAGGCGTTCCCGGCGCTGACCGCGCATTCCGAGGCCTGCGAAGCGCTGCCGGTGTTTCGCAAGATCCGCCAGGCCTTCGTGCCGCCCGCCTAAAGGATCAGGATGTCTGCCGCCGTGAACGTGGCGCCGACCTGCAGGTCTGCCACCATCACTGCAGCCCCTGCACCATTGCCGTCGGCATCGAACCACAGGCTGCGGTCCGTGGTGCGAAAGACAAGGCGGTCGTCGGCATCCTGCGCCAGAGTGTCAGCCCGGACCTGAAAGATCGCAAGCAGGCCCGATGGCGCCACCCCGACATAAGCCCCGAGGCCAAAGGCCGCCGCGCTGAATTGCAGCCGGTCGTTGTCGCCCGCGATGTTGGTGAAATCGGTGATAACATCGCCAAGGCTTGCGCGTGTGTCAAAGATGAAGCGGTCATTGCCCAACCCGCCCGTCAGCGTGTCCACGCCAGCCCCCCCGTTCAGAAGGTCGTCGCCCGCCGCACCATCCAGCACATCATTTCCGCCGCGACCGGCAAGGCTGTCGATTGCGGCGCGACCGCGCAGCTGGTCGGCACCCCCGTTGGAGCCTGCAAACCGCTCGACCATTGCGGAGGTATTGCCGGTCGCGGCACCTCCGTTCTCGAAGGCCCCGTCGAGCGCAAGGATGGCGCCTTCCGCCGTAGTGAATTGCACGACGGCATTGCCCATCCCGCCGAAAATCGCTTCAGCCTCGGCGGCGTTGACCAGGAACCGGTCGTCGCCCGCTTCGCCGAAAATCTGGCCGAAGATCACGCCGCTGCGATTGTCGAGCATATCGGCCCTTGCGCCTAGCCGCAGGTCATCGCCGATCTGCCCGCTCCGGTTGATGATGACACCTGCGCCAGCCCCCATCGCCACATCCCTCTCGATCCGCCCGCTGTTGCGAAGCCAATCCGCAGCACCGCCCAAGGTCACCGCATTTGCACCCTGCTGGATCAGACCCGAGTTCACGATGGTAACGCCGACGCTTGTCGATTGCGTGCCGCTCGGGGCGCTGATCCCGGTCTGCCCGCCGATGATTGCGCCGGAATTGTCGATCTGCGCCGAGGTCGCTCCTCCACCGGAGACGATGCGAAGGGCATCCGCGTCGGCCCGGGCTTGCGCCGGTGTTGAAGACCCGCAGCGCCGCAAGCGTCGCCTGCAGATCCACTGAAAGGCCCGCATTGTTGCGGTCAATCACCCCGTCGTTGACCACAACGCCGGAAAGAGTGACGGCAATAACGGCCGCGGAATGCAGGGCGGACCCGGCAGCCTGGCAAGAGACGATCCCGCTGTGCCCGACGCTGAGGTAGGCAGAACCGGCCGCCAGAACCACCGCGCTGGTGTCCTGAGCAAGGACTTGCCCCTGCACGCTCAGCGCCTGCGACACGGCCCCGGGTGCGGAGCCATCCACTGCGTAAAGCTTCGGGTCGATGCCTTGCAGCACCTGAACGATCGCGTCCCGCCCTACATAGCCGCACTCGCCGCTTTCAAGGAGTTGGCCGGAGTTGACGCCAGAAAAGAAACTGAAGGATGGCAAGGTGAATTTCCCCTGCGTTGTGAAGACCGCAGCCCGCATCGGTCCTGCCCGGCAAGAGCCTGGCCCTTCCATGCCAAAAGACGCGGGAAAAATCGCGCGGGGCCGGGGTGCGGTCCGTCAGGAAATGCGGGGCCGCCCGCGCTGACGGGCGTGCTGACGGGCGTGCTGACGGGCGTGCTTACGGGCTTGAAGGTCAGCTGCGACCCAGCTTTTGCAGCCTCGCCGCGCGCAGGCGGGCGAAGTCGTCGCCTGCATGGTATGAGGATCGGGTCAGCGGTGTCGCGGAAACCATCAAGAACCCCTTGCCATATGCAGCCCTCTCGTACCCTGCGAATTCGTCAGGGGTCACAAAGCGCGCCACCCGATGATGCTTTGGTGTGGGTTGCAGGTATTGGCCGATGGTCAGGAAATCGACATCCGCCGCGCGCATGTCGTCCATCACCTGGCCCACGCCCTGCCGGTCTTCGCCCAGACCCATCATGATGCCCGATTTGGTGAACATCGAGGGATCAAGCTCCTTCACCCGCTGCAGCAGGCGCAGGCTGGCAAAGTAGCGCGCACCGGGGCGGACTTCGGGGTAAAGGCCGGGGACGGTTTCAAGGTTGTGGTTGAACACGTCCGGCCGCGCCGCCACCACGGTTTCCAGCGCAGAGGGCGGGCATTTCAGGAAGTCGGGGGTCAGGATCTCGATCGTCGTGCCGGGGCTGTGACGGCGGATGGAACGGATGGTCATCGCGAAATGCTCGGCCCCGCCATCCTCCAGATCGTCACGGTCGACAGAGGTCACAACCACATGCGAAAGACCGAGCTCTGCCACCGCCTGCGCGACCTTCGCAGGCTCGAACGGGTTCAGCGGGCCTGGCTTACCGGTCGCGACGTTGCAAAACGTGCATCCCCGGGTGCAGATGTCGCCCATGATCATCATGGTAGCGTGGCCCTGGGACCAGCATTCGCCGACATTGGGGCAGCCCGCCTCTTCGCAGACCGTCACCAGCTTTTTCTCGCGCAGGATGTCGCGGGTCTTTTTGTAGCCTTCTGAGGTCGGCGCCTTCACCCGAATCCAGTCAGGCTTCCTGGGCTGGGCATTGTCAGGGCGATGCGCCTTCTCGGGATGGCGATCTTCGGGCAGCTTGAGGTCACGCAACGTGTTTTTCCCCCTTACGAAAAGGCTCTTTCGACATAAGCCCGATGCGGGCGTGAGGCAACCGTCACGCCGAGCCTGCGACGCCGCATGCGATTGCGCAGGATGTCAGGCGGCCTGCATTGAATCGGGAGGGACGTGTGACAAGGAAACTTGTCGCAGAGGTGCTTGGCACCTTCATTCTGATGCTGTCCGGCTGCGGCTCTGCCGTGCTGATGGGTCCGAGATCGGGATGCTGGGCATCAGCCTTGCCTTTGGTCTGGCCATCGTGGCTGCGGCCTACGGGCTGGGCGCCATTTCGGGGGCGCATCTGAACCCCGCGGTGAGCCTCGGGATGGTTGCCGCAGGGCGGATGCCGGTCAGCGAGTTTCTCGGCTATGCGATGGCGCAGACGGTGGGGTTAATCCTTGGCGCTGCCGTGCTGCTGCTGATCGACTCCGGGAAGGCGGATTCCAGCTTTGCCACCAACGGTCTTGGCCAGAATGGCGTTGGCCCCGGCTATCTTGACGAATATACGGTGACGGCAGCGCTGGTCTTTGAGTTCGTGATGACCTTCCTTTTTGTCACGGTGATCCTTGGTGCAACGGCCAAGGGCGCGGCCGGGGCGATGGCGGGGTTGGCGATAGGCCTCACCCTGGCCGCGATCCATCTCGCCGGGATCAACGTGACCGGCGTGTCGATAAACCCGGCGCGGTCGATCGGGCCTGCGGTCCTTGTGGGCGGCAAGGCCCTGGCGGATCTGCGGGTATTCATCGTCGCACCGCTTGCAGGCGGGGTGGTGGCAGGTGTTCTGCATGCCGCGGGCCTGACCCGCGCCGACTGACCGTGCTGCACCTGCACCTGTGCGGTCGAAGACCACAAACGTGCAGAGCACCGAAGGGTCTTGAGCAAGACCCTTGACGCGCGCCCGGCAGAGGCGGGGCGATCACCCGCCCCCCTTGCCTTGCTATCCCGTGACCGCAACGGCAAAGAGTGGAGCCGCTAGCCGATCAGCGGGCCGGACTTGCCATAGGTTTCGTCGTAATGCCTGCGCAAACGTTGCAGGGCGATGCGCAGCACGATCTTGCCGGACCGCGCGGCCCAGCCCATGCGCTTTTCCGCAACCTCCAGCCCCTCAAGATAACAACAGCAGCGCAGCGCCACATCCCCCAGACCCGGGCCGAGATCCTGCAGCGCCCGTGCCACCCGGTCCCGCGCTGCAGAAGACCCGCCACCCCCCCCCGCCTCGGGCCGAAAGGCGCCACGGTCGCCCGGGGTCAGGAACCGGTCCCAGTTCTGCGCCACCCGCGGCCCCATCTGCGCAAGTTCAAAATCCTCGCGCAGCCGTTCCGCCGCCTCGATCAGCGCGGGCTCCAGAAATGGCTTGCCGTCCTTGTCTCGCCTGCGCCCCATTGCCGCCACCGGGCTCTCCGCGAGGTTGTAGCGTACCCGCCGCGTGCCCTCAGGATCGGTCACGGATCGCGTAGTCCAGTCGCGGTGCTGATCGGCAAAGGGGGTCGCAGCCTCTGCCATTCCGGCACGGCGGCGGTCCTCCTCATCCACCATCCGGCGCAGTGCTGCACGGCCCGCCGAGGTGATCTCATAGGTGGCGACCCTTCCCGCCTTGCGGCAACTGATCCAGTCGCGCAGCGCAAAGGCCTGGGCGATCTCCCGCTCCAGCACCCCGGTGCGCGCGGTGCGGCCGTCTGAAAACTCGCGCATCACCACGGCTTTTTCCATTTCGGGCGCGATGGCGAGGATGGCGCCGGGTTCGGCCAGCCTGCGAAGGATGCGCCGGCCTTCGGCATTGATCCGCGTCTCGTCGGCAAAACCGGCGGGGTGGGCCATCACAGTCATCTGGGTCTCTCCTGCGCAAGGGGTGGGGCCAGGTTCACCGTTGCCGTCGTCCTCCCCATGCCCCCGCCGCTGCGCCATCGCCGACAACGCCTGATCCATCAACGGATCGTCGCGCCGGTTTTCATAGCGGCGGACCTGCCGCAGGATGGTCGACGCATGGCGGCCCTCGCGCCGGGCAATTGCCCGCAGCGACAAGCCGTCCTCGGTGTGGCCAAGGTAAAGCCGGACAGCGTCCGGAACCCAGGGGGGAAGCATGATTTCGGCGTTCAGGTTCACTCTGGCAATCCTGTCAATCCGTCTGACCCTTAGGAAGTTTGTCCCGCATTAGGACTTTTTCAACCTATGGGCGATTTCGTTATCAGATCGTTAACTCGTTTACAGAAGCCGACAATTGTCTTCAAAACCTAAACAATCCGAAATCCACCGCGCGGTAAAAACTGACAATGCGCAACGCGAGGTTGAGTTACGGAATAGTCCTGCGATCCAAACAGGAGACTCGGAATGTCGGATTTTCACACGGTCCTCGCCAACCTTCGCCGCCCCCGTCTGTTGATGCGGGCGGCCCGCTTCGGACTGGATGATTACCGCCGCGAGCGTGATCTGCGCCGCCTGATCGACGGCTTGAGCCCGCCAGAGCGTTCTATTCCGCGGCTGTTATGGGAGGAGGAACAGCTGGAAGACACCCGCAAGCGGGGCGATGCCGCCTATTCCGTCTGTCACCATGTCGACGTGCTGATCGCGCTCATGGCCGAGGCGCGGCTTCTGCCCCGCCCGGTTCAGGCCTGAACCGGGACCGGACGAATCGGCCAGTCGGCTTGCCCTGCGCCTCACCTCCCAGCCTGAATTGTTTCCGTGGCGGGGACGATCTTCAGATGAAGGCGTCGGGCATCCCGCTCTTGCGCTGCGCGACATAGGCGTCCAGCGCCTCGCGCACACCTTCGTCCAGCGCAGGCTGCTGGTAGTCGCCAAGCATCTTCTTCACCCGCTCACCCGCCAGCGCCTGCGTGTCGCGCGCGCCCTCCTCGAACCAGGTCTCGAAGGGTTTGTAATCGAACAGGTCAGACCGCCAGAACGCCGACTTGAAATTCGCCTGCGTGTGCTCGCATCCCAGGTAGTGCCCTCCCGGGCCGACCTCGCGGATCGCATCCATCGCCTGACCGTTGGTATCCATGATGATCCCCTGTGCCAGATGGTGCAGCGTTCCCAGCTGATCGGCGTCCATCACGAATTTCTCGTAGGATGAGACAAGCCCCCCCTCCAGCCAGCCACAGGCATGCAGCATGAAGTTCACGCCTGCCAGCAGCGCCATGTTCAGGCTGTTCGCCGTCTCGTAGGCCGCCTGCGCGTCCGGCAGTTTCGATCCGCAGAAACTGCCGCCAGAGCGATAAGGCAGCCCCATCCGCCGCGCGAGCTGCCCCGCGCCATAGGTGATATGCGCAGCCTCGGGCGTGCCGAACGTGGGCGCGCCCGAGTTCATGTCGATCGAGGTCACGAAGGCGCCAAAGATCACCGGCGCCCCGGGGCGCACCAGTTGCGAATAGGCGACGCCCGCCAGCACCTCGGCCAGCACCTGCGTCAGCGTGCCCGCCACCGTCACCGGCGCCATCGCCCCACCGACGATGAAAGGCGAGATGATCGCCGCCTGATTGGCCTTCGCATAGACCTCCAGCGCGCCCATCATGATCCCGTCAAAGGTCAGCGGGCTGTTGATGTTGATGAGTGACGTCATCACCGTGTTCTGATCGACGAAGTCGGCCCCGAACAGGATCTTCGACATCGTGACCGAATCTTCTGCCCGGCTGGGTTCCGTCACAGACCCCATGTAGGGCTTGTCCGACAGCACCATATGGGCATGCAACATGTCGAGATGGCGTTTGTTCACCGGAACATCGGTCGGCTCGCACACCGTGCCGCCCGAATGGTGCAGCCATTTCGACATGTAGCCCAGCTTTACGAAATTCTGGAAATCATGGATCGTCGCATAGCGGCGCCCGCCAGCCGCATCGCGCACGAAGGGCGGGCCGTAAACCGGGGCCAACACCAGATTGCGTCCCCCCACCTCGACATTGCGCGCCGGATTGCGGGCATGCTGCGTGAAGGATGACGGAGCCGTCGCACAAAGCTTGCGGGCAAGACCGCGGGGAATATGCACCCGCTCCTCCTTCACATCCGCTCCTGCCGCGCGCCACAGATCCAGCGCCCCGGGGTTCTCGACAAAGTTCACGCCGATTTCTTCCAAAACGGTATCGGCGTTCCATTCGATGATTTCCAGCGCCTCTTCATTGAGGATCTCGAAGTTCGGGATGTTGCGGGTGATGAACCGCGCGGTCTCGAACGACACCGCCGTCCGCTCGGCCCGACGCGCGCCGCCGCCGCCGCCGCGTACCCTGCGCCCTGCCTGTTCGTTCATCGCCGCCTCCTTCGCAGTATTTGGCCCTGTTATGCCCCGCCCGCCCCGCCCCACGCCCCCCGAATGCGCCGCTTGACCACCAAAAGCGACATCCCGGTACCCTGAAACCGACTTCCTTTGCTTTCATCTATTCAAAAATATCCCACGGGGGCGCGGGGGTGTGAAACCCCCGCCTCCGCCCGATTTTCAAGGCGTGCGTCTCGGAGTCCGGGCCCGTGCCCCCCCTTGCGATTTTGCGCCTCATCGCTTAGGCGGGCGCATGACCCAAGCGCATGACCGCCTTCTGATCATCGACTTCGGCAGCCAGGTGACGCAGCTTATTGCGCGCCGCCTGCGCGAGCTGAACGTCTATTGCGAAATCCATCCCTTCAACCGTGTGGATGATGCCTTCCTGCAGGCCTTTGCGCCAAAGGCGATCATCTTCTCGGGCGGCCCGGCCTCGGTCTTTGCCGATGGCGCGCCGATGCCGCCCGCTTTGGCCTTCACCCTAGGGGTTCCGATCCTTGGCATCTGCTACGGCCAGCAGGTGATGATGCATTGCCTCGGCGGGCGGGTGGAGCGGGGCCATGGCACCGCCGAGTTCGGGCGCGCCTATGTTAGGCCCACCGAACTTACCCACCCCATCCTGTCCGGTTGGTTCCCGCCCGAAGACGGCCTTGCAGCGCGGGAGCAGGTCTGGATGAGCCATGGAGACCATGTCTCGGAAATCGCCCCGGGCTTTGCGGTTTATGGCGAATCGCCCAACGCGCCTTTCGCCATTACCGCCGACCCCGCGCGCCATTTCTATGCCGTGCAGTTCCACCCCGAGGTGCATCACACCCCCAAGGGCGCAAAGCTCTACGAGAATTTCGTGCGCCTCGCGGGCTTTCGGGGCGACTGGACGATGGGCGCCTACCGCGAGAAGGCGATTGCGAAAATCCGCGCCCAGGTGGGCGATGCCAAGGTCATCTGCGGGCTGTCGGGCGGGGTCGACAGCTCGGTCGCCGCGGTGCTGATCCATCAGGCGATCGGCGACCAGCTGACCTGCGTCTTTGTCGATCACGGCCTTCTGCGTCTGGGCGAGGCCGATCAGGTCGTTTCGATGTTTCGCGACACCTGGAACATTCCGCTGATCCATGCCGACGAATCGGCGCTGTTCCTTGGCGCGCTTGACGGCGTCTCGGACCCAGAGGTCAAGCGCAAGACCATCGGGCGGCTGTTCATCGACGTGTTTCAGAAACACGCTCATGCGGTCGGGGGGGCCTCCTTCCTTGCGCAAGGCACGCTTTACCCTGACGTGATCGAGTCGGTCAGCTTTTCGGGTGGACCCTCGGTCACGATCAAGAGCCACCACAACGTCGGCGGCCTGCCGGAAAAGATGGGACTGAAACTGGTGGAGCCGCTGCGCGAGCTCTTCAAGGACGAGGTCCGCGCCCTGGGGCGCGAACTCGGCCTGCCCGAACCCTTCATCCGCCGCCACCCCTTCCCCGGCCCCGGCCTCGCGATCCGCTGCCCCGGAGAGATCACGCGCGAGAAGCTGGATATCCTGCGCCGGGCAGATGCCGTTTTCATGGACCAGATCCACCGCCACAAGCTTTATGACGAGATCTGGCAGGCATTTGCCGCGATCCTGCCGATGCGCACCGTGGGGGTGATGGGGGACGGGCGGACCTATGACTTTGCCCTCGCGCTGCGGGCGGTGACAAGTGTCGACGGCATGACCGCCGATTACTACCCTTTCACCCACGACTTCCTCGGCGAAACCTCCACCCGCATCATCAACGAGGTTCCGGGCATCAACCGCGTCTTCTACGACTGCACGTCCAAACCGCCCGGCACGATCGAACTCGAATGATGCGCAAGGAATGGGCCCAATGATCCGCCTGCGCGGCCAGCTGATCTGCGTGAGTGAAGACGAGGCGCAGGCGGTGCGGGCCAATCTGGACGCGCATATCCGACTGTCGCAGGCGGGGCCCGGCTGCCTTGCGTTCGATATCGCACCCACGGATGATCCGCTGGTCTGGGAAGTGATGGAAAGCTTTCGTGACCGCGCAGCCTTTGATGCCCATCAGGCGCGCACCCGAGAGTCCGCTTGGTTCGCTGCGACCCGCAGCGCGCTGCGCGCCTTTCGGGTGGAAGAGATCGGGGACTGAGCCAGTCCCCTGCAGGCCCGCCCCAGCGTCGATGTGCGACGAAATCTTCAATACCCCGGGCTCACGCTTGCCGCTAGGCTGCGGTTTCCCACAAGCCTACCACGACCGGGACAGCGGCCGACAACACGGACTGCACTGCCTGTGTCACAAAGGGCCCGGCCGGCAGAACCGCGGCACCAAGCCCGATCCCCGCCATATGCGACAGCGGAAAGAACTGCAGATCGCTGGATTGCCACTTGAAGAACCCGTTGCCCAGAAGGAACAGGATCACCCCGCCAACAAGGCTCGCACCCTCGGCCAGGGTTGCCACATCGCCCGGATGTGCGATCAACCGTTCTGCCCCCACCGCCGCCAGCACCACCCCCGCCACGATGGGAATGTGCAGATACGTAAATGACAGCCGCGCCACCGCGCCGGCATCTTTGGCGTGTTCGATCATTTGCGTGCCGGGCCGGTGACCGATGTGAAAATATACCCACCACATGGCCACCGACCCCGCAACCGACGCCAGAAAGGCCACCAATCCCGGCCCGTCCCACGCCATTTCGGCAAAGGTCGCGCCAGACGCCAGCAACGTCTCACCCAGACAGATGATCACGAACAGCCCGCATCGCTCGGCGATATGCCCGCCTGAAACGGCCCAGTTGACCGAGGCATCCGCCCCTAACCCCGGCACGCGAAAGTCGAGGAAGGGTTCGGCAAGCTCGATCGCCAGCGCAACGGCCCAGATCGACTGTCGCCGGTCCGGACGTCGTTGCCGGACATGAGGTGCGACCGCGCGGCCGTGCCATCCGGGCCGGGGCCGCCAAAGGTGGGATCGCCACTGCCAAACACATTCAGATTGAACTGCGCAAATTCGCTGGAAAGCGTGTTTGGGGCAAGGTTGCCAAAGGTCAGCACCAGCGACCCGGAAAAATCAAAGATCCGCACCGATGTCATGGTACCGGCAATCGCGCCGAAGGAGTCGTATTGCAGTCCGGTGCCCGCTACCGTGATGCGTTAATTCGGAAAATCGGGGTCCGTCGCACCGATACGATAGCTGAAGGTCGTCGTGGTCCGTGCAGTGATGACGAAATTGCCTTCCTGATCCTGCAAAAGCTGGCCGGGCCAAGTGTTGATGTTCGCAAACAGGGACGTCAGTGCGATGCTGACCATGCTTCAATCCCTCTCCTAAAATTTGCGCAAACGCGCGATGCCTGGCAATGCCGCGGCAAATGGCTGCGGTGCCGCAAACAGGCAATTACGCCAGCCGGAACATGCCCCCGTCCGGATAAAGAAGAAAAACGCATCTGCCTGCGTCAGATGGCCGCAAATGGCGTGGCAAATCGTTGCTCCACATTCCAATTGCGCGCGCACAAAACGATATGCACCTGCCGAAATGCCGCCCGGCCGCCTCTGGCCTTTGCCGCGCCGTCGCGCTAGAGCGTCCACGAACACTTACCCGCCCCCCCCCGCTGCACCCGGAGCCTTCGATGCCCGATCCCCAAACCGATTTCTCCGATGTCATCTCCTCGGTAGAGGATATCATCGAAGATGCCCGCAATGGCCGGATGTACATCCTGGTGGACCATGAGGACCGTGAGAACGAGGGCGATCTGGTGATCCCGGCGCAGATGTGCACGCCGCAGGCCATCAATTTCATGGCGATGCACGGGCGCGGGCTGATCTGCCTCGCCATGCCCGCCTCGCGGATCGAGGCGCTTGGCCTGCCGCTGATGAGCCCGAAGAACTCCTCCCGCCACGAGACGGCCTTTACCCTGTCAATCGAGGCGCGCGAAGGCGTGACGACCGGCATTTCCGCCGCCGACCGCGCGCGGACCGTCTCTGTCGCAATCGACCCGACCAAAACCGCAGCCGACATTGCAACACCCGGCCACATTTTTCCGCTGCGCGCCCGTGATGGCGGCGTACTGGTGCGCGCGGGCCATACCGAGGCCGCGGTGGACATCAGCCGTCTTGCAGGTCTGAACCCGGCAGGGGTGATTTGCGAGATCATGAACGATGACGGCACGATGGCCCGCCTGCCGGACCTCATTGCCTTTGCCCAACGCCACGGGCTCAAGATCGGTACGATTTCCGACCTCATCGCCTACCGCCGCCGCCACGACAACCTTGTGAACGAAAAGGCCGTCAGCGCCGTAACCTCTACTCATGGCGGCGACTGGCTGATGCGCATTTTCTCGGACGAGACGCAAGGGGCCGAACATGTGGTGCTGTCCAAGGGCGATCTCACCTCGCCCGGGCCGGTGTTGGTGCGGGTACATGCACTGAACCCGATGGAGGATGTGCTGGGCATCGGCGGCCAGGGTGATCTGCCCCGCGCGATGCGCCTGATTGCTGCAGAAGGCCGCGGCGTGGTGGTCCTGTTGCGCGACACCACGATGAAGATGGTGTCGCCGGGCGAGCATTCACCGCAGACCTTGCGGCAATACGGGCTGGGGGCGCAAATCCTCTCGGCGCTCGGCCTATCCGAAATCGTTCTTGTCACCAATTCGAAGGCACCGAAAGTGGTCGGGCTGGAGGCCTACGGGCTTTCGATCGCGGGCACCCAACCAATTGCGGAGTGAGCCATGGCCAGCACAGAGATGCACTACACCCTGCCGCTACCGGTCTTTGAGAAGCCGGTGAAGCTGTTGATCGTTGTGGCGCCATATTACCGCGACGTCGCCGATCAGCTGGTCGCAGGCGCCCGCGCAGCCGCCGCAGCCTGCGGCGCTGAGGTGGACCTCGTCGAGGTGCCCGGAGCATTGGAGGTACCTACGGCCATCGCCCTGGCCGAACGGCAGGCGAAGTTTGACGGCTACGTCGCCCTCGGCTGCATCATCCGGGGCGAGACCACGCATTACGACACCGTCTGCAATGACAGCAGCCGCGCGCTCAGTCTGCTGGGACTGCAGGGCGCCTGCATCGGCAACGGGATCCTCACGGTGGAAAACCATGCGCAAGCCGCTGTGCGGGCGGAGGCCCTGGGCCAGAACAAGGGCGGCGGTGCGGCGGCGGCAGCCTTGCATCTGATTGCCCTGTCGCGGAAATGGGCGGGCGCCACCAAAGGGATCGGCTTTCGCCCATGACCTCTCCTGCGAAGCCGGACAAACGGCAGATGAAATCGGCCGCGCGGCTTTATGCGGTGCAGGCGCTGTTCCAGATGGAGGCCTCCGGCCAGACGGTGGACTCCGTGACCGCCGAGTTCGAGACGCACCGGTTTGGCGCGGTCTATGAGGGCGGGGAACTGGCCGAAGGCGACGCGGACCATTTTCGCGCCATCGTGGCCCAAGCCGTGGACCTGCAGGCCGCCATCGACCAGCTGACCGACCGGGCGCTGGTGGCCAAATGGCCTATCGACCGGATCGATCCGGTCCTGCGCGCCCTTTTCCGTGCAGCCGGGGCCGAGATCACGGCGCTCGCGACCCCGCCCAAGGTGGCGATCACCGAATATGTCGATGTGGCCAAGGCTTTCTTCCCTACGGGCAAGGAGCCTAAGTTCGTCAACGCCGTGCTGGATCACATGGCGCATGAGGCCAGGCCGGAAGCGTTCTGACGGTCACGATCTGCCAAGGCCATGTTGCAAGCCTTGTCGCGTGCAACGCAGCGCTGCCGTCGCGGGACCTGCCGTGAACGCAACACCCGAAGGCGTCGCCGTGAACGGGTTTGACGTGGTTGCCTATTTCGCCGACGGCGCCCCACGCGAGGGCGTGGCAGACCACAGCGTGAGATACCTCGACAAGGACTGGTATTTCGCGACCGCAGAACACGCAGCGCTGTTTGCCGCCAATCCGGCGGCTTATGCCCCGCAAGCCAATGGCTACTGTTCCTACGCCGTCTCAGAGGGCTATGCCGCCGAAGTCGACGTGATCGACGGCTGGACGGTGATCGACAACAAACCCTACCTGAACTGGAACAAGGATGTTCGCGACACTTTTGTGAGCGAGACGGACGCCCGCGTTCCCAAGGTGACCGCCAATTCGTCCAAGGTGCTGGCGGGTCTCCTGGACGGGACGACCGACTTCTATCCGCATTCCAGTGATCCGTCCGTTGACATTTCCCACCCGCAGCGTCTGAACTGACGAGAGGCCGACCGTTTGGACTGGCCCGTTTGGTCGGGGCTGCCACATGACAGCGGCAGGGGCTTTTAGAGCGTGTTGCGGTTGATCGGCTGCATGGCCTGCAGCTTTGAAGAAGGTGCAGCATTCCTCTTCGGTGAAGAGGTCGCAGACTTGGCCCCCGGCCTGCCATGGCGCGTCACGGGTTCTTGCTGCAGCCCTCCGGATGAGGGCTTTGAGCT
>Ga0105047_10002301_pt1 | contig 34170 bp, 24 predicted proteins | sample MAT04_FD_78384 | JGI IMG/M metagenome (GOLD analysis project Ga0105047, IMG submission 78384) | Freshwater microbial communities from Lake Fryxell liftoff mats and glacier meltwater in Antarctica - MAT-04 (megahit assembly) | ecosystem: Environmental > Aquatic > Freshwater > Ice > Liftoff... | reverse complement strand
CCGCGGTCAGAGTGCGTGGGATAGCGTCCACCACCAACCGGCGGCAGCAACCGCCAGAGAGATCACACCATGTAGACCGATACCGACACCTCTGCGCTTTCGTTGCTGGCCAATGAAGCGGGCGATGATCCGATCGAAGATCGTCTGCGCGCGAACATCCATGCCACCATCGGGGCGATTTGGTATCGGCATCGGAGCTCTTGTTCCGCGGGCACGTTTTCCGCCGCGCCGTCGCCGCATGGACAGGCCTTCCTCTCTGTAAAGGCAATACAATTTCTTCTCGTTCATCGTGAACCCCTCTCGCTCAAGCAGGATGCCAACACGCCGCCTCTCACGGTTTGCGTGCAAACCGTTGCCGGCCAACGGATAGCCAAACCGGCGGCGGGTGCCCGCTATCTCATGCATCTTCTTGCGGATATCCACATGATCAGGGGGGCGCTCGCGCCGCACGGTCTTGGGATCGACACCCCTTGCCCGGCAGCACATGCCTGCATGTGCAAGAGGGGGCCAGGTCGCAGACCCGGCACTGCGAGATCTTCGTCGCCTGTTCTCTCGAACCATCGGCGTTCACAGGCTTCATCAAGCATCGCCGTGATCACCTCTTGCCGCCGCTGAGTTGATGTCGTCAGCGCTTTCCCAGCGGGTCTATTAACACCACAACGTCCAGCATCGTGTCCGCCACCAGCCGCTTGAGCTTCGCGTTCTCTTCCTCAAGCAGCTTCAGGCGTCGGACATCCGACACGTCCATCCCGCCATACTTGGCCTTCAACTTGTAAAAACTCGCAGGACTGATGCCGTGCTTGGGGCAAACCGCGGCCACAGTCAGCCCGGCTTCCTGCTTGTTGATCATCCCAATAATCTGCGTCTCGGTGAAACGGCTCTTTCGCCTTCGTCTGCTCCTTGAGGGTTGGGCAGACTCTACATCAGACTGAGGGCGTTTCCCGGGGGCAGGTCACTGGCCATGAAGGACAGGCACAAACTCGGACCAGAGCTGATCAAGACCCATTCATACTACCTTCCGGGATGTGACGCCTAACCAAAGTGGACACTATCTCACCCTCTACGGGCGCGGCAGGGCAGTCAGGCCGGACGCTTGCACGAAAAGGGCCCCCGGGGGCCCTTGAGTCAGTCTTGGCCCAGGCTTACAGCCCGAATGGGATGGTAGGGATTCGCGAGCTGGCGCTGAGTGCCTTGAGGCACACATCATGATCGCCCTCGGCAGATTTGCAGACATCCTGACCGTTGACCAGAATCCGCGACAGCGACGAACATTGCGTCTGGGGCAGGTCGAACTGCACGACCCGGGTCTTGTTCAAAGGAAGTTCGCCGAACTCCAGCACCAGAATTGCCGACACGACCTGATCGGCATTGAAGGCAGCCACCTCATACGAGGTTTCCGTCAACGCGATACCGGTGCTGTTGGTCGCGACGAAGGTAAGGCGGCACCCTTCGGCCACATCCGCGGCCGTGTTGAGTTCCAGTTCAAAATTGCCGGTCTGTGCCATGGCAGCCGAAACCGGCGCCAGAGCGAGGCCAGCGCATATCAGGCAGTTAGCGAGATCGCGACAAAACAAGGGGGCAATCCTTTGCGTTGAATGGGCAAGACGCCAATGACCGCAGTGTTGCGCGTCGCCCCCCGGGTCTGTCAACCGTTCGTGAGTGTTGCCTTACTGGAAGGCACCAATCATCCACGGCATACGGGTGATCTTGCGAACCTTGCTGACCGAAGCGGTCGTGGCGCGGGGCGTCGGCGATGCGGCGGCATTTGCCTCACGGGCCTGACAGCGGGCCGCGCCCGGCAGATCGCAGATATCTGCGCTGACAAGAACGGGGGTCTGCTCGTCGGCGGTGACGGCCATGGCGGCGGGGGCTGTCATCGACAGCGCAACAACCAGGAACGGGCGAAGGAACGGCATGTCTATGATCCTTTTATTGGCTACGTTCATCCCATTCTTACCATAAAAGCGGCAATAATGCGCCCGACCTCGTGCAACCTTGGGGCACGTGCACAAATATGACGCCCGGGCAGGCTTTTCAGCAACAGGATTCCGGCCTAGCGTCGCCTGCATGCGCGACTATCTGCTTTTCCTGGTGTGCCTTCTGTCCGCTGCCATGGTCTGGGCCGCCCCGGCCGCGGCGCAATTTGCGGTCTGCAATCAGTCGTTCGACGTGATCAACGTGGCGATCGGGCAGGACGTGGCAGAGGAATTCGAGACCGAAGGCTGGTGGACCATAGGCCCGAACCAGTGCGCCAACGTGGTCAAGGAAGAATTGGTGGGCCGCTACATCTATGTCCATGCCCAGGATGTGTTTGGGCAGCCGGTGATGGCGGGCACGACGCAGCTTTGTGTGTCGCCGCGGAAGTTCGAGATTCGCGGTTTGGCCGATTGCTGGAGCCGGGGATTCGTCGCGGCGGGGTTCATCGAGGTCGACACGCTGAAAACGCCGCGGTGGACACTGTTTCTGACCGGGACACCGTGATAGACGCGGCAGAGGCAAGGGCTATGCACCGGGCTTTCTCTGCGATACAATCCAACTCAGTATTACGCAGGAATTTTCATGACTCGCGGACCGGGCTTGACAGGAATCGGGAGGATTGCCGCGCGCTGCGTGGCACTGCTGATCTGTTTCGTGCTGTCGTCCGGCGCCGCCTTGGCAGAGCGGCTCGCGATGGTGGTCGGGAATGCCGCCTATGACGTCGCCACCGATCTTGCCAACCCTGTCGGTGATGCGACTGCCATCGCCGATGCCCTGCGCCGGCTGGATTTCAAGGTCACGCTGCTGACCGACGCCGGTGGCGACACGTTGTGGACCGAGATGGACCGGTTTGCGACCGAGGCCGAGACAGCCGATAGCGTGGTGTTCTACTATGCCGGCCACGCCTTTCAGATGAGCGGCGTCAACTATCTGGTGCCGGTGACCGCCAAACTGGCGGACCGCGACACCCTCAAGGGCGAAACCTGGAGCCTTGATGCCATCATCGCGCGTCTGCAAAGCCGCAATCGGCAGACGCTGATCTTTCTTGATGCCTGCCGTAACGATCCGCTGCCCGCCTCGGTGCGCGGGTCTGGGGCGGCGTCAGATGGTTTGGCGCGGGTGCAGACCGGCGTCGGCACCTTTGTGGCTTTCGCGACCGAACCGGGCGGTGTGACGGCCGATGGCGTGGACGGCGCGGCCCACAGCCCCTTTGCAACCGCCCTGCTGAAGCATATCGAGACCGAGGGCATCTCTGTTTCGGACATGATGATCGAGGTGCGCAACGACGTCGAAACCGCGACGTTGCGGCGTCAGGTGCCGTGGGATCAATCTTCGCTGCGGTCGCAGTTCTATTTTGTTCCGCCGACCTCTGCCGGCAAGCAAGAGCTGAGCGAAGCCGATTACGAGCTGTTGGCGCAGCTAAGCCCCGAGGACCGCAAGGCCTTTCTCGATTTGCTGTCACAGTCCGGCTTCGATGCCGACTCGCTGGCCACTGCAGAGGCGTCTATCGCCGTGGCGGAGGCCAACCTTGAAATTGTGGCCACCCAGACAACGATCATCATTGCGCCTGTGGCCGAAGAGGTGGTTGCAGCATCGCCCGAACCCGAACTTAGCCTTGACGACATCGTGGTCTCGGACGCCGCCACGACAACTGTCAGCGACGCCCCGTCCGCTGTCATCTCGGCAATCGATCCGTCGCTCGATCCCGCAGCGGACGACGCCGATGGCACGATCCGTCTGGCGGCCCTGCAGTGGGACACGCGCGACATTGGCCTGAACGAGGTCACGATCCAAAGGATGCGGCTGGTCGGGCGGGTGCTGGAAGCCGACAGTGACACGGACCGCGATATTCTTGCGGCCATCGACCCGCGATTGATTGAAGAGGGCGTGCCGCTTGACGCGCCGTCCGAGGGCGATCTGGCAAAGTTCGTGCAGTCCGAGTTGCAGCGGCTGGGTTGTTATCAGATGACCGTCGATGGCGATTGGGGCAAGGGGTCGCGCACCGCTCTGACCAGCTATTACCTTGCGAAAAAGATCGTGCCGACATCGCTGGAGCCGACGTTGGCGCTGTATTCGGGGCTGCTGGAAGAGCGGAACGTCGTCTGCAAGGTGCGCGTCGCCAACTCGGCCGTGAAAACCGGCAACCGCACCGCGCCGACCGCCTTGGCAGCGACGCCCGCCGTCGAAGGCATCAAGGGTCGCAAGGAAGGCAGCAAGAAGCCGGTCGAGACCAAGAAGAAGAAAATCGAGAAGGCCACGATCGGCATGACGGGGTCCTTCTAGGACACCGCAGGGACCGGCGATGGAGATCGACCCCCGATTCAAGACCGCCCGACAGCATGCTGCCAAACGGCGCAGCCGCAACCTGACAGTCACTGCGGCGGTCTGGAGCGGTGTCGGCGTTTCGGTTCTGCTGCTCGTGGTGGGGCTGTATGCGACAGGCGTGATCCGCATCGCAAGCGATGTGGCCGATGATGATGCTGACCCCGGAATTGCCGTGGCCGATGACAGCGGCGAGGGTCCGGCAGAGCAGGTGGGCAGCTATGCCACCTCATTTGTCGATCTGGCCGGAGACCCGATGCTGTTGCGCTTTGATCAGGGCGTCGGGCCGGAAAAGGCCAAACCCGTCTTGCGCCCGATCGAGTTGTCACCGGCCCGGGCCGGCAATGACCTGATCCTGTTGCGCGACGAGATGATCACCGGGCAAGAGCGGCTGATCACCACCATTCCCAGCAGCCGCGAAGATTTCGCGTTTTTCCAGGCGCAACGGCAGGCCCCCGCCGCCAACGCCAAGCCGGTGCTGGTCGGGGTGGTGGCCAGCGGTCCCACCGATACCGTCGTGGTCGAAGAGGGCGACGAATCAAGCTGGGGTGAAAGCCTGCCGGGCGATGCCCAGACTTCGCCCGACACCTACACCGCCAGCAAGGTCGAAAACACCACCAGCCTGACCTATATCCTGTCCGAAGCGCGGCGGGCCAAGCCGTATGAAGATGTCGTGGTGCGTCCAAAGGCGGGTGCCGACCTGCTGACGCAGATGACCCTTGCCGGAGTGGCCGAGCCGGACGCCAAGCGGGTGTCCGAGGCAGTGATCGCACTGATGCCCGAAGCGGCGGCCTTGGGGCCGGCGCATGTTCTTGCCCTGCGGATCGCCTTGCGCGATGGCATCAAGATGCCGGTGCAGATGTCGCTGTATAGCGGAAACGAGTATTTTGGCAGCGTGGCCGTCAATGACCTGGCCGAATGGGTGCCCGCCGCCGACCCTTGGGTCGAAGAGGATCTGTTCAACTATGCCGGTGACGATGTGGCCGCCGACGCCGACAGCAGCCGCAAGTATCGTCTGTTGGACGCGTTCTACTCGGCCGCCATCCGCAATGGCGTGCCGTCGGCCATCGTTGCCGAAACCATCGTCATGATCAGTCAGGCCCATGACCTGGAGGCCTTCGTAAACCCCGGCGATCAGATGATTCTGCTGTATTCTCGCGAGCCGGGCTCGGACGGTCCGGGGCCGGGGCAGGTGCTGTATGCCTCGATCAAGGGCGAAGGCCGGGTGATGGAATGCCACGTTTTCAAACCAGCGGGGAAAGAGGATTATGTCTGTTTCGGCGCGCCGGGCACGGGCGGCGCTGCCAGCAGTGGCGGGGTGGGGTTGCGGGCCGGGCTGGTGGCGCCAGTGCAGGGGGTGATGACCTCTCGATTCGGCCCGCGCATGCATCCGATCCTCAAGGTGGCGAAACTGCACAAGGGCGTAGACTGGGCCGCGCCGATCGGCACGCCGGTTATGGCCGCGTTTGACGGCACCATTGCGGCGGCGGGGGATGGCAAAGGCTACGGCAATCTGGTGCGGATCAGCCATCCCGGCGGGCTCGAGACGCGCTATGCCCATCTCAACGCCTTTGCCGAGGGCATCAAGCCGGGGGTGGCGGTCAGCGCGGGCACGCTGATCGGTTATGTCGGCACCACCGGGCAGTCGACCGGCCCGCACCTGCATTTCGAGCTGTATGAATCCGGCGAAGCGGTGGACCCGCTGGGTGCGGGCGGCGGCACGCAGATTGCGAGCGACGCCTCTGCGGTGGAAAAGCTGGTGGATCAGATCATTCGTGTCGAATCCGGCGGAAATTCTTCGGCCAAGAACCCACTGTCGTCGGCCACCGGACTGGGGCAGTTCGTGTCGGGCACTTGGCTGGTGATGATGAAGAAATACCGCCCCGATCTGGCCAACACCATGTCAAAGGAAGAGTTGCTGGCCCTGCGCACCGACCCCACGCTCAGCCGCGAGATGGTGACGGCGCTGGCGCGTGAAGGCGAATCCTATCTGCGCAGCCGCGGGCACGAGATTTCGGCAGGGCGGCTGTATCTGTGCCATTTCCTTGGGATGGAGGGCGCGCACAAGCTGCTGGCGGCGGATGATGCCACGCTGGCGGTCAACATTCTGGGCATCGGGGTGCAGAACGCCAACCCGACCATCATCACCAACCAGACGGCGGCGCAGGTCGAGGCCTGGGCAGAACGCAAGATGAGCGGCAAGGGCGGTAGTTCCCTGCCCGTCGCCGTGATGGTGCCGCCAGAAGTGTTGGCCTACCAGAAGATCATCAGCACCCTGATCGACAGCCCCACCTGAGGCTGCCGTCCTGAGGGTGCGGTGTCAGGCAAAATCGTAGCCGATCTTGCCGTCCTTCATCACCACCTCGACCGCCTTCATCTCGGTCTGTGCCACCATGCGCGACAGCACTTCGCGCGACAGGTCGGGCAGGATGGTGTTGGTGATGATGTTGTCGACCATGCGGCCACCCGAATCCGGGTCTTTGCACTGCTCGACGATATGGGACATCACCTCGGGCGAAACTGTCATCACCGCGCCGTGGTTTTCCTTCATCCGGCGCACGATCGCCTTCAGCTTCAGCTTCACGATTCCGGCCAGAACCTCCACCGACAGCGGGAAATACGGGATCGTCACGATCCGCCCCAGCAGGGCCGGCGGGAACACGCGCGTGAGATACGGCTTCATCGCCTCGGTCAGCACGTCGACATCGGGCTTGGTTTCGCCCTTCTCGGCCATGTCCATGATCACTTCGGTGCCGACGTTCGAAGTCAGCAGGATCAGCGTGTTCTTGAAGTTGATCGACCGGCCCGATCCATCTTCCATGATGCCCTTGTCGAACACCTGGAAAAACAACTCGTGCACATCCGAATGCGCCTTCTCGATCTCGTCAAGCAGAACAACCGAATGGGGTTTGCGCCGCACCGCCTCGGTCAGCCGCCCGCCTTCGCCATAGCCGACATAGCCCGGAGGGGCACCCTTCAGCAGCGAAACGGTGTGTGCTTCCTGAAATTCGCTCATGTTGATGGTGATGATGTTCTGCTCGCCGCCATACACTGCCTCGGCCAGCGCCAGCGCGGTTTCGGTCTTGCCGACGCCCGACGGCCCGCACAGCATGAACACGCCGATGGGTTTGTTGGGGTTCGACAGTTTGGCCGAAGAGGTTTCGATCCGCTTGGCGATCATCTCGAGCCCGTGATCCTGCCCGATCACCCGTTCCTTGAGCCGGTCGCCCAGCGTCAGGATCATCTGCAGCTCGTCCGACACCATGCGCCCGGCCGGAATCCCGGTCCAGTCCGAGATGATCGACGCCACCGACTGTTCATCGACATGGGCATAGACCATGCGGTCCTCGGGTTTGGTCGATTCGAGCCCGGTCATCTTGCCAACCAGTTCGCCCCGCAGCGTTGCGGCATCTGCCCCCTCTGCGGTAAGGCTGGCCCGCAGCGCCAGAATTTCGTCAACCAAGGCCTTCTCGCCGGTATACATCGCCTCGGCGACCGCAAGCTCGGCCTCTGCCGTGGCCTGTTCTGCCTGCGCCTCCTTGATCCGCTCTTCGTTGACCTCGCCTAGATCGCGCTGCGATACCTTGGCGGCAATCTCCGACAACAGCGCCTGAATTTTCACCCGCAGGTCCTGAACCTTGGCCGGCGTGGTTGACTGGCTGATCGCCACGCGGGCGCAGGCGGTGTCCAGCAGCGACACCGCCTTGTCCGGCAGTTGCCGCGACGGAATATAGCGGGCCGACAGGTTGACGGCCGCCACAACAGCCTCGTCCGAAATCCGCACGCCGTGATGCGCCTCCATCGGGGCGAGGATGCCGCGCAGCATATAACAGGCGCGCTCGACATTCGGCTCGTCGATGGTGATCGGCTGGAAACGCCGGGTCATCGCCGGGTCCTTCTCGAAATACTTGGCGTATTCCATCCAGGTCGTGGCCCCCACGGTGCGCAGGGTGCCGCGCGCCAAGGCCGGTTTCAACAGGTTCGCAGCGTCGCCGGTGCCCGCCGCCCCGCCCGCGCCCATCAGGGTGTGGATCTCGTCGATGAAGAGGATGATCGGTGTGGGCGAGGCCTGCACCTCGTCGATCACCGACCGCAGACGCTGCTCGAACTCGCCCTTCATGCTGGCCCCGGCCTGCATCAGACCCATGTCGAGCATGAACAGCTTGTTGCCCTGCAGTTTCGGCGGCACATCCCCCGACGCCAGCCGCTGCGCAAAGCCTTCGACCACCGCCGTCTTGCCGACGCCCGCCTCGCCGGTCAGGATCGGGTTGTTCTGCCGACGCCGAAGCAGAATGTCGATGATCTGGCGGATTTCCTCATCGCGCCCCACGATCGGGTCCATCTTGCCGCTGGCCGCCACTGCCGTCATGTCGACCGAGAACCGGTCCAGCGCCGTGGTGCCACCCGGCCCGCCCGCCGCCGCAGCCCCCGCCGCCGCCCGGCCAACGCCGGTGCCGTCCATCGGGCGCATGTCCTCTTCGTCCGAATCCTTCCACGCACCCCGCGCTTCGTTCACCAGCGTATCGACATTGATCTCGCCAAACACCTTGGACATCTGCACCAGCTTGGCGCGGCTTTCCTTGTCTTTCAGTGCCGCAACCAGAATGTGCCCGGTCCTGATCTGGGCTTCGCCGAACAGCAGCGTCGCATAGCGCCAGCCGTGGTCCATCACCGTGGTCATCGCCTCGGACACCGAGGGCATCTCGGTCGCGCTTTTGCGAAAGCCGTCAATCGCCGTGCCCAGATCCTTGACCAGCTTGGCGCGGTCCAGCTTGAAATGGTCCAGCGTTTTCGAGATGTCGGATTTCGGATTGGCGGCGATGTGGAACATCCAGTGCGTCAACTCGACGTTGCGGTTGCCTTCGTTCTTGGCGTGGCGCAGCGATTGCAGAAACGCGTCATAGCCGACGCGGTTCAGTTTGCCTGCGACGGTTTCTAGGCTGATATCGGCCATTTGGTCTGTCCCCAATGTCAAAAGTTCTGCGTAATGTCAGCTTCTTTGCCGCTCTGATGAAAACACGGCGTCACTACGATACGTGCCCGGCACCGGTGGCGGTGGGGCGATCCAACCTGTCCAGCCAAGGGCGGCACCAGCCCCCAATGCCACGCCCCGAACCTGGTCGGCGGGCAGGGCGGGGGCAATCTCGACCTCGGTTTCGTGGCCAAGATACCAGAACAACAGATCGGTCAGGCGGGTAAAATTGCGCCCTCCCGGCAGATAGCTTTGATATTCGGGCAGACTTTCGGTCTGCACCGACACCCGGATCTTTTCGTTGACGCTTTGCACCCGGCTGCCAAGGCGGCAGTCGCGGCCAAGGCTGCTGTTGGCCATGCCCATCCGGCTCAGGTCAGACTGCTCGAACGGCAACCAGACAGGAATGTTCTCGTCGATCGTCACCTTGGTCTGGCACAGCTTTTCCAGAATCTGCCGCAGCCGGGCCGGGCTTTTGACCCGCGCCGCCGCAATGCCGGTCAGCGGCAGCTTTTGCGTGTCGGGCACGCCATCGCGATTGCGCAGCGGATGAACCGCCAGCCCGACAAACGCGCCGACATAAGTCTGAAACCGGTCATCATCGGGGTGGTCGAACTGGGTGATGCCCCGCGCATCCGACCATGCCCGGAAAAACAACTGCTGGAACCGTGAGGTGAACAGGTCTGCCAGCCGGATGAAGCTTTCATCCCGGCCGCGGAACCACTGATACGCCTCGGCTGTGGTGTTCAGCGGCAATGCGCCCTGCGGGCCGAAATACCCCAGAAAATTGGACCGAACCCGGGGCACCTTGCCCGAACGTTCCTGAAACTGTGTGACATTGGCGTCGGGGAAGGCGAGGAACGGCTCTTGCCCCAGCCGGACGCTTTCTTCGCGCAGGGTCGCATTGCGGCCGATGCGCGGCAGATCGGGGCGGGACCGTTCGATGTCGCGCATAAGCGAGAAAAAACCGAACTCGGTCGCTTTGGCCGCGACGGCGCGGCGACGTTCGCTGCGCTCGGGTTCGGTGTCGGGCAGGTCGGTCATAGCAGCGGGCCCTGTCCGGTCCGTGGCGGCCAGGTCTTGATCAGCCCGCGCTGGTCGGACCGGACAACCACCTGCGTAAAGCTGTTGATCGACGCGTATTCCGCCAAAAACCGATCCAGTATCGCGCCGATCAAAAAGATGCCGGATCCCTCGAATGCCCGCTCGTCGAACCGCAGGGTCACCTCGGTGCCCCGCGCCGCATGATAGCCGCCGCCCCGCTGGATGGTGCGGGTTACAGGCCGGCTCGACACCGCCTTCAGCCCCTGCAACTGCCGTTCGGTCACCTGCGCCGAGACATCGGTGAACAGCGTCAGCAACTCGCGCAGGGCCGCGCCCTCATCCCGGCTGCCCCGGTTGTCCAGCCCCAGAAAGTTCAGCGACAGGAACGAGATCAGTCGCCAGTGCACCGGCCCCGAGGTGGTGCGATGTGGCGCGTCCGCCTCGATTTCAAGCACCGATTCGCGCGGCTGGGTCGGCCCGGCAATGCAGCGCAGCGACAGCGTCGTGTCGTCGTTCATCCGGAAATCGGCGCCACCCTGCGAAATCGGCAGGTATTGGGGCAGATGCCGGTTGGAACATAACAGCTTGATCTGCAACCGTTTTACCCGATCTGCGCTGTCCAGATGTCCGGGCTCATACAGCGACAGAAAGGTTTCGGTCCCGGTATAGCCTTGGGCCTGCCCGAACCGCTTTTCCTGCGACGACAGGCGCCGGGGCCGTTGGCGGGCGGTGAAATACAGCGCCTCGCGCGGCTGCATAACATCGGCAGGCACGCCATACAGGGGATGCACCGGCACCTTTTTCGGCATGCCGGGGTAATAGGCAAACACCTCGCGGATGCGGTGAACCTCGTAATGCGAGGCGGGACTGCTGTCGGCGGCCACGATGTATTCGTGCCGCAGCGTATCAAGTTTGACCTGACTGCAGTTTTCCTCGAACAGGTTCAGCGCCGGTGCTGCGAACAGGCGGAAATTGTCGGGGCCGATGCGCGCCGGCAGGTTCGGGCGCACCTGCTCCATCTCGAGCATCAGGTCAAAGGCCGGGGCGGTGACCTGCGACAGAATGGATTTCAGCCCGGTCAGCCGAAATCCCAGAAACTTCTGCGGAAACAGAAAGAACTCGCGCAGCAGTGAAAAGCCGCGGAAGACCCGGGTGTCTTCGGGAAACAGCGCCTCGTTGTCGTCAAAGCCGACCTGCTGCAGGGTGCCCGGCGGCAGGCGGATGAACACCGGATCGCCACGCGCATCCAGATACCGCAGGGTGACCCGGGTCACGTCGCGAAAAATCTGCTCATAGATCGCAATGGTTTCTCCAAGATCGCCGTTCAGAAAGACCGGCAAACTGTCGGCCTGCACCGTGGCTATCGGTTTGCCGGGCTTGTCCTTCTCAGCCGCAGAGGCCGGCCGCAGAAACCCGAGGATCAGCCCCCCCGAGGTGCCCTGCGCCACATCCAGACCCATTGCCTGAAAGGTCGCCGGACCCGTGACGAACCGCGCGCCGTTGATCCGCAGAGGCCACAGCACCAGCGGGGCTGACAGCCGGAACCGACACGAAATGCGCTGATCACGGTCGACATAGCGAGCGTCGATGTATGCCCCCGGCTCGAACGTCGTGCCCTTTTCCAACGCGGCATCGGCATAGGGCGGCTCTGCCTGCACCATCAACGCCGAGGGCGTGGGGGCCATGAAATTCGGCAGCAGTTGATCCAGAAGTTCAGAGGTGAACGTGTCGAACTCGGTATCAAGCTTCAACTGCACGCGCGCTGCCATGAAGGCGGCACCTTCCAGCAAGCCCGCAACGGCCGGATCGAGGTTGTCTTGCGTCAGCCCGCCAAGCCGCTCGGCGATGCCGGGAAAATCCTCGGCAAATTCCTTGGCGCCTTCATACAGCAGCCCAAGCTCGCGGTTGTAGGCCTCCAGAAAGGCGCGGTTCATCCCCGCACCACAAGGTTGGACAAGGCCACCTTGCCTGCGCCGGTGTCGATCTCGGCCACGAACTCGACCGGAACATCGACCGGACGGGCGGTCATCTCGGCGCGGATGTCAAACGCGATGCGCTGATGTTCATCGACGCGGGTGTGGCGCAGCTTGACCACCAGCGTTTCCGCGATCAGCCGCGGTTCGTGATCCAGAAGCGACGTCCGCAGATCGCGAACCACCTTGGCATTCTGGAAATCGTCACTGGTCAGCCGGGTCATGTCCTGCATGCCGTAATTCAGCACCGACTTCCGCACGCGATCAAGCCCGTCCAGCGAAATCGCCGCTTCCAGATGGATCGTGCCCATCAGATTGCCCAGATCCTGCGCCAAGTGATCGCGCAATGTGGTCTGCGCCGCGCCTTCCCGCCGTTCGATCGTCCGCGTCGACAGCACGCGCCCCCCGTCTTCGACAGTTTGCTCAACCGCCTTGGCATCGCGCAGAAGTGCCGCCTGCCTGAAGACATTCATCAAGGAAACCTGGAATAGCCCGTTTCGGTCAGCCATGGATCACCGATTGCATGATCATAGCCCGTGAAACGGAGCCGGGCAGGCCGGGTTCTGCGTCGCGTTGAACACGCTGCATCCCCCTGCCTGCCCGGCCATCGTCTGATCTTACTCGGACTTGTTGGTCGCGATGTTGTATTTCTTCTCGACCTTGGAGCCCTGACCGCCCTGGGCGTTCTGCGGCCAGTAGGTCAGCGTCAACTCTTCAAAGTCCAGAGCGAACTGTTCCGAGATCAGAGCGCCCGAACCGCCGCCCGAACCCGTCTGATACAGCGCCACGATCACGTTCTTCATGTAGAACTGGAAATAGATCCATGGCTTGGTGCCGGCCTTGCGGACAAACAGCGTGGCATCCGCAATGTGAACGCCGGTCGCGCAGTGAATCATGATGTCGGGCGAGGCTTTGCAGATGTATTTGGTGAAATGCATCGGCTGAACGTTGCTGCGGCCCGCACCGCCACCCTGGCCGGTCCCGGCGCTGAAGGTCGCCTGCTGGGACACGCCCCAGCTGTAGGACTCGATGTTGATGTGATCTTTGAGCTGGTCGTCGGTGGACTCGCCTTTGATATTCGGTCCCAGCTTCAGAAAAATGTCAGTCGCCATTTTTGTCTCCTGTTCAATGTATTTTCAGGCTGCCCGGAGTGGTGCCAGGCAAACCTGTCTCAAGCACCTTTGGGCAACTTGGATACCAGGCTCATCCCGATATCCATGCCCTCCAGTTGGTAATGCGGACGCAGAAAGAAACGGCCCATGTAGTAGCCGGGGTTCTCTTCATCCGCAATGATCTCGACCTTGGCTGCCGCCAGCGGCATCATGGCCTTTTCACGTTCAGACGCCGTGGCCGGGTTGCCATGGACATACTGGTTGATCCAGCTCTGCAGTTCGCGCTGCAATTGCTCGCGTTCGCGGTTCGAGCCGATCATGTCGCGCACCATGCATTTCAGATAGTGGCTGAAACGCGAAACCGCAAAGATATACGGGATGCGGGACGACAGGTTGTCAGAGGCAGTGGCCTCTTCGTTCTGGTATTTCTTGGGGCGATACAGCGACTGCGCACCAATAAAGGCGGCGCGGTCGGTGTTCTTGCGATGGATCAGGCTGATCAGGCCCGATTTCGACAACTCACCCTCACGACGGTCGCTGATCGCGAATTCGGTGGGGCATTTCATGTCGGTCGATCCGTCGCCCACGTCAAAGTTGTGCACCGGAAGGTTGGTCACTTCGCCACCCGACTGCACGCCACGGATCTGCACGGTCCAGCCGTATTCTTTGTGCGCGCGGTTGATGTTGACCGCCATCGCATGCGCCGCGTTCATCCAGGCATAGTGCTTGCCTTCGTGGCCATCGGTGGTTTCTTCAAAGTTGAATTCGTCAACCGGTTCGCCGTTCTGGCCATAGACCGGGCGCGACAGCACGCGCGGCAGGGTGATCGCCAGATAGCGCGAAATCTCGGAATCGCGCAGCGAATGCCAGCCGGCATAGTCTGGCGTGTCGAACACAGTTGACAGGTCGCGCGGGTTGCCCAACTCGTTCCAGCTGTCCATGCCCAACAGGGTGGGGGCAGCGGCCGAGATGAACGGCGCGTGGCAGGCGCTGGCGATCTTGCCCAGGTCGCGCAGCAGGCGCACGTCGGACGACGAATGGTCAAAGTAAAAGTCGCCGACCAGCGCGCCATAAGGCTGGCCGCCCAACTGGCCGAACTCGGCTTCGTAGATCTTCTTGAACAGCGGGCTCTGGTCCCACTTGGCGCCCGGATAGCCGCGCAGTTCACGGTCCAGCTCTGACTTGGACACGTTCATCACGTTGACCTTGAGCGTCGCGTCCGACTCGGTGTTGTTCACCGTGTAGGCCAACCCGCGCCACGAGCTTTCAAGCTTCTGGTATTCCGGGTTGTGGATGATGACGTTGATCTGCATCGACAGCTTCTCGTCGATCTTGGCCATCATCTGGTCGATCGTGTCGAGAATGTCGTCAGCGATCAGGCTGTCATCGGACAGCGCCTCGCGCACCAGGGTGCCGACAGCATTTTCAACTTCCTTCGCCGCCACGTCGCTGCGCGGCTTGAAATTCTGCTTCAGGATCGCTGCAAACTCATCAAGCTCGCTAAGCGCACCGCCCGCCCCTGCATCCCGTTCAAGTTCCGTTGCCATCGTCTATTCCTGATCTCTTTTTTCCAAATCAATCCCGGCATGCCCCAGCCGCCGGGCGGGACATCACTCGGACGCGGGTTCGTCGCCTTCGGGTTTCTTGCGGTCGGCGAGGGCAGCCATCAATTTCGGGTCGCCAAGCAGGGCCTTCAGCTGATCCTGCGCGGCCGATTTGCCGTTCATGTAGCGTTGCAGGTTCGCCAGTTGCTGACGCGCCTCCAGCAGGGTGGCCAGTGCGGGAACCTGCCGGGCAATCTCGCCGGGCGACAGGTCTGCCATCTTCTTGAAGTTCAGGCTGACCGACAGCTTGCCGCCCTGCTCGGGGTCAAGCTTGTTGTCGACGTTGATGGCAAGGCCGGGTGCGACCGATTCCATGTAGTCGTCAAGCGTGTCGGAGGTGACCTGCGTGAATTCGCGGTCGGCAATCGGAGCCTTCTCGACCTTGGAGGCGTTGCCAGACAGGTCCGACATCACGCCCATCACGAAGGGCAGTTCGACCTGCTTGTTGACTTCGATCGGGTCTGCATAAGCAATCTGAACCCGCGGTGGGCGATTGCGCTTGATGAACCCCGTTGCTGAATCCGATGCCATAACAATCTCCAAATAATTTCCCGAATGAAACCCGAAACTGGGGTCACGAGTCAACAGTTTTGCGCGCAGGTAAGGATCACCCTACCCCGTGGGCGGCGGCAGCAACTCGGACACCAGTTGGTGAAAGTCCTTGGTCAACATGTTGCGGGCCTTGAACAAAAGGATCGGGATCGGGCTGGCAGGCTCGCGGATGCGAAAGAATTCCTCAACCGATTTCAACACCTGCCCCGCGTGTTCGCGCGAAACGATCACCACAGGCTCGGGGTCGCCCTCCTGCGGCTGCTGCCATTCGTCGGACGACGCAATCGCGGCGTAGCCCGAAAGATCGCGCATCTTCGACATCGAAAGCTGAAATCCGGTCTCTGACCCGAACGACAACGAGGCATAGCCCGAGGTTGATTCCATCAGCGCATCCAGCGCCTCGACCAGTGGCCGCCCGATCAGCAGCCGCGACTGCGTCACCAGAATCAGCGCCAGAGAGGCGGGTTCGTTGGTGGCGAAATAGGTTTCGACGGTCATCAGCAGGCGGAACGCGGCGCGGTGGTTCGGCAGGCCTTCCGGGGTCGCGGCCACGGTAAAGGTCATCGCCGAACCGGCCACCGCCCCGCCTTCGACCGGCGCGCCGTCGGCACCGATTTCGGCCACTGCAGCAGCACCGCCCAGATCGCTGCGGGCGGCAAGGATCATCTCTTCAATGCCCGCCAGCCGCTCTTCCAGCCGGTCGAGGCGCGGAGTGAACGGGTTTGCGCCGGTGTGGCAGGCGTCGGCGATTGCCGTGACGGCAGCGCGCAGACCGGTGATCTGCGCGAACAACCCATCGACGGTGGCCGCATTGTCGGCACTGCCGAGTGCCGAGAGAATCGACGAATGATCGCCCACCCCTTCGCCTTCGCGCAGCGTCAGCTTGCCCGAACCGGTGCCATAGGTCCGATACACGATCTCGCCGATCCGGCGGTCGGTCATCAGCACGGCATACTCCAGTGGCGCCGAGATGGTCGCGATCGCGTTCAGTTCCTCGATTGCGTTGCGGCGGTCGACGGAATCGACCGGATGCACCTCGGCCGGGTAGGACCGCAGCAGCCCGGCAATGCCCAGCACCGCTTCGGCAAAGGGCTTGAAGCGGCCCGCAAGGATCTGAAACTTGGCATCAAGCGCCAGCAGCCGCAGGTCGCGACTGCGTTTCAGCAACCCGTCGATCTGGGCCGACTCACCCTTGATGTCCACCGATTTGGAATCGAACAGCGTGCCGCGCAGCATGTTGAAATAGCTGGTAGGCAGGCGGTCTTCGACGTTGAAGTAATAGTCGATGAAATCCGGATCATCGACGATCAACAGGTCTTCGCCGCAGGGCGCATCGGGCGAGATCGGCTTCAGCAGGTCTTCCAGACGCATCCGGCAGACCCCGGATCAGCGACGGGCGCGGCTGGCCTGCCGGGCCGGGACGGGCGCTGCAGAAACCGCCAGGCCAAGGGTCGCACACAGCGTCAGGCAGATCAGGGTCAGATCAAGCATCGAATATCCTTTGAACTCGCAACAAGATGCTAGCGGGCCATCCTTCCAGGGTCAATCAAAGTCGACGGACAGGCCTAACCGCCGGTTTTCCTGACGGCGTCGTCATAGGCATCGGCAAAGGCTGCCAGATAGACATCCAGCATGCCGTTCTCGTGCGGCCGGGTCTTGGCATCCCAGCGTTCGACATACGTCTCCCAGGCGCGGGTCTTTTTGGACGACATCAGCCCGCCCGTGGTGCGTTCCTCGATAGACTCCGGCGACAGGTCTTCCAGCAGCCTGGCCAAAGCGGGCTGCATTGCCGCGTAGACGGCCGTCTGGTGGCGCTTGATGTCGTCAAAGCCTTGCTGGAACGTGACGGTCGACGACAGATAGCTTTCGGGGCGGGTGACGAACATGGTCAGCATCGCCTCGACCGCGTTGGGCTTGAATTTCAACGGGCTGTTGTTCAACCCGCCAATCATCGTGCGGCTCGCGCTTTTGACAAACTGCTTGGCGGCGGCGCGGGCACCCAGCAGCGCCATCAGCTCCTCGGTGGCGATGCGCAGGCACCGGCCAATCTCTTCGCCGGTGCGGGTCAGGTCGACATTGGCGAGGCTGCCCGGCGGCAGGCCCGCGCCACGGCAGATCGCCTCGAGCAGCCCGGCGGCGTCGGACCCCGAGATTGCCACCTGAGGCGGGGCCGCAGCAACCGGCGCGGCGGCGAAAGGTGCCGATGGGCGGCCGCCAAAGGGTTCGGCCTGCGGTTTGGCTGCGGCCGCTCCGCCAAAGCCGGGCGTCTGCGGGGCGGGGGCCGGGACGGACGGGGTCGGGGCGGGCGGGCTCGGGGCGGGCTGGGTCGGGACGGGCGGGGTCGGGGCGGCGCGCGGAACCTCGACAAAACTGTCACCGAACTGACCCGCCAGCGCCGCCGACGGCCGCGCTGGGCTGGGCATCGGGGTCGGCATCGGGGCAGGGGTGGGCGTCAGGCTCCACGGGTCGGCGGCGGCCTGCAGGGGGGGCTGCGGCGGCGCGAAACTGGCGAAACTCTGCGGAGCCGCCGCCCGCGCCGCCGGATCTTCGATCAAAACGCGAATGATGTAGTGGCCCACCTGAAGCCGGTCATTGTATGACAACAGAAACGGCGAGGACACCCGCATCGATTGCCCGTAGACAAAGGTGCCGTTGGTGGAAATATCGCTGAGCCAGAACTGGCGGTCCCGATAGCTGATCTCGAAATGCCGGCTGGAAATGTGCCGCGCCGGATCGGGCAGGGTCCAGTCCATCGCCGAATCACGCCCGACTTCGCAGCCCCGCGCCGTCGTGGAAAACTCCAGCGGTCCGCCATCTGGCAGATAGTCGAAATTCTCGATCTTCAGGGTCAGTTTCATCGCATGTCCAGCCTGCAACCGGCCTCAACATAGGTCAGGCGCCAAGCGAACACACCACACCGTGCCAAAGATTTTCGCAAGGGGGCCAGCAGGATCATCAGGCGGAATTACCCGCTTTTCGCAAGCACTTCGCCCATGTTCACATAATGAGACAGCATCCGCCCGCGCCGGTCCTGCGGCACGCGCGCCAGCACTGTCAGGATTGCGGCGTTCAGCGCGCGGCCCAGGACGAACGGCGGCGGCGGCACCATCGGCAGGTCGGGGCGCGACATCGACCCGCCGGTCCAGCCGGTTGCCAACCCCAGCCACACACCCGGACCGCGCAGTTCGGCGGCCTGCGCGGCATCCAGCACGGCGGTGCGGTGATCTTCGTCCGGCTCGCCGACCCAGGCCGCAACCATGCCCAGCATCCGCCGGTCATCGTCGTCCAGCAGGTCCGGCATGGCCTGCAGACATTCATGCCCCCACCAGATTGCATGACGCGGCGCCAGCGCATGTGCCATGAAGGTTGCCGCCTCTTCGGGGGTCGGCCCCAGCAACAGGCGGCGCAGATAATCCAGGCAGTGCTGGTCGGTCTGCGGCACCGATGGAATGTCGTCGGTCACCTGCGGAATGATGTCGCGCAGTTCGGGCACGGTTTGCGCCCGCAGACCGGGAGCGTTTTCGATGGTCATCGGGGCGTGGGTATCGCTGCGCTGGGTCATGGTCAGTTGATCTTTACGATGACGGCGCCGATCTTCATTATCGCGCCGCCCTTGTGATCCGCCATGGCCCCGGCCGATGTCTTGAGCATGGCCGACGCTTCGACAGTCACATTCAAACTGCTGATCTTGATTTCTGTCGGTGTCATCTCGATCTTGCTTCCGCCCACCTTCAGCGTCAATGACGTCTTGGATTCGATGGTGATGGCGCCGGCCACCGTCTGGGTGAGCGTGCCCGTGATGTCGTCCTTGCGGTTGCCACCGATCTTGCGTGTCGAGTCCCGCTTTATGTCGTGGTCTTCGTTGTTCTCGATCACCACCTCCAGATCTTTCTGGCCGTGCATCCGGATCAACTCTGCACCGTCCTTGTCGTCGAAGGCCAACTCGTTATAACCGCCGCCGCCCATGGAGTTGCTCTTGATGCCCGACACCGTGTTCTTGTCCGGCAGCGTCCAGGGCGGCATGTTGACGGCGTTGTAAACGCAGCCCGTGACAATCGGCCGATCCGGGTCGCCGTCCAGAAACTCGACGATCACCTCCATGTTGACCCGGGGGATGAACACGGTGCCCCAGGCTGAGCCGGCCCACATCTGCGACACCCGGCACGGCATGGATTCTGCACCCGAATCCCAGTGGAACGAGACGTTGACCCGTCCCCACTCATCCAGAGTGCCATCCGCACCGTTGACGACCCGTGCCGTCTGCGGCCCGCGCATCACCGGGCGCGGGGTCACCCGCGCCGGAGCCACCGGATTGGTTGCCAGCGTCATCTCGAAATGCCCGTGATAGCTGGTTTCCTGTTGGCCACCGGACTGATAGCTGCCGTTGGTATAGTGGTGGTTGGCGGACAGACAGACGTAGCTGCCGTTCTCGGATGCGTCAGGATGGTCGATGAGCGCGATCTTCATCCCCGGCCCTAGCGACAGCACATCGCCGTTCGCCTTGATGATGGCGTCTGCCGCGCGACTGGCATCGTGCCGACGGCGGGCAATGATCGTGCCATCGCCCTGTTCCAGGAACCGACCCGGATATTCATAGACCTCGTAAGAGGCGTTGGAATACCCCTTGGTGTCCTTGTAGGTCGCGTCCAGCGCCATCTTGGGCCGTTTGAAGTCATAGTCGACCGTCCGCACCGACCCCGTGGTCAGATTGCGTTGCGGCAGCCAGACGTCAAACACCTCTGCTCCGGCATTGTGGCTTTGCGCCACCGGCAGAAACGACCGCGCGCCGATATCGGTATAGTCGTCGTGGTTGTCGACCATCACCAGCGTTTGCTTGGTCTGAGTCATCTCGACGTAAAAGCTGATGCCGAACTGTTCCAGCAACCGGCGGACAAAGCTCAGGTCGCTTTCACAGAACTGCACCGTGTATTCCAGCATCGGCAGGCTATTGATCAGATGGCTGCGAAAGGCCATCCCCTCCAGCCCGGCATACTCGCTGACGACCTCGTTGATGATGTCCATTGCCGTCTGCTCGGCGAAGATCCGCGACGTCTCGCGCCGGGCCATGGCCCAGATCCAGGGGTGCAGCTCGAATTCATACAGATAGTTGCCGTTGCTGCTGCCCAGCGTGCGGGCGCCGAACACCGTCAGATAAAAGTAGCGCGTCTTGTCGGCAGGCAATTCCAGCTCGACCCGCATTTCCTTGCCCAAAAGCTTGTCCAGGTCGACGGGCGCCTTTTCCGACAACGCCTTGACCCGGAAGGTCGAAACGTCATCGGTCATCTCGGTTCCGGAAAACTCCAGCAACAACAGCTTGTTGGCGCCCAGGGGGGTGAACAATTTTCCGCCGCGGGAATCTTGAGTATACAAAGGCATGCGGGTCCGCTTTCGATAAAGGTCGTTAAAAACAGAAAGTGTGGGCCAAAAGGTGCCTCTAATTTCTGTTATGTTACAGAACCTGCGGGCCTGTGGCAACAATTGCGGCGTGACCCGACCCCGGACCGCGCAACTCTGTCAGTTTTCCAGCCGGAAGAACCCGACAGCGGTTTCGGCCGCAACGCCGCCGTCCTGCAGTTTCTTGGTCAGGAAGGGCATCAGCAGCGATGCAGAGTAGGTTTTCTGCGGGTCCAGTTGCCCCAGAACCGCCAGTTCGGCATCCGTGATCACCGCCAGCAGCAGGTGCGGCGCAGAAGGTCTGCCTTCGGGCAGTTTCAGCACCAGCCGGAATCGCGCCGTGCCGTCCGAGTCGCGCGTCACATACGGGCTCAGGGTGTTGGTCACCCCCTCTTCGGACACCAGCAGCAGCGCGAAGGGCCGCCCGTTGATGCCGTCGATCACCCCTGAAACGGTGTCGCCGCTTTTGATCACCTCGTTGGGATTGTCCATGCGCACGACCGGGCTGTCTTTGGCCGGCACGCGGGTCTGGTTGGCGAAATCGAGGATCGCGCATTGAGTGTCGTTGATCAGCCGCAGCGCCATGTTGGCATCGGTGCGGACCTGCGCCTTGTAATCCGCCCCCGCCGCTTCAAGCGGGCCGGCCGAAGTGGCAAACCCGTCAAGCCGCAGGCCGATATCGGTGACCGCCGCCTTCCTGACATGCACGCAGGCCGGCGGTGCAAAACCGTCGATCCAGGCCATCTGCTTGATGACCGGGTCCACGCGGGCGGCCTCGGCTGCAACCCGGGCGGCTTCCTCCTCGGCCACTTTGGCGGCGGCGGCCTGCTCTTCTGCCAGTTTCGCGGCGGCGGCGGCTTCGGCGGCACGGGCAACCTCGGCCTCTTCGGCGGCCTTGGCGGCGGCGGCATCAGCCTCGGCCTTGCGGGCGGCCTCGACGGCGGCCTGTTCCTCGGCGGTGCGCTGGGCTGCGGCCTCGGCTTCGGTTGCTGCGGCGGCCTCCGCGGCGGCTTTGGCAGCTGCTTCCGCTTCGGCGACCTTTGCCGCTTCGGCCGCGGCGAAAACAGCGGCCGCGGCAGTCTCTTCGGCGGCCTTGGCCTCGGCGGCTGCAGCCTCTTCTGCGGCCTTGGCATCGGCTTCGGCCTTGGCCACGGCTTCGGCTTCGGCGGCCTCGGCGGCAACTTTTGCCACAGCTTCGGCCTCGGCGGCCTGAGCGGCCTGAGCGGCGGCGAGGGCCGCGGCCTGCGCTGCCGCCCCTTCCTCGGCCGTGCGTGCGGCCTGTTCGGCGGCCAATTCCTCGGGCGTCTTGCCTGGACCGAACAGTGATGACGGATCGACCACCCCGGTCAGCACGGCACCGCCCGCACCGGCCGCGACCAGCACCACCGCCAGCACGGCGATCAGCCCGCCCTTGCCCTTCTTCGCCACCGGCAACGGCTCATAGGCAACGGCGGCGGGTCTGGCCGCCGTCTGGGCGACGGGTGCGCCAAACGGGCTGATGTCTTCGGGTTCGGCGGCGGGCGCAGGCGGCAACGGCTGGGCCGAAATGATGGTGGCCGGGCTTGAGGTCTGCGACGGCACGCCCCAGTCCGATGCGGCGGGCGGCACCGGGGCGGGCGGCACCACGGGGGGCATTGATGCAGGGGTCGGCAGGGCTGACGGGGCCGCCATCGGCCCGGCGGTGTTGACCACACCCGGCGCCGCCGGCTGGATCGGCAGCGCACCCCCGATGACCGTCCGGTTGGGGTCGGCGACGGGCGGGGGCAATTCGGCCACCGGAATCAGCGCCGGGTTGTCGAGCGCCGCAATCACCGCAGCCATTGTCGCAGGGCGATTGGCAGGATCGGGCTGCAGCATGTAGGACAGCAGCGGCAACAGTTCAGGATCGACGCCCGTCAGGTCCGGCACCCCGGCGCGCTTGCCCACGGCATCGACGATCGACGCGCCCATCGGCACCACTTCGCCCCGGCTGGCCGCCGCAATCAGCAGCGCCGTCGAATAGATGTCCGACCGCCCGTCGACATGCCCGCCAAACGCGCCAAGCTGTTCCGGTGACACCCAGTTGAACTTGCCCGCAAACTGCCCACCCAGCAGCGTGCCGCCGCCGATGTTGGTCGATTTGGCGATGCCGAAGTCGATCAGCTTGGCATGTTCGACCGACCCTTCCTCGAGAATCACGTTGTCGGGCGACAGGTCGCGGTGCACGACCCCGGCACGGTGCGCCTTGTCGAGCCCCCCGGCAATCCGGCGGAACATGATCTTGACGTCGTCCAGCGGCATCGGCCCCTGTTCGACCCGGTCGCCCAACGGCGTGCCCGACACGAACTCCATCACCATGCAGGGCCGCCCGATGCTGCGGTCGATGGTAAAGGTGTGATAACGCACGATGGCATCATGGTTCAGCCGCGACAGAACCGTGCTTTCCTTCTGGAACAGCGCCACAATCTTGGGGTCATGCGCCAGGCTGGGCAGAACGATCTTGATCGCCACAGGCTCGCCGTTGTGGATGTTGTGGCCTCGATACACCTCGCCCATGCCACCCGAATTGATCAGCTTTTCAATCTCGTAGGTGTCCATGATCAGCGTGCCCGCCGTCACGGTGGTGACAGGGCGCACTCCACCGGTCGCCGCCGGGACGCTGGTCGGAGGAGGAGTTTCGTTCGCCATCTCGTCTATGCTTCCACATGCCATTCGTCATGGCCGTGGCCCGCGCCATGACCGTGACTGTGCCCCAAACTGCCGGAAATTGCACCGGCATCGTACTGACCTGCCTGCCTGTCCAGGCAATGTACCACAACCACCGTCACATTGTCGCGGGCACCGCGCGACAATGTCAACTCTATCAATGCATTGCAGGCGTCCTGCGCGCTCTGCCGACCCAGAGTATCGGCCATCTCGGCATCCGCGACATGCTCGGTCAGCCCGTCCGAGCACAGCAGGAACACATCGCCATGCATCAGCGCACCGTTGCGCTCATCGGTCATCGGGCGGTCGTGCACGCCGATCGCCCGGGTGATGACGTTCTTGCGCGGCCAGGTTTCGGCCTGTTCGGGGGTGATGGCCCCGGTCTGCAGCAACTCGTTCACCTCGGTATGGTCGACCGTCACCTGCGCGAACTGTCCGGCGCGCAGCAGATAGATCCGGCTGTCGCCCGACCAGATGCAGGCGAAATGCTTGTCATGCGCCAGCAGCGCCACCAGGGTCGCCCCCACCGTCGCCCCGTTGAGCCGGGCCGACTGCGCCTGAATGGTGCGGTGCGCCTTCAAAAGCCGGTCCATGAACCGCGCCTGCAGGTCGGGGGCCGACACCGGCCGCCCGATACTGGCGATTGAATCGACAATGGCCTTGCTGGCAAAGTCGCCGGCCTGATGCCCGCCCATGCCATCGGCCACGACCCAGACGCCGGCATCATCCTGCACCAGATAGCTGTCTTCGTTGTGGTTGCGCACCCGCCCGGTGTCCGAGGCCGCACCGGTTTCGAACATGAATGCAGCGTCGATCATCTAGCCCCCCGCAGCATGGCATTTGACCGCAGATTAGGCGCAAAGCATTGGTCCTGCCTAGCCATTGCCATCATGCCCCCGCAAAAACCACGCGATGACCGGACCGGAGGGCAATCCTTCGCCCGCCCAGACCTGCGACCATAGCGGACCACGCGCCGGACCGTCTCCAAAAGCGGTCGGCGGGGCTGCAACAGGCCGGCTGGTCTCCGGGGGCAGCGGCGCGGCAAACAGGCTGAGTCCCCCGCCCGAAGCAAAGGGCGAGTCGTCGACATCGGGCATGTCCCAAGGCGAAGGGTCAGCCTCGGCGGCAAGGTCGGGGGCCGCGTCTGGCAGCAGATCGGGTTCCGGTGCTGCGTCCATGTCCGGCGTTGCAGGTTCGGGGTCTGCCAGCGCGGGTTCGGGGTCATCGGGTGTAACGTCGGCCTCGGCCTCGGGCAGCGGTACGTCGCCCGCTACCCACCAATAACTGCGCCCCGCGGCGGCGCGGCGGTGATCGGTCACCGCGATGTCGGCCAGCAGGTCGGCCGTCGCATCCCCGGGACGCACGGCCCAGAATTCGGACGGGCCGGGGGCATCGGTGCCGTGGGGCACAGGCGCCCCGGTCAGCAGCGCGGCCGGACCGGGCAGATCGCCCATCGCCAGCATCCGGGCCAGATGCGCCGCCATCGCATCATACCAGACCTGATCGGGGTCGACCACCGGCGGCGGCACGGCATCGCCGACCGACATCAGCACCAGCGGAAAGCGCCGCCCGACCCGGTCTTGCGTCGGCACCATCACGCCGCACACCGGCTGCCCCCACACCGCTTCACCCAGCCAGAACCGCAGCGGCGGTGCGGCAGCCCAGACCCTTTCCCAATCGGACCCCAGATCGGCGCGGGCCTGTGCCAGCACCTGATCCAGCCAGCCCTCCAGCGCCGGACGCAGCGCGCCCGGCACGCCATGATCCAGAAAGTCACCCTTTGCCGGATGCTTGCCGTAGACCGCGAGGGCCATGCCTAAAGACCCGTCGGGCAGCGGAACTCGGACAGCTCCGCAAGGTTGAACGGGTTGACCAGCGCATTGATCCGCACGTCATAGGTCACGTTCCGCCCGCCGACCACGTAACTTACCTGCATCACATCCCCGACCTGACGCGGCGACCCGTCGCGCAGGAATTTCAGGAACGCCCATGGCCCCTGATAGCTGATGACGCTTTCGCGGTTGTTCATCTCGGGCAGCAGTTGCAGGCTGGTGTTGCCGCCACCCCCCGGCCAGCTGACCGTCACCGGCGTGTTGCCGGCCTGCCGCATCTGAATGGGCTGGTCATCGACCACCAGCACCGAAGTCTTGATCCGATCATGCGCCGCGGTCTGGTTGATGGTCACCTCGAGTTTGACCATCGGCATCCGCCCCGGAAAGAACGCCTCGCGGATTTTGGCCGCGCGTTCGAACTGCCGCAACGTCTGCAGCGACAGCCGGTCGGCCAGCGGGCTTTCCGGCAACCACGACCATTCGCCAGCCCCCATGTTGGCATGCGCCGCCAGATTGGCGTTGAAGAAGCGGTCCATCGCCCCGTCGGGCGCGAACAACTGGGCAAATTCCGACAGCGGCACTTGCCGGTCAGAGCCTTTCGAGAACGGGAACCGCCCGCCGACCACGCTTTCGCAGACCGGCACCACCTGCGACATCAGCGCCTGGTTCATCTGGGCAATCGTGGTGGTCGCAGCGTCACCTTCAAAGTCGCGCACGGCTTCGGTGACCATCGTCTTGAGCGGCTCTGGCAGGCGCGACGCGGCAGAGCGCAACTGGCCGATGATCACCGGCATGTTGCTGGCCGCCCCGGCCTGCGCGAACCCGGCCGACAGCACCAGCGTCTGCTGCGCCTCGGCAAAGCTGGCCAGCAGCGTGTCGATCGGCCGCGCGCCCGGATCGCCTTCCAGCAAGGCGTGAAACTCGGTGAACTCGGCCTCGATGCTGGCGCCGGGCACCACTGGCTCTGGCGCCGCGGTGCCTGCGGCAACGCCGGCGCGGCGCTGCGACTTGCCCGCCTGTATCACGATGTCCAGCCCGATCCGCGCCAGCCCCGAGGTGCGCCGCTTGATCAGATCTTCGACCTGCTGACCCACTGCACCCCCCACAGCTCCGGTCGCATCCACCCCCTCTGTCAGGGCTCCCAGGGGATTGGAGGCAAGGTCAGGGGCGGCCTGCTCCACCGTCAGCCGGGTTTCCCGCGCCACGGCCTCGACCAGCTTCAGCAGCGGCGAGGTGTTGCGCGCAGACGCCGCCCCAAGCGCCACATAAGCGGGCTTGTCGGCGGCCATCGGGGCGAGTTTCAGGTTCGCCAGCACCTTTTCCCAGGCCGACAGATAGTCGTCGCGATACCGCGCCAGCAGTTGCGGCCCCAGCCGGTTCAACTGATCGGCCACGTTGGCCTCTTCGGCCTGCGCCCCCATCACCCACTGCTCGCTTTCCAGCTTGCGCGCGACTTCGGCCAACTGATCAAGGAAAAAGCCATGGAAGCCTTCATAGGTGAACAAAGCCGGGATCGAGACGTTGGCCAGATCGCTGCCATCGACAGTTTCCAGCACCAGCTGCGCATCCGGGCCCAACTGTTCGACCAGAACGAAATCGGGAATCCCTGAAAAGGGCGCTGTGGCCACGATCAGGGAATAGGCCTGATCGGCAACGCTCATCCGGGCCAGAATGATTTCGGCCTTGGCCACCAGATCGGCGTTCAGCTCGACCGTCGGCACCGACCCGTCGCCCAGGTCCAGCATGGCCTGCAAGTGATTTTCCAGCATCTCGCGTGCCGGTTGCTGGTTGACGCCCGGATATTCGTTCCCTTCCCAGTCCTCACGGAACCAGGCGCGCACAAGATCATCCTGCGGCGCGGGGGCGGCACCGCCCAACAGCTTGTAAACCTTCAGTGTTTCATAAATCGCCAGCGTCTCGTTGCCACCGACAAAGGCCTGAAGCTGTTCTTCTACCCGCAGAATCAGCCGCGGGCGAAACAGCCGTTCCAGCCCTTGGGCATAGCTGTCACGCGACGCCTGGCGCAGCGCGCCGCGCTGGCTTAGCCCAAAGCCTTCGGTCCAACTGACCTCTTCGGTCGGGTTGTCATAACCTGCGGGCATGCCGCGCAGCAGCAGCAGATGGTTGCCCACACGCAGCAGATCGGTGTCCTTGACCTCGGTCGCCTGCAGGTCTTCGGTCGCGGCCAGTTCGTATTCCGCCATCGCCGCTTGCGCCGCGCCGACCAGCGCCCGGTTCTGGAAATAGCTGTAGGACCATGCCCCCAGCATGCCGACCGCGAAAAGGCACATGGCCGACACCGACGCGATCCGCAGCACCGACGACCGCCGCACGGCAGACCGGTCATAGCTGACCCAGCCCTGTTCGCCAAAGATCACCTTGGTCATCAGGTCATGCAGGAAATAGCTTTTGCCCTTGCCCGACATCAACCCAGAGGAATCGCCGCCGAAACTTCGGCCCATTGCGCCAAGAACCTGATCAATCGGCGTGCCCTCCTGCGTGCCGGAGGTAAAGTAGAACCCGCGCAGAATGGCGCTCGTTTTGTAGCGCGTGGGCTCGAACACCAGCTTCAGGAACTCGGCCACGCTGTCCTTTAAGATCGCCATCTGGCCGGGCAGGCCAAAGATGGCGATGCGGTTCACCCCGTCGGGTTCTTCGGACAACCGGTCGATCACCTCGTCAGACAGTCGGGCAACCAGCGCGTCGAACTCGGCCGGCACGCGGCCAAAGGTCTGTTCCTTGCGGTTTTCGGTCTGAAAGGTGTGGCCCCAGACCCGCTTGCGCCGCCCCACCGGGAACGAGCTGAAATACTCGCGGAAGCCCGAGATCAGGTCGGCCTTGGTGAACATGACGTAGACCGGGAAATCGACCTTCAGCGTCTCGTGAATCTCTGCCAGCCGCGCCCGCACCGTGTCGGCATGCGCCTTGATCTTTTCCGGCTCTGCCCGCATCAGATCTGCCACCGAGAAGGCAAGAATAACGCCGTTGATCGGCTGCTTGGGCCGGTTCTTTTTCAGCAGTGACAGGAACGCGCCCCAGCTGGCCTTGTCGGCCACCGCGTCGCTGTCTTGCGTGGTGTAGCGGCCCGCGGTGTCGATCAGGATCGCCTCTTCGGCAAACCACCAGTCGCAATACCGGGTTCCGCCAAAGCCCTGCAGCCCGCCCTTTTGCTGCTCCGCCAGCGGAAACTTGATGTCCGCATTGACCAGCGCAGTGGTCTTGCCAGACCCCGGCGGCCCGATGATGACATACCAGGGCAGATCATAGAGATAGCTTTTGCGGCCCGCGGTTTTCTTGAGAGTGGCCAGCGCCCCGGTCATCCGTTCGGCCAGTTCCGACCCGTCGCCGGACGCAGGGGCATCGGCGGTCATCGCCCGCTCCAGCGCCTTTTGTCCGCGCCTGCGGATCAGGAACGCCACCAGCCACCAGGTGAACAGGATTGCCGCAAGGATGCCGATGATCAGAAGCCGGACGAACACGCTGTCCAGCGGCACTGACTCGCCGATCGCAATCAGCGGCCCCGCGAACCAGATCACCGCCGAAAACGACAGGAACCCCAAAAGAACAAGTCCGCGTCTTACCCAGATCATTGCAAAGTCTCTTCACGCTTGATCATGATTTCGACCCGGCGGTTCAGCGCCCGGCCTTCGTCGGTGGCGTTGTCGCCGATCGGGTCGGCCTCGGCCTTGCCTTCGACGACAAACCGCGACGGGTCCGTCATTCCGGTGGCCAGCACGTCGCGCACCGCTTCGGCCCTGGCCAGAGACAGGCCCTGATTGTTCTTGAACCGGTTCCGCGCGCTGACCGGCACGTTATCGGAATAGCCAAAGATGTAGACCGGGCCAGGTTCTACGTTGATCGCCGCCGTGATCCGCCCCGCCATATCCGTGAACTCGGGCTTTACATCCGCCTTGCCGCTGGCAAACAGCGCCGCGTTGCTGACACGAATGAAAATGAACTCGCCCTTCACATCGACCGAAACCAGCCCCGATTCAATGTCATCGGTCAGTGCGCCGCGCACCCTGTCAAGCTGCCCGGTCAGGCCCGCTTCCTCCAGAATGGCAGACTGATCGACCACCAGCGGCGTGAACGCCTCGGGCCGCTGCAATGTCAGGCTCGAGGTCGGGTTGATGGCCAGCAGGCGCTGCGACACCGCGTTGCCCTCGTTGGCGATCAGCATCGAAAGACCGAAATAGGCCCCCAGCATGCCAAGGCCAAGCACCGACCCGATGATCCAGATCGGCGTGCCGCCAAACCGCCGCCGCCCGCCCAGAATCACCGGCTGCCAGCGGGGAGAGATATCTTCGTCGGGCCGGTTGGTGACCCGCCGCAGCGATTCATAGATCATCGCCCGGATGCGCGACAGTTCCACCGCCCCGTTCGGGGCCGACCGATACTGTCCTTCGAACCCCAGCGACAGACAGGTCAGCGCCAGTTCCAGCAGTTGAAACCGTTGTGCCGGAGCCTGCAGCGCCTTTTCCACCTCTTGAAAGAACCCGACGCCCGAGGTGCGGCGGTTGAAGAACCGCGCCACCATCGAATACTGCACCCAGATATGCCGGTCGGTGCCGGGGATGTTCTGCACGATGTCATCTGCGGTGCCGCACAGCAGGTATTTCGCCACCTGGGTTTCGTGATTGTCGATCCCGGCGCTTTGCAGGTTTTCCTCAAAGGTCTCGATCTCGCGCGTGACGTATTCCATCAGCGGCACGGCTTCCATCTCGACCATCTGGGTGCGCAGCCGGCCAAACAGGATCAACAGGTTGGCCGCCGCCGCCAGCATCGGGCTTTTCGGCCCGCCCGCGCCAAGCCCCTTGGCCGTCAGCGCGGTCCGCAGGTCGATCTTGGGGCCGGCGTGCTGGTAATTCGTCGCCTGCGCGGTGCTGGCATCGGGAAAGAAGCCGTCAGTCGAGGCAAAGGCCCCGTCCACCCGCCGCTGTTGCGGTTGCTGGCCGAACGGGCCGGGTTGGCTGAAATCGCCCTGACCGCCATAGTTCTGTCCCTGCGCATTCGGGCCGGAATACCCGCCCGAGCCCGGCACCGGCGCGGGCGTGCCAAAACCGCCGCCACTGCCGCCCCAGGCATCGCCCTGATCATCGCCACCGAACGACCCGCCCGGCGGCTGCGGCTGGCCAAACCCGCCCGATCCACCAAAGCCGCCCGGCGATCCAAACCCGCCGGCAGGTGGTGCCGGGGGCCTGCGCGCCCCGCCGGGCAGCGGATTGACCCCGCCCGGCAGCGGCGTTGGCGTGCCGAGCGACCCGCCGATGACCGTCTTGTCCTTGTTCCCGCTCATGTCCGTGTCTCCACGATGGCCCAGAGTTCCATCTTGAGGTCAGGCCAGTCGCCGGCAAAATGCATGCCGATGGCCGGCGCGGTCGAGAATTCGCGCCATAGTGGCGAGTTCTTCTCGATGATGAAGTAAACGTTCCGCGACACCGCCCTGATCTGACGGGGCGGCGTCGGAATATGCACCAGCTCGATGCCGGGCAGGTTGTTGTTGACGATTTCCGACATCCGGGTGTTGGGCCCGACCTTGCACAGTTGCGGGAACTGCTGCTGCACCAGAGACAGCGCGCGTCCGCTTTCCACCTCGACCACGAATGTCGCGTCGCGAAACAGGTTGCGGTCCGGCACCTGCGCCAGATACGAATTCTGCCGCACCTGCACCAGATCCAGCCGCGTCGCCCGGCCCACGTCGCGGCTCAGCAGCCGCTGGATGTCACGCACCACCGGCTCGATGCAGCCCTTCAGGTCGGCATGGTCATAGGGCGCATAGGGCGGCGCCTGGCGTTTGTCCTGATCAAAGGTCCACAACTCGCCCGAAAACCGCAGCAACTCCTCGAACAGCCGCTCCGGATGCACATAGCGGCTGGCGCGGAAATGACGGAACACGTTGACCTGCCGGTTGAGCAGCAACAGCATGAAATAATCGGTCGCCTGCAACCCGCCCGCCGCCGAGGGGTCGGCGGCATAGCGCGCCAGGCTTTCCAGCTTGGTTTCCACCCAGCCGATCACCCGGTCCAGCCAACCCAGCGTCACCGGATGCGCCATCACCGTCAGCACGGGCGGCGGAAAGGCGTCGTCAAGGATCACCACATTGTCGCGCACCTCGACGATGCGGGCGATCTTGATGCACTGATACCCCGGCTTGGCGGTGTTGCGGATGTCGAGCTCGATTCGCGGCGTCGCGATTTCGATCTGCTGTTCCAGCCGCAGCGCCGAGGCCGCATCGGCCACCGTCTCGGCCCCCAGAACATAGCGCGTGGCCTGCCCCAGTTCGGTTTCCATCGCCACTTCGCGGCCGTTCATCACCTGATCGGGCAGGGTCAGCCAGACCGCCAGCCCGTCCGACCCTTCGGGCACCTCGACGGCGCGGGGCAGGGCGGACACGCCGGGCGCATCGAACGGGGTTCCGTCGGGAAAGATGCCGGTGACCGACGACAGGTCGATCCGTCCCTGTTGCAGACGGTCGCGGTTGATCCGCATCTCTTCGATGCCCCAGGGGTAGGGCGAGGCATGCCGGGTCCGGGCCTCGATCAGCTTTTCGACATAGCGGTCGGCCTGCTGCAGATGGTGGGGCTGCAAAAACAGCCCCTCTTTCCACGCGACCTTACTGAACCAAGACATCCTGCCCTCAATCTCTTGACCGGCCGCGAAACCAGCCGGCAATCCTGCAAACCTGTGGTCTTACCAAGACATACCTGAACCTCCGGTGCGACCGGACCCAATGGCCGCAGTTTGCGTCCGATACCCCGCCGGATCAAGCGTTGTCTTGGTCAATCAAGGCCATGGCGACGTGCGGAAAACCAGACCGGGCGCGCAGTTGCCTGCGCGCCCGGTCAAAGTCCTGCACCCGTCAGATCAGAACGAAAGACGGACCTGCGCGGTCAGGCTGTAGGCATCGCTGACGTTCTCGCCCGCCCGCAGATCGGCGCGGATGTTGGCGTTCAGCTGCTTTGGCCCGCCGGCGCCGCTTTCCAGAACCTTGACGTAGTTCAGACCAAAGCTGGCTTCGGCAAAGCCGCCGATGCCGCCCAGATCAATATCGGTTTCCGCCACGATACCCGGGTCTTCGTAGGTCGCGCTGCGGTTGCCCGAGAAGTCTTGATAGTAGTTGCCGCTGGCAAAGTATGTCAGCGCCGAGGTGCCCTCGGGGGCGACGACGGTTTTGGTCAGCGTGGTGCCGAGGAAGCCGATGAAAGAGTTGAAGGGGTCGATCGTCAGCACTTCATCGCCGTTGAACACCACCGTATCGCCGCTGGTCTGCGAATAGTTGAAGCCGACGGTCGGAACGAGGCTGATGCCCTGCTCTTCGTTCAGGTCAAAGCGGTAGTTGACCCGGGTGCCGATGGTGGTGGTGCGGGTCGAGAACTCTTCCCCGTCCAGCCCGACCAGCCCCAGATCGTCATTCAGGGTGAAGTCGGTCAGATCGTAGCGCAGTTGCACGTCGCCCGAAATCTTGTCACGGCTGCCGGCAACATAGATGCCGAGATATTTCTGGTCAAAGTCGCTGCCGGTTTCGCCCAGAATCCCGACCTGATTGATCGGGTCCGAGAACACGGTCTGTTCGGTCGAACCTTTGTTCAGCCCGGCCATGATGCCGATGGCGCCATCCCAGCCATTGAAGAACCGCCCGTCGAAGCAGCCGATGTCATAACCGCCCTGCGCCCCGTAGTAGCTGGACCGGATGTCGTTGCTGATGCTGACGTCGTTACTGGTCGACGTTCCGGTGACGGTCGCCTGACCGCCCGTGGCGCGGAAATAGCCGCCCGACGAGCAGCCTTCTTCGGCGGCAAGACCGCTGACGAACGGGCTGGTTGGCCGGTTCACCACGCTCGAGATCAGCGACTGGGTCATCGCCGAAGCCGCAGCCACCCCGGATACTGCCGGGTTGACGAGGCTGACAACTTGGGCCTGGTTGCCCGATTGGTCCAGCGTGTAGACGATGCTGCCCCCGATCGGCAGGTCATCGGTGGTCAGCGTCGCCCCGGCTGCAAGGCCGGTGAACACCGTGATCGGCCCGCCCAGATAGCCGGTGCCGACGATGTCGAAGTCGAGCGTTACCGACGTCACCCCGCCAGCCGTGACCGTGATGCTGTCGGCCACGCCCTGACCCACCGCAAGGTTGAGGTCGAGCACATAGGCCCCGGCGCTGCCGCCCGGCAGGCTGGCCACGACCAGGCTGTCGGTGAACACGCCGTTCGCCAGATCGACCAGACCTGTGTTGGCAAACGCCCCCGACACCGTCATGTCGCCGAAAATCTGCAGGTTGGCCGAGCCGCCCAGGTTGCTGAACGCGCCCGTCACCGCCAGGCTGGTGGCGTTGAACGCGTCGTTGTTGATGACGTTGCCGGTGATCGTGCCTGCTGCATCAACGGTGCCGTCCGCGTTCGTCAACCCGGCAAGGAACGTGCCCGACAGGATGTCAAGCGCGCCGCCATTGTTCAGGACCGCCCCGGTAAACGAGCCGCCGGTGATATCCAGTGCGCCGGTGGCGTTGACTTGCGTCGTGCCGCCGACGGTGCCGGTGGCGTTGACCGCAACCGTTCCGCCGTTGACCACCAGCGTGCCGACAATCTCGCCATCGTTGGTCGTGGTGCCGGCCGAGTTCACCAGCGCGTTGATCTGGCCGCCCGCATCGTTGGTGGTGGTGCCAGAGTTGGTCAGCGTGCCCAGAACATCGCCGGTGGCGTTGTTGTT